>OCTA010003674.1_pt1 | contig 13605 bp, 12 predicted proteins | sample 1538991 | NCBI WGS metagenome assembly OCTA01 (sample SAMEA3539302, study PRJEB22396) | soil metagenome | biome: tundra; feature: field; material: soil | place: USA | collected 2010-05 | depth 0.15 m
GAACAGCTGATCCGGCGGCCGTACCCGCGGCAGCTGATCTGACGGCCGTACCCGCAGCTGATCCGGCGGCCGTACCCACGGCAGCTGATCTGACGGCCGTACCCGCAGCTGATCCCCAGCCGCATCCGGCCCGGTCGGGCGGCTTTGCCCGGCGGGGCCCGGTAGCCCCGTTAGCTGCCGTGCCTGGCCTTCCGGGCTACTTGCGGGTATTATTCGTATGTTACTGATCGGTAGCAACCTGGCCTGGAATCCCGGGGGCGACAATGGGGCACTACAAGAGCAACCTCCGTGACATTGAGTTCAATCTCTTCGAGGTGCTGAAGCGACAGGATCTGCTCGGGTCAGAGCCCTATCCGGATCTGGACGAGGAGACCGCACGCGGCATTCTCAGCGAGGTGAACAGGCTGGCTACCGGCCTGATCGCGGAGTCCTTCGCCGACGCTGACCGGCACCCTCCGGTCTTCGATCCGGCCACCGGATCCGTGCGCATGCCGGAAGGCTTCAAGAAGTCCTTCGCCGCGTTCAGCGACGCGGAGTGGTACCGCCTTGACCTGCCGCCCGAGCTCGGGGGGACCCGTGCTCCCCGCTCGCTGGGCTGGGCCGTCGCCGAACTGATCCTCGGCGCGAATCCGGCCGTCTGGATGTACTCGTGCGGCCCGTCGTTCGCGCAGGTTCTCTGGCGGGTCGGCACACCGGAGCAGAAGCGCTTCGCCGAGCAGGCCATCGAGCGCAAGTGGACCGCGACCATGGTGCTCACCGAGCCAGAGGCGGGCTCGGACGTGGGCGCCGCCCGGACCAGGGCGATCCAGCAGCCCGATGGCACCTGGCACATCGAGGGCGTGAAGCGGTTCATCACCAGTGGCGAGCACGACATGGCAGAAAACATCTTCCACCTGGTGCTGGCCCGCCCCGAGGGGCATGGGCCCGGCACCAAGGGCCTGTCCATGTTCCTGGTGCCCAAGTACCTGGTCGACGCGGATGGCGAGCCGGGCGAGCGCAACGGCGTCAAGGCCACCGGGGTAGAGCACAAGATGGGCCTGAAGGCCTCCACCACCTGCGAGCTCACCTTCGGCGGGGACCACCCGGCGGTAGGCACACTGGTCGGGGGCGTGCACGAGGGCATCAAGCAGATGTTCATGATCATCGAGAACGCCCGGATGATGGTCGGCACCAAGGCCATCGCCACGCTCTCCACCGGCTACCTGAATGCCCTCGAGTACGCGAAGACCCGGGTGCAGAGCGCCGACCTGACGCGGATGACCGACAAGACGGCACCGCGGGTCACGATCATCCACCACCCCGACATCCGCCGGATGCTCATGATGCAGAAGGCCTACGCGGAGGGCATGCGCGCACTCGTCCTGTACGCCGCGTCCTACCAGGACGCGCTGCAGGTCGCGGCCGCGCAAGGCCGCGAGGATGACATGGCGGTCCGGATCAATGACCTGCTGCTCCCCATCGTCAAGGGGGTCGGCTCCGAGCGCGCGTACGAACTGCTGACGCTGTCCCTGCAGACCTTCGGCGGTTCGGGCTTCATCCAGGACTTCCCGATAGAGCAGTACGTCAGGGATGCCAAGATCGACAGCCTGTACGAGGGCACCACGGCGATCCAGGGGCTGGACCTGTTCTTCCGCAAGATCCTGCGTGACGAGGGCAAGGCGGTCGGCGCCCTGATCGGTGAGATCAGGGACTTCGCCGCCAGCGACGCCGGAAACGGCAGGCTCAAGACCGAGCGGGCCGCGCTCGCCGCGGCCGCCAACGATGTGGAGCGCATGGTGGCGGCGATGGCCGGGTTCGCCGTTGCCTCGGTCGAGCAGCCGGCCGAGGTGTACCGGGCGGGCCTGAACACGACCCGGCTGCTGATGGCCCTCGGTGATCTCATCATCGGCTGGCAGCTCGACCGGCAGGCTGAAGTCGCTCTTCGCGCGCTCGATGACGGTGCGGCGGCCGGCCGCGACGCGGCCTTCTACCAGGGCAAGATCGCCACAGCGCTGTTCTTCAGCCAGTCCATCCTGCCCAGGCTGTCAGTGGAGCGCCAGATCGCCGAGAACACCACGCTCGACCTGATGGAGCTGCCCGAAGAGTCGTTCTGACCCAGGGTGCTGTCAGGTCTCGTACTGGACGGCGGCGCGCCGCTCCACGATCGGGTTCACGTGGCTCTTGACGACCGCCTGGTGCGCCGGATGATCACGGTAGGTCCGGTAGCCGTCCGCGTCGTCGAAATCGGCAACCACCGCGAAATCGTAGTTCCCCGGGTTCACGCCGGCGTCCGGGCCGACGTGATACGCCCGGATCGAGTCGACCGCCGCGGGCAGCTTGCGCAGCTGGACGGCCATGGCCAGCTGCTCCTCCTCGGTGGCGTCCGGCGTCCAGCTGAACAGCACAACGTGACGGAACATCGTGTCCCTTCCGTTCTCGGTGTCCTAGGGTCTGGGCCGCTTATGACCAGGCCAGCATCCGCAGCGGGTCGTGCAGCATCGCGCCGACGTCGCGGAGCACCGCTGAGCCGAGATCCCCGTCCACGATGCGATGGTCGAAGGAGAGCGACAGGGTCGTCACCTTGCGCACCGCGAGCTGCCCGTCCACGACCCACGGCGCATCCTTGACCTGCCCGAACGCGAGGATCGCCGCTTCGGGCGGGGTGAGGATGGGGGTACCGGAGTCCACCCCGAACACGCCCACGTTGGTGATCGTGATCGTCCCGCCGGCCATGTCGGCCGGAGATGTCCGGCCGGCCCGCGCGGTCGCGGCCAGGCCGCTGAGGGCGTGCGCGAGCGCGGGCAGCGCCAGCGTGTGGGCGTCCTTGATGTTAGGCACGATCAGGCCCCGCTCGGTGGCGGCGGCGATGCCCAGGTTCACGTAGTGCTTGACCACGATCTCCTGCGCATCCTCGTCCCATGACGAGTTGATCATGGGGTGTCGCGCCGCCGCGAGAAGCAGCGCCTTCGCCACGAACAGCAGGGGTGACACCCGGACGCCCGCGAACTCGGGCAGGCCGCCGACCTGCCCGGCCGCGTCCATCGTGGCAGTCACGTCGATCTGGAGGAACTCGGTCGCGTGCGGGGCGGTGAACGCGCTGGACGTGACCGCCGCCGCGGTGTGCTTGCGCACCCCCCGGACCGCGATCCGCTCCTCACGGGGAAGCGCGGCGGCTGCCTTGTACGCCGGGGCGACCGTGGGCCCGCCCACCGCGGCCTGAACGTCGTCCCTGGTGATCGAGCCGCCCGGCCCGCTCCCCGGGAGCCCGGCCAGGTCGACCCCGAGATCCCTGGCCAGCTTGCGGACTGGCGGCTTGGCCAAGGCGGCCGGGCTGCCTGCTGGCGAGCCGTGGGCCGGTTCCGCGGCCGGGCGGCTACCCGAGATACTTTCCTCCCAACGGAAGCCCGCGGCCGGTCCCTTCCGCGGCCGCCGGGTGGTCGCGCTCAGCTTCACCCCATAGCCGACCAGCACGGCCTGCCGTTGTTCCCCCGGGGCGGGTGGGCTCTCCGGCCCGGGCTCCGCGGAACTGTCGGCGGGGAGGGGTGGGATGAGGTCCTCCGGCGACGGATGCGGGCCTGCCGCCGCGATCGCAGCGGGGTCCACGGGGACTCCGCCTGACCCGGCGTCCACTGACCCGGCGTCCACTGACCCGGCGTCCACTGACCCGGCGTCCGCGCCGTCGGCGGTCCCGGTCACGTCGACCGCGATGATCGGCGTGCCGACATCCACGGTCTGGCCTTCATCCACGAGCAGGCCGGTGACCACGCCCTCGTATGGGCACGGTAGTTCGACGACCGCCTTGGCCGTCTCGATGTCCACGATCACCTGGTTGACGGTCACCCGGTCACCGGCCTTGACGTGCCAGGTGACGATGTCCGCCTCGGTGAGCCCCTCGCCGACATCGGGGAGCCGGAACTGCTTCACCTCGGTCATGGCGTGTCCCCCTCAGTAGGCGAACGTGCGGTCGACGGCGTCCAGCACCCGGTCCAGGTCGGGGAGGTAGTGATCTTCCAGCCGTGAGGGTGGGTACGGGGTGGAGAACCCGCATGCCCGCAGCACCGGGGACTCGAGATGGTAGAAGCATTCCTCGGTGACCCGCGCCGCAATCTCCGCGCCGAGCCCCCCGGTGACCGGTGCCTCATGCACAACCACGCAGCGGCCGGTCCGCCGTACCGATGCGAAGATCGCCTCCGTGTCGAGCGGAGACAGCGAGCGCAGATCCATCACCTCGACGGAGCGCCCCTCGGAGCGGGCCGCCATCGCGGCTTCGGCGCAGGTCCTGACCATCGGGCCGTAACTGAGCACGGTCACATCGGTGCCCTCGATCACGGTACGCGTCTTGTCCAGCGGCCGGGCGGCGGCCAGCCCGCCCGCGATGTCCACCTCCGCCTTGTCCCAGTACCGCCGCTTCGGCTCAAAGAAGATCACCGGGTCGTCGCAGATGATCGACTGCTGGATCATGGCGTAGGCGTCGGCTGGATCTCCGCAGGCCACGACGCGCAGGCCGGCGGTGTGCACGAAGAGCGCCTCCGGCGACTCGCTGTGGTGCTCTACCGCCCCGATTCCGCCACCACACGGAATCCGGATCGTGACCGGCATGCTGACATGGCCGAGCGAGCGCATCCGCAGCTTCGCCAGCTGGCTGACGATCTGGTCGAACGCCGGATACACGAAGCCGTCGAACTGGATCTCGCACACCGGCCGGTAGCCACGCAGGGCCAGCCCGATGGCGGTGCCGATAATGCCGGATTCCGCGAGCGGCGTGTCCATCACCCGCATGTCGCCGAAATCCTTCTGCAGCCCATCGGTGACCCGGAATACGCCGCCCAGCTTGCCCACGTCCTCGCCCATGATGAGGACCTTGGGATCATTCTCCAGCGCATTGCGCAGGCCCTCGTTGAGCGCCTTGGAGAGGGTCAGCCTGGTCATCGGGCCGCCTCCTCGCCGGTGAACGAGTCAAGGTAGGCGGCGTACTGCTCGCGCTCGGAGCGCAGCAGCGAGTTCGGACCGGCGTACACGTTCTCGAAGATCGCCAGCGGCGCGGGGTCGGGCATCGCCCGGCAGGCCTGGCGGATGTGCCGGCCAATCTGGTCCGCCTCGGCCTCGATGCCCTCGAAGAAGGCCGGGTCCGCCGAGCCGGTGCGGACCAGGTAGGCCTTGAGCCGCTCGATGGGGTCCTTCAGCTTCCACGCCTCCAGCTCGCTGGCCAGCCGGTACCTGGTCGGGTCGTCGGTCGTGGTGTGCGCGCCCATCCGGTAGGTGAAGGCCTCGATGAGAGTGGGGCCCTGGCCTTCCCGCGCTGCCTGCATGGCCTTCTTGGTGACCGCCAGGCAGGCGAAGACGTCGTTCCCGTCGACCCGGACGCCGGGGAATCCGAAACCGCGGGCCCGCTGGTAGAGCGGGATGCGGCTCTGCCGTTCCAGCGGTTCCGAGATGGCCCACTGGTTGTTCTGGCAGAAGAACACGACCGGCGCGTTGAACACCGACGCCCAGATGAACGCCTCGCTCACGTCGCCCTGGCTGGTGGCGCCGTCCCCGAAGTACACGATGACGGCCTCGCCGTCTTCGCCCACCGCGCCGTCGCGCTGGATGCCCATGGCGTAGCCGGTGGCGTGCAGGGTCTGGCTGCCGATCACGATCGTGTACAAGTGGAAGCGATGCGCCTGCGGGTCCCACCCGCCGTGGCTGACCCCGCGGAAGAGCTCTAGGAGCTTCATCGGATCGAGGCCGCGGCACCAGGCCACGCCGTGTTCCCGGTAGGTGGGGAAGGCCATGTCCCGTGGCCCGAGGGCCCGGCCCGACCCGATCTGGGCCGCTTCCTGGCCGAGCAGGGAGGCCCAGATGCCGAGCTCGCCCTGGCGCTGCAAGGCGATCGCCTCAGTGTCTATCCGCCGGACCAGGGCCAGGTCCCGGTAGAGCCCCTTGATCTCGTCGGCGGACAGCTCAAGCGGGTAGTCCGGATGTTCGGTCCGCTCCCCCTCGGGGGTGAGGAGCTGAATGAGTTCTGCTCGTGATCCCTGCTGCCCGTCCAGGCTGGGGGATCCCGGTGCGGCGGTGACCGCACCGTCGGCGTCGACGGTCACGTGCCACTCCCTCGGTTCTCGGGGCCGGTCCCAGGATCACCGCGACCGGCCGGTCGTCCGTCCCGTGTCCCGGTGTGACAGTACCCGGGCGCTGTGTTGCTGTGTCGCTGACGTGGGTTCACTACCGTCATCGTGGCAGACGGCACCACGTGGCACGCAACCCCCGGCGGCTGGCTTACCGGCGGCGCGCCGTCGCATACGCTGCGTGCCGGCAGAATTAGATATGCGGCTGACGCCGCGGGGCAAGATGCGCGGCGGAGACTGCTGGGCAAGATTGCGGCGCAGCCGCGGAACAAGGGAGGCACGCGTGGCCCGGATCGTCGTCGACGTGATGCTCAAGCCGGAAATCCATGATCCGCAAGGTGAGGCGATCGCGAGCGCCTGCCAGCGCCTCGGGTTCCCGCAAGTGCTCGGGGTCAGGCAGGGTAAGCGATTCGAGGTGGAACTGAGCGGCCCAGCCGATGAAGCTGTGCTCGGGCGGATCGCCGAGCTGGCCGGCGAGCTGCTCGCCAACCCGGTCATCGAGGAGTTCTCGCTGCGCGAAGCCTGACCGTCCGCCGCGTCCGCAATGTACCGAGTCTTAACCCACGGTTCACGATTATGGCGGCTCTGATGGGGGAAGCAATCAATAGGCCAGCATGATCGGTGGAGTCAGCCAACTGAGGGGCGATGCGGCTCGGATGAGACGCGCCGAGGAGCCGACCGTGGACATGGAGTTTCACCTCGTGTTCCGACGCGAGGCACTCAGCGTACCGGTAATGCGCCGCCTGCTGGGAGACATGCTCCGCAGGCTGGGGGCCGATGAGGACGGTATCGCCGATCTTCTCCTCGCTGTCACCGAGGCGTGCACCAACGTGATCAGGCATGGCCGCGGCGGACCGGGGCGCAGGTACGAGGTGAACGCCAGCATAGGCGAGGGTGGCTGTTTGGTCCAGGTGCTGAACGGCCGGAGGCGATTCGAGCCGCCCGTTATGCCCAGGGCACGGCGGCCGGTGGCACGGCGGCCGGTGGGGTGGCGGTTCGCGCATTACCCGGCCAGACCGCACCGCTGGGCGGTGCGCCCGGGGACAGGCCAGTGGACTGATCCGCGACTGCTCATCGAGAATCAGGAGATCGCGACGCTTCCGGAGTCCGGTCGCGGACTCGCGATCATGCGGGCCTGCGTGGACGACGTGACGCTGAGCGGCGGCCCGGGCCGGGGCACCGTGGTGTCACTGCAGAAGCGGATGGAGCTGCGCACGGACGCCCTGCTGGCCAGCCCCTTGGCCGTGCAGCTCAGGGACGTCGGCTGACCCGGTAGCCTGCGGGCATGACCGCACGCGTGGGCGTTATCACCTTCCCCGGGTCACTCGACGACTCCGACGCGGCCCGCGCGGTCGCCCGTGCTGGCGGCGAGCCGGTCCCGCTCTGGCACGGCCAGGGCGACCTGCGCGGCGTGGACGCTGTGATCCTGCCGGGTGGTTTCTCCTACGGCGATTACCTGCGCTGCGGCGCGATCGCCCGGTTCGCCCCGGTGATGCGCGAGCTGGTGCCGGCGGCCCGGGCGGGCCTGCCGGTGCTCGGGATCTGCAACGGCTTCCAGATCCTCTGTGAGGCGCACCTGCTGCCGGGCGCCCTCACCCGGAACGCCGGGCTGCGCTTCATCGACCGGGATGTGCGGCTGCGCATCGAGACGACCGCGACGCCGTGGACCCGCGGGTTCACCCCCGGCCAGGAGGTCACGGTGGTCCTCAAGAGCGGCGAGGGCGCCTACGTCGCCGACGCCGCCACGCTGGCCGCGCTAGCGGCGGGTGGCCAGGTTGTCGCGCGCTACTCCGGCGGGAACCCCAACGGGTCCGTCGGCGACATCGCGGGTGTCTGCAACGAGGGCGGCAATGTGGTCGGCCTGATGCCGCACCCGGAGCACGCGATCGACCCGCTGACCGGGCCGGGCCGTGATGGCCTGGGCTTCTTTACCGGGGCTCTGCGCGCCATGGCGGGCGAGTGAGCGAGATGGACGGCGGGCCGGTGAGCCTGGTGGACACGGTGGCCCGCGCGGCCGCTACCCCGCAGCAGCCGCAGCCGCACGCCGAGCTCGGCCTCACCGACGCCGAGTACGCACGGATCAGGGAGCTGCTCGGGCGCCGCCCGACCGACGCCGAGCTGGCGATCTACTCGGTGATGTGGAGCGAGCACTGTTCCTACAAGTCGTCCAAGGTGCACCTGCGCCAGTTCGCGGAGAAGGCGCCGAGCACACGGGCGCTGCTGGCGGGCATCGGGAACAACGCGGGCGTGGTCGACATCGGCCAGGGCTACGCGGTCACCTTCAAGATCGAGTCGCACAACCACCCGTCCTACGTCGAGCCGTTCCAGGGCGCGGCCACCGGCGTTGGCGGCATCGTCCGCGACATCCTGGCGATGGGCGCGCGGCCGGTCGCGGTGATGGACGCGCTGCGGTTCGGGGCCGCGGACGCGCCGGACACCCGCCGGGTGCTGCCTGGCGTCGTCGGCGGCATCTCCTTCTACGGCAACTGCCTCGGGCTGCCGAATATCGGCGGCGAGCTGGCCTTCGACCCCTGCTACAGCGGCAACCCGCTGGTGAACGCGCTCTGTGTGGGGGTCATGCGGCATGAGGACCTCAAGCTCGCTGCCGCCCGCGGGACGGGAAACGCCGTGATCCTGCTGGGATCGGGGACCGGCCCCGATGGCATCGGCGGGGCTTCCGTGCTGGCCAGCGCGACATTCGGGGGCGGCGAATCGGCGAAGCGGCCGAGCGTGCAGGTCGGTGACCCGTTCATGGAGAAGCTCCTGATCGAGTGCTGCCTGGAACTGTTCGCGGCGGGACTGGTCGTGGGCATCCAGGATCTGGGCGCCGCCGGGGTCTCCTGCGCCACGGCCGAGCTGGCCGCGGGCGGCGGGGTGGGCATGCGGGTCCGGCTCGATACGGTCCCGCTGCGCGATCCGGCTCTGGGGCCAGCCGAAATCTTGATGAGCGAGTCGCAAGAACGCATGATGGCGATCGTCGAACCCGGCGACATTGGCCGCTTCCTGGAGATCTGCGCCCGGTGGGATGTGCCGGCCACCGTCATCGGCGAGGTGACCGACGGCGGCAGGCTGGAGATGACCTGGCACGGCGAGCGGGTCGTGGACATCGCGCCGGGCAGCGCGGCCGACGACGGGCCCGTGTACCAGCGTCCCGCGGCGCGCCCGGCCGGCCAGGACCAGCTGGTGGCCAGCGACCCGGTGGCGCTGCCCCGCCCGGCGTCGGGCGCTGAGCTGCGGTCCACCCTGCTGTCGCTGCTCGGCTCGCCGGGCCTGGCCGACAAGACCTGGGTCACCGAGCAGTACGACCGGCACGTGCGGGGCGACACCGTGCTCGCCATGCCGCAGGACGCCGGGGCGATCCGGGTCGACGAGCGGACGCACCTGGGTGTGGCGCTCGCCACCGACGGCAACGGCCGTTACAGCCGGCTCGACCCCTACGCGGGTGCGCAGCTCGCGCTCGCCGAGGCCTACCGGAACGTGGCGGCCGCCGGCGCGGTCCCGCTGGCCGTCACCAACTGCCTCAACTTCGGGTCGCCGGAGGATCCCGCGGTCATGTGGCAGTTCACCGAGGCGGTATCCGGGCTCGCGGACGCCTGCGCCACCCTCGGGGTGCCGGTGACCGGCGGCAACGTGAGCTTCTACAACCAGACCGCGGCCGTGCCCATCCACCCCACCCCGGTGGTTGGCGTACTCGGGGTGCACCAGGACGTGCGGCACCGGCTCACCATCGGCTTCGCCAACGACGGCGACACCATCCTGCTCCTGGGCCGGACCGCTGCCGAGTTTGGTGGCTCGGCGTGGGCGCACGTGATGCACGGGCATCTCGGCGGCCGCCCGCCCGCGGTGGACCTGCCGGCGGAGCGGGCGCTCGCGGCGGTGCTCACCGCGGCGGCGGCGGCCGGCCTGCTGAGCGCCGCGCATGATCTCTCCGACGGCGGGCTCGCCATCGCGCTCGCCGAGTGCTGCCTGGCCGGCGGGACGGGATGCCGGGTGACCCTGCCCGGCGACGCATTCACCCTCCTGTTCAGCGAGTCGGCGGCGCGTGCGGTGGTGGCCGTGCGCCCCGGATCGGAAGCCGCCTTCACGGCGCTGCTGAACAGCCACGGCGTGCCGGCCGCCATCCTGGGCCGCACCGGGGGCGTCGGCCTGGACATCACTGGCACCTTCAGCGTCCCCCTACCCGAGCTGGCCGATGTACACCGCGCGACCCTCCCCGCCCTGTTCGGCTAGCCCCTCTGCTGTCCGTCGATGTGACATTGAACGGGTAAGGGCCCGCCTCGGAACAAAGCGTTGTTCATATTCACGAATTCGGGCCGTGGCCTGGGCGTCTGGGGTATCAAGCCAGCGAGTTGTTCCTCGGCGCGCCCTAACAGCACGCTCGATGTCACATCGACGTGTTTCCCGCGCCCGGTGAGGGCGGCTGCGCTGGTTGCCTAGAACGGGGTGAGGAAGCTGATGAGCTGCTGCCAGGCCATGGAGGGCGAGCAGGGCTGGATGGCCACGCCGGCGTCCCCGCCGGGCTGCTGGCCGCTAACCATGAGGCAGCGCCCGTCGGCCACGCTGCGCAGCTGCCAGTAGCCGCGCCCGGCAGGATCGGTGCCCAGGTAAGGGTGCGACCACCGCTGGCTGAGCCCGAGGTGGCAGCCAGCTAGCCGGGCGATGGCGCCGTGCCTGGTGGCGGTAGAGGTCAGGCACTGCCCGTCCGGCGTGAAGACCAGGATGTACGCCCCGCCGCCCATCTGATCCGCCTGCCACTGCTGACTGGGCTGGATGACGTCGCCCCCGCTGCTCGGCGTGAACGCGAGTTCCCCGTGTGCTTCGGAGAGCAGGGCCGTAGCCCCGGCAGGCCCGCTGCCGGCCGGCAGCGGCCCCAGGTTGGCCAGGCCGACCGCCTGCGTGCTGGTGATATCTGTGGCGAGTGGAGTGGGGCGTGCCGGCGGCCCACGGCTGGTCAGCAGGACCACCACGACTCCCGCGGCGGCCAGCGCGGCGGCCAGCCCAGCGGTCCCGAACACCCAGGCGCGGGGGGCCCTGCTCCGCTGGTGTCGGGCGCCACGCTGCGGCCCTGTCATACCGAACCAGTACCTGCTCTCGCCGCCGGTGGCCAGTTATATCCACGATTACGGTAAATCGGGCAAAAAACAATTACTCAACGGGATCTACCTGCGCACTCCCCGTGCACGTTCCGGGCCGGGCGGGCCGGGCCGGCCGGTCGCGCCGCCCTTCGGGTACCGTCGCAGCGATGCCGGTGCGCCGTGTAGACCCAGGGCGAGTGCTCGCCGCGCTCAACGCGCAGCGTGTGGCGCTCGGCGCCGTCCCCTGGGACGGGGCGGCCGACGCCGGGGCGCTCGGCGCGGCCTGCGCCGCGGCGGTGCTCGGCGCGCTGGACAGCGGCGCCCAGCCGCAGTCCGAGGCGCTTCGCGCGGCCACGGCGTACCTGCTGGGCCTGCTCGCTGACCTGGTACCGGGCCGCGCTGTGGAGGTCCGGGTGCCGCCGTACGCTGCGGTGCAGTGCGTCTCCGGGCCACGGCACACCCGCGGCACGCCGCCCAATGTGGTGGAGATGGACGCGGTCACCTGGGTCATGCTGGCGGCGGGCCGGCTGGCATGGTCGCAGGCCGCGGCGGAGGGCCGGGTCAGGGCCAGCGGACCGCGCGCAGACCTGTCCGGGTACTTGCCGTTGCCGGATGGTCCCATGAGCTGGCCCAAGTCACTAGACTGATCAGGTGGTCAACCCCGATGGCCGGCTGACGGATGATCTCGATCCGGGAGACAGGCCTCCGCGGGACGCTTGCGGCGTGTTCGGGGTCTGGGCTCCGGGCGAGGAAGTCGCCAAGCTCGCCTACTTCGGGCTGTACGCGCTGCAGCATCGCGGCCAGGAGTCGGCGGGCATAGCGGTCAGCGATGGCGCGCGAATCGTGGTGTACAAGGACATGGGCCTGGTGGCCCAGGTGTTCGACGAGTCCGTGCTGTCTACCCTGCGGGGTCACATCGCTGTCGGGCACTGCCGGTACTCCACCAGCGGCTCTTCGGTATGGGAGAACGCGCAGCCCACGTTCCGGTCGACCCCGACGGCGAGCCTGGCCCTCGGCCACAACGGCAACTTGATCAACACCCTGGAGCTCGCGGCGATCGCCGCCGCCACCAGCGATGTCATGCCCGGCAACGGCGCCACGTCCGATACGGACGTCCTCACGGCGCTGTTCGCCGACCCGCGGATGGACAGCGTCGAGGAGAGCGCGCTGGCCGCACTGCCGCTGGTGCGGGGCGCCTACTCGCTGGTGTTCATGGACGAGCGGACCCTGTACGCGGCCCGTGACCCGCAGGGCTTCCGTCCGCTGGTGCTCGGCAAGCTGGAGCGGGGCTGGGTGGTGGCCAGCGAGACGGCCGCACTGGACATCGTCGGCGCCGCGTTCGTCCGCGAGGTCGAGCCCGGGGAACTGATCATCATCGACGAGACAGGCGTGCGGTCCAGGACCTTCGCCCGCCCGCACCCTCGCGGCTGCCTGTTCGAGTACGTCTACCTGGCCCGGCCGGACACCGCCATCGCCGGCCGGAGTGTGCATGCCACCCGGGTCCAGGTCGGCCGCATGCTCGCCGCCGAGCACCCGGTGGAGGCCGACCTGGTCATCCCGGTGCCCGAGTCCGGTACCCCGGCCGCCATCGGTTATGCGCAGGCCAGCGGCATCCCCTACGGCCAGGGACTGGTCAAGAACTCCTATGTGGGGCGGACGTTCATCCAGCCCAGCCAGACCATCCGGCAACGGGGCATCCGGCTGAAGCTCAACCCGCTGCGCGAGGTCATCGCCGGCCAGCGGGTCGTCGTGGTGGACGACTCGATCGTGCGCGGCAACACGCAGCGGGCGATCGTGGCCATGCTGCGCGAGTCAGGGGCGGCGGAGGTGCACGTGCGCATCTCCAGCCCGCCGGTGGCCTGGCCCTGCTTCTACGGGATCGACTTCGCCAGCCGGGCCGAGCTCGCCGCGGGCAGCCTGTCGGTCGAGGAGATCCGGGAGTCGATCGGGGCCGACTCGCTCGGGTACATCTCGCTGGCAGGCCTGACCGAGGCGACCACCCTGCCGGCGGAGGAGCTCTGCCGGGCCTGCTTCGACGGGAAGTACCCGATTCCGGTGGCCGAGGCGGAACGGGGTAAGCACCTGCTGGAGATTGCGGCCGCGGGTGCGCCGCAGCCAGGCCCATGACGGTGGCGGAGGCCGAACGGGGCAGGCACCTGCTGGAAATCGCCGCCGCGGGTGCGCCGCGGCCAGGCCCATGACGGTGGCGCGGGACGAGTCGAGTTACCGCCGGGCAGGCGTGGACATCGCCGCGGGAGACCGTGCCGTCGAGCTGATGCGTGGCGCGATCGCGCGGACTACTGGGCCTGAGGTGCTCGGCGGCGTGGGCGGCTTCGCTGGACTGTTCGACGCGAGCAGGCTGACCACGTTCCGCCGGCCGCTGCTGGCTACCTCCACCGACGGCGTGGGCACCAAGGTGGTGATCGCGAGCAGGCTCGGCCGGT
>OCTA010003676.1_pt1 | contig 13603 bp, 22 predicted proteins | sample 1538991 | NCBI WGS metagenome assembly OCTA01 (sample SAMEA3539302, study PRJEB22396) | soil metagenome | biome: tundra; feature: field; material: soil | place: USA | collected 2010-05 | depth 0.15 m
GGAGTAGCGCGCTACTGCCCGACGCGCCGTTCTGAGCCATGGCCACATTTACCTTCAACGACGGCAAGCGCTCGGTCCGCGTGACCGCGCGCAGCGAGTCGCTCGCGCGCAACATGGCGGCGAGCAAGCTTGGTTCGCAGCGCGGTAGGACGTTCATCGGTAAGGCCGCCACCGGGCGAAGCGCCAGCAGCGCGGGCGCGGCGAGTTCGAGCCGCAGCGCCAAATAGGCGGCCTAGGTCGTCTTCTTCACCGCCAGGTCGATGAGCGACGTCGTGCTTCGCGTGCGCGGCCAGACGACGCGCGGGGTCTCTAGCTCCACGCCGAGGATCTCCGCGGCGGCCAGGCCGTCGATGTGCTTGTCGCCGAGCTCGAGGAGCTCCGACTTCCGCAAGAACTCCTCCTTCTGTTCGCGCGTCTCGAAGCAGAAGCAGACCCAGTATTCCGAGTCCGTTGCTTGCGTGAGACGGGCCTCCTCGACTTTCGCGCGCTTCTGAAACGCGCTCTCGTAGGCGTCTAGCGCAGCCACCGTCTCGGCGACCGGATCGGGCGGCGCCGCTGGCGGCTCCTTCGAGCCGAAGAGCGAACGCGAGGCGATGCCGAGCGACGGCACACCGAGGTCGAGAGACTTGGTCATGAAGGTCTCCGCAGGTTGCGGCGCATGATCTCGAGGTTGGCCAACGGGAAAAACTCGAGAATACGCGCGTAGTCGTCCGGGTAGTGTTCTTTGATGGGCGCCATGAAGCGCCAGTCGATGCCGTCGAACGACCGGCCGAAGAGCTGGTAGTCGACGGTGAGCCGAACGCGAGCCGCGAGCAGCGACTTCCGCAGGTCGGCCACGCGCCAATCGTAGATCGGCAGGAAGCTCCGGCGGCCAGGATTGACCGACCCGTAGCGGCGAATGTTCGCGAGGCGGATCGGCGAGTCCGCGGCGCGGTTGCCGATGGCCACGTAGGCGTCCGGCGCGCCGGCGACCGCGCGCACGTGTTGGTCGAGATGCTCGACGGTCAGGCGCGGGATCTTGATGGTCTCGAGGAGCGCGGCGCGCTCTGGCGGCTGGAACACCAGCGCCTGAAGCATGCGGTTCGTGCTCGGGTCGGGCAGACGCAAGATCGGCGTCTGGAAAAACTCCTCGTAGTACCTCAACCCCTGCTCGACGAACTCGAGCCCCGGCACGAGATACAGGTAGAACGGCACGATCCGGGTGAACCCGAGCTCGCGCAGCTGCAGCCACGACGCGACGGCGTCCTTGCCCGCGCTGAACGAGAGCAGCACAGTCGGCCCCGCGTCGGCGAGGACCGCCTCGCATAGGGCGCGACTGGTGGGGTAGTGGCGCTCGATCGTGCTCGGCTTCATGGGGCCTCGACCGTGACGTCGTAGAGGCTCGCGAGGACCGGGCGGACCGCCGCCGGCTTGCCGATGGCAAGTACCACCGCAGAGAGACCGCCGGGGGCGAGCGCCGAGACCGTGTAGACGCCGGCCTCGTGGGTCACCGTGAGCGTTCCGCGCTTCGTCTGGCAGATGCTCATCATCCCGTCGCGGCGAGCGATCCGGAGGTCCGAGGCGGCAAACTTGCCGAGCTGGGCAGTGATTGCGCTGTTCATGAGAGTAATATGCGCGCTGCATAGACAGCGCGCAATAGCTAATTTCGGTGGGTCGGTCGATTCTTTAGGCGATCGACTCGGCCGGCCACATGTCGTAGACTTCGCCCTGTAGGATGCGGTAGATCGGGGTCGAGTCGGACCAGTCGCCGTACGTCACGCCGGTCACCACGGCCTCGCCGCGTGTCACGTGGACGACGCGGTCGCCGGCCATGAATATGGGCTTCCTGGCCACGTCGCGTGCCGCCTGCCTGCGCCGCTCAAGCATGTAGTGCAAGTGCATCGCGTCGAAGGAGTCGATGCCGCCATCGCGGGTCGCCAAGCCGACGGCGTGCTTCTCGGTCGAGATCGTGCGTAGCTCATCAAATAGATGGCTCATGGCCGGGTCTCCTCGGGTCGTCGTCGATCAGAGGCTCGTGCGGAACGCGGTCGCCGCCGTGAATACGGCGCGGAGTTGGTCGTCGTAGACCGCCGACGTCTCGCTGACGGTCGTGCACTTGCCGGCGCGGACGCGGTAAAACGACACGGTGTAGGTGTCGCTCGCATCGAGCACGATCCGGCACTTGTTGATGCCGCTCTTCGCGCCCGAGCCGACCTTGAATTGCAGGCTGTCGGGGCCGCCGAGGAATTGCGAGGCGCCAGTCATCGTCGTGAACATCCTGTCGCCTAGCTGGGCGAGGATCGTGGTGGCCACCGTGAGGTCCGTGTTCGTCGTCGTGTTCATGAGAGAACTATGCGCGCTGTCTAGACAGCGCGCAACTAGAATCGACCGAGGCCCATCACTATTTTCTGAGGCGCTCGGCGCGCTCACGAATCGCCGTGGAAACGGCCGCCGTCTTGGTCCCATCCACCTTCTGGATCTCCGCCAGCTCGCGCGCCGTGTCCGGGGCGAGGTAGACGTTCAGGGCCACACGCCCGGTCGCTGCTCGGGCGGCATACGTCATCGCCGCTCCGCTCGATCCGCGTGGCGACGGGCGACGGATGCCCTCGGACGTGAGCCACTGCCAGAACTTCGACGCCAGCTTGTGGGCCAGGAGTTCGGCGCGTGTCATGCGCGCCCACCCATACATTGGCCCATGCTGGACGAGGACCGCGGGCACCGGGCCGGAGCGGTCGATCTGGTAGTTTTTCTTCGCGATGCGAACGGTTGTGGCGCTGCTCATGGTCGACACGCTTAGCGCATCGACACGCGCGCTGTCTACATACGTGGCGATGGCCTCGGCCAGCGTGTAGGGTCGAAGAGCGGCCATCAGAGGCCCCTTTCGTGAAGCGAGCAGCGACACTGCTCGACGTGCGAGGCGAGTCTGTAGAAGACTTCCCGGCCGAGCAGGTGGAGCGCGTGGTGCGCGTCGTCGATGCGCTGGCCCACGTCTGGCCGACGGTCGCGCGCAGCCGCTCGCTTGATCTTGATCCGATACTTCGCCGAGCGGACCAGGCCCGCGAGCTCCTCGTCATCCGGGGTCGCTCCGTAGGACTCTATCTCCGTGAGCGCGCTCTCGCCGAGACTCGAGAACATCGACGCGCGGCGCGCCGCGCCATCGTTGTTCCACGTGACCTGGATGCACCGCACGAGGTGCGTGACATCAGCGCGGACGGTTTCGCCGGAGAGGATCGTGCGGGCGCTGCCCACCGTGACAGCCGCCGCCTGGATCCGAATGCCGTAGCTCATCGTCGTCTTGCTCCGTCGGTTCGTTGTGCGCTGCTGACAAGAGATACTATGCGCGCTGTCTAGACAGCGCGCAACTAGAATCGACACGAGGTCAAAGAATCTCCTTCGCCTTCGCGATGGCGGCCTCGATGCCGTGCGAGCGCGGGAAGCGGTGCGACATGGCGAAAAACTCGCCAGAGTCGACATCCTGGATGGTGACCGAGAAGCCGGCGGCCCCGTTGTCGAAGACGTAGGACATGATGCCGGTCGCGGCGTTCGTGAAGGTCTTCTCGGGGGTCTTCATGGTCGTTTCCGATCTCAGTAGTGGTGTTTCGAGCCGACGTAGTTGAAATCGTCGATGGTATCGAGGAGAGAGGCCTGCTCGGCCGAGTCGAGCGTCCCGAACCGGAGCCCGCCCTGCTTCATCGGACGAAGCACCCAGCCGCCCCATCCGCACTTGTAGCCTCCGACATCGCAGACCTTCGCCTGGAAAAGCTCCTTCGTCGCCTCGTCGGCAACCTCGACCTCCCAGCCCTCGCCAGCGCCAGACACGCGGCCCTGGATGTTTGCCGCCGCCATCGCCCTCAGAACTTGTCGCTTCGTCATGAAGTAAACATACGCGCTGTCTAGACAGCGCGCAAGGTCAATTCGTATCAACTCGGTCGATTTCTATCAACCTCTTCAAAACAAGCCGTTCACGTGTCTGACGCCCCGCCTGTCCCCGCTCTACCGCCTGACCCTGACGAAGAGCTCACGAAGCGTGCGCAACCGAAGCGCGCGCGCCGCAAAAAGCCCGTGCGCCTGAAGAAGGCGAAGCGGGCACCCAAGGTCATCCCGGAGACGTATCTGCAGCGCTGGAGCACACGCTGCAAGCTCACGGCCGAGAAGGTCGAAGCGATCTGCTCGTACGTCGAAGGGGGCGTGGCGCAATCGGTAGCGGCTCGCGCGCACGGGGTTGCGGACCGCACTTGGCGCAGCTGGTTCCAGAAAGGCCGCGACGCCTGCGAGAAGCTCGATGCCGGACAGGACATCACGCCCGAAGAGGAGATCTACGCGGAACTCCACGAGCGCGTCCAGGACGCCAAGGCGCGCAGCGAAGCGTACCTCGTAGATCTAGTAATGAAGGCTGCGCCGATCTCGTGGCAAGCCGCGATGACGAAACTGGAGCGGTCGCACCCGGAGCGATTCGGGCGCAGCGAACGACTCGAGCACTCTGGGCCGAACGGAGGCCCAATAGAATCCGCGGTGCTGCAGACGCAAGCCACCCCTGCCGAGGCCAGTCGCCTCATGAAATTGGCGTTCAGTGGAGACATCGGGCCAAGCCCGGGTAGCGGACCCGGTCCAGACGATCAACCGCCTGAGGGAAGTCCTCCCGGCGGCTGAATGGGAAGCGGTTCGGGCGTGGCTCACCACATTCTACCCGTACCAGCTCCGCTGGCTTCTAGACTGGAACCGCTTCGCGCTCGTACTCAAGGCGCGCCAGATCGGCGCAAGCTTCGCGTTCGCGGCTGCCGCGGCCCTCTGGTCGCTGCTCGGCGAAACGACCACGATCATCAGCAAGGGTGAGCGCGAGTCGAGCTGGGTGCTCAAGTCCGCCGCTAAGCACCTCGACGTCCTGCGAGATCTCGGGTCGGCGTGGGCCAAGACCGTCAAGCGGTCGGCTCAAGAACTGACCGTCAGCAGCGGCGGCATCCTGCTCGCTCTGCCGGCGACGAGCGGCGGCCGAGGGTACTCGGGCAACGTCATCCTCGACGAGTTCGCGTATCACGCGGACCCTCAAGCCGTGTGGGACGGCGCTGCAGCCGTCGCGATGCACGGCTACAAGATGCGGGTCATGTCGACGCCCAACGGCGTCGGCAACCTATTCCACAAGCTCTGCACGGACCCCAACGCGAACCGGGGCTACAGCAAGCACAAGGTCAGCCTCGAAGAGGCTCGAGCCGACGGCCTGAATGTGACCGACGAGACGTGCTGGTCTCTGGCGCACGGCGACTCGCGGATCTTCGAACAACTCTTTCACTGCTCGTTCCTCGACGGGGACATGCAGTACCTCCCGACCGCGCTCGTCCAGGGCGCGATCGACTACGACATGGCGCCGATTCCTGGCGTCCCGTACGCGGGCCTCGACATCGGCCTCGAGAACGACCTCACGAGCCTGACGGTCGTCAAGCTCGACAAGAAAGGCCACGTCTGGGAGCAGGAGACGCGGACCTGCAAGCGCACGAGCTGGGAAGACCAGCAGGCCATGATCTTGGCGTCCTACCATGATTGGGAATGGCGTCGGCTCTGCGTCGACGCGACCGGCATGGGCGCGGTCCCCTCCCAACTCCTGCAAAAGGCCCTCGGACGACACCGCGTCATCCCCATCGACTTCACGCTGCAGAGCAAAGAGATGCTCGCCACGGGGATGTATCAGCGGTTCGCCGGCAAGACGGTCCACATCTCGAACGACGAGCAACTCGTTCACGACGTCTGCGCACTTCGACGCATCGTGACGAGCTCCGGGAACGTTCGCTACGACGCGCCGCGCACCCGAGACGGTCACGCAGACCGCGCGTGGTCCCTGGCGCTCGCGCTCCATGCATGCAGCCCGCTCAGCCAACTGGGCGGACGAAAAGAACTCGGTCCGGGCGACTACGCCCAGCAGTAATCCGCGCCGGAGAGCAGTGAACACGACTCCATGACGACCATTCAATCCGAAGCCCACGATCCGATGACGTACCGCGAGCCGCCGCGCCGTGGCCCCGCGCCGGTCTCCGGTGTCGAGTTTCAAGCGTGCGCCCGCCGAGCCTGCGAAGGTCGGCTGGACGTCACGTACGTGGCGCCCGAGAAGCGGGCGGCGTTCGCCGAGATCCACGGGTATGTCACCGAGGACGGCAAGGCCTACTGCTCGAAGCGCTGCGTCGCGCTCCACAAGATGACCACGCCGGCAGGAAACGGCGCGGTCCACAAGACTGCAAGGATCGAGGCCCTTCGAATCCCTGCCCGCGTGACCGTGGTGCCGACGACGGACCGCCATGACAACGTCGTCGCTTGGCTCCGGTGCGACCGCGCCGCGTGCCCTACCCGGGTCGAGTCGCCGTCCACGGTGATGGACGAAGCGGCCCGCGCGGCCGGCGCGCACGGGTTCGTAGAGGTCAGCTACGGGACGTTTTGCTCCGCCTCGTGCGCAATCCAGGCGCGACTCGACATCGAGAGCGGCATCCAGCCCGCTCCGCGCGGAGAGCCCATCGCCCCGCGCGAGCCCATCCAGTCCCCGAAGCCCGTCCAGGATACCGAAGGCGTAACGACGCCCGTAGCCGTCTCCGTCATCGCCGACGTGAGTTACCAGGAGCGCCTGGCCGCGTCGAAGGGCGAGACGGCCGCCAACACTTCCGAGACCAACGAGAACCGCAAGGCGCGCCGAGAGCGTGAGCGCCTTGCTGCCGCACTGGCGAAGTAGGGAATCCCATGTCGACCGCCACAGCCGATCGAGCCGTCTTCGAAGCGACGATCAAGAGCATCCACACGGCGCAGGCCAAAATGGCGCAGTTCATCGCCGATGGGTCGGCGCATCCCGGCCTGCCTACCTGTGAGCATCAGGCTGGCGTCGACTCGCGCGAGCCGAGGCCGAACCTGGTCGACAAGGCCATGCGCGCCCACGTGGCGCTCAGCGATGCCAAGGCCGCCTTGAACGAGGCGTTCGCGGCGGCTGGCGTGAGGCCGGCCTGAGCGTCTGACCCGTGTCCGGCCTCAACGCATCCGAGATCTCCGCGATCCTGTCCGCCGGCATGACGCCGCGCGCGGTCCAGATCGACACCTACCAGCGCTATTACGACGGCACGGTCTACGACGGCCGCCCGAAGTTCACCGACGGCAGCGTCCCGCTTGCGGAACGCGCGCCATGCGTCGTCTACCCGGCCGCTCGAAACGCGGCAATCTCCTTCTCGACGCTCTGCCTCGGCGAGGGGCGCTTCCCGCTCATCACGAGCGCGTCGAGCGAGGACGACTCTGTCTTTGATGATCGGCTCGGCCTGAACGAGGCGGATTCGAAGATCCTCGACGCTGGGATCTTGAAGGCCTCCGACCAGGCTCGGCTTGAGACGGTCTCCCAGCAGATCTTAGAAGCGTCACTCGCGGGCGGAACGACGGCGGCGCTCTGCTCGATCGTCAAGGGCCGGCTCAAGGTCTCGGTCCTCGACGCGAAAACCTGCGAGCCCACGTTCGCCGACGACGACCCCGACTGCGTCACGAAGCTCGTCATCTCCTACCGCTACATCACGAGCGAGTGGGACCCGATGGAACGCTCGCAGCGCAAGCGTGCCTGGCAGTACCGACGTGTCATCGACGACCAGCTCGACACGGTGTATCAGCCCGTCGAGATCAAGAGCGTCGACGAGTTCCCGACCCCGAGCATCGAGAAGACTAAGTACTTGCACGCGTTCGGGTTTTGCCCGGTCGTCTGGTACAAGTTCTGCGCGCCCATCTCGGCGAGCGGGGAGATCGACGGCAAGCCGATCCACTGGGGACTCTGCTCCCTCATCGACGCCGTGAACCTCGCGCTCTCGCAGCGCCATCGAGCCGCGATTTACTGCGGGGATCCTCAGGCGATCGAGACGGGCGTCGAAGACGACGAGATGCGCATGCCGATGGGCCGCGCGTCCGAAGATCGCCAGGCCTCCTCCGACATGAGCGGATGGAAAGAGCCGCTCTCGCAAACGCGATCGGGCCCCTCGGGCGTCCGAAAAAAGGGCACTGGCACGGTCTGGCGCTACACGTCGCCGGACGCGAAGGTGTTCTACCTGATGCTCGGCGGCGACGCTCTCAAGAGCCTCGACGACGACGCGCGCGACAACGTCAAGAAGCTCCGGGAAGCCCTCGGGCACGTCTACATCGACCCGGAAGAGCTCCTAACGGGAAGCGGCGACGTCAGCGGCAAGACGCTGCTGATGGCCTTCTTCTCCCAGGTCGCGCGGTGCAACCGGATCCGCGAGGACTTCGGGCGCATGTGCCTCCTGCCGGTCCTGAACATGCTGTTCCGGATCATCCTCCGGTCCGGCAAGGGGCTCTACCTCGCCGGCGCCGACAAGGTCGCTGGCGTGCTCGCTCGATTCGAGCAGCAGGTCGGCGAAGGCAAGAACGCGAAGACGACGTGGTTCGACCCGAGCCTGCGCCTCAAGTGGGGCGACTACTTCGAGCCATCGGACATCGACGAGTCGACGCGGATCACCAACGCGATCGCGGCGCTCACGAGTTCGCCAAGCCTCATCACGATGAAGACGGCGGTCGCGCACGTGAAGGCGATCTTCCCAGACATCCAGAACATCGATCAGTACGTCGACGCCCTCATGAAAGAGGCTCAGGCGAAAGCGGCCGCGCTGCACGACGCGATGGCCGCGATGAGCGGCAACAATGGCGACAGCGAACCGACAGACCCGGCCGACAAGCCAGGAGCGCCGAGCGCTGGAGCTCGCAGCGCTCCTGCTGCTCGTGGAAAACCGAAACCGACGGGGCCTGCACGCAGCGCTGCGGCTGCCACTTAGCCTCCTCGCCCTCGGTGGCGGCCCAGCTCATGTCGAGCAGGGCCTTCGTGTCGCCGGCCGAACCGCCATCCTGAAGCTCAGGGCGGGCAGCCAGGCGACCATCAAAGATCGATGGGAGCGTGACGCCGGCATCTCCGGCACGCCCGTCAAGGCGGCGACTTGGACCGAGGACGCGCGCGCGACGCGGGCCGCCAACGCGCTTGCAGACGCATGGGCACGGCGGCTCCATGACGCGCAGCAAGAGGCGCTGTCGACCGACGAGGCCATTCGTCAGGCCAGTAAGGCCATCGAGCCGAACGTGGACCGGACGGCCATCACGGAGAGCGCGGAAGCCTTCAATGGCGAAATCGTCCGCCAGAACTCCTACGCCTACGGGCTCGGATACGAGGTCGTGGAGACTTGGAGCGCGCTCCTCGATGCCTGCCCGCGCTGCTGGGATCTTGACGGCACGACCGCGGTGCGGCCCGACCGATTGCCAGACCCGCCGTTACATCCCCGCTGCCGCTGCCTGATCGAAACATCCATCTCCCCGCGTGATGCCGACGCCGCATAACCAATGCCCCAATCGCAAAGCCAAAAGCTCATCGCCCTGATGAAGGACATCCGCGAACTCGCGAGCGTCACGGGCGCCCTCGGGTGGGACAAGGACGCGGAGGCTCTCGTCGCCGATCCGTCTGATCTCGGGGCGAAGCCGATCCCGATGAACGAGTGGCTCAAAGCGTTCTTCGTCGCCAAGTCGATCATGGACCTGAACGAGGCGCTCGATGCCCCGGTCCCCGGAGCCGACCCCGAAGGCTTCGTTTGGCTCACGTGGACGCAGACCGGATGTCGCGGGCTCGCCCTCGAGCTCCGCAAGGGCGGCGTCTACAAGTGGACCCAGCGCGACGGGTCGAGCAAGCGCACGATCCAAAGTGACTCGCTCAACGACGTCGCCGAATCTGCACGCACGGTCTTCTCGAGAGTGGCCGCCTGATGCCCTGGTGCTCGAGCTGCGCCAAAGACGTGTCCGTCATGGCCACGATGAACGAGTCCGCCCAGCTCGTGCAGTCCTGCACGGAGTGCGAGCACCGCATCGGGCTCGCGTTGACGCCGCCCATGGCGCACTTCGACAAGACCACGATTCGAGCGATCCCCGTCGGGGCCCCGAAGGTTGCCGAGAACGTCGTGCCGATCGGCGTGACACCGAGGACGCCGCGCGCGGCCGCGGGCGCCACGGTCGCGCCGACCGGTGACGTCATGACCATCGTCCGTGACCGCCTGACGTTCCTCGAGGCCGAGATTGCGCACCGCGCGGGCCTGGAAGTCGAGGCCAAGAAGCTCCGCAAGATGCTCGCCGCCGCCGACCGATCCACCAAGGTCTGACAGGACGCCGTGCCCGCCACCAAGACCACCAACAAGATCCGCCAGACACCCCCGTGGCAGATCGTCCAGTACGACTCGCAGGCCCCGATCAACTCGGACGTTGTCGAGGCGGCCTCTCCCTGCATCTTCCTCGACGTGATCGCCCTCAACAATGGCGCCGCGACGCTGTACGTGATGGTATTCGACACCACGTCGGTGCCAGCAAATGCCACGATCCCGCTCTTCCAGCCGGTCCCCGTGCCAGCCGGCACGCAGGTCGTCTTCTCGCTCAACGACCTGACGGGCGGAGGCACACTGGTCGGAATGAAGACGACGAACGGGCTCTGCTGGGCCGCATCGACGACCGTGGCATCGCTGACCGTCGACGCGACAAGCTCCCTGTGGGCGACCATCCGCTACCTCAAGGGGTAGCGAGACCCTCGGCGGATCTAAAGCCAAAATCTAATGTCATTCTTCGCGCAACTCGGGAAACCGATGATCAACGGGACCGTGAACATTACCACGGCCGCGCCGGTCCCGATCTTCACGCCAAAAGCCGACGAGTGGACCGACGTCTACTCGATCGTCATCTCGACGAACGACATCGTGGCAAACCAGATCACCATCAGTGATGGCACGACGAGCCTCGTTTACCTAGCTGGCGGCGGGGCCGCCGGGACGCCCAATCCGCCGATCGTGGACCAGTGCGCGATCCCTGTCCGATTCAAAAAGGGCGTGCCGATCACCGTGGCCGCAGCGACCATCACGGGCGGCAGGGCAATTATTGTAAACGTGAGGGGACTTACCTCAAAGACCTGATCGCGCAGTGGCGCGGTCTAATTGCTAGCGCCTTATTCAAAAACTCACCGGCCAGCGATTCGCGGGCCAATTGAAATAGAAAGACAACTCCCATGACCGCTCGCGCCGCAAACGTCAAAGGTATCACGTTCAACGACGGCCCTTACGGCTCCAACAACGGCGGCGTCGCCTTTGTGTCGTTCGACCTCATCGCCACCGCCTCGACTGGCGGCTCCGACACGCTGACGCTCGGCGGGACCGGCCAGGACGACGGCGTGACCACCACGAACTCGCTCGCGGTCATCATGCAGAATCGCCGGCGCGACGGCAAGACCGTGACGCTGGTTGCGGTCGGCGGATGCGTGGCGAACGGCCTGCAGGCTGGCACCGCGCTCTTCCCGCAGGCCGGAACGATCGGGTCGGGCTCCATCACTGGCGTCACCCTGAACACCGCCGCGACCGCGGGCTCCTCGGCCTCCTCGACGAGCGCCGGATGGGACCGAGCCGCGATGATCGCCGTCTCCTACGTCACCAGCGGCACCGGCGTCGGTTCCTGATTCGCTCCGCTACTTCGATGTAGCACTGCCACGTACGGCCACGCGTCCGGCAACACGCGGAAAAGAAAACTCGCAGCAGTATTGCTGCGACCGGAGTCACTCTCATGCCTGATCCCATCGTCCCGGGCGCAGATCCGTCTGCGCCTGTCGCTCCTGTCGTAGCTCCCGTCGTCGCGCCCGCGGCGCCGCCGGTAGCCGCTGCCCCGGCGCCTGCACCGCAGACGCCTCCGGCAGTCGTTCCCGCGCCGATCCCGAGTGCTCAGGAGCCCGGGTACATCGCCGCGATCAAGAAGGACGAGCGCCGCAAGGTGCTCAAGAGCCTCGGTCTGAAGGTCGGCAAAGACGACGACGTCGACGCCGCGATCAATGCGTTCAGCAGCAAGATCCTCAGCCGCAAGGACGAGAACAAGCTTCTGCGCGACGCGGTCGGAGAGCTCAGTACCGAGAAGGCGACGCTCACGGGTCGCGCGACGTCGCTCGACGAAGCCGTGACGAGCCTGCTCGCCACAGAGATCTCGCTCATTCCGGACGCCAATCGGGCCGCCGTCCAAGCGGCGCTCACGGGCGACTCCGCATCGCAACTGAAGCAACTGGCCGCGCTCAAGGCGCTCGGCGTGAAGTTCAGCGCGCCAGCCCCGGTGCCTCCCGTGGCACCGGTCGTCGCGCCTGTTGCGCCTGTCGAACCGGCCACGCCTCCCGCGGTGCCGACGGTCCCAGGGACGCCCCCGGCGCCGATTGCGGCGCCCGTCACGAGCTCGCCTCCTGCGCCTGGGCCCGTGCCCACGTCGCCGGATCCTGCAGACATCAAAGCGCAGTTCAAGCAACTGCGTAGTTCCAACAACAAGACCGACCGTATGCTGGCGGCAGTCATGGCCATTCAAAACGGCCACCTGCTGTTGCCCGACGACATTGCCTAAACGTTCGCCGGATCTCATTCCGGCTTTAGCCGGAGACATCTTAGATGCCTAATATCGATCGCGCTTCTTTGCCCGAGGAGTTCTTCGACGTCACGTCGCCGCTCCTCCTCGTCCAGCCCGAGCCGCAGTACTTCCACGCGCAGCTCTTCAAGATGGCGATGTCCGTCGCCTTCGCGCTGCCGTTCGGAGGGCCACTAGGCCTTCCGATTCCAGGACGACAGATCCAGGACGGAGGCGCGAACTACACGAGCGCGACCTACGACCGCCTGATGCTGATGCCGCCCGATCCGTCGTACGCGAGCGCGGTTCAGATGGTCGGCGAAATCGGCAAGCGTCCCGGCCACACCGTGCGCCTCAACCGGCCCCGCTTCGGGTCCGGCGGCTTCACGCTGGCGAACCGGGAGATCCCGAGCGGCGTCACGATCTCGACGACCGCGATCGACCTCGCGTCCGAGCAGGTCCAGATGACGCTGAAGCGCTACGGCGGCCCGTACGACGCGGTCAACGGCAACGTCGCCCCCTTCGCCGTCGACAAGTTCGACGCGTCGGTCTCGCTCCACTCGATCTCCCAGATCGTCGGCAAGCACCTGCAACGCGACATCGACCGATGGATCGACCAGGTCCTCGTCGCCCTCGGCAACCTCGCGAGCACCACGCTCTGGCCGCAGAACTTCACTAGCGACGCCGCCTCGTCCACCGTCGGCGACATGCCCGGTGACGTCGACACGCTCTTCCGGGTCGAGGAGACCATGAAGAACGCGAGCATACCGCGCTTCCCCAACGGGAAGTACATGGGCGTCGTGACCCCGACGTACTCGCGCCAGCTGAAGGGCGACCCGCAGTTCGCGACCTACGCGAAGGACAACCCCTTCGCAGGCAACACGAACCCGCTCTTCGCGAACTTCCTGGCGCGCGTCGGCGGCATCGACCTCTTCGAATCGAGCTCGCTCATCGCGACCACCAACGGCAACTCGATTCCGATCTACTCGAGCCAGTTCTTCGGCCCGAGCACCTTCGGAGCCGGCATCGGAGACCTGCCGCGGGTCGCGTGGAACACGCAAGACAACTACGGCGAGACCGCGCTGATGATCTGGCTGCTCTACATGGCCCTCGGTCTGCTCGACAGCCGCTTCGTCGTGAACGTTCACACGTCGTAAGCCGCCAACCGCGGCGACCTTTCAGGCGGCGCCCGTATGGGCGCCGCGATGGCTTCGCTTAGCTT
>OCTA010003678.1_pt1 | contig 13599 bp, 16 predicted proteins | sample 1538991 | NCBI WGS metagenome assembly OCTA01 (sample SAMEA3539302, study PRJEB22396) | soil metagenome | biome: tundra; feature: field; material: soil | place: USA | collected 2010-05 | depth 0.15 m
GTCAAGGACATCTTTTCTGCGAATAGGACGTCGTTAACGAGAACCTACAGCTGATGTAGGTTCTCATCCTTCTTGTCACTCGGCCTCGCTCTGACCTGCGCTGATGCAGGCTATCTCATCGATCTATCGTCGGCTTTTTCTCGCCGATCTGTCATTTTCCTCGGCGGCCGGGCGTGGGTGCCCATCCGGAGCAGCCGACTTGATCGTCGGACCGGGCCCCTGCCCTTACGGAGAGTCAACGGTAGCCAGAGCCGCCTCCGTGCGAGATCGGCGCCGATTGGGCACTGCTGGCCGATCGCCCGCACGCACCCTGAGATACTCCCGAACGGCAGTCCTGGCGTGGCGGCAGCTCAGCCCTGTCTCGACACGGGTGTAGCTGGGCAGGAAGAATGTCACCCATGCACTTCCTCGCTCTGGCACCTCACACGGGTGCGCGCCTTGCGGAAACCGGATTCCTGCTCATCCTGTTCGCTGGGGTCTGGCTCGCTGCGGCGCAAGTCCCGCAGTTCAAGTTTGGCACCGCTCGAACGATCGTCGCAGACGTCGCCCTCGCGCTCGCGGGTCTACTTCTCATCATCGCCACGCACTGGGGTCACTTTGGCTAGCCCCGTCACGCACGGGTCGAAGTCCGCCAGCATGATCCTGGCCAGCTCCAGCCGGCTCTCATAGACCACCAGCCGGCCCAGCGACGACGACCAGTACCAGCCCGAATAATGCTGCCTTCCCTTATACGAACGGAACTCCCGGACAGGAATCCCGGCCACCACATCATCGACCGCGAGCCGGTCCAGGGTCGTCTCAGCGAACCGGCCGTCGGCCCTGCGATACCTCACGCAGACACGGCCATCCCGAGACTTACCGCCCGAGGGCACACAGCGATACTGGCACCGCCACGGCATATGAGCACGGCACCACGTCGGAAACATTCTCACCGAAATGACGCAAGCGCCAGATAGACGTCAGATCATCTGAGAAAGCGCCATTTGCGATGAGAACCTACAGCTGATCTTCGTTCCTGATCTTGATCGGTCCTTTTGTCACTCTTGAGTCATGGATCCTGGCCGCGTCACACCCATGCACCATCTGATGAGTATGGGAAGTTCTGCCGCCTCCGGCTCGTGGATGCGCGGGGCGTAGTGGCAGTTGTAGCAACGCTGAGCAAGGGCTATGACCTTGACTACGTCTGGAAGCAGATCGACCGCAGCCTAGTCAAGGACGCGGCCAGCTATTACATCCAGGCCAGTGAAACCGGTGGAGAGCCGCCCGGTCGCTGGTGGGGCCCCGGCGCCAGGGCCCTCGGCTTCGAGCCCGGCCAGACGGTCGAGCGGAAACCGTACGACCTGCTATTCGGCGAACGTAAGGCCCTTGACGGCACCCGGCTGGGCAGGCCACCGGGAGATGGCCGCAAAGCCGCCGACCTGTACGCCCAGCTGCTGGCCGCCGGACCGCACGCCACCGCCGAACGCCGCCGCGAACTGCGGACCGAAGCCACCAAGCAAGCCCGCTAAAGCCCGCTCTTCTTCGACCTGACGATTTCCCTGTCCAAATCGATCTCGATTTTCCACGCATCCCTGGGCGAGAACGCCCGCCTGGCCCGCCAGGTCGGCGACACCGATGGGGACCGCTACTGGTCCGCCCTAGTCACCGAAGTCGACGGCATGATCTGGCAGGCCGTGCACGCCGGCTTCGATTACTTCCAGCGCGAGGCCGGCTACACCCGCACCGGATCCCACAACACCCGGGTCAACGCCCGGGAGACCGGCCAGTGGCACGAGGCCGACCTGGCCGTGGCGCACTGGCTCCAGCACACCTCCCGCGACGGCGACATGCAGCTGCACGTCCACTCCCAGATCGCCCACGTCGCGAAAACAGCCACCGACGGGAAATGGCGGGCCCCGGACTCGTTGGGTTATAACGAGCACGTTGGCGCGGTCGCCGCAGTCGTGTCCCAGCATCTGGAAGAAGCGCTCACCGGCAGGTTCGGCCTGGAATGGACCGCGCGCGATGACGGCCACGGCTTCGAGATCAAGGGCATCAGCGGCGCCATGATGCGCGTGTTCTCCTCCCGCCGCGAGTCCATCACCGCCGACCTGCGTGCCCGCGCCACGCAATTCGAGCAGCAGTACGGACGCAAGCCGTCCCAGCGCGAGCTCGCACGGCTCGCGCAGGCGGCCAACTTCAAGACACGCACCGCGAAAGAGGGGGCGCTTGATTTCGCGCAACTGCACGCGGGCTGGGCGGAAAAGCTCGCGCGCACCGTTGGCGTGAGCCTGGCGTCCGCCGCGCCGTCGGTGTGGCACGGCGCACCCGGCCGCGCAACCGCGCAACCGCGCAACCGCGTGGCGCAGATGGCCCGGGTCTCACCGAGCTGGAGCTGGAGCTGGCTCGCGCAGCGCAGAAGGCGGTCGCGCTGGCGCAGCAGGAGAAGAGCACCTGGACCCGCGCGGATGTGATCAAGTACCTGGGCCGGGTCCTGCCCCGCTCCGGGATGGAGCCGACCACCGCCGCCACGCTGCTCGAGGACCTCGCCGACCGTGCGCTGCGATCGGAATTCGAGCCGGTGGTCTGCCTGGAAGCGCCGGAGGTGGTGGAGGTGCCGCCTAGCTTGCTGCGCGCAGACGGGCGCAGCGTCTACCAGCGGCACGGCCGCACACGGTATGCCACACGCGCGCAACTGGCCATGGAAGAGCGCATGCTCACGCAAGCAGGCGCCGACGGCGCGCCGCACCTGACCCGTGCGCAGGCCGCCCGCGCGCTCGGCGCCGACCCGGCGCGGCTCGAGGATGCCCTCGCTGGCCGCGCCCACCACACGCACGACGCCCGCGCGCACGACGAGCGCGCAGGCACCGGCCTGCGCGAGGACCAAGCCGCCGCGGCCCTGGCGGCGTTGACTGACGGCAGGCGCGTCTCGGTGATCAACGCACCCGCCGGATCGGGCAAGACGCGGGTGCTGGCCGAGGCCGCCCGCGCCTGGACCGCCGCCGGTCTGGGCCCGGTGATCGGCATCACCCCTTCCCAGTCCGCCCGCAACACCCTGGCCGCCGGAGTCCCGGTGTCCTAAAACGCCGCCCAGTTCCTGGGGCACCTGCCCGGCCGCCGCGGCGCCCGCGGCTCGATTCCCATCACCCCGGGCGCCCTGCTGGTCATCGATGAGGCCTCCATGCTGTCCGCCCCGGACCTAGCAGACCTGATCGCCTACGCCCAGGCTCGCGGCGCCAAGGTGATCCTGGCCGGAGATATCAACCAATTGCAGGCGGTGGAGAACGGAGGCGGCATGTCCCTGCTCGCCAGCCAGCTCGGCTATGCCCGGCTGGCCGAACCCGTCCGGTTCTGGAACCGGTGGGAACGGGCCGCCAGCCTGCGGCTGCGCGACGGCGACACCAGCGTGCTCGCCGACTACGATCAGCACGGCCGGATCACCGGGGGAGACCCGGAACAGGTAATGGACGCCGCCGCGGCCGCCTACGTCGCGCTGTCCGCCAGCGGCACCGACACGCTGCTGATGGCCGCGGACCACGCGCTGCGCCGCGAGCTTTCCCGCCGCATCCGCGACGACCTCATCGCCCTCGGCATCGTCCAGAACGGGCCCGCCGTCACCATCGCCGACGGCGCGAAAGCCAGCCCCGGCGACCTGATCATCTGCACCCGCAACGACCACGGCGTCGAGGCAGGGGAGCCCGGCCGGATGCTGGCCAACGGCGACCTGCTTCGCATCGAGGCCGTCACCCGAGACGGGCTGATCGTGCGCCGGGCGCTGGACGCCGATCCGCGCACCGGGCAGCGCCGCTGGACCGACCGTCACTTCCTGTTCGCCGGGTACAAAAATTCCGAGCTTGGCTACGCGGTCACCGACCACGCCGCCCAGGGCCGCACGGTCCACACCGGCCTGGCCGTGATCACCGGGACCGAGGACCGCCAGCACGCCTACGTCACCCTGACCCGCGGCACCGACGCCAACCACGCCTACGTCTTCACCGCCTCTCCCAAACGCGCCGACCCGGTGCCCGGCCCCCGCCCGGCTCCCGAGCTGGCCCGCTATGACCAGATTCATTCCGAACGACCCGGCCTTCCCGCCCCCGCCACCCCGCCAGCCCCGGCGGGCACAGCGCTCGGCGTCCTGTCCGCCGTGCTGGACCACGACGGCCAGCAGCACTCCGCCACCCAGACCCGCCACCAGGCGCTCGCCGACGCCGACCACCTCGCCGCGCTGCATGCGATCTGGACCGCCGAGACCACCCCGGCCCGCCACCAGCACTACCGCGACCTGCTCATGAACACCCTGCCACCTGGCCACCGCGCCGAACCCGGCCACCAGGCCCGGTGGCTGTGGCGGACCCTGCGCGCCACCGAACTCGCCGGCCTGAATCCCGTCCGCGTCCTCGCCGAGGCCATCGCCGAACGGGACCTGACCGGCGCCCGCGACATCCCCGCCGTCATCGACGCCCGCCTCCGCCACCGCCTCGGCTCCCCGGTCCCGCTCCCGCCCGGCCGGTGGTCGGCCCAGGTCCCTGAGATCGCCGATCCCGAACGTCAGGCTTACATAACCGAGATCGCCGCGATGATGGACGCTCGCAAGGACCGGATCGGCGAGCACGCCGCCGAGCACGCCCTGCCTTGGGCGGTCAACGCTCTCGGCCCGGTCCCAGCGCATCCGGTGGACCGGCTGGACTGGCAGCGGCGCGCGGCCTCGATCGGCGCCTGGCGCGAGTTGTCTGGCTACGACCACCCCAGCGACCCGATCGGCTCCGAACCGATTGCGGCCGCCCCCGACGCGCGGGCCGCTTGGCATGAGGCCTTCGCCGCTCTCGGGCCGGCCGACGACCCGGACCTCCGCGGCCTTCCGGACGGGACCCTGCACGTGCGCGACACCTATCCAATCGAGACCGCCTGGGCGCCCCCATACGTCGGTGACGAACTGCGCCAGGTCCGCGCCGCGGCCCGGGACGCCCGGCTGGCCAGCCTGCGGGCCAGCACCGAGGCCGACTCCGCTCGTCGCCACGGCCACCGCGAGGAAGCCATCCTTAAACATGAGCTCGCCGCCAGCTACCAGGCCCTGCAAGACGCCTACCGGCAACGCGAGACCGTCTTCGCTGCCGTCATGGCCGACCGCGCCGACTGGGAGCACGCCACCCGCCAGCAACGCCACCGAGCTGTGGCCGCCGACGCGGAACTGCGCCGTCGCCACCCCCGCCAGCACTACCCGCCAGTGCGTTCAGCCGAACCTGAGCTCGCCACCGATGGCCAGCGCGACAAGCTCACCCTGACCGCGGGGGAGCAGCCTGGGGAGATGGGTCCGTGGATCAAGGACCTGGCCGCCGGGCACCGCAGGTTCGCCGAACAGCTCGCCGGGCGGCAGAGCATGAAGGTCCCGTCCCAGGACCCCGGCTACGGCGACCTCGGCTTGTCGTTCACCGCCTGGGCCAGCCCGGGCCGAGATGCGATCTTGCAACCACCCAAGCCCGAGATCCCGCCGTCCCCGCAGATCCTCCAGCGCGTGATGGACCGCGACACCGACCGGGAGGCCGCGGACTGACGGCTGCTGGATATCAGCTCTCGACCAGCGCCCACACGATCTTCCCTCGGCCAGTGGCAGATGAGTCCCAGCCCCACCGCTCGGCCACGGCCTCCACCAGCATCAGACCGCGGCCGCTTTCGGCATCGAGACCGGGCTGGTCCGGCTCAGGCAGCTTGACGTTCTCGTCCCACACCTCCACGAGCGCCGCGTGCCGGTCGGTCGAAAGCCGGAGACCGATACAGGCCAAGCCGTACTCATCGGTGTAGCGAGGACGCTGATACTGGTCCATCGAGGCCTTCACGGCGTTGGTAACCAGCTCGGAGACCACCAGCTCAATCGTGTCGGCGAGGCGGTGAAGGCCCCACTCGTACACGAGGTTCCGGGCATGAAGGCGGGCACACGGTGTGGCAGTCGGCAATGCTCCAATGGCCAGGACGCTCTGAAACGTCCACGCGTTCTGCGGGATGGCCGCCCGCTCAGCCGTGATGGAAAGGCCGCTCATGGCATCGGGAATGCCGAGACGGCACGGCCCCGGGCAACCAAGGCCTGCGTGACACGGTAGAGCCCGTGACTGTGGCCGTGCCCGGCGCCCTCCCGGCCAGAATCCTCACATTGCATGGCAAGGACAGTACGGACCGGCCCGGACCCGGCCAAGAGATTTGCTTAAGTTTGCTCAGGAAGTTTCATCAGTCAGCCGGTCCAAGGTCCGGGTGAGGATCGCCCGGGCTTCCGCGCCGTAGACAGCCAGCGCCGCCAGGCGCTCGAAGGCCCGTCCGTACAGCGCGATCTCGTCGGGCCTGACCAGTGACAGCTCCGCGCTGTAGGTGTCGAACTGGACGAGCGTCTCGTCCAGGATCCAGAAGCCGTTGTTAAGCGGCACCCGGTACGGCGCGTCGAACGGGATGATGCCGAGCCGCACCCGCGGCAACGTGAGCACGGCCAGCAGGTGCTCCAGCTGACCTGCCATGACCTCGGCGCCGCCGACGTTGGTGTGCAGCGCCTGCTGCCCCAGCACCATGTGGAAGCGGCGATCCCCGTGAGTGAGGACCCGTTGCCGCTCCAGCCGTGCGGTCGCCCCTTCCTCGGCGTCGTCGGGGACGCGCACGAAGTCGATGAAGCTCGACAGCACCGCCACGGCGTACTCCCGGGTCTGCACCAGGCCAGGCACGACCGCGGGCTCGTAGATGCGGAACAGCCGCGCCCGCTCATAGGCGGCCGCCGAGGCCTGCTGGCGGCGCCTGGTGCCGCTGCGCATGATCCGCCGCCACTCGGCGAACTGCGTCTCGATGCTCCGCACCGCGGCAATCAGGTCAGGCAGCTCATCCAGGGCACGGCAGTGCTCGCACCAGACGCGCAGGTCATCTTCTGACGGGGTCTGCCTGCCGTGCTCGATCTTGGAGACCTTGGACGACAGCCAGCCGGCCAGCTGGGCGAGCTTGACCCCTGACACCCCGGCGTCCCTGCGGATATCGCGAAGGCGAATCCCCAGGGACACACGGGCCTGATCGGCGGAGGTGGTCAACGCTGATCCCAGAGCGCCTTAAGCGACGTACTGGGCGTAGGAAACGGCCCGGTCCCACACCTGGTCACGGACGACCAGGCACTGGCTGAGCAGTTCCGCGCCCGGTTCGCGGGCAAAGCCGCCGGTGCGGCCGTCAGGGGAGAAGACGCTCAGGATGAGCGTGTCGTCATCCAGCAGCCAGTAATCCTCATCCGGCAGCTTGATGTCCTCGGCGAGGTGACGCGGCAGATAGCGGATGTCCTCGCCCGCTTCGATGTTAAGCGGGGAGACGTCCAGGCCCCACCGGATGTAGCCGGTGTGCGGAACCGACGCGAGACGCACCCGTTGGACCGCCACGCCCGCCATGGTGGCCTGGCGCAGGAAGGTCAGCCAGTCCTGGTGCCAGGCGTAGTCGTCCGGCTCACCGCGGAGCCACCGGCCGAACGCTTCATCCTCGGCCGCCACGTTGTACGAGTCGCGCTGCTCCAGATGGAAGGCACGCTTACCGGACAGAGCGAGCGCCTTGAAGCCCTCATAGCTCAGCGGCTCCATGGACCTCCTTCAGATGGCGCATCAGCTTCTTGGGGACCCGGATGACAGCTTCCCCGTCCGGTACGGCTCCCACCTGACCCAGAGCCTCGACGTCGAGCGTGAAGCCCTGGATCACATACTGGCCGTCGTCGGTCTCCCACAGCGTGGGGGAGTTGCCGCCTTGAGTGTCTTTGCCGAGGAACGTTAGCCTCATGGGTCATCCTTCCGTCCACAAACTTGCCCGAGTTTGCTCGGGACTCTTCATCCGATGCTGACCCAGGACGAAGCAAGAGTCAAGACGAGCACGGCCAAATGGCTCTGGTAGACGTGTCGGCGAGCACGCGAGATCCTTCTCGCGTAGCGAGCGCACCGCCCGCCTACGATAAGTTTCGTGCGCATCGATTGCCTCGACCATCTGGTGCTGACGGTTGCCGACGCGGAGGCCACCGTGGAGTTCTATACCTGAATGCTTGGCATGGAGGCGGTGACGTTCGGCACTTGACGCACGGCTCTGGCCTTCGGCCACAGCAAGATCAACCTGCACGAAGCCGGTCACGAGTTTGAGCCAAAGGCCCGCCATCCGACGCCCGGCAGCGCCGACCTGTGCCTGATCGCCGCCGACCCGCTCGAGCAGATGATCAAGGAACTCGCCGCGCACGGTGTCCCCGATCGGGGAGGGTTCGGTCGAGCGCACCGGCGCCGCTGGCCGCATCCTCAGCGTCTACTTCCGCGACCCGGACCAGAACCTGATCGAGCTCAGCAACTACGCCTGATCCCGGCACGGCGACCGCGTCTAAATGGTGTACTCGCCGGTGGCGTGCATGCGGGTTGAGCTCGGTTTGCCGGCGGGGAGTGAGCTTGGGCTGTTTGCCCGCGCAGCTTGCCCTTGCCCTTGGCACGGGCGACGGCCATGCCTTCGCGGGTGCGGAGCTGGAGCAGGTCGACTTCGAATTCGGCGAAGGTGGCCAGGATGTTGAAGAACATCTTGCCGAGGGAGTCGGCGGGGTCGTAGATGGTGCCGCCGAGGGAGAGCTTGATGCCGCGGGCGACGGGGGAGTCGCCGATGTGGCGGTTGAATCGAAGTACCTCCCACACCCGGCGCAGCATCCCCGTCGGCAGGAAGTGCATATGGATGTCGGCCAGGACCGGCACGCCCAGCGCCCTGCACAACGCCGGGACATCCGCGTCGTCCTCCGGCGGCCGCGCTCCATCTCCCACATCATTCACCTGCACCAACGTGCCACGACCCGCATTCCTTTTTCCGAGCGGGCGCGGGTTCCCGCCTGTGGCCTCCTGCGTCGAACGCGGCGGAGTCAGCCCCGCGACAGCCTCGTCAGGAAACTGAGCTTGCGGGACTCGCCCGAACGGTTCATCAGCTGAGTGGATCGCGTCGAAGTCGGATAGCTATAGTTTGAACCTACCAGTAGCCCAGGGACCAGGTGAGGTGCTTATGCTGCGCAGCACAAGGCACGACAATATCGCCTTCATCCGACAGCGATATCTTGCTATATTCCTTTTAATTCTCCTTGCTATCGTCATCGTTCTGAGTGCGGCGATATCATATTCGTTCAAGTGGCATCCTCTTACTCGCGACCGGCTAGACATCGTGATACCGCTGAGCGTCGTCGCGGCGCTATCGCTGCTGTTGGCGGCAGGTGCGGTGGGCGGATGCAGGGACATGTGGGAAAACGCTATCAACAAGACGCCGGCCGCTAGAATTCATCGTGATAGCGACTTTTTCGCGCGCAAGAGGATGGTCTTCTTCTATGCCGGCGTTTATCTGAGTCTCGTACTATTTGTTGTCGTGATCGAGCAGACCGGCGGCGTCATCACTTCCCCGTATACCGCACCATTCGTAGCCTTGGTCCTAACTGGACAACAACTCAGTCGGTTTAAGACTCAGGCGTCATTTCTGATCTCGACCGGCATAGCGCTGACCATAATCATGGGAATCTACGAGTCTGTGGTCGGCGTGCCTAATACGCCATCTTCACCGCGCATACTCGTGTACTTGCTCATAGCGATTTCACTTGTGGCGGCTGGCCTTATCGCGAACGTCGAGAAGGATCATAATTACCTCATTGAGGGAAAGCAGCACCTGCCGACTCATGCGCGTGTATATAAAGACGCTCATGGCATATGGCACTACGTGATTTACTGCCAACGGCATCAGCTAGATCCAATTGCCGGTTCTGATACTACAAAAGAAGGAACCAGGGACTCCGAGAGTGAGGTTTATGCTAAGGTCGAGGCCGATGTTAGGTCTATGTATCAGGCGGCGGGCTGGGGGCAACCAAGCTTTAACTGGTCACCGAGAGAGCTGGGTAATAGCTTTACCGTAAGCTTCCCCGTCAACGAGGCCGGGGTACCCAAAACGAATCAGCTCGCTTCGGACTCGTAAATGCCTACTACCGACTGGCCGTTCCTCGATAGCAATTTCCCGTTGGCCTTTGCCCATCGCGGAGTTCACCTGAATGCGGGAGAAAATTCAACGAGGTCATTCGAGGCAGCCGTGAACCTCGGCTTCAAATATATCGAATCCGACGTTCGGGCAACGGCCGACAGGCAGCTGATAATGTGCCATGACAAGAACGCGTCTCGTCTCTTCGGACTTGCGGCAAGAATCTCTGACCTAACCCTAAGAGAACTACAGTCGTCGCCATTCGTCAGAGCTGGAGGAACAGACGTCCCCTTGCTGGAAGATGTTCTGGCCGCCTTTCCTGATCTCCGGTTCAACCTTGACGTAAAAGATATGCTCTCCGCCCTGCGCATATCTGATATAGTCCAGTCGACAAACTCGTATGATCGTGTTTGTATCGCATCATTCTCTACCGCAAGAATTCGCTGTGTACGCGCCAGAATCGCGAGGCCGACCTGCACGAGTGCCTCCATCGCGGAAGTCATGCATTTTATCGCGCGGCCGCGCTCCTTCGCCGATCGAGCACAGCCAGCGGTCCTGCAGGTTCCCCTGTCAATTAAAGGCATCTCCGTGTTGTCCGGAAAATTTATCGCCAGTGCCCATGATGCAGGTCTGCCTGTGCACGTGTGGACACTCAACGATGTCTTTAGTATTCGGAAGGCCGTAGCTCTCGGGGCTGACGGGATAATCTCAGATGAGCCCGTCTTGCTAAGAAGTGAACTGATGCTGCGCGGACTATGGCCGCCTGACCCTCCGGATACCGGGAATGGGGGGCGATAACAACTACTCTATGTATGTCATCGCCAACCATCGCGATAGGTATTCGAACGCCTTTTCGCGAGTTGGCAAATCCGACAGGAATACATCATGGACCGCGCCGGGGATCCGAATACATGTTACGTTTCTTCCAAGGTTGACGGATAGGTCGGCGATGTGTTGCACGTTCAAGACCGCGTCGGCGGCCTGAATTTGGTTTGACTTCGCGCGGAAAGACGCACTCATCGCGCTGCAAAGGACCAGGATTGGCACCGAGATGTTCAGGCCTTTATTTATATGCTGCTGGCCTGCCAGTATGCTGGCTAGCCAGGCAAGCCTCAGGCGAGTCCCATTGGTAGACTTCCAATTCGAGTCGAAGTCCCATTCCCCATTGAAACTTCTGTGCAGACTCCGTGTGTACGTGGGGGACAGCCTCAAGGGATAGGCTATCTTCGGGCTGAATCGCGCTATGCTGCTCAGGAATGGCCTCACCAGTGCAGCAACTGGCGCGGGGATACCCGAGCTAAGGTACGGACTATTAAGTATCAAGCCCGCGATTAGATCATGGCCGTTTCCCTCGTTAACCCACAGAGATGCAATCAATCCCCCGGTGGAGTGCGCATTGATAAGGATCGATTCATGGCCGTCATCCTTAATGACCTGCATTGCGGAATCTATATCCGAATAATATTCACGCAATGAATGACAGAAGTAGGGAGTCTGGTGCGGAAGCATCGAGCGCCCGTATCGTCGGAGGTCGAGAGCATAGAAGCTAATACCGCGGGATGCGTAGAACTCGGCTATATGACGCTGAAAAAAGTAGTCGTTATAGCCATGAATGTAAAGTACCGCATACCGCCCGTGTGATTGCTTTTTATATTTTACTACGGTGCCCACTACCTGGCCCTCGTAGTCATCAGAAAAGTCTAGCCTGATCATCTCGTAAGAATCGCCGAGGATATCTGGCTGCGGAGGTTTCGGCTTGTGCATACGGCAATCCTACGGCCCGCCGCCGAGACTACGGCGAACCGGTTTCAGGCCGTCGCTGCCGTCTGGTCCGCAGGTGCGGCTCAGACGGCGCCATTGAAGATCTCCACCTCGACGGAGCCTTCTTTGTGAGCGCGTCTTATAAATCGGCGGCCTTGGCTCGGCGGCGGGTCATCAGGGCGATCATGGCCCACAAGATCACGCTTCGTGGCTGGCGGTCAGGTACGGGTGTCCCGGACAGTGCGGCGGTGCTTGCTGATCCAGGCGAGAGTCCGCTCTATCACTCAGCGGCGAGGCAGGACCTCGAAGACATGCCGGTCGCGCTTGGCCGCGATCTGCACGGAGATCCTCATGGTTGCAGCCCAGGCAGCCAGCTCGCCGGTGTACCCAGCATCGGCCCAAAGCAGGCGGACGCGGCTGCGGGCCCGGACAGGTTCCACCGCACCGGCCGGGCGCCGTCGCGGTCCTGGACGGACGACGCGGTGATACTGAGACCAGCAGCAGCCCGGCCGTGTTCACCGCGATATGACGCTTGCAGCCGTTGACCTTCTTCGTGTTATTCCAGCCCCGGGTGGCCTTCGGCGTGGTGTCCGCGGCCCGGTGACCGGACCGAATGGGAGGCGATGACCGCGCGGTCGGCTCGGCGTTCCGCCTGGTCACCTGGCGGACCTGGGGCATGCAGCGTCGGGGAGCCGGGTTAAGGTGCCGTCGTCAGGCCAGGCGGCAAAAGTACCGGCGTGGCGCTCGACGGCGGCTTGGGGCCCAGCGCCGCGCCGTGCGTTTGTCAGCCAGGCAGTGCCGGGTTTCCTGCTGCGAGATCCAAGAGCCAAACCAAGAGCCAACGACCGCAGACGCGAGGAGTCCTCAGGCTACATCCAGCCACGATCGTCGCAGCTAGAGGCCACATCAGGCTACGGCGGGCGACCTACAGCAACGGTTGAAATGCACCTTACAAGCGAGGGGTCACTGGTTCGAACCCAGTTGCGCCCACCAAGTGGTCTTCACGTTAAGTGAGGCCTATTTTCACGTTTGGGCCTGAACCGGACATCAGCCGGACGGGACCGTAGTTTGTGCGGTTAGCGGCTGCGTGCGGCGATGATTTCGCGCTGTCGGCGCGTCCAGTAGTCAACGATCTGCTGGCGCGGAGCGGGGAGGGTTTCGTCGGGGTCGACGTCGTCGAAGTAGCCGAGGCCGAGCAGGATGTAGTTGATGGCCTGATCGGGGTATTCAGGCTGGAAGCGTTCGATAAATAGCGCTAGGCCTTCATCAACCGTGCGACGCGTTTGCTGCTCGATGGTCATGAGGTCGAAGTAGTCGCGGAGCTCGCCACGGTCGCCTACCACCTTGAGCTTCATCGCCATGAGGTCGCTGATATGCGCGATGTGGAGCCCGTCGACTTGGTTGGGGCTTTCGAGCAGCCGCTGCGGGCGTACCTCGTCCGCGTGCAGGAACTGCACCCTGGTGGCGGAGAACACGCCGTTGAGCGTGCCGGGCGCGCGTTCGGTGATTGCGAACGGTCCGGCCGCGGACAGCATGATGGTCAGCTTGTCCAGATCGACGCTGTTATGGTGGAAGAAGAACTCTAGGTCCCGGCTCACCCGGTGCGCGAGGTGGACGGCAATAGCCGTGCCTCCGCCGAGATACGCAGTGGGCGGGACGATCCGGGCGATGGTCTCCCACGTCAATGCCGTATCCCGGCGGCAGGATACCGAGGATCCGCTCAGACAGCATGCGCATAGCTGGCCAGGTTGTGCGCGAGCGCGCGCCGCGCCGGCTCAAGGCCGCGGGTGGCTGCCGCGTGTTCCCAAGCGCTGGCGGGCAGGTTGACCGTACCCCAGGCTAGGCCGTCCGGGTCGAATGTCATGATCAGACGCCTGGCGATATACGGCG
>OCTA010003680.1_pt1 | contig 13594 bp, 9 predicted proteins | sample 1538991 | NCBI WGS metagenome assembly OCTA01 (sample SAMEA3539302, study PRJEB22396) | soil metagenome | biome: tundra; feature: field; material: soil | place: USA | collected 2010-05 | depth 0.15 m
AATCCCACTCTCTCCGCCATTTTCTTCGACGCGTGAATTCCTGACTTGGCAACGACTGTCTGTCGGTCAACCCCAAGACACCTTGAATCTTATGCTCGGGGATAGGCTGGTGCGCTTGCAGTGTGCCAGACTTTGTTAAGAATTGCTGTGTTCTTCTCGTTTCACCACAATCCTCACTCGGAACTTTAGTTGAGAACTTCAAGAAGTAAGCCCGGAGGAACACCGCCCGGTGATAGAATCCCGTCACGATGAAAAGTGACACCCGCGTTGACGCGAGCTTAGAAGTGCGCGGATGGAGTTGGACAGTTATGGATGAAGCCATTTTTGAGATAAACGGAAACCCAATACGACTGAATCCGGACGATGCAGAAAAGAAGGGCGAGAAGTAGGGTAAGTGCCCTGCTTGCGATGTCACTATCCGCCTAGTTCGCAAAGCCAAGAACGGACTTCCGGCATATTTTAGACACAAGGCAGAAGATTAGCGCACGGCGACAGAACTGCCCGTTTTCTCGCACCCGTATCGCGGCGTCAACGCGAGCCAAGGCTAGGGACACCGCCGAGTGTTAGAATGCAAGACCGTGAGCAAGACAAAAGAAGCGCGGCGGCTTGACAAGCTCAAAGACGAGAGCCGTAATCTCGCCAAGCGGTACAAACTCCCCGAGGCGGCGCTCACAATCATTGAAAGAGCCGGGAGGATTCACGGGCAGCAATCACGAGCAATACAAGTAGCGGTTGAGCTTTTATGGGCGAAAGTCGGATGGGCGGTGCCGGACAACGCAATGTCCGCTATCCTTGATTCGCCGGTGACCGGCAAGACCTACAAGCTCCCGCCCCGGACCGTCTCGCTCATTGAAGCGCTCTCGCATGAGTACGGGACGCAAGGTAAAGTTCTAGCCGCGATTGCGTACATGCTGTCCAAGCCGGACCCGCGTCAGGGACTCCCTCCCGCGCCGTCCCTGCCGCACAAGGCTGTTTATGAACTAAAGCAGCATCGCGAGCCGCATTGAAAGCTATTGACGCGCCGAGAATCAGGAGTATACTAAATTCGCCTTTTGTTCGCCTTTGCGTTTTCGAGCGAGAATCGGCGCATAATGTCCCTCACTAGAGAAGCGACCACACGATGCCCAGAGCACTCTCGCAAAAGATTCCTTTCCTATTCGGAACAGGTTTCTTGCATGACCATGTTGGTCAGATAATTGATGACCCTTCGGTTGCTATTCTTGAACTTGTTGCGAACTGCTACGACGCCGGAGCCGACTCTGTAGCTATCGCATGGCCGAACCTACCGGGGGAGATGCTTTCCATCACTGACAACGGCACCGGCATGACTCGGGAAGAATTTGAGAAACGCTGGAAAACGCTGGCATATGACCGTCAGCTCGAACAAGGGACCGATGTTGCATTTCCACCCGGCAAGCGTAAGGCGAAGAGGACTGCATTTGGTCACAACGGCAAAGGAAGGTTTAGTCCCCTATGCTTTGCTGACGAGTACCAAGTTCAAACTTGGAAGGACGGTCACAGCACCACCGCAAGAATCCAATTGGCGCATGGAATGGAAGTCCCCTTTCTATGCAAGATTGAAGCTGACAAATCCAAGGCAGGTCATGGGACGTGCGTCTCAACTGTGGTACAGAAGATTAGTCTCCCGAGCGACTCTGTCCGGGAACTCATCGGCTTCAAGTTCGCTGTGGACCCCACTTTCAAAGTCACGGTCAACGGCGAAGCGGTGAAGTTGCAGAGTCTTTCGGGAGTCTCAACTCGGAAGTGTGATGTGGAAGGCTACGGAACTATTACAGTCCATCGGCTTGACCCCTTGAAGCAAGAGAGGACGCTGCAACTCAAAGGAATCGCTTGGTGGGTGAATCACAGAATGGTCGGGGAGCCTTCCTGGGATGGACTGGATGGTCCTGGTCAATACTTGGATGGACGTACCACAGAGGCGCGGCGGTTCAGCTTCATCGTTGAGGCAGACATGTTGAAGTCTGAAACGAAGGCTGACTGGTCCGGCTTTAAGGAAACTCCTGCCGTGAGAGCCATCCACAAAGCAGTCCATTCGTTCATTACGGACGAATTGCGTGGGTTGCTGGCAAGTGACCGCAAGGCATTGAAGAAGGAAGCAATCAAGGAACACAGGCACTTAATCGAGCAATTACCGCCACTCTCGCAGAGACAAATAGGACAGTTTGTTGACGAACTACAAGAGCGGTGCTCACATCTCACCCAAAGAGACCTGTCGCGGACTATCGAGATTTTCGGCAAGTTGGAGCAGAGCCGTTCCGGATATGACCTCCTGAAACAATTGGCGGCGTGTTCGCCCGAGGACCTAAGCACATGGAACTCGCTCATGCAGAAGTGGACCGCAACGAGCGCGGAAATAGTATTGAATGAACTGGCAAGACGATTGAGCGTACTGAAAGATTTGCAGGAGCTAATCCGCGACAAAGGTGCAGATGAGTTGCACGAATTGCAACCACTATTTGAGCGGGGACTCTGGATGTTTGGTCCTGAGTTTGAAGCCGTTGAATTCACTTCAAATAGGAGCATGAGCATTGTCGTGAGAGATTTTTTCCAGAAACGGGGAGTCGATGCCTCGCGTTCGCGTCCCGATTTTGTGGTGCTCCCCGATAGCTCTATTGGCTTGTACTGTGCCGATGAATTCTCTCAAGGCGAAGTGTCCGGAACGCGAAAAATTCTGATTGTCGAATTGAAACGTGGTGGGTTTTGCGTTACTCAGAAAGAAATGGACCAAGCACGCGACTATGCGAAAGAGTTGCGCACAACGGGTTGCGCTCAACAAAGCACTGAGATTGAAGCGTATGTACTTGGAGCATCCCTAGAAACAACGCTTCAAGAAATGCGAATCGGAGAACGGACTCTCATCCGCCCCTGCCCGTATGATGTAATTCTGAATCGTGCCCACGCTAGAACTTTCCACTTGCAAAAGAGAATTCAGGCGAGCAAGCCGGAACTGAAACAGGACGAGGAAATAAAGGACGTGCTAGAGGAGCAAGTCTTGGACTTCGACATCGAGGATTCCTCTAAACTCCAATGAGTGCCTTGCCCCGCTAGAAGGGCCTAACGTCGGACCGAGCTTGCCTGCTCGAAGTTCTGTGCCAAGGGAATCGCTTGCGTGGGCGGCAAAGTCGCTCCTCGACTCGTTTCTGCGTTTTCGAGGTTCGAGTGGCATTCCGAAAGTTACTGGTTGAGCAATAGCGCGGCACATTTGCGATGCCACTTCTTTCTTCGCCGTGTTGGACCTTTCTGTTGCAGCATTACTCCACTATCGCCGACCCCTCCGACTCCCATCGGAGATGCGCTCATCAACTTCAAGAGTTTCGCGGCAAGTAAAGCAATCGCTTTATATTCTGTTTGTTAGGGGCTCTCCCCAAGATAGATCCCCGAAAGTCGGCAAGTGTTTACGAATTGTGGTCGCTTCGATTGCACGATAAACCGGCATCTCGGACAAATGCCTCCAAAACCTGTTGCGGGCTTGACCAATCCAAATAGGGAATGATAAAGGACGTTATCATTAACGATAAGGAAGGTTTGCATGGGACGGAGACTCCCGCCCGAGCAGCTCGAACTGTACATTGATGAGATTCTCTGGAAAGATTGGGGCCCCATTGGTGTCTCCAAAATAGACGGATGGTCTCGCGACGAGTACCAGAGTTGCTGAGCAAATCGCTGCTCACGAGTGTTCGCGCACCTCAGGCCTCTATGACCGCAGGGACGATGATGTGAATCTGGATGAAGTGGAGAGGATCGGAATCTAGGTGCCCATGGAGAACCAGGAACAGTTCTTAGCGCTACTGAAAGACGCCCTGGAACATATTCGAGAACCTCGCTTGTTTGAAACCGAGCGCGGTTTTCAAGGCGAGCTGCTCGCGCAATTGCGCAACAGGCTCGACGGGATCGGGCTTCCTGGGGCGCCAATTGTTGAGCAGGAATATCAGAAAACAATTCCTAACCATGGGCTTAATATCAGGCCCGATATTATCGTCCACATCCCGTTTGATCGCGGCTGCGCCGAAAGAAGAAATCAAGGCAATTTTGTCGCAATCGAGCTGAAGCTCCGATCTACTGAAGATGAGGCTCGCGCCGATTTCGCGAAACTTGCGCAGATGCGGGAAGTGCTTGGGTATCCGGTGACGATCTTTATCAATATAGATTCGGATACTACCCACGCCAACCTGTTGCCCGATGCTATAGCGGGGCAAACAACTTGCTACGCTGTGCGCCTTGAAGATGGTGCCCCAGTCGTGCGAATTGCTAAGCCTGCAGTGAGAAACGATGGAAGGCACTAAACCGAGAGGGAGCCATGACTGGAGCGATCGCCGCGAATCTCCATGAAGGAAGCCGATCTGAAATTCTCGCCGATTACCTCTTTGCCTCTTGGGGCACGGTGACACCGGTGCGCCGGCAGGACGACTACGGGGTTGATTTGTATTGCACTCTCACAGATCGGATCGGCCAGAGAGCGGTTGTGAAGGAGTATTTCGTTGTACAAGTGAAGAGCGGCACCGATCCGTGGGTTTTCGACGATCAGGACTCGGTCCGATGGTTGGTCGAATATCCCGTTCCCCTTTTCTTGGCTTGTGTCGAGAAGAAGGAGGGAATACTCCGCGTGTATCACGTCGCCCCAAGGTTTTCCGTCTGGGCATTGGGAAAATTGCCCGAACGGCTGGAGCTGACACCACAGGATTCCACAGATGGAACCTCGGTGCAGTGGGAAAATGCGCAGCAATATTCACTCTCAGCGCCAATTCTTCAAGTGAATCTCGCCGACCTGATGAGTGATGAAAGGATGGTGGCATTAAAGGAAGTGTTCAGGCAGTGGGTGCAAGTGGACCGTGAAAACTGTGACTTGGTGCGCAAGGGGCTTCTTCGTTTCCGCATGCCAGCCACCTATCGGACGAACGAAATCCCTCCGCGCACGACTGTTGAGGTCGGACTGCGGGCGCCAGACGCCGAATTCATGAAGCGGGGAATTCAGACTGCAGCCGAATCTGCCGAATGCATTGGTGGGTATCTTGGCAATCAAAATGATTTTTCCGGAGCCCTGCGGGCTGCGCTTCTTGTGGACCACCTCACCAAGTCATATCCCGATGCGTTTGCCGATTTGCCGCGCTGGCAGAATATGAGGGTGCCAGCGGATTTGGGGACAATTGTCGTACAGGGTCTCAACAAGGTTTTGGAAAAGAAGGAAGAAACTCTTTATTACTATCAGGGGCTGGATGAGGTTCAGAAAGCCTTGGAAAGCGACCCCCTTGTGCAGCGCTTCCTGACATCGAAGAATGCGTGAGGTACGAGCAGCCCCGAAAAACGTCATTCTTCGCCGCGAATATAGTGGTGACTGGGAACGGTTCTCTTCCTCTTCGACCACGATCAGAAGTATGGATTGGATGTTCCCGCGACGATTCGGTCCATGAACATCGTTTGCGTGCAAGCTTCCATTCAGAGCCCTTGGCAGAACGGCGTTGCCGAGCGCTGGGTGGGAAGCTGCCGCCGCGATCTGCTTGACCACATCATCGCTCTCAACGAACGCCACCTGAGGCGACTTCTTGCTGACTACATTTGCTATTACCACGACGACCGCACTCACCTGAGCTTGAGAAAGCAAACCCCTGGCGGCAGAGTTCGTTCAGCAGCTCGAGGTCGCATTGTTTCTCATGAGCGGCTCGGCGGCCTGCACCGCCGCTACGACCAGGCCGCGTAAGGCAACAGCTCCGAAAATCGATCTCTCTGGCTCCTCGATCTTTGGGGAAGAGGCTAGCTTGTGCCGGAGTCACGGATAGAAAGAGGCGAGATCCTCAGCACAAAGTTATCCTCTTTATTAGGCTAAAACCCTATCTGCGAACCTGCCCTTTTGTAGTGCCGCTTGGATTGTGGCGAGGCACAACTGGCAGATATGGCAGCGCCTTTGAACAGATTTTTCAGATCATCGTGGTGAGCTTCCGTCCGTAGTCGCTCATCGTATACTAGCTAACCGTGCGCGAATCGAGAGCCCCTGAACTTCCTGAATGCGCCCTGCGGGGAAGCCGTCACTGGCACAAGGGCCGCCTCATGATCGCATTAGCGCTCTCACACGTGCTCGCGGGCGTGGCGCAGACTGCGCATGTCCGCCCAATGTTTGCCGGTCAGCAGGCGGGCAAACTTGCAGAGCAGGAGAAGAAGGATCAGATCGATTATCCCAAGCTCGAAGACATTACGGCTTCGACCGGGATTCATTTCAATCATCTCTCCAGCCCGGAGCAGAAGTACATCGTCGAATCGATGAGCGGCGGCGTTGCGCTCATCGACTACGACCGGGATGGCTATCCAGACATCTACTTCACCAATGCGCAGACCGTAGAGATGGCGGAGCGTGGCGAAAAAGCGCGCAGCGCCCTTTTCCACAACAATCGCAACGGCACGTTTACCGATGTCACGGACAAGGCTGGCGTCGGCTACCCCTGTTGGGCCATGGGCGCAGTGGTCGGCGATTACAACAACGACGGCTGGCCTGATCTGCTGGTGACCTGCTTTGGCGGCGTCGTTCTCTATCGCAACAACGGCGACGGCACCTTTACCGATGTCACCAAAGAAGCTGGCCTCGCCGGCGATCATCTGTGGGCCACCGGTGCAGCCTTTGGCGACTATGATAACGACGGATGGCCCGACCTCTTCGTCTCCCACTATGTCGACTTTGACCTGCACAACATGGCTGTCTTCGGCTCCAGCGACATCTGCAAATACTTTGGCATTGACGTCCAATGCGGTCCGCGCGGTCTGAAAGGTTCCCCCGACAACCTCTACCACGACAACCGCAATGGCACTTTTACGGATGTCTCGGAAAGAGCCGGCGTCAGCGACAAGGAGCACCGCTACGGCCTGACGGCGATCTGGTCTGACTTCGGGAACCGCGGCAAACTCGACCTGTTTGTCACCAACGATGGTCAGCCCAACTATCTGTATCAGGGTAACGGGAAAGGCTCATTCGAGGAAATCGGCTTCATGTCGGGAGTGGGTCTGAGCGACAGCGGCGCGCGCCAGGCCAACATGGGCATCGCTGTCGGCGACTACCTTCACTCCGGGCGCATGTCCCTCCTCATCTCGCACTTCGACAGTGAATACGCTGCGTTCTATCGCAACGACGGCGAAATGAACTTCACCGATGTTGCGGTTCCATCGGGCATCGGCCGCGGCACGCGCGGTTATGTAGGGTGGGGGGATGCCTTCGTCGACTTCGATAACGACGGCTGGTCCGATGTCTTCATCGTCAATGGCCATGTCTACCCCCAGGTCGAGCAGATGCGCTCTGACCTGCACTACCTGGAACCGAAAGTTCTTTTCCGCAATCTGCGCAATGGCCGTTTCGAAGACATCAGCAAAGATGCCGGCCCGGCGATTCTGATTCCGCAGGTAAGCCGCGGCATGGCCATCGGCGATCTCTTCAACGACGGCAAACTTGAGGCCGTGATTGAAAACCTGAAGGGGCAGCCGACAATCCTGCGACCTGTAGGTGGCCCGCAGAATCACTGGATCAGCTTTCAGCTCGAAGGGGTGGAATGCAATCGCCTGGCTCTGAACGCCCGCGTGCGCGCCACGGCGGGAGACCTCGTGCAACTCGGCGAAGTCTTCAGCGGCGGAAGTTATCTTTCGCAGCACGATCTGCGCCTTCACTTCGGCCTCGGCTCTCACCAGCGTGTCGATAAAGCCGAAATCCTATGGCCTGACGGCAAGATCGAGACAATATCCAATCTCGCCGCCGACCATTTCTATACGATCCGCCAAGGGAAAGGCGTAGTCGTTTCCGAGACGCCAGGCTTCGGCTTGCCAAAGCGACCTTGAAGAGAGAGCCAGCGCGCTACGCTCGTGTCTACTGCTTCGGCGAACTCTGGCTTTGTTGCGCCGCCTTTTCTTGTTCCTGTGCCTGATGGAGTTTGTCGGATACCGATTCATCTGCAGCCTTCTGCAAGCTCCGTGTCTTTTCGAACTCGATCTTTGCTTCTTCGTTCCTGCCGATTTCTTTGTAAAACCGCGCCAGACGCCAGTGCACAGCCTGATCCTCCGGATTCAGCCGTTCGGCAGTCTTTAATTCGCGCAGGGCATCGTCGTGTCGGCCTGCCTTGTCGTACAAAATGCCGAGATCCAGATGCGCCTGCTCGATCTTTGGAGCGATGCGAATCGCCTTCTCCAACAGTGGAGTCGCCGTGTCTGGCTGCTCCAATTGCATGGCGCAGTCGCCAAGGTAGGTCAGCGCCTGCGCTTGATCCGGATTGTTGTCGAGCTCGGCCTGAAACTCCTTGGCCGCTTCGTCAAATTGCAGCGACCCCCACAGCAGGTAGCCCAGTCCGAAGTGCACATCCGGCATCTTCGGATCCGCCTTTACCGCGGCGCGAAACTGCTGTACGGCACCCGTCCGGTCTTTCATCTCGTCCAGCGCTTCGCCGGCGAGCATATCTGCTTCGGCAGAATCCGCGTTCAACGTGACGATTTCGTGATAAACATCCAGCACACACTGGTACTGCTTCGTCCACAAGCAGCTGTGCGCCAGCGCCAACCGGAAAGGCAGGTTTTGCGGGTCCGCCGCCGTGGCTCGCTTCAGATGTGGAATCGCGGAGGCATACGCTCCGAGTCCGTAATCCGCCAACCCGATCAGGGTTGTCAGCCGCAGCGCTTCCGGCGATTCCCGGGGAGCCGCTCGCAGGAGCGGCCCGAAGGTCGCGAGGGCCGACTTCAGATCGCCGCCCTTGAAATAAGCAAGTCCCAAGTCCAGTTGCAGCCCCGGCATCCTCGGGTTCAAGGCCAACGCCCTGCGATAGAACGGCACGGCCTCCTTGTAGTGTGCTTCTTGAGCTTGAAGAAGGCCGAGATGCGCATAGGCCTCGGCGTCGGTGGGATGAGCTTTCGCGACGGCCTGCCATGCGGCCTCCGCGTCGGACACTCGCCCTTGTTGTTCAAGCACAAGCGCGGCCTGTCGTTGACCGTCACCCGCTGACGTGCCCTGCCCTATGGCGGCCACGACAGCAATCAGCAACGCCATGCTGACCGCGATGGACCATTTCACTTGCCCCTCACGTCCATTCTCCATTTGCATTTTCGCCTGCCCTAATTGCCCCGCGCAACATCTCCGTGAAACGCAAAAAGGGTGCGGCACTCTCGCTTGCCGCACCCAGACTGGAGACAGCTAAAGCTCAAAAGATGAACTTCGCACCCAACTCAAGCGTCCGTGGACCATAATCGGATGTTACCTGACCAAAATTCCCGTCATGGCTGTTCTGGTCGACGGCGGACCACTGCGGATGATTGAACGTGTTGAACGACTCAAAGCGCAACTCGATCCTTGGCCCCTCAGCGACGAGCGGGATGGACTTGAACAGGGAGAGATTCCAGTTGAACAGTCCCGGCCCCACCACCGCATCGCGTCCCGCATTGCCGAAGCCCTGATTGGGCCCGCCATTCCACGGAGCCACCGGATCCGCGAACGAGCTTGCGCTGAACCAGGCGTTCACCGTTTTCGGGTACGAGACTTTCGCCAGCAGGTTTGGGCGATTCGTGGTGCCACCACCCAGCCCCAGCGTGTCGGTACCGGTGTAGTAAATATAGAGGGGTATACCGCTGTTGATCTGCGTGATGCCGGAGATCGACCAGCCGCCGAGAGCCACCCGTTCGAAAGTGTTGCCCGCGTGCTGGAAGAAGGGCATCGCATACACGTAGCTCGCGTTGAAGATGTGGCGACGGTCGAAGGCACCCGATCCGCGGTCATAGCTAGGATTGTATGGATTGGAAAGGCCATTGAGATCGTTCGCTGCGGTGTCGATCTCGTGGGACCATGTGTACGCAAGCTGAGCTGTCAACCCATGCTTGTTTTCAAACCGGATGCCGGCCTGAAGAGAGTGGTAATTGAAGTTGGTGCCAACTTCCTCCACGGCTATGTCCCCAAACCCTGGGTAGTTGCGGTAGAAGTTGGCATTCTTAGTCCCGTTTGCCACTCCCTCGCGGTTATCGTAAGGAGCGGAGGGGTTGCTGGCGTCGATGAGCGGTAGTGTGTTGATATGGCGGTCATCGCTCTGATCCCATCCGGCCGAGCCAACATACTGAAGTACTGCAACCACGGAAGGAGCCAGTTGGCGCTGAACGCCCAGGCTGAAATCGGCCGTTCCCGGAAGTTTGTAGTTATAGGCAATCGCGGTCAGGTTCGATGGAAAGGTCTGGGTTGTTGTCAGCCCAGTAGTGGCGTCTGTGTGCGGATTGGAGAAATACACGTTATTCGCAGACGGAATGTAGGCGAAGGGAGGGTTAAGGGCGGCGTTGTACACGTCGTTGCCCTGCACCCGTTCGAAGAACATGCCAAAACCGCCGCGGAGCACTGTCTTTCCGTCACCAAGGACGTTATAGGCAAAGCCGACGCGAGGTTGCCACGAGTCGTGGTAGTTCTTGACGTTGCCTTTGGGAAATCCGTTCACGCCAGCTTCCTCGATTCCGTTGAGGTAGAACTGCTCGCTGCCCGTCTTGGAGAAGGTGGAAAGCGACGACGGAATGAGCGTGCCATTCGCTTGCACCGGGTTGCCCAGCGAAAAGTTGTAATCCGATGGGACGAAGTTGGAGAAGAGATTGTACCGCTCATACGTGTGCGGAATATCGTCGTAACGAATCCCGAGATTGAGGGTCAAATCGCGGTTTACGTGCCAATTGTCGAGCGCATATACGCTGTATGTATTCGTAACCCAGTGCTTGCCATACAGGTATTCCAGTTGCGAAAAGTTGGAGGCATCTCCCAGGAGGAAGTTGATGTACGAATCCCCCGAGAAGGCGCTCGAGTTAAAAGCAGCAATACCATTCGTGTTGTACTGCAGCTGTTGGTTCTTATAGGCGTGCAACCAGCCACCACCGAATTTGAACTGGTGGCGGCCCCTCGTCCAGGATAGATCGTCTCTATACTGGAAGCCCTCGTAGCCATTTTTCCACGGGAAATAGCTTGGACTCCAGGTGACGTTGAGCGGCGAGCCCTGCAATTGAACTTCAGGCATTCGGGCCATGAAGTTGTCGGCCAGCGGGAAGAAACTGGTCGCGCTCCACCCACTGGGCTGGACAAAGCTTCCTCCGGAGCCCGCCTGCGGAGTAAGGGTGATCTTATTGCCGCTGTATAAGAAGCCGGTCTCGTTCAGCAGGTTCGGCGAATAGACCTGCGTCAACTTAATCACGGCGGTGTAGGAGGGATTGGTCATCGCAGTTCCCACCGTTGGATAGGTGCTGTCGCCCCATAGCGGCGGATAGAACGATTTTGCCATCGCATCATGCAGATAGTGACCCATCAGCTGGAATTTGCTGTTGATGCTGTGGTCGATGCGGGCCGCCTCTTCACGGATGTTATCCGCGGTCGGGATCGACGAGACGTACTGGTTTGTTCCCAGATTCGGTTTGGGGAAGGTACCGGCATTAAGCTCGAGCACCGCGTTGGGGTCTATCAGGTTGGCGGGAATCACATTGCCGGGGAAGAGGCTGCCCGCACTCAGACCATCCTGCGCGTAGAGCGCCAGCTTAGCCGGATCGGAGGTTTCAGGAACTTTCGGTATGGTTGTACCTGTGGGGGTATAGGCCAGGTTTTGGCCTGCCGTCGGGAAGTTGCTGGCCATGATCGTATTGACGACCGCCGGAGAGCTGCCCTGGATCAGTCGCCGCGCTTCTTCATTCCAGAAGAAGAATGTCTTTTTGCGGTCGTTGTTGTAGATGTGGGGAATGACGAGTGGACCGCCAAGGTTACCGCCGAACTCGTTGAGATGGAAGGCCGGACGGCCCTGGCCAGCCTTGTTGGTGAAGTAGTCGTTGGCGTCGTAATCGGTGTTGCGGTTGAATTCGTAAAGCTCCCCGTGGAAGTTGCGAGTGCCGGACTTGAGGACGAGGGTGACGGTGCCGCCGGAACCAATGCCGTAGTCTGGACTGTAGTTACTATCAAGGGTCTGGAACTCGGCAATCGACTCCTGGGAGGGCAGGTTCATAAAGCAGCCGCCGCAGCCGCGGTCATTCTGCTCAGCTCCGTCCAGCAGGTAAATGTTGTGGGTGCTGCGGGTCCCATTGAAGCTGATACCGTTGGCAGAGGTCAGGGCGTCGACCCCGCTGAATTGCGGCAGGCTGCTGGAAACACCGAGGCCGAGGGCGGCGAGGGCGGTCACGTTGCGGCCATTAGTGGAGAGCTGCTGAACCTGTTGGCCGCTGATCAGCGTACTGACCTCACTGGTTTGGGATTGCGGCTGCAGAGCATTGGCCTCCACAGTTACGGTTTCCTGCGTGCTGCCCACCTTCAATGTCACGTCGGCCTGAACAGTCTGTGCGACGTTTACGACGATTCCGGTTTTGGTGAACTTCTCGAAGCCGGACGCAGTTGCGGTCAAGGTGTACGTGCCCACAGCCACGTTGGCAAAACGATAGGCTCCTGCGGAGTTGGAGACGGTTTCCCTTACCTGGCCGGTGGAAGGATTTGTGAGTTGGAGTGCGGCGCTAGTGACCTCCGCGCCACTTGAGTCTGCAACCGTACCTGTGATCGTCGCATTGTCCTGTGCTAGCGCCGCTGGTGTCAGTGCCAGCATGGCAAAAGCGAACCAAACAGCCGCCAACCCTCCCTTTGTTCTAACTCCTGATCTCTGCCACGCAGCGGAGAAGAATTGGACGATGCGCAAACCCATAGCTATCCTCCTTAGCAACTACGTTCTTGTAGTGAGTAATCGTTTACCGCATTTAAAATGCGTATAGCTCGTTTCTTCCCACTTTGTCAAGATGATTTCTTGACATATCGTTGATTTCTAATTGAGAGCGGGGCAAAGCCCAGGCAGGTAAACGTCTTCTGGCAGAATGACCAGCCCGCAATCTCACGACTCTTATAGGCAGAAAATATCGAGATGGGGACCCCTGAAGTGTGGTGTATTCGATAATTCGGTGGGAGGTTCCATGAAGTCCATCGCCAGCGCTATCGCCTTCTGTTGCCTCTTCATGAGTGTCGGGTCCGCTCAAGTAAAGCCAGCACGTTCTCTCCAGCCTACGCCACTGGAGGCGTTCGCCCATCAGCCCGCCACCCACGTTACATGGTCCAAGCAGGTGGGAACTCTCGACAGCAGGGAAGCTCACGCGATTGTCACTGTTTTGGTGCTTGAGGACACCGCACAACCTCCAGATCGCATGCGCGGCATTCGGCTTGACCTTTCCAGCCCGGACTCCAACGATGAAGTGTACCTCGGGGAGGAAACTGTGCCTCGTCACAATCCAAGTCACAGCAGGATTTATTTCTTTTAACTTGAATCGAGGCTCAACTCGGCGGGTGAGGAACAGTGTGCTGTTGGTGTGTGCGATTCCGGCGCAAGGTCGACACTTTCCCCGAAGATCGAAAAGCCGCGAAAATCGGTTTTCGGAGATATTGTCTTATGCGGCCTGATCGTAGCGGTGGTGCAGGCCACCGACCCGCGCGTGAGCAACAACGCGACCCCGAGCTGCTGAACGAACTCTGCCGCCGGGTGTTTGCTTTCTCAGGCCCAGGTGAGTGCGGTCGTCGTGGTAATAGCGAAGGTAGTCAGCAAGAAGTCGCTTCAGATGGCGTTCGTTGAGAGCGATGATGTGGTCG
>OCTA010003681.1_pt1 | contig 13594 bp, 8 predicted proteins | sample 1538991 | NCBI WGS metagenome assembly OCTA01 (sample SAMEA3539302, study PRJEB22396) | soil metagenome | biome: tundra; feature: field; material: soil | place: USA | collected 2010-05 | depth 0.15 m
TGGACAAGCTCGTCGTGAAGGCCGCCAACGAATCGGGCGGCTACGGGATGCTGGTGGGCCCTCACTCAACGAAGGAGCAGCGTGCCGGGTTCGCGGAGAAAGTGAAGGCCGATCCGCGCAACTATATCTCTCAGCCGACCCTGGCGCTTTCCCGCGTGCCGACGATTTGCGCGGGTCATCTGGAGGGCCGGCATGTGGATCTGCGTCCTTACATACTCTACGGGAAGGAAATCTTCGTCCTGCCCGGCGGACTGACGCGGGTGGCGCTCAAGCAAGGTTCGCTGGTGGTGAATTCCTCGCAGGGTGGCGGCAGCAAGGACACCTGGGTGCTGGCCGATTCGCAGTCGCTTGAGCGCGAGGGCACCAACGGCGACGCTAGGCAGACCCAGACCATGAATGGAGGGCCACCCGGATGCTCAGCCGCGTAGCCGAGTCGGTCTATTGGATGAGCCGCTACATCGAACGCGCCGAGAACGTGGCGCGTTTCGTGGATGTGAACATCCAACTCATGCTGGACGCGCCCGAGGGCCAGGATCAGCAATGGGCGCCCCTGGTGGCCATCACCGGCGATCAGGCGGAGTTTGGCAAGCGGTATGGAGTGGCCTCCGAAAGCAACGTCATACAATTCCTCACCTTCGACGCCGAGTATCCCAATTCCATCCTCTCCTGCGTGCGCGCCGCGCGAGAAAACGCCCGGAGTGTCCGCGAGATCATCTCCTCCGAGATGTGGCTCCAGTTGAATCGATTGTACCTGATCGTGAACTCCGCCGCCCAGAAAACCGGCGGGCTGGGCGAGCAGGAGGACTTCTACGACGAAGTCAAGCAGGCCAGCCATCTCTTCACTGGCAGCACCGACGCCACCATGACGCAAGGCGAGGCGTGGCACTTCAGCCGGCTCGGGCGGATGCTCGAGCGGGCCGACAAGACCTCGCGGATTCTCGACGTGAAGTACTTTCTGCTGCTCCACTCCGCTGAGGAGGTGGGCACACCGTTCGACGATATCCAGTGGGCGGCCGTGCTCCGCTCCGCCTCGGCCTTCGAGATGTATCGCCAACGCCATGGCCGCATCTCGCCGCGAGGCGTGGTGGATTTCCTGATGCTGGACCGGGAGTTTCCGCGCGCCGTCCGCTTTTGCCTGCTCGCCGCCCGCGATTCGCTCCACGCCATCAGCGGCACGCCGCTGGGCACCTTCCGCTATGCCCCGGAAAAACTCCTCGGCCAGCTCGGCTCGGAGCTTTCCTTTGCCGCGGTGGACGAAGTGATCCAACGCGGCCTGCACGAGTATCTAGATGACTTGCAGACCAAACTAAACCAGGTCGGCCAAGGCATCTTCGAGGCGTTCTTCGCTCTCAAGACGCCGCAACCTGGCAAGAAGCCGACCCACGCCGCCGCACAGTAGGCGAGCGCCCGCATGTCCATCCACGTCGCTCTTCACCACAAAACCGTGCGCGACCGCCGTGTTTTCCTCAAGGCCCTCGACGGCCTGCGTGCGATGGACGCGATTTTGCGCGGTGTGAGCGATGGCTTCCACGATCCGCTCGCCTTGCGCGGCGACTCGCTGCTCGGCGCGCCAGGACTCCTCGTGGCGCCTCGTGCGGGGCTGGTTTCGGTCGCCAACGCGCTCGGCTCCGACCTCGCGGAAAGCCCGGCGTTTCTCCCGTTCCTACTCGGGTCTCGTATAGCTCATCGCTCTTACCTGGTTCCCGATGCTGCCCGTAACAGCTTGCAGCGTTCAGAGCCTGAGGCGTGAATGGATCTTCGTCAGCAGGCTCGCGCTGATCCCTTTGACGCGTCGAAGGTCGTTGAGGGAGGTAAAAGGACGTTTCCTTATGATGGCTCGGGCGAGTTTCGCCGAGAGTCCTTCTACCGCAGTGAGATCAACTTCGGAAGCGGTATTCACCGAAACTGAATGGGAAACACCAGCCGCGACTTTCACGGCCACTGGCGCGATGGGAGCACGGTGCTCCTCTTTCCATGTCAAGGTCTTGGCCGGGGCTGAGGCCATTTTGGATGCCGAGGTGACCGCAACATCCTGGAGCAAACGCGTAGATTCGGCTTTCTCCGGCACGGTCGGCTTGAGCGGAGCGGCTTTCGCGGGGACGAGTGGCACGGTTTTCGGTGGCATGGCAGCGGGAGCCAGGCCGTACATCACCGGGTTGATGAAATTGGTGAAATCACGCGTGACATACCCGGCGGCAGTCCACTCGCGCAGCATCAGCACGAAGTGCCATTCTCCAGCCGGCGGAGAAGAAAACGGCAGTTCAAAGGTCGATGCCGATTCGGTTTGACCGAACGATGTGCCAATGACCACCCCCGCCAGGTGCGTGCCCTGGAAAGCGCCCCCGGCATACGGGGCGGCCAGTGCCCAGAGTTCAAGAGCCAGGGTGCCACTACGGTTCGCGGCGTCTCGAGGATTTTCGATGTGCTCGACCGACAGATGGACGCGATCGCCTTCGATGCGATAGCCAACAGTCCCGCGCATTCTGGGCTGGAGGAATCGCTGGGGGCGCGGGTATACAGCGACATCGTGGACCTCATCGAATTGACCGGGCCTACCCGCCGCCAGGACGAGCGCCATGAAGTGTTCGGAACCCCCGGCAGGCGGGCAGGCGAATCCACTCATGTCCACGTGTTCGGTCTCGTCGGCGACTTCGCTCATGGGCGGCAAGGCGACTTCAGCCACCATCTGGCCCGCGAGGTCCCTGGCCGAGGCCGGCGCTGAGGGGCAAGCCCAGAGTTGGAGCGCCCAAGTCCGTTGGTTGGCGCCGGGGTCCAGAACGGTGAATCTCGCCTGAAGGTGCACCTCGTCACCGTCGAACCGGTAGCCATGAGGTTTGGAAAGCCCGGCCAAGGAAGCCGTGGCGATGGGAGTTGGAGTTTGTTGGAGAACAGTTTGGTTCATAAGTTTGATATTAATTTAATCTTTCCATCAGGTTCCGGTACGTAACGGGCAATCGCCCGGTGGCATCAAAAATGATCTCTACCAAAAGGATCAACCTCACCTTTTGTATCACCTATTTTAAGCTCGAAAGACTTAACTGCTCCACTATTCTTGGTAAAAGCATGCCTTTTGTTGGTGTGAATAACTTGGCCGTCCACATCTACGGTCACGTTATTCACCCCAAAGGCCGATGGGCGTTAGCCAGAATCAGGACAGCACTGGGTGGCCCGGGCTTTTCCAATGAGTTGAGTAAAACGGTTGGCATCCGTTTTTCATTGTAGCGGTTTATGTTGCCTGGGAAAGGGCACCATGGCCGGGGCTGCATCGCGGGGTTTTGCTGAAATTCGGCTCGGCCCCGTCCCGGTGAGACGGACAGTCAAGCCGTTGCTGCCCTGTGGGGCAGAGGGCGACTAGTCAATTACGTGCTCAACATACGTGTTATCGGCTCGTCTGATCGGTCCATTTTGCCTGGTGGTCGAAAAGTGATTGCTTTTCCTTGCCTTAAAAGTTGCTTTCGCTCAAGGTGTTCCGCATTCAACATGGCCAATATTCATTTAATCGGCGGCGAAAAGGGCGGCGTGGGAAAATCCCTCGTGGCGCGAATTCTCGCGCAATATCTAATTGATAAACAACAGCCTTTCCTCGGTTTCGACACGGATCGCTCGCATGGCGCGCTGATGCGGTTCTATGCTGGCTTTGCATCGCCCGTGCTGGTGGACCGTTATGAGGCCCTGGATACGATTGTCGAGGCTGCCATCGCGCAACCTGACCGCCGGATCCTGGTTGACCTCGCTGCGCAGACGCACGAACCGCTGGGCAAGTGGATGGATGAGTCCGGCGTGCTTGATCTGGGCGATGAGGCGGGCTTCGCCATCCATTACTGGCATGTGATGGACACCGGCAAGGACTCGGTGGATCTGCTGGCAAAACTGCTCGATCGGTTCGGCAAGCGCCTCCACTACGTGCTGGTGCTCAACCAGCTTCGCGGTAATGATTTCAGCCTCCTCAAGGAATCGGGAGAGGAGGCACGGGCGCTGGCGCTTGGGGCGCGCATCGTTTCCATTAAGCGCTTGAACGAAGGTGCCATCCAAAAGATTGATGCCAGCAGCAGCAGCTTCTGGTCGGCGAAAAACTCCGCCGACAAGGAGAGCACCGGCCTCGGCTTGATGGATCGCCAGCGCGTGAAAATGTGGCTGCGCGGAGCGTACCAGGAGATTGACGCCGTCGGCGTCTAAACATCAGGGCAGCCTCGGGGCGGAATCCCCGCAGTGGGAACACCGCAAGGAATGGTCACGCGAGCCGAATACAGTTTTCCCAGCTTGGCTGGGTTGGCGTAGAGCAATTGTCCCTTCCCCCGACCCGCAAGACTGGGATTGGATTCTGGCTTGGAAACAAGGCCAGGGACTGCAACGTGGCTTCCTTCTGTTTCCGCTCGGTGAAATCCCGAACAACAAGCACGATCCCAAAGATCGGCCCACCGGTTTGCCGGATCGGCGCGGCGCTGTCATCGATAGGAGTTTCCGACCTGTCTTTCGCGATCAGAATTGTGTAGTTGGCCAAATGACAATCTGTTACTGTTGTTTGGCTTGGCAATCGCGCAGTGGAGCGGCTGCAAGCTGTTGTCCCGCTGATGCCAGCCGCAATGGTCGGAAAGTCGAGAAGAATCGTTGATATAACACCAAATGTCTATTCACGTTGCACTTTACCACAAGACGCTTTATACCTACAGCCAGCCCGTCGGCCATGGGCCGCACGTTGTGCGACTGCGGCCGGCGCCACATTGCCGGACCAAGATTCAGAGTTACTCGCAACGCATCACGGCTGGCGAGCACTACATCAACTGGCAGCAGGATCCCTTCTCGAACTGGAATGCGCGACTCGTTTTCCCCAACAAGCTGAAGGAGTTTTGCGTCGAGGTCGAACTGATCGCGGAAATGGCTGTGTTCGACCCCTTCGACTACTTTCTCGAAGACAGCGCGACGACCTTCCCTTTCGTCTATGACCCCGGGCTGAAGCATGACCTCATGCCGTTTCTCGAACCGTGCCCGTTGACACCGAAGTTCGCCGCGTACTTTGATGCCGCGAAGCGGGACATTCTGGGGCATCCGGAATCGGTTCCGCAGACGCCGGGTGCCAAAGAAATGGGACGAAGCGAGAAGCCGCCGCTCAGCACCAATGATTTCCTTGTCGCGCTCAATCAAAGGCTTCAGCACGACATCAAGTATCTCATCCGGCTCGAACCCGGCGTGCAATCGCCCGAAGAAACTCTCACCCGGCTCAGTGGTTCCTGTCGGGACTCAGGGTGGTTGCTGGTGCAGTTGTTTCGCCATTTTGGTTTGGCCGCGCGCTTCGTCAGTGGCTACTTGATACAGCTCGCGCCCGATGTTAAGTCGCTCGACGGCCCGAGCGGCACTGAGATTGACTTCACGGACCTGCATGCGTGGTGCGAAGTGTATCTGCCCGGCGCCGGCTGGATTGGCCTCGACCCGACCAGCGGCCTGCTCGCGGGGGAAGGGCATATCCCGCTCTCCTGCACCCCCGAGCCGAGCACCGCCGCGCCAATCAGCGGCGCCATCGACAAATGCGAATCAAAGTTGCATCACGAAATGAAGGTCACGCGCATCTACGAATCGCCGCGCGTAACCAAACCCTACACCGAAGAGCAATGGACGAAGATTGAAACGCTCGGACATGCCATCGACGTCGACCTAACCCAGCAGGACGTCCGCCTCACGATGGGCGGTGAACCGACGTTCATTTCCATCGATGACCCGGATGGCGTGGAGTGGAATTTCACCGCCCTCTCGCCCAAGAAGCGCGTCCTCTCCGGTGAACTCATCAAGCGGCTGCGCGGCAAATTCGCGCCCGGGGCGCTGCTCCACTACGGACAGGGCAAGTGGTATCCCGGCGAACCCGTCCCGCGCTGGGCGCTAGCGGCGTATTGGCGTAAGGACGGCGTGCCCATCTGGAAAGACGACTCACTGATCGCAGATGAATCGAAGGATTATGGCTTTGGCGCGAAGGAGAGCCTGGCGCTCGCCAGCAGAATCGCCCGAATCATCGGCGTCAATCCCAAGTATCTTCTGCCGGCATACGAGGACGCGTTCTATTATACGTGGAAGGAGCGTCGGCTGCCGTCCAACGTCACCCCGGCGAAATCCAACCTGAAAGACAAGCTTGAGCGCGACCGCATTGCGCGCATCTTCCAACAGGGCCTCGGCGAAATCGTCGGTTACGCACTGCCCCTCGAGCGCGCCTCGGACGGCGGCCCGGCTGGCTGGATTTCGGGCCCGTGGTTTCTACGCGACCAAGACACCCTGTGGTTGCTCCCTGGAGATTCCTCGATGGGCTTGCGCCTGCCGCTCGATTCGATTCCATGGGTCTCAGAGAAGGACTATCCGCGGCTATGGCAACTGGACCCAAGCCAGAAGCTTCCGCCGTTGCCGAAGGAATTTCCCTATCTCCAACGCTTCGTTACCGGCGCACCCGCTGCTTCTCCCCGACTCTCGCCCTCAGGAAGCGGGGCGAACATCTCCAGCGAGTGGAGCGAGCCGGACGCGCGCGAATCTTCAAAAGGCAGGAAAGGGGATTCCGTGTCCACGAGCGGGAGAGCGAGGGCAGCCGGGGCCGCGCCGTCCATCGACGCCACCCAACCGCCTTCTCTTCACGAGTCGGCGCCGTGGATTGTTCGCACGGCGCTGTGCGTCGAGCCGCGCGATGGCCGCTTGCACGTCTTTCTGCCGCCCGTCGCGACGACGGAGGATTTTCTCGACCTCGTCGCGGGCATCGAGACCGCCGTCCGGGAACTTGGCCTGCCGGTCATCATCGAAGGGGAGACCCCGCCCCCGGACCCGCGTCTGAACAAGCTCGCCGTTACTCCCGATCCCGGAGTCATCGAAGTGAACCTGCACCCCAGCAAGTCGTGGGACGAGTTGGTCGAGCGCACCACCGTGCTTTACGAAGAAGCGCGCCAAACGCGGCTCGGCACGGAGAAATTCATGCTGGACGGCCGCCACACCGGCACCGGCGGCGGCAACCACATTATTCTTGGCGGCGAGACGCCCCAAGACTCGCCTGTGCTGCGCCGGCCTGATTTGCTCCGTTCGCTGCTGGCCTACTGGCAGAATCACCCTTCACTGAGTTGGCTCTTCAGTTGCCTCTTCATCGGCCCCACCTCGCAGGCGCCGCGAATCGACGAAGCCCGCCACGATTCGCTCTACGAACTTGAAGTCGCCTTTAATGAACTCGACCGGCAATTAGGCGGCCACAGAAGAAACGGAACGGGCGCGGGTCCTGAGTCTTTGCCTCCGCAGGCCGACGCCTACGTAGCTCCCTGGCTGGTGGACCGTCTCTTCCGTAACCTGCTTATCGACGCCAGTGGCAACACGCATCGTGCCGAGTTTTGCATCGACAAGCTTTTTGCGCCCGAGAGCAGCCGCCGCCGCCTGGGCCTGGTTGAGATGCGCGCCTTCGAGATGCCGCCGCACGCGCGCATGAGCCTGGCGCAACACCTCCTGCTGCGTGGACTCGTTAGCAAGTTCTGGCGCGAACCCTACCGGAACGGCCTCGTGCGCTGGGGCACCGATATCCATGACCGCTGGTTGCTCCCGCATTTCTGCGAAACGGATTTCAGAGACGTCATCCGCGATTTGCGGGATGCCGGCTATCCGTTCGAGTTCGACTGGTTCGCGCCTCACTTCGAGTTCCGCTTCCCGCGGATCGGCGATTTCGCCCAACGCGACGTCGAAGTCCAACTCCGCACTGCGCTTGAGCCCTGGCACGTTCTGGGCGAAGAACCTGGTGGCGGCGGTACCGTTCGCTACGTAGATAGCTCGCTCGAGCGCCTCCAGGTCAAAACCCGCGGCCTCATTGGCGACCGCTTCACCCTTACAGTGAATGGCCGCCGGATCCCGCTACACCCGACCGGCACCAATGGCGAAGGCGTCGCCGGCGTGCGTTACCGTGCCTGGCAACCTCCCGAGTGCCTGCACCCGACTATTGGCGTCGATACGCCGCTCGCCTTCGACCTCTACGACACCTGGGCCAAACGCAGTCTCGGCGGTTGCACCTACCACGTCGCACATCCGGGCGGCCGCACCCACACCATCTTCCCGGTCAATGCGTATGAAGCCGAATCGCGCCGTCTGGCGCGTTTCTTCGTGCAAGGCGCGACCCCGGGAATATTCATTCCGCCCGCGGAAGTAGCGAGCCAGGACTTCCCCTTCACGCTGGATCTGAGAAAGAGTTGAGCGCCTGTTTGTAAGCGGCTGATTGCTACCTTGTGAAGAAGATGTTAGTCTGGTGGAGAATCGAATGAGTGAGCCGTCAGACGAAAGCGAAGCAACAGCGCCGGAAAGTTTGTTTCAAAACTACTCCGGTGCTCCGGGCATTTTTGACGAAATGGAGGAGGCCCCCGCCACGCCGCGCCCGCATTGGCGCCCGCTCATTGAATCCCTCCAACGACTGGGCCGGCACGAACTGGTGTCCCGCTGGGAAGACGGCCGTCGCATCATTCGCGCGCACGGGGTGACCTATAACGTGTACGGGGATGCCCAGGGCATGGACCGCCCCTGGGGCCTCGATTTCGTGCCATTGCTCATCACGGCCGGGGAGTGGGCCCGCATCGAAGCCGGTTTGGTCCAGCGTTCGCGCTTGCTCAATCTCATTCTGGCCGACCTCTATGGGGGGGCACAGCACTTGCTCCGTGATGGCCTCCTGCCGCCCGAACTCGTTTATGCAAATCCCGGGTTTCTCCGTTCCTGCCGCGGGATGCCCGTTGCCGCTCAGGTTTATCTGCACCTGCTCGCCTGCGATCTGGGGCGTTCCCCGAATGGGGAGTGGTGGGTCTTGTCGGACCGCACCCAGGCGCCGAGCGGGGCCGGTTACGCCTGGGAAAACCGGACTGTGGTTTCCCAGATTCTCCCGGAGCAAATCGGGGACTGCAACATCCAGCGTTTGGGGGGCTTTTTCCAGCGGGAACGTGAAATGCTCTTCAAACTTGCCCCACCCGGGCGCGACCATCCCAACATTGTTTTTCTCACCCCCGGACCGCACAATGAAACTTATTTCGAGCAGGCCTTCCTGGCGCGGCATCTCGGATTCCCGCTGATCGAAGGCGCGGACCTAACGGTCAGAGACCGACGGGTTTTCCTGAAAACGATCGAGGGGCTTCAGCCGGTGGATGTCATCCTCCGCCGGGTGGACGATTCCTTTTGCGATCCGCTTGAACTGCGAGGCGATTCATTTCTGGGTGTGTCCGGCCTGGTCGAGGCGACCCGCGCCGGCAACGTCACCGTGGCCAACGCGCTGGGCGCCGGGTTGATTGAAAGCCCTGCGTTCCTCTCCTTTCTGCCCAGCCTGTGCCGCCATATTTTGGGTGAGGAGTTGCTGCTGCCTTCCATCGCCACCTGGTGGTGCGGCCAGGCTGAAGAGCTTCTTTACGTCACTGAACACCTGGATTCTCTCATCCTAAAGCCGGCTTTTGGCGCTCAGCCTCCAATGCCGGCTCCGGCTGCAGGTGCTCCGAAAAGCAGCCGCAGACTGGCTGAGGAGCGAGCCAAGCTCATCGAATCGATCCACGCTTCCCCGCGCAGTTTTGTAGCACAGGAGCGAGTGAATCTATCGCAAGCACCTGCCTGGGCGGAAGATCGCTTGGCCGCCCGGCCTGTGGTTGTGCGTGCCTTCGTGGCCAATGGGGGCGATTCGTTCGCCGTACTGCCCGGCGGCCTGACCCGGGTCTCAAGCAGTCCGGATGAATTGGCAGTATCGATGCAACGCGGCGGCGGCAGCAAGGACACCTGGGTTCTCGCTAACGGAAGCTCGAACTGCCCGGAGCCGACGCAGGTCATGGGGGAGTCAGGGCTTGCCGGCCAAATTTCGCCGGGGGTGCCCAGCCGGGTGGCCGACCATTTGTTTTGGCTGGGTCGCTACACCGAGCGGTTGGAACAATTGTTACGGATGCTCCGCTGCGTACTGAGCCGGGTTTCAGGCGAGCCCTCCGTAGAAGGTGGCACGCAGTGCAAAGGACTTGGTGAATTCGCTGCGAAACTAGGCGTCTTTCCGCCCCCGCTTGGTTCCGATCCCGACAGCAGCAAATTGTCCCGGCGAATGTTGCACGTGCTTTACCATCCAGACCAGCCCGGCGGCGTGCGCGATCTTTTGAAGCGCGTCCGCTTGACCGCTTCAGCCGTGCGGGATCGCTTTTCCGACGATACCTGGCGCATTCTGGGCCGTCTCGAGGTGGATGGCCGCTCGCGGCCAGGCCGGCTCCCGCTGGCCCAGGCGATGTCCCTGATTCATAATCTCGTGCTCGATCTCGCCGCTTTCAACGGCATGGAGATGGAGAATATGACGCGCGGTCACGGCTGGCGCTTCCTTGATTTTGGACGGCGCCTCGAAAGAGGTCAGAGCGTGCTAAAGCTCTTGCGCGCCGCAGCGAGCGTCGAATCACCAGCCGCCGCGGTGCTCGAACCGGTGCTCGAAATCGCGGATAGTATGATGACCTACCGCCGGCGGTATTTCGCCTCGCCCCAATTGGCAGGCGTTCTGGATCTGCTCCTTCGCGATGAGTCCAACCCACGTTCCCTTCTCTTTCAAGTCAATGTCCTCCGCGAGCACATCGCGGCGCTGGTTGTGGATTGCACTACTACCACCGCCGCTCTCGATCACAAGCGAATCCAATCGCTGGCGACCTCGCTCAGTTCCCTTGTCCTTGAGGAATTGGCGGTTCAGTCTGCTAAAGCACCGGAGCCGCTTCTGCATTTGCTAAGTGCGTGGGCCACCGACCTCGCCGGATTGTCCGACCAGGTGACGAGCCGTTACTTCAGCCATAGTGTTCCGCGCTTGAGCTAAAGATGAGAAAGCTCCTTTACGAAATCACGCACACGACCACGTATGATTACGTGGAAGATGTTTCCGTCTCCCACCACCTGCTGAGACTTGCGCCTCGCCATTACGGCAAACAGAATTGCCTCGCCCACGAACTGGTGATTGTGCCGGAGCCCGGCACCGTGAGTTCGCATCGGGACTATTTTGGAAATCTCACCCACTTCGTTGGGGTGGAGGCCTCGCATCGACAACTCGTCATCAAGTCTCTCAGCCGAGTCGCCGTCAGCCCCGCGGTCATCCCTGAGCCAGGTGAGACCCCAGCCTGGGAAACCGTGCGCGCGCAATGCCGGGAAGATCGCTCCCGCGGGACCCTGGAAGCCCATGAATTCATCTATCCATCGCCGCGCGTACCGAATGCAGATGAGTTCACGGACTACGCCAGAGCTTCGTTCACGCCAGCACGCCCGGTGCTCGATGCCGTGACTGACCTGACACGGCGCATCCACGATGATTTCATCTTCGATCCGGCCGCAACTACTGTAACGACCCCGGTAATGGAGACGTTCAGGCAACGCCGTGGGGTTTGCCAGGATTTCGCTCATTTTCAGATCGCCTGTTTGCGCTCGCAGGGTTTGCCGGCGCGCTACGTGAGCGGATACCTTGAGACCCGCCCTCCGGCCGGCCGGCCGAAGCTTCGCGGCGTGGACGCGTCCCACGCCTGGGCAAGTTTTTACTGTCCCGGCCTCGGTTGGTTAGACGTGGACCCAACGAACAACTGCCTTCCTTCCCTGCGCCATATCACGATCGGGTGGGGTCGAGACTACAGCGATGTGTGTCCCATCCGCGGCGTTCTGGTCGGAGGTCGGGACCAATCGCTGCGCGTTTCGGTGGATGTAAACGCCCTCGGACCTTGGGAAAGTGACACGAACAATTGATTGAATAGACTGTGAAGACTCTCGACCGCATGACGAAGACCGCCGGCACGTCCCATTTCTCATGAGAGTATCACTGGAGCGCTCCTCGTCATCGGTCAGCGTTAGCGGGCTTCATCCGCCCAATGTTTGGACTACTGAAAGAAAATTATGCAGATTCGGATCGGCTACGAACTAATCTACGACTGCCCGCAACCAACGCCGATGTTACTGACGTTACACGTCCATTATACGCGCGTCTCCGCCATCGTCGTTCCCGATCACCTCATTACCAGGCCGAGCATCCCAATCACCTCGTATCGTGATGCCTTCGGTAACTGGTGCAGCCGGATCGTCGCACCGACGGGGGAGATTCGGCTCTCAGCGGACGCAATCGTGAATGACACGGGTGAGCCGGATGTCGTCGCTGCTCAAGCCCATCAGCATCAGGTGCAAGAGCTTCCTGAGGAGACTCTGCCGTTCCTCTTGGGAAGCCGGTATTGCGAAACCGATCTGCTGTCCGAGGTGGCTTGGGGCCTATTCGGCACATCGCCCACTGGATGGAGACGCGTCCAGGCCATTTGCGATTTCGTTCATCAACATATCGCTTTTGGTTACGAGCACGCCCGCGCCACGAAGACGGCCTGGGGAGCTTTCAACGAGCGGACCGGCGTTTGCCGCGATTTCACGCACCTGGCCATCGCATTCTGCCGTTGCATGAACATTCCGGCACGCTACTGCACTGGCTACCTTAGCGATATCGGCGTTCCGCCCCCATACGCCCCGATGGACTTCGCCGCCTGGTTTGAGGCATACCTTGGCGGTCAGTGGCACACTTTTGATGCTCGGAACAACGTGCCGCGAATTGGTCGAGTTTTAATCGCGCGGGGTCGCGATGCCACTGATGTCGCGATCAGCAACACGTTCGGCCCCAACACGCTGAAGAGCTTCAAGGTCTGGACGGACGAGGTGAGAGCAGGGGGGCGGTAATCGCCAGGGCTGTTTCCACGCGCACCGCAAGCTTGCCAAAAACCAAAGCTTGCGCGCCTCGTAATCGACCTCAGCCTCCCGTCGAGCCTCCATTGTCCCGGGAAGAAGATCTCCTCGGTTCGAATTCCAACGCCCCTGAACCGCTGAAGGGCGCGTTGCTCAACTATTTCAGTTTGACGGGCAAGGGGAAGCGGGCCAAAACTCCCAAGCGGCGGAGGCAAGCTTACACGTCTGAATATCAAATTGGCGGTCCTACGGGAGTGAGCCGGTGAGTGACGGGCACCAAAACGGGCACTAAGGGTGCTGGAAGCCGCTGGGGATTGTAGGGGGATTGCTGCGCATTGTTCGCTTGATTCAACGGCTCATTGCTGTTAATGTGCTTGGCAGTGCAGCAGTTAGAGAAGCTTCCGCTGCCGAACGGTTTTAGGCGGGGTTTGGGATAGTTCCGATACCGGTTCAATTCCGACCCTTATGTTAAATTTCACATAAGGGTCGGAATCGACCTAAATTTCCCGCCCCTGATTTTACAGGCTACTCAAGCATAATCTGCCACTACCCAACTATACCCTTTTTAACTCCTTTGGTGTCCGTTTTGGTGTCCGCTGTGCCAAGCCCAGCCGAGCCGACCACCGATCAGGTCTTCACCTTGAGGGCCGCCAGTATGTCGCGGAGGTGAACTGCGGACAACTACTCCTTCCCCTGCGGACGCATAATGGCAGTCTTGGGTGATTTCAAAGGCTGCTGATAGTGGAAGCGTGTAACACCTTTTCAGGCTTCCCCGTTGTAACGCCGCGAATTGTTTCGTGGGGGCGGAGTCGAGACGGCAGCGGATTCGCTCGTGGAAATAGGTCCGTGGACACGGAAGGATTCTGCAAATCTCAAAGGACTCTCAATAGCGGACTTAGGTGGCTGCGGGCCACTCTTC
>OCTA010003682.1_pt1 | contig 13594 bp, 9 predicted proteins | sample 1538991 | NCBI WGS metagenome assembly OCTA01 (sample SAMEA3539302, study PRJEB22396) | soil metagenome | biome: tundra; feature: field; material: soil | place: USA | collected 2010-05 | depth 0.15 m
TCATCGGAAGCACTGGTCGGCTCGCCGACGCCACCGGCTAACTGCCGTTTTTAGGGTGATCGCCGTCTGACACGCACATGCCTGGGTAGTATAGTCGGCCATCACCCAAGGGCACTGAGACCACGACGTTCTGGGTGGGTGTTGATTCCATTGGAGCGACCGGGTGCGCACGCGATGGTTGAAGCCGATCACCGGACGTCGGCACCCGGTCTGAGATCCCAGAATTCCAGATTTATGCGCGCCTTTTCTGGATGGGTGTCGAGGAGCAGCGGAACCAAGAAACGGGTGCCGATTCAAGCAGGGCGCTGGCCGGTTTCCCAACGCTACAGCGGCAGGAAGGACTTGAGGGTCCCCGCTGATTCAGTGACGCGGACTTACCAGGAGCCATCCCCTGGGGCGCCGCTTGGGGAAAGTGTACGAGAAGAAGGGTTCACAGCCCCGATCCTGCGGACGCGCTCCCCACGACCGCTGGTGCAAGGGAGGAGCAGCGGAGGAGAGGCCTGAATTTGGATTCGTCGGTTGGCGTATCGAAAACAGATGGTTATGGCAATATTAACCGGGCAGAAAACTCAAGTCTTCTTGCCCACCTGACGGGAGCGTTTCCTCAACTGCGCCAGCGGTCCATCCTGATTCTCGGCCAGATTCCAAGAGCGCTTGCTCCGGAATCAAAAGGATGAACCATAGCCAGAGTGTGAGGCAGAGGGTGGAGGTCTTTACACGCGATCCGGCATCAGGAATGGCGCCCGGTATTGGCGTGTCAGGAGGCGATCGGCTTCCCCGTCGCCCACGAACCGCTCCGTCTTCGGATCGAAGTTCAGCTTGCGACCGGTGCGGTACGAGATGTTGCCCAGATGGCAGATGGCGTTCGACAAGTAAGTCTCTTCGATATCCGCCGTCAGTAACTCCGGCCTGCCGGCGGGCACGGCGTCGAAGAAGTTTGCGTAGTGGTCGATCTCGTCGAGCGCTCCGGGGTCGGGCTCGGGCTTTTCGCTACGACCCTGAAAGATCTGGTACATGCCTTTCGGGTCGATGGACATGTACCCCTTCGAACCGTAGAAATGGACGCCCCAGCGCACACCGCCTTCGGCATTGGTGTATAGTCCGCGCGTTTCACATACCAGGATGGTGGCGTCAGGATAGTCATAGGTTGCGATCTGAGTGTTGGGCGTTTGCGCTTGATCTTTATAGCCGAGCCGTCCGCCGGTGGAGTAGACTTTGGACGGAAGGCCCTTACGAAGCCCCCAACGCGCCACGTCAATCTGATGGCTGCCATTGTTACCCAATTCGCCATTGCCGAAATCCCAGAACCAATGCCAGTTATAGTGCACCAGGTTGGCATGATATTGCTGTTGCGGCGCCGGCCCCAACCACAGGTTCCAATCCAGATTGAGGGGCGGCGGAGCCAGCGGTTGGAAACCGATGGAATCGCGCACGCCGAAGACGATGGCGCGTGCCATGTAGATGTCGCCGATCACGCCGCCATGCAGCAGTTGCATGGCCTTTCGGATGCGGCCGCTGGATCGCCGCTGAGTTCCACCCTGCACGATGCGGTTGTACTTGCGCGCGGCCTGCACCAGTTTTCGCCCCTCGGTGATGTTGTGCGATACCGGCTTTTCCATGTACACGTGTTTTCCGGCCTGACAAGCCCATATGCCGGCCAGGGCGTGCCAGTGGTTGCAGGTGGAGACGGTGACAGCATCGATGTTGGGGTCGTCCATCAACCGCCGCATGTCGGTTTCCAGGCGAGCCTTCTTGCCAGTGGCTTTCTCGAGTTCCATTGCCGCCTGCTGCAGATGTTCGCGATCCGGATCGCACAAGGCTACCACCTCGACGCCTGGCATCTTGGCCGCGGCGGGAAGCAGCACCATTCCTCTCCGGCCGAGACCAATAATGGCGACGCGTATGCGGTCGTTGGCGCCTGCCCTGGCGAGGGACGTGCCAATGAGAGATGTGGTGCGAAGAAACTGACGCCGATTCATAATCTCCTCCTCACTACGACATCAGGAATCCACCGTTCACCTCAATCACCTGTCCCTGAATAAAGCGGGCGGCATCGCTCGCCAGAAACACGATGACATCGGCGATCTCTTCGGCAGTGCCGAGCCGGCCCATGGGCGTGGCGGCCCGGATTCCGTCCAACATCGCTGCCGTCGAGAAGGTGGCGTGGTAGTCGGTATCCACGGTTCCAGGGGAGACCGCGTTGACGCGGATCCCCTGTGGGGCAAACTCCTTGGCGAGCCCCTTGGTGGCTGTGGAGAGCGCGGCTTTGGCCGCGGAATAGGCGAGGGCGCCCAGGCCGCCGCCGGTCCGCGCCGCCACCGACGAGATATTCACAATCACGCCACTCTTGCGCTCCACCATCCCCGGCAGAAGGGCTTGTGCGAGGAAGAACGCACTGGTGAGATTCAGCGTCATCACCTGATCCCAAAGCTCTTCAGTGAACTCCAGGACCCGCGTCCGGCGTACCAGGGAGCCGGCGTTGTTGACCAGGATGTCGATGGGCCGTCCAGCCACCGCTTTAGCCATGGCGCGCACGCCAGCCATGGAACTCAGGTCGCCTTGCAACAATTCGCCCGATCCGCCGGCCTCATGCAAACGGTCCACCACAGCCTGGGCTTCCGCCAACCGGTGGTTGTAATGGACCAGCACATGGGCGCCTTGCGATCCGAAGGCTGTCGCGGTCGCAAGACCGATACCGCTGCTGGCGCCGGTGACGAGCGCCGTTCTTCCCTGAAAGAGATGATTGTTATTTTGCATCATTTTGCATATGTGTTAGGAACTCGAACGCAGTGGCCCGGCCAGGGTCCACAGGATCAGCGCACAGACCAGTGGCATGATGCCGAAGCCGATGAAAACCGGGGTGTACGAATAGTGGTCCACTACCCAGCCCGTGATCAACGTGAACAGCATGCCGCCAAAGCCGGATCCCATGCTGGCCAATCCGTAGACGGAAGCAACGGCGCCCCCTGGGAAGACGTCGGCGGGCATCGACAGCATGTTCGCCAGGCTGCCCGTATATCCGAACATGGCGATGGAGACCAGCGCGATGGAAGCCCACGCCTGGTGAGTCAGCACGGCTGGAATCGCCGAGAGCCTCAGCGCTGCGAAGAACGTCACGGCACCTTTTCTGGCGGCCGTGACCGGGAAGCCCGATCGCAGCAGAAATGCCGAGAGGTATCCTCCCGCGAAGTTGCCGGCGCCGGCCACCGCAAAAGGAATCCAGGAGTAGGCTCCGATGGACGCCATGTCAAAATGGCGGGCGCGCTTGAGGTACTCCGGGAACCAGAAGATGTAAAAGTACCAGACCGGGTCGAGAAAGATCTTCGAGAGCGTAAACGCCCGCACGAACCGCGAACGCAGAAGTTGGCTGACCGGGATTGTGTCCTGGTGTGCTGCCGCCTTGCTGACGGCGGCCGCGGCCGGCGTGTGGTAGACCGGCCACCAGATCAGCAGCCAGATGAACCCCGTGATGCCCACCGCTGCGAAGGCCGCGGGCCAGCCCAGCTTCGAAATGATGTACACCACGATGGGCGGCGCCAGGATGGCTCCTACCGCGGAGCCGCTGTTGAATATGCCGGAGGCCAGGGCACGCTCGCGTTCCGGGAACCATTCGGCCACCACTTTTACTCCGCCGGGCCAATTGCCGGCCTCGCCGATGCCCAGCAGAAAGCGAAACATGCCCAAGCTGAAAGTTCCGCGCGCGAAGGCATGCAGGAAGGCTGCCGCCGACCACCACGCGATGCAGAGGCCGTAGCCCAAACGCGTTCCCAGGCGGTCGATCAGCGGCCCCGAGACGCCGTTCATGATGGTGTACGCCAGCAGAAAAGCAAAGAGTATGCGCGAGTACTCCGTGTTGCTCATGTGGAACTGATCGCGCAAGACTGGAGCGGCCACCGACAACGTCTGCCGGTCGAGATAATTGATCACCGTGGCCCAGAAGGCCAGCGAGATCATCAGCCAGCGGCGTGGAGATGCGCTAAGGGGCGCCGGACTCACGCCAGATCCACTCTCACCGCTTCGTGGATCAGCACGCGCGGCACTGTCGCGTCCAGCCAATCCTGGCGCACTGCGGTCGGCAGACTCTGACCGGATCGCAGCAGCGAAGCGGAGCGCACCGAGCGGCCCTGCGGCACACGGATGCGCACTTTGACGTCGGGCACAGGCAGGAACTCCTCGCGCGAGCGCAGATGCTTGTTCTTGTTGCCCGTATCGGCCAGCAGATGCAGCAACAGCACATCGCGAGACGCCATGAAATGCGGCGTCACTCCCGGCTGATATTCGATTTGGTACGACCGCCCCGTCGTCAGCCACGGCTCCACCAGCGAACCGAGGTACATTCGCAGCCGTTTCATGCGCGTCTCCTCGTACACCGCCTCCAGACTGGAGCCGATATAAATGACGCTTCCGTTTCCGGCAGCCTTGCGGACAATCGCCGGACCCAGGTTGGCGCGATGGCCGCGGTCGAGGGTCTCCGCCAGAACCTCGGCACCCGTGGCGCGGAAGCGAAGCACCTGGGGATCCTGCGGAATTTCCTCGCCGCCGGGCAACTTGAGATAAAGGTCGGGGATCTCCACCGGTTCAGCGTCCAAAAATTCCGCGCCGAACAATTCGGCTAGGCCGAAATTCTTGCGCACGCGGCCGTACTCGTCGGCCACCGATGTCAGGTGGGTGGCCAGCAGCTTTCCGCCGTTCCGCACATAGTCCGCCAGCATGGAGCATTGTGCGTCGCTTAGACAGGCCGCATTCGGTGCGTAGATCATCTGGTAGCGGGAAAGCGACTCGGGCGACATCTGCCAATCCAGGAACGGTTCTGATTCGAACCCATTGGCTTTCAGCGCCTGGTAAGCGCCGTGCGCGCAGTTCTCGTATCCTTTGCCGACGAAGTGCTTGCCGGCATACCAGTCGATGGTCTGTGCGCCGACCACGATTCCCGCCTGCGGCCTGCTGCGCACGCTGCGCAACAAAGTGTCGTGTTTCTGTTGGAAATCGAAGACCTCTCTGACGTATTGGCCGCTCTCGTAAGACAGCGGGCCTTGAGGCTGATAGAAGAAGCGCGGCAATCCCCAGTAGACCAGCCCCACGCCGGCCGCCAGCGCGGTGGCGCCGTCCAGCAGCAGTTCCTGGCTTTCCACGGGATAGCTGAACCAGCCGCGGACGCGTTCATCCTTCATGTGCTCGCGGTTGTACTGGGTGTGCGTGCCCACGTATGTCCAAGTGACTTTGCCCGTCGATTGGCCCAACTGCATGTTGAAGAGCTTGTCTTCGGGGGTTTCGGTAGCCTCGAACATGAAGCCGTCCACCACCGGGATGGCCCGGTTGCGCCACTCGCGCCGGCTCAGCAATGAAGTGTCGTTGAACAGCACGGGAACGTCGCGCGTCTGGCGGATCATTTCGCGAATCTCGCGCAGGAACTGGATCACCACATCGTTGGCCATCCAGTTGGTGTACTGGACTTCATCTTCGCGGCTGACCTTCTGTTCCTGGTTGGGGACCGGTTTGCCGAACCTCTGGCGATACGCGGCTTCGCAGTACGTACAGTGACAGTAGTTCCTGGCATTCTGCATACCCTGGTAGGGACCGTCGAAATACATCACGTCGAACGGGTAGTCCACCAGAACCTCGCGAACCAGAGCCTTGATCACGTCGCGAACCGGCGAGTTCAGACAGCCTTCGAAATACTCCGCGAAGCCGTAATGCTCCGTGGTCATGGGCCGGCCATCGGCGAACTTCTTGTTCCAGCCGTTGAAGCGCAGGTCCTTGGAAGCGGCGTGCATGAAGGGGTGGTTCAGCGGCACGTAGGCCACGTTCTTCAAGCCGGCCCGGCGGCACAGATCCACGGTCTGCCGCATCAGATCCGATTTCAACTCCGGATGCACCGGGTAGCCCGACTTGGTGGGGAAGTAGGCGTAGTAAGACGCGGCCGGGTAGCGCATGGAATCCGCATTCAATTCGCGCGCGATCTTCACAGCCTTTTCGGGATCGTAATCCAACGAGGGGTAGAAGGGTGGATTGTAGGCTTCCGCAATCAGGGTACGGCTATTCCGAATCCACTCGTAGGCGGCGCCGGAAGCGGGCTGGGGCTCCGCCGACGCACGCCATGCAGAACCGGCCAGCAGGAAGCCGGCACCCTCCAGCAGTTCTCGCCGACTGAAACTCACGATCTCCTCCCGCAGGATTGCCTCTCGATCAGTTCCACGCCCAGCACCCGGCTTTCCGGAGTTCTCCTCTGTTTGTCTCGACCCAGGCGCAGCAGGATTTCCACCGCGGCCTGCCCCATCTCATACTTCGGCTGGTGAATGGTGGTGAGCGGAGGATGGATGATGCTGGAGAACTCGATATTGTCGAAGCCGATCAGTGACAGATCTTCCGGAATGCGCAAACCGCGGTCGAGAGCCGTCCGAACCGCGCCGTAGGCCATCACGTCGTTGGCGGCAAAAATCGCCGTGGTCTCGGGGTGCTCCGCCAGCAGCCTGTCGGTGAGGTCGCGGCCGCCATCGAAGTTGAACGCACCGTGCAACACAACAGGAACAACCGGTTGCGGCGCTCCTTGCAGGGTCTGTACGAACCCGCGTGTGCGGTCGCTCAGGTTGCCATGTTGGCGTGGGCCGGTGATGTGCGCAATGTCGCGATGTCCAAGGTCCAGCAAATATTGCGCTGCCAGAGCGCCGCCCGCCTCGTTGTCGGCGGACACCGTAGAAAATGCCTTGCTCGCGGCGGAGCGGTTCAGCAGCACGATCGGCACGCCGCATTCCGCCAATTGCGCCTGATCCTCGGCGCTCAGGGGTGACACGGAATTCATCAGGATGCCGTCCACGCGCTTTTCCAGCAGCGACTTGACGTATTCCATCTGGCGTGCAGGATCGAGATCGCTGTTGCAGAGGATCAGGTCGCAATTGTCGGTGCGAGCTGCATCGGCTGCTCCGCGGGCTACTTCAGCAAAAAACGGGTTGCGGATATCGCTGACCAGCAGCGCCAGGGAGTGCGAGCGTCCGGTCACCAGCCCGCGTGCCACGCGATTGGGACGGTAGTTCAGCCGGCTGGCAACGGCCACTACTAAGTCCCGGGTCTGTGGATTTACTCCATATCCATTATTGAGAGCTCGCGAAACCGTGGAGATGTTGACGCCGGATTCGCGAGCGACATCTTTGATCGTGATCGCCATCAGATTGCCGCAAACGTTTTCAATTATGAATCGCCGCGCGTCGATCTGTCAATCTCCATTATTTGCGGAAATTAGCCAGCATAACCCCATTGACACAGTAGCTGAATGGCGATGATATCGGAAACGTTTGCAGTCGTTTTGGCAGGAAGTTGCCCGCTACCGAGCCGTAGCCGTTCCGCAAGCGGTAGCGCCTGAGGGTTGGTTCCCGTCAGGGGCATTTCGTACCGAATCGGCCTCGCTTCGAAAAGGAGACGCCCTTTCGTGAAACACCTACTCTTCGGAACTCTCGCACTATGCGGCCTGGCTGTGGTCCTGCCGCTCCATTCCCAGCAAGTGACCGGTAGCATTCTGGGCAATGTCCTGGATCCGCAGGGTGCCGCGGTAGCGGATACCAAGGTGGACGCCCGCAACCTGGATACCGGCCTTGCGCGCACCGTCCAGACCAACGGACACGGCGAATACCGCTTCGACTTTGTTCCGCCCGGCACCTACGAGATTGACGTGGTCAGGCCCGGCTTCCGGCCTTTTCGACAAACCGGCGTGGTTCAGGTGGGCCAGTTTGCGCGTATCGATGCCCGGCTGCAACTAGGCGACGCCACGGCGACGGTCACGGTGGAAGCCGCCGTGGCGCCCGTAAATACCACCGACGCCAGCGTGGGCCAGACGGTGAACGGTGAACAGATCACCACACTGCCCATGGTCAACCGCAACGCCTATTCTCTGCTCACCCTGACTCCGGGCGTGCAGAATACCGGGAACGCCATCGCCCTCGGATTCCCGGCCCAACGCACGTTTGTCAACGGAGGCGCTGACGCCACCATGGGGTCGGTGAACTATTATCTCGATGGCGGCTCCAATGTGTCGTCACTGCGCAATACAGGCAACACCACGCCCAATCCCGATGCGTTGGAAGAGTTCCGCGTCGACACGAACAACTTCAGTGCCGAGTACGGACGGTTCGGCAACGGTGTGATCAACGTTGTGACCAAATCGGGAACCAATCAACTGCACGGGTCGGCATTCGAGTTTTTGCGCAACACCGCGCTCAACGCCAATACCTGGAACGGCCTGACCAAACCGCCGCTGCACCGCAATCAATTCGGCGGCGCGGTGGGCGGTCCCATCGTTCACAACAAGACCTTTTTCTTCGGCTCTTACTCGGGTCTGCGGCAGAACACCACAACCTATGTGAGTTCGGCGGTGGTGCCCACGGGTGCCGAGCGCAGCGGCGATTTCTCGGCCGTCACAAAGCCGGTCATCGATCCGTTGAGCGGTGTACAATTCCCTGAAAACAAGATTCCGGTGTCGCGGTTCGACCCTACGGCTGTCAACCTCGTCAACAAGTACATTCCGCAGTCGAATTTTGCCAATAGCACTTACCAGGGACAGATTCCCAGCCCGTACAACACCGATGAGTTCCTTCTGAAAGTGGACCAGAGCTTCTCCGACAATCAGCGCCTGACGGTGAGCTACTTCACCACCGCCGGGACGAATTCGATACTGCCGGGCGGAAACCTGCCGTGGTCGGTGCAGGCGTACAACTGGCGGCAACAGAACCTGAGCGCGAATTTCACGTCGACTCTGACGCCCACCCTTCTGAACCAAGCCTGGATCAACTATACGCGCTATTTCGGCGGGCGTGTCAACGATCCGGCGATCTCCTTGCACGACCTGGGTTCCGATTTCATGCCGCAGGGCACTCCCAGTCTGCCGAATATCGCGGTGACCGGATACTTTACGCTGGGCCAATCGATCGCCGGACCGGTAGCGGGCGACAATCTGTACGCGGTGCGCGACGTGGCCAGTTATACGCACGGAAACCACTCCATTCGCTTCGGAGGCGATTTCTCCCTGGCGAAAGACATCCAGCAGACACTGCTCAACAACTACGGCACCTTTAGTTTCACGGGCGCCAAGACGGGCCCCAAGACCAACCAGGGCGATGGATTCGCCGACCTCCTGCTGGGCTTGCCGGTAACCATGAACCAGGATGCGCCGGAGGATGCGCTGTACAACTTCTGGATGGGCGGCCTGTTTGTGCAGGACGATTTCAAAATCCACCCGCGGCTGACCTTCAACCTGGGACTGCGCTACGACGTCCAGACGCCACCCACCGACCCGCAAAATCGGGAAGAGACCTGGGTGCCCGGACAGCAGTCCAAAACCATTCCGAGCGCGCCCCTGGGACTGCTGGTAGTGGGCGATGCGGGAGTGGAACGCGGCGTTGTCCCGACTCGGTGGCACCATATCGCTCCCCGGCTCGGCGTGGCGTGGGATCCGTTCGGTGACGGGAAGACCGCGATTCGCGCTGGCGCCGGCATCTTCTACGGCAGCGTTTCGGGGAACGGCTGGGGAACGGTGGAGAATTCGCAGCCGTTTGCGGTGCGGGCTCAGTACAGCAATGTGGCATCGTTGACCCACCCCTATGCCAACTTTCCCGGCGGCGTGTCTCCATATCCGTACGTGTACACACCCTCCACCGCGCGTTTCATTACGCCCTCGGGGTTGCTTCCTATCGCGCTCGACTTCCAGTGGCCCTATAGCTACCAGTTCAATTTCACGATCCAGCGCCAGATTGCCAAGGGAGTGAGCTTGTCCGGAGGCTACGTTGGCACGTTAAGCCACCACCTGGCGTTTTCCCCCGATGTGAATTATCCGGTGTACAACTCCACGGCCACCAGTTCGAATTACAACAACCGCAGGCCTTACGGAAACGGACTGGTATCGACCATCAACGTGATGGAATCGAATGGGACGGCGGCGTACAACGCGCTACAAGTGAAGGCCAGCAAGTCGATGGGAAAGCATGTTAGCCTGACGGCGTTTTATACCTTTAGCAAATCCCTGGCCCTCGAGCAGATGGACGGGGCGTCGACTAATGGCGGCGTACAGGATGCCAACAACCTGGCTCTCGACCGCGGACGCTCGGACTACGACCAGCGTCACAACTTCGTCGCCGCGGTGATCTGGAACCTGAACTACTATCGCGGATCTTCCGTTCTGCTGCGAAACGTGCTGAACGGCTGGACGCTTTCGCCGATTGTCACCTTCAGCAGCGGCATGCCGTTCACGGTTACTTCAGGCAAGGACAACAACTATGACGGCGTAAGCAACGACCGGGCCAACCTGGTTGGGAATCCATATCTCGATCCCAACCGCCCCCGCACTCAAGTGCTGGCCCAGTGGTTTAATACAGCGGCCTTCGTCGCCAATCCGATTGGTACGGATGGCACCTCGGCGCGCAATCTCCTGGATGCCCCGGGATACAAGAACGTGGACATGGGCCTCTTCCGCGACTTCCCATTGAATGAAAAGGTGAAACTCCAGTTCCGCGGCGAATTCACCAACTTCTTCAACCTGGTAAACCTCAACGCGCCTAATGCCACTCTGACGTCGTCGACGTTCGGTCAGATCACCGGGGCTCAGGCGATGCGACAACTGCAATTGGGGGTGCGCCTGACGTTCTGATACTCCGCACCAGACTGCCTCGACGGCAACGGGGCGCGATCTTCCACGCGCTGGCCCGGCAAAAAGAGTGCCAGATCATCGAGAGGCACCTTATGCCGGCCCACGTGCACCTGTGCATCGCGATACCGCCCGATAGTGAAACGGGCCGCGCAGTGAACAGCGTCGAGGGCCTAGCCTCGTCCCGCGCGGTACAATCATTTCGAACTCCATGCCCTTGACTCCCGGAATGCGCTTGGGGCCCTACGAGATTCTTGCGCTCATCGGTGCGGGCGGCATGGGGGAGGTCTTCACCGCCCGCGACACACGTCTCGACCGCATGGTCGTCATCAAAGCGTAACAGGCAAAATTCTGGGAGCGATTCAAAGGCGAGGCGCGCGCCATGGCGCTGCTGAATAGTACCCAACATCTGCCACCTCTACGATGTCGGGGTATCGCCCGGGACTCCAAGCTATTTGCTGATGGAGTTTGTAGACGGCGCGCCGATTGCGCCGGTCGACAACCCGCGCAAGCTGCTCGGCCTGGCCGTGCAGATCGCCGACGGCTTGGCGGCGGCGCAAACCGTACAGATTTTGCATCGCGATCTCAAGCCGGACAACATCCTCGTCACCCGCGAGGACCGCGTGAAGATTCTCGACTTCGGTCTGGCCAAGGTGGCGGCGGGTTGAGGATGCGGACGAGGCTCGCCCGAGGTTTACCTGGAGGGTGCGGGGAGCGTGTCCGCAGGATCGGGGCCGTGAAACCGGCATCTCGGAAACTGGCCCCAAAACGCCGTCCCAGGCGGATCGGTCCTGGTTAAGTCCCGGTCAAGTCATCTGGCCGTATCACGTCTTAGCCGTAGACGTGATCCCTGCCAGCCCTCCCGACGATTGTGGCCTTGAAGAGGGTACTGGAACTTAACCGATGATCGGGCGGGCACAGTCGTTGAGTGCCATCGCCGCATAGAACGCCGGCCATCTTCCCAACCCGCCGATTACGCCGGTTCCGTAAAGTTCACGGAGTCCGGCCAGCGGCGTGTCTGCGTCGGGTGCACGGGCGCACGGGCGCACCTGTCGCGCCTCCTGTGGCTCATCCCAACTCCATCCAGGCTTCCTCTGCTGCCGGTGCCTCCCTGGTGCATTGTGGCGGACCGCGTGCGCGCCTCCATGGCCGGGGAGGATGTTGGGGCTCACCGGACCGCGCCGGGCGCTTGGTGCGCCTCTGCACGGGCCGGAAGCATGACGCAGGACTCTGAAGCCACCCGGTCGCCCGCCATGCACTGCGACGACGCCAAGCGTCCTTGGGACAGGGTCCGCAACTCCAATCCTACCTGAGATTGGGGTTCACGGTCGGACAACTGGTTTCGTCCCCTTCCATGCCGCCAGTAGCTCCATTTCATTCGCGGCCGAGGGTCCGGCCAACTTCGTCTTCCCGCCTTCGCCCTGTTTTGTAGCGCGACTCACCGGCTGTTGGCGATTCCGGCGGCGCCACCGTCGTGGTGTCACGGACCTGTCGGCGCAGGAATGCCGACCGACGTGACGAGGGACCGGAAGCCATTCCGGGGGGCGGCTGGTCCGGAACCGATCCCGTTGTTGGATGGTTGGGGATTTCGCACCAACTTTTCTTCTGGTCCCTTTGGCGACGGGTGGGCTCATCGTCAGCTCGTTGTGCCAATTCACCGCCGGTGAAACCGGCCAGTTTCACTTGTTAGCGGTCCCAATCAGCCCGCTCCCTGGCGTCAGCTTCATGACGGTGTAGCGCATTGTCCAAGCCGCATGAAATGCTGCAATCCCACCGGTCTGGTTCTTCCCAAGACACGTCGGGTTTCTTCGCTTTTGGTGACACGGCTATGCGTTGCGCTCGGTTGGAACCATCCGATGTGCTAAGATCCGAGCGAGATCAATGGCTATTGACGATCCGCAGGACGCAATCGACACTCAACTACAGGCTGAAGAACGCGCCGCCTCACCCGTTCATAGACACCTCGTGCGAGCTCTCGAAGTCCTTCCAGCGGGACTCCTGTCGCACAATTTGATTACTGTCGGGCTCAAAAATGCCGTCCTTCTTTTTGTCAATAGAGAACGAGAAGCACGCAAGAAGGTGTTCACTGACGTTCTTGTGGACGAACTCCGGTACGTGAAAGATCGACTTCGGGACCTGACGGAGGAGTCGGTTCGGTTCATCCGAGAAGAGTTTCCCGCCCTTGTAATAGACGCATTGGAAAAGGCGGAACGCACACGCGCGCGAGACCGAATTGAACGGATAGGCAGAATTGTTGCGCATGCAGCCGAAGCCGGTCCGCGAGACGGCGCCGACTGCGTCGAGGAGATGTCGAGGATTGCCATGGACTTGACACAGCGAGATGTCGCGCTCCTTCGCGACATGGAGCGCGCTCATCCGGTTAGACATTCCAGGAATGATGACCGATATATCAAGGGATCAGCCATCAGTGTTTGGGACCGTCTTAATTGGAAAGAGCGGGGATATTCCGAACAGGAAGTGGAGAGCATTTGCTGCAAACTTCAAAGCTTCGGGCTCGTCTCCAGCTTGGACCTCGGAAACCGCCGCCCCGCGGGCCGACATCGAGCCAACAAAACGGATACGAGCTCCTTCAAAAGGGGATGGACTTCGTGGCATATGTTCGGGGCGCAGGAGGAGCGGAGGCAGGCGGGGACCCCATCCCATAGTCCGCCTTCGAGGGAGCTGCACCCCTTTTGAAGAAACAGACCACGGCACCGTGCTGATCGCCGTTGTCGGGGGGATGGCTTTGAACGCAACGAGCCTTGAAGGCTTTGTCGGAGGCCGACGCCTCCGGATAGCTGGCGAGAACAGCCCATAGCACCAGCAATCCGGCACACTGGCCCGAAACGCCTTCGAGGAAGTATCGCTGAATCAGCGCCCCCAAGGCGTCAGCGTCTCCGCTCCCCAGTGAACCTAAAAACGGCAGTTAGCCGGTGGCGTCGGCGAGCCGACCAGTGCTTCCGATGA
>OCTA010003683.1_pt1 | contig 13591 bp, 13 predicted proteins | sample 1538991 | NCBI WGS metagenome assembly OCTA01 (sample SAMEA3539302, study PRJEB22396) | soil metagenome | biome: tundra; feature: field; material: soil | place: USA | collected 2010-05 | depth 0.15 m
TCGCTCGACCGAAGCCGCGGCACTCGCCGGTGAGCGGGACATATCTTCTATTGTAATCGTGGGGGCAGGACTCCTCCAGTCTCGCGGTCAGTCTTGCAGAAAGGTCCACGTCGGCCTGTCGCGAGTCCTGGGAAGGCCCGTGCAGAACGGAGATGAAGGGCTACATAGCTGCCGCTGGGGGCCAGGGCGATGCGACAGACTTATGAGACGCGCAACTGCCCGATTTCACGGCCTTCCGCGTTCGTCTCAAAACCTACCCTTTATGGGACAGCTAAATTATGTCAACGCAATCACCGCACCTTTGATAAGTGTTGCCGCCGCGCCAAGAGCAGCAATTAAAAGAGTAACGATGCGAGCGTGTTCGCGTTGTACGGCGCGATGGGCCTGAAGCCTAGCGACCTGTCGAGCGCCGCCGCCTCTTTCATCGACGGCAGCGTGTCCAACCTCATCCTCGCATACACCTCGCCTGACCGGGGATAAGGCGCATGAACGGCCTTTCGACGTCTGGTAACGCAGATTACGTCAAATTCCGCGGCGGACGCGACGCGCTGGGTCCAGTATTCCCACTATTCGCTCCTTGCGACTGTCGAGGCCATCTTCAACCTGGGTACGCTCGGGCGGAACGACACCTCCGCCACCCCGATGTCGGACCTGTTCAGGGGCGGAATCCCTTAGGACTTCGCTTTCTTCGAAGGTTTCGACTTGCCAGAACTGTTGAGGGCGACCGCTTGGCGAATGAGCGCCTTGAAGGCGGACTCGTCAACTTCTTCTCCTTCGTGGATGTCGATCGCGCGGCGTGCGTTTCCGTCGAGACTCGAGTTGAAGAGACGGGCCGGATCCTTCAGAGACGCGCCCTTGGAGAAGGTAAGCTTCACGACATTCTTGTAGGATTCGCCAGTGCAGATGATGCCGTCGTGCGACCAAATCGGAGTGCCCCTCCACTTCCACTCCTCGACGACGTCCGGGTCTGCTTCCTTGATGAGCTTGCGCATTCTGCTGAGGGTTTCCCCGCGCCAGTCCCCGAGTTCGGCGATTCTTTTCGAGATGAGCTCCGATGCCGACTGGCCTTGGCTCGCGCCCGACTTTTTCATGTTCTCATCCTAGAAGTTCCAGATATATTTCATTTGCAAGACAGTGGAGGATAGTCATGTAAGACTTACCTTTTCGAGGGGTTGGGCATTAATAGCCTTATTTGAGGTACATCGCTTTGCTCCGGCCACATGGAGGCAATATCAGCATTTTGCAAAAAGAAAAGGCTGCGGCTCAAAATATTATACTCAACTTCCGCACCGACTTCATGGGCCACGTCTGCAAGCTTTTATTGACTTTCTTTTTTGTCCCGAAACCTACCCCTTCTGAGACATTGCCACATCCGGAATTATCCCGACAACCGAGGCTGCATTCAAGCCGCATCGATCCCCGCACCCGCGCGCCTTCACCCTCGCATGGCCCGTCCACGAATGCCCTGCCGCTCTGGCTCAGATCCTCCTGCCGAAGCACGGCTGTTCCTTTTCGAGAAACGAGGAGGGCAGAGCGCCGTGTTCCCACGAGCTTGAAACGTGCCGAAATCCTTACACCAGGCATCATCCGGCACTTCCGGATTGCCTCGGATCCAATCCATCAGCTTGAGCAAGTCCTCTTTGGACAGTTGCCTTAACCGCAGCCGCTCCTCACGGTGTCCCCGCACACCCCGGGGAAGCGAGTGCCAATTAATGTGGGGCACGGTGGCGGCCCTAGTCCTGATACTCCACGCCGAAGACGGTTTTCTCGATCTCCTTCCACTGCCGGTGCGCCCTGGCGCCGTCCGGTTCGCGCTGAAACTCGTCGACCATTTGCCCCAGTTTCCGCCTTTGGACGTCGGCAATCCGCTCGACTAGCGCCTCGGCCGACTCAAGCATAGGGACCATCTGCTCGCTCTTCAGGTTCTCCAGTGCCTCATTGAGCTTCTGGCTGCCTAAGGACTGAACCGCCTCAACGATGGAATCGACCGGTATCGACATGGAGCCGTCTTCCTCAAGGTGGCCCATTTGTAGAGTCTTGTCACCGAAGCGGCCTCTCATGCGCTGAACTTCGGCGGGACTGAGGGTGACGTGGTCCGTCGACAACTCTTCGAGGAATTGCACGAAAGCAAGCATGTCGATATGCGCCGCGCCGCGGTACCGGGCGGCCCTCCTCGCTTCAGTATAGCCGCTGCCCGGGCTGAGCTGAAAGCTGATCGCTGAAAGCTGAAAGCTTGGTGCCGCTGAACGCTGAAAGCTTGGTGCTAATATAATCTCTCCAATCCGCCCTATGGATCACATTCTCTCCATCGTCCTCTTCACGCCATTGGCCGGCCTCCTGGTGCTGCTGTTCCTGCCTTCGTCGAACCCGCGCCTGATCAAGCTCTGGGCCAATGCCGCATCGTTTATTGGATTTCTGGTCTCCCTGCCGCTGGTCTTCCAGTTCGATCGCACCCGGACGTGGGCCTTCGAGGAGCAGGCCTCCTGGATTCCCAGCATCGGCGCTTCCTACCACCTCGGCGTCGACGGGCTCGGCCTCCTGCTCGTCATGCTCACCACCGTCGTGGGCTTCCTCGCCATCCTGTCGAGCTGGACCGCCATCGAAACCCGGCTCAAGGAATACTACGCGTTCTTCCTGCTGCTGCAGACCGCCATGCTGGGCGTGTTCATGTCGCTCGACCTGCTGCTGTTCTTCGTTTTCTGGGAAAGCGTGCTGGTGCCGATGTACTTCATCATCGCCATCTGGGGCGGCCAGCGGCGCGCCTATGCGGCCATCAAGTTCATCATTTATACATTGATCGGCTCGGTGCTGATGTTCCTCGGCATCCTGACGCTCTACGTCCAGCACAACCAGCAATTCCAGTTCTATTCCTTCGACCTGGCCGAGCTGATGCGCACCAGTCTCTCGCCGTCCCTGCAATGGTGGGTCTTCTGGGCGTTCTTCGTGGGTTTCGCCGTGAAGGTTCCCATGTTCCCGTTCCACACCTGGCTGCCGGACGCCCATACCGAAGCCCCCACGGCCGGTTCGGTGATCCTGGCCAGCGTCCTGCTGAAGATGGGGACTTACGGATTCCTGCGCTTCTCTCTGCCCCTGTTGCCGGATTCCGCCAAGAATCCCACCATCGTGAACATCATGGCGGTGCTCTCCATCATCGCCATCGTCTACGGCGCGGCAGTTTGTCTGATGCAGAAGGATTGGAAGAAGCTGATCGCCTATTCCTCGGTCAGCCACCTGGGCTTCTGCACGCTGGGGATCTTCGCGCTGAATCCCGCTGGCATCTCCGGGTCGATCATCCAGCAGGTCAACCACGGCATCTCCACCGGCATGCTCTTCCTGATTGTAGGGGTGGTCTACGAGCGGCGGCACACGCGCGAGATCTCCGAATACGGCGGGTTGATGAAGGTGATGCCGGTGTTCACCATCGTGTTCCTGATCGCGTCGCTCAGCTCACTTGGTATGCCGGCGCTCAACGGCTTCATCGGCGAGATTACCATCCTGCAAGGCGCTTATCAAATGTCCATCAATTGGGCCTTCTGGGGCGTGGTGGGAATTGCGCTGGGCGCCGCGTACCTGATCTGGCTGTTCCAGCGGACGATGTTGGGCGAAGTGTCGGAGAAGAACCTGAAGCTGCGCGACCTGTCGTGGCGCGAGATCGCCGTCTTCGCGCCGTTGCTGATCTGGGCCTTCTGGATCGGCTTGAATCCGCAGCCCTACTTCGGCGTGCTGGAGCGGCCGGTCGCGCAGATCGTGGAGCGTGTCCGGCCGGGGTATTACGCGGCGCATCATTTGGCCAATCCGTTGGCCCAGACCAGTGCGCGGGCAGGCTTGGGGCGCTAAAGACCGCTTGCTTACGCGCGCGGCTCAGCAGGGCCGCGAAGTTACCGAGCCGCGACCGTTAGGGAGCGGTCGCTGCCCGGCGTCTTGTAGGCCCCGTCTTTGTGCGAGAAGTAACCGGTGACCTCGATCCCGTCCACTTTGCCATGCAGTCCCGAGGCGATGTCGCAAATCTCCGCGCCCTCGAACACATAGCCAGAGGGCGGCTCCGGATCGGTGCAGGCCTCCAGCAGCTCGTGTGAGAGTGTCCAAGTCAGATTGTCCAGGGCCGTCAGATCGACTCCCTTTATCTCGTTCTGAAGTGCCCATGCGTAGCGAACGGGCACGCGCGCACCCCCGCGATCGCCGCCGGGGATTTCGAGATAGAAGTAGTTGTGGCTGCCGCTGACCCCGAGAGTTGCGCTCCTCGCTCCGGGCGCCGCCACGATCAGATACAGCAGATTGGCATCCTGGCGCGGGTCTGGCACCTTGCCGGCCAGGATCAGGTCGTTGAGCCCGCCAGCGATGGCGCTGCGCTGCGGGGTTGTCAGAACTCGCTCGGCGTCCTCCATCTCGGTTTTGCTTCCGTCGGGATTAGCGACGGATTTTAAAAACTGCGGGGGGTTCACGCCATACTCCGCCAAGGCGGACTTGACGAAGGCTAACTTAATGAGTCGCTGAACCGTGGCGTCGACCTGTGGATCGATGGTCGGGCCACCCCAGTAAATCACGACGACGTGCGGGTCCGCAAGCACGTTAGGCTTCTTGTTCTGCAAGATCGCGAAGGCGTGTTTATTCGGCGGCGGCTGCACCGTGATCGCGCCCTTTTTCTGTACGACGACAGGCGCGCAGTCGAACGGGTGAACCTGGTTGTGCAACAGGCCGTACCTGACCGCCTCCGAGTGGTTACACAACGCCAGCTTTTCAGGCTCGGGTAATCCAGGAATCGGGGCGCCGGGATCAATATCCGCAAAAAGGGCTCCGCCGGAATTACCGGGCGGAAGCATCGTGAGACTCGGGTCGCCTCCCACACTATTCAAAAGCACGTTGAAAGGCAATGGAGCGGTAGGAGAATCCTTTCCTGTTTCCAAGGGACGGAAAGTCCAAGGCTCCGCGAAGATATGCAGATTGACCGCCTGGCTGGTTCCGTCGCTCACGATCTCGGGAAGCCACTTGAAATCGTGGTCGGCATTGGTCAGCAGCCTCGCCGCACTTAAGTCGTCGCAGTCGTACGACAGCACACTGAGGGTCGACAGCCGCTTCATTCCCGCAACACGCAGGTCGTCCGGTTTTTCAAAAGTGTCTGCCGGAGATACTGGAATGTAATTCGCCGAGAAAATTCCCTTGGGTGGCGGCAAGCGGAATCGCCGGAGTTCCTTCGCGTCCAAGTGCGGCAACGGGCCCTCTATAATGATGTTGACGTTAGGATCAAAGCGCTGCTTCCCATCCCCCGCTTCCACGCCAGCAAGCTCGTATTCCTCGCCGGCCTTGAGGCTCGTCAGCCGGTCGCCGACCCATGCACCGGCTTCGTAGCGATGATCCCACTCGGAGTCGATCTTGGGCATCAATAGCTCGATCCCGCCGTCGCTGCCCACCACAAAAACTATCGTGCCGTGACACACTACGTTCAGCGTTCCGCTTGTCGCCATAACTGTTCTCCTCTTCGTTTTGAATCTCAGTTACTGCCGAAGACCTCTAAGCCCGCCCAATAATACGGCTGGGCATACCTGCTGTCGGAGCGAACGGCAGCCGCGGCTTTGCGCAACGATTCGGCTACCCCAGACCCCGACAACAGAGACTCATAGAACTTGTCGACGAGCATCTGAGTGCCAGCCGAGTCCAAGTCCCACAGCCCGGCTACTACATCCGCAGCTCCCGCGTGCAAAAAAGCCCGCACCAGGCTCTGGGGGTCGCCCGGACCGCCACGCTCGCCGGCCGCGGTGGAGCAGCCCGCCAGCACTACCAGACTGCAACGCGAGAGATCCAGATCCTGGATATCCGCGGCCCGCAGCAGCGCCGGCCCTCCCGCCGCTCCTCTCAGCAGAAGCCCACCTCCCTCTCCGCCGTAGCCGTGTCCCGTGAAATGGAACAATTGGGCCTGGGCAAGCCGCTCCCGAACCTCGCTCAGAACGGCCGAGCGCCCCATCAAAGGAATAGAACGACTGAAGAGCCCAGAAACCTTTTCAGCCTCAGCCAGGGCATTTGGGAGAGGGACAAGGCCCTCCTGACCCGAAAACGCAGGCGCGCCCACCACCAGCGCCTGGCTATCAGACGCCACCGGCGCAGCAGCCGCGCCGCCAGACGCCCCGGCGCGGATCCTCAGCGCGAAGTCTTCCGACCAGTAATGCCCATTTTGCCGCACCAGTGCAAGCCACGGTACCTGCCCGACTGGCCCGTCGGTCTCCACGATCAGCGTGCGCGACCCGTCCAACTGGCCATCCCATGAACCTAACAACTGCTGCGAGAGTTCTTTTGCATCCGCGCGCAGCACCGCCGCCGGGGATCCTTCGCTGGCACAGCCGCGCGCGAGCCGGCTGACAGCCGCATACAGCAACTCCGGCGGCTTGATCCAACGGAAGTCAAGTCCGTGATCGGTCTCCAACCAGACAGCCACTCCTGACGGCAGCTCGACGAAGGACAGCCGGGCTTCACCGGGCGGCACCGCGTCTTGGGTGCCAGCTATCGCATTGCCACGGGCGAACAAACGCGCTCTATATTGCGACCACAACGCTCGGGTCTGCCGCCGGTCCGCCCCGGTCTTGATCTCGCACTCCACCAAGCCCCGATAAATGCTGGCCATAGCACCCGACCAAAGCACTCGATCCTCCGCCGCTGTGCGCGACCAGCTATTTTCTCCGATTTGGCGTGCTTCCTCGAAGAGCTTCCTGGATTCCGCATATTCGCCGCGCCGCAGGCGCAAGCGTCCCAACTCGGCGGCGAACTGCAATCTCAACAGGTTGTTGCCCCGTTCCGCCGCGGTTTGAACGTCCAGCAGGCGGGAGAGCGCCTTGTCCATTTGGCCGTGGGTGGTCTCCACGGCGGCCAAAAGGATGTTGGGCATCGTTTGGGAACGTAACTGCGGATCGATCTCAACCGATTGCTGCAGATCGCGGTCGGCGTCTTCCTCGAAACCAGCTCCGAGCTCCGCCATGCCGAGTTGCCATAGAGTTGGGCCGTAGACATACTTATTCCCCAGGCTCTGCAGGATCTTATCGATTGAGGCCAACTCCCGTGTCCAAGCAACGGCTGAGTGAGTGGCGTGGCTTCGCTGGGCAAGCTGCGATAGGTTGGAATAGAACTGGTGGGCCCGCAACAGCGGATACTTGCCGGCCCAGTATCGCGCCAGGCCGCTGAAATTCTCCCGCCACGCTGCGGCTCCATTTCCTATTAGTGCATGCCGGCTGGCGTTCAGCCCGGCAGCCCGCGAAAAAAGCACGGGATAGTTGTCGCTGGACGCCCTTTCAAGCGCCGTGCGTTCTATTACATCCGCGCGCTCGAGTTCGCCCATCGACACCGCACAACTGCCTTCTTCAAGCATTGCCTGCGCGTCGAGCCAGGCATAGGAGTGCGCTCGCAGAGACTGCAAAAGAGAGTCGGCCCCTTCCACGCATTCCCGCCCCCGGTCATCCCAGTCGAACACAAATATCTGTTCGAGCCTTGCGCACAGCGCCCCGGCCGGGCTACCCGCCGATTGAGACAGGCGCCGGGCCGCCCGAGCCTCTGCGCCCGCGGTGGAGTAATCCCCAGCCTCCCTAGCTTCCACGGCCCGCCCCAGCGCAGCAAACGCTGCGGTGGCACTTGGCGAATGCGGGGTCTTCAGCGCATCCGCCAGCCACCGGTCCCCGTGATGGGCAATCAGCCTGGCAGCCAGTCCCCTCAGCACTGCACCCGTACCAGCGTCCGCATACGCACCATAATACTCCGGCAACAAGCGCGACACCGCGACCCGCAGATACTCTTCGTCCGGAGCGTACAGATCTCCGCCCGCCCCGGCCCGCCGCAATTCTGCGATCAGTGCGTCAGGGGTTGTGTTGCCGGCGTAGGCCCGCTGTTGCTCAAGTTTTTTTTTACGTTGTCCAGATGTGCGCGGGCCTCGCTGGCAAAGCCGCTGGTGGAGTCAAGCTTAAGGTAGGCCTCCCATGCCTCCTGTGCCACACTCGGCGTTTGGATGTGTTCCGCAGCCAGAGCCTGGTCGAAAAGCAGCGTGGGATCGTTCGGTTTCAGCCGCAGCCCCTCCGACAAGCGCTGGTACGCCAGGCTGTACGACTCCGGATCGTCAGCCTTCGCCGCTTTCTGGTAATACGCAGCCCCCAAGTCCACCAGGATCGTCGGGTCGGCCGGGCGAAGCGAGCGGGCGCGCTCCAACTCCTCGATGGCAGCGCCTTCTTTGCCTCCAAGCAGGTCCGCCCTGCCTTCAAGCTGCAACCACTTGGGATCGTCCGGATGGGCCTCGATACCGCGCGAGATATTGGATCTCGCATCAGTTAAATCTCGCGGCTCGTTGAAGCTGGATGTCTCCGCGCCCATTCGCGTCCGCTCGCGGCCCCATTCAGCGCCCGGCACCCGCATTTCCATCTGGCGATGCTTCGTATATGCCTGCGCCAGCAGCCCCTCGGTGTGCGCTGCGCCGAGCGTCCATTGCTGGTAAGAGACGCCCCCAACCAGCGCCGCAACCGCCAGACCCGCTGCCGGCGACCACCGCAAAATCGCGAGCCATGGTTTATCGCCGGTCCGTTTGCGTTTGGTGATTCGTTCGGCCAACTCCCGGCGGCGGCGGGGATCGGCTAACCGCGCCTTGCCCGCCAATTCCTCTTCCTCACCCGTGGGAGGCTCGCTCAGATCCTGCGCGGCTTCCCGCAACACCGTGCCGCACCAGTCGCATTCCGCGGCATGCGTGAGCAGCTTCTCGGCTTCCTCAGGCTCCACCTGCCCCGGCAGCAGCAGCCGCAGCCGGTCTTCGTCGGGACAACCCCGCCTCTTTTGCGGCCGCCGGTGTGCCAGCGCCCCGGCCTGCAGCCGCTCGATCAGGTCTCCGCTACCTCTATCCCCAGTTTTCATACTCATCCTAAGAAACGACTCCACCGCGCTATTGCCTTTCGCCGTTCTCCAAAGCATTTCGAACCAATTGATTCAAACGCACGATTACGCTCTCCACGCCCTTAATAGTCAGCTTGAGACTGGAAATCGCGGCAATTTCTTTCGCCGACATCCCCTGCCGGTAGTAAAGCCAGAAAATCTGGCGATCTCTCTCGCTGATGGGCGGCTTCTTCAGCAAGTCGTCGATATCGCGAAGCAGCAGCCGCCATTCCGCTCCGTCCTTCCCAGCCACATCATGCGGCAAAGGGGATTGCTCCGGATGCTTGCCTAGCTTCGATTTGAAGTGATCGTGCACCACATTTGCCGCAATCACCCTCAAATAGCCGTACACTGCGCCCGGATACCGGGGCTTGAATTCGCGCAGCACTCTTGCCCGGTTGGCGCTGAATTTAAGATAAACCTCTTGCGCCAGATCGTCGCTCAAGCCGGCGCGATCGAATCCATACCGCCGGATGGTGCGCACAACGGTGGCCACGATCAGGGGATTGAACCGGCGCAGGAATCTCTCCCAGGCTTGGGTGTGGCGCAGGTCGGCACATTCGCTTAGCAAGGCTTCGGGCGATTCTTCCCCGGCGGGCGGCGCCCACGGATCATCCACCGCCTCAAGGGTGAGTCCACCCCGGTCCTCGCCGACAGTTTCCTCGCTAGACATGTGTGCTATCTAGAATAACGACTCGGCCGGACTATTCCCTTTTGCCCGGGTCGAGATTTTCCTGAATCAGACGCTTCAGGCGCGACAAAGCGCTCTCTACGCCCTTGACGGTCAGTCCCATGCCGGGTATCGCGGCGATCTCCTTGGCCGTCATCCCCTGCAGGTGGTGGAGCCCGAAGATCTGGCAATCCCTCGCGGTGGCATGCTTCCGGAGCAGATCGCCGACCGCCGCCTTGAGCGCCAGCCATTCCGTTTTGTCCGGCGCCGCAAGATCGGGCGGGTCCGCCGGGAGCTCCTGCATATGACGAAAGTCTTTCTTTTTGCAGTAGTCGTGAGTCACGCGTATGGCGATAACCTGCACGTAACAAAATGCCGATCCCGGATGCCGCGGCACGAACTCGCGCAGCGCTTTTGCTTTGTGCGAGCTGAGTCTTAGGTAGGTCTCCTGCACCAGATCGTCGCACAGGCCGCGGTGAAACTGCGCATACCGCCGGCCGGTCCGCAGCACGGCGGCGTATATCGCGGCGTGGAAGCGGCGGATGAACTCGTCCCAAGCGGCGGCGTCCCGTAAATCCGCGCACACGCGCAGCAACTCTTCCCCCGTTAAGTCGCTATAGTCGTGTGCCAGTGCAGGAGATCTTAACACGTCCGGAATGCTGGACACAAATCCCTCGACAACCCTGTCTACGAAGGGAATTCACCGCAGGTTTCGATTTATTACTTGAGACCCGTCGAAGAGGATAGCACGAGCGGCGCGGCAACACCTGCCCACTCCGACTGGCTACCCATCACGGGAAGGAGATGCTGTCATGCATATGGATGTAAGGTGTCGTGTGCCCCGGCCGCGGCGTTGCGCGCAACCCTCTCAGATCGCAAGGCGCACGGGCCATGACGCGGGCACGTGGCACCTGTCCCGCTGCAACGCCAAGGCTCCCCGCGAGGCTGCCGCCGGGCAGCCGGGAAAGGATCGCCATGAACTTTGACGCCGGCTTCGTAACCAGATTGAAACAGCGCGATCCGGACACGTGCACGTTTCTGGTATCCTCGCTTACGCCCGCGCTCGAAGCCAGACTGCGCTACAAGCTTCGAGACCACGACGCCATCGAGGACATTCGCAACGAAACCTTCTACCGGGTATTCTGCCTGGTGGACGGCGGACGCGTCCGCGAACCGGAGCAGTTGGGCGCGTTCGTGCGCGGCGTATGCGACCGGGTGGCCCTGGAAACCCGCCGCAAGGCCCACGCCACAGAATCCTTGCCCGGCTTCGGCATGGAACCGCCCGACTGCCAGCCCCATCTCGATCAACTCCTGGTGGACGAAGAGCGCAGATCCCTGGTGTGGCGTGAAATCATGAAGTTGTCCGAGGCGGATCGCAGACTCATCGTCGAACTACACTGCGAAGAGCGCGACCGGCGTGAGATGGCCCGCGATCGAGGTATCAGCACAACCGGTCTGAACGTCCGCCTATGCCGTGCGCTGAAGCGTCTCCGGGCACAGGTTTTGCCGCAGGAGCCAGCCGTACAACCGGCATGCCGGCCTAGAGCACGTGGCGCACGCACTCTTGCGTGCCGCGTCCCCACTCATGGGGACGCCTGCTCCCCAAACGGGTGGGCTACCATGGCAGCATGAGCGTTCCAAAAACGAAGGCTGCCCGTGGGTGCTGAACCGGCGCCCGATATCTCGGTGGCCGTCGTCAATTGGAACCGGCGCGAATACCTGCGGGCCTGCCTGACATCGCTGGCCGGCCAGCGCGGCGCCAACTTCGAAGTGATCGTAGTGGACAACGGCTCGAGCGACGGCTCGGCCGACATGGCGCGCTCGGAATTCGGCATGCGCGTAATCGCCAACGCGGCTAATCTGGGTTTCTGCGCCGCGAACAATCAGGCCTTCGCTGCCGCGCGCGGCGAGTTCATCGCTCTACTGAACAACGATGCGGAGGCCGCGCCGGACTTTCTCGCCGACCTGCGGCGCGCCTTCGACGCGGCGCCGGATATCGGCATGGCCGCCGCCAAAGTGCTGGTCTGGGAAGATCCCCGCCGCATCGGCCGCATTGACCGCATTGATAAAGTTGGGCACCTGATTTATCCCGACGGCCAGAACCGCGGCCGCGGCACCGGCGAAATCGATCGGGGCCAATACGACCGCGTCGCAGAGTGTCTGTGGCCGGATGGCTGCGCCGCCATGTACCGGCGAACCATGCTGGAAGCGATCGGCGGATTCGACGAAGACTTCTTCATGTTCGCCGACGACGCGGAACTCGGCCTGCGCGGGCGCATCGCGGGCTGGCGCTGCCTGTACATGCCCGGCGCGGTAGTGCGGCACCATCGCGGTGCCAGCCTGGATGCGGGTTCTACCAGGCGCATCTTCCTGATCGAGCGCAACCGCGTGCTGCTGGCCGCGAAGCTGTTCCCTTGGAGCTTGTTGCTGCTGAACCCGTATTACTTCGCGCTGCGCCTCGCCGGCGGCCTCGCGGCTGCTGCCGGCGGGAAAGGCGAGATGGCGCGCTTCCCCGGCTTCGCCAACAAACTGCGGCTGGCGTGGACGATTCTCCGCGCGGATCTGGCAGCCCTGCGCCTGCTCCCGCGCATGCTCCGCAAACGCCGTGAGGTGCGGCGTATCGCCAAACTCACACCCGCTGAAATCCGCTGCCTGATTCTCGAAAACCGGATTCCGGTGCGAGCGCTAGTTGAGAAATCCAACTAGGACTTCTGACTCCTGACTTCTGTCTAGTGGCGTTTATTCAGCCGGCCAACACGCATCGATCCACATTTTCATTGTTGTGTCGTGCCAACTCGGCGTTGGCCCGCTCAGGTACGGCCGCATCTCACTCCGATAGCGCTCGATTAGTGTTTCCCGCTGCAGAAACCCAGCCCGCGCCAAGTACATCACATCCTGCAAATCACGATCGATACTGCGCTCCAGCTTTGTCAACGCCAGGTCGTGTGCTTCGAGTGCCCAGAGCTTCAGCCGGCGCCAGAACGGGAAAATGTGAATCAATCGCGACTCATAGCTGTCCGGATAGCTGGTGACCCCAGCACTTTCGAGATATACGCGATACTTTCGGTAGAGTGGAGATCCTTTCCCCGCCAGGGCCTCGATCTGGTTCGTCGCCTGTACCGGAACCACACCCAGGACATCCAAATCCGCCGTCTCTCTCGCGCAGTCGTAGTACTGGCTCACGACGGAACCGCCCATGCAATGAACGTCAACGTCTTCCTTCAACTGCGCATCCAGGTCCGACAGAAACGAAAACCACGTCGCCGCGGGACGCTCATTCGGCATGGACCAGATCCTCGGCGCGCAGTCGCGCCACAACATTCCAGTGTGACGCCTCCGGCGAGCGGTTCTGGCGCATCCACCGCCGGGTGGCCTCGGGCATGGAATCCCAGCAGAAGGTCGCCTCCGCCAGCAGGCGAGCCGCCTCCAGTTCGGACTTCGCCCGCGCCATCGGCTCGGTCCCCGTTCCCGCCAATTCCAGAAGGAAACCAAGGCGATTCTGAAAGTCGTGCAATTTCGCATGGCGGACCAGCCATTCCCAGTCCACATCCGCGGCGTATTGCCGCGCGACCCACGGAAGGGCCTCGCACACGCGGGCGTCGAGGTCCGGCTGCCGTAACGCTTGTAGAAGCAAGCTTCCCGGAGTCGCACGACGGCGGGATGCGCCCACATGCCGAAAGCCAGGATAGCCCAGCGCGCTCAATTGCGGCCGGAATGACCTTTCGGTCTGCGAAGCCTGCGGCTCCCGTGAGTTTCCCAGTGCCTGTAACCGGCTCCGGAGATCCTTTGTCAGTGGCCGGCTTCCAGTTTCCAGCAAGGACAGATACGTCTGAGACACGCCGAGCATCTCGGCCGCTTCCACCTGAGTGAGGCCCCGTGTGTTACGCCAGCCATGCAGATCAATCGCCATGCTTCCCCAATTCTACCATGTAATATTACAAACGAGAGTCGCGCGGCGATTCTGACTCCTGACTTCCGACTTCTGCTTTACTGAATCACCTCCCGGCCTACGGCCGTGTTCAATTGACTGGC
>OCTA010003685.1_pt1 | contig 13589 bp, 2 predicted proteins | sample 1538991 | NCBI WGS metagenome assembly OCTA01 (sample SAMEA3539302, study PRJEB22396) | soil metagenome | biome: tundra; feature: field; material: soil | place: USA | collected 2010-05 | depth 0.15 m
GTCACCTTGCCGTCGAGAGGCTTGGTGTCCTTGGCGATGACGAACAGCCAGCCGCCCTCGACCTTCATAGGCTCCCCGCCAATCGAGGACCACACCTTGGCGTCGCTAACTGGCGTCTGGTGCCCGTCCACCACGATGACTCTGACACGGTACGACTCGCTGCCCACGTTCGACGTAGCCTTCGAGATTGCCGCCCCATAGCCGATGACGCCACCCAGCATGGCAAGGTACATAACAGCTTTGATCTTCGCATCGGCATCCTTGAAGAAGACATATCCAAGAACACCAAGGAACAGAATCATGAGCGCGAGAATGCCCAAAGGGCTCTTTGAGGCAGCTTGGATAATGCCGGTCCAATCCTTTGGCATCAGATCGGACCCTTGTAGCAGTAGCATGGCGATTGCCACGGCTTCCTCCTTGAGAGCATCGAAAGTGACTTCTTGGATTTCCTGGGTGCGAGAAACTTATCTTGGCCTGCCCTCGCTGTCAATCCAGTTACACTAAATAGGTAACCCCGATTTCCGTTCCTGTCGCTTCCTCGCTGACGAAGAGAATATTGCCATCCTTGTCCGCACTGACGCCGATGCGCTGTCGCACTGCGGGATTCTTCACGAGGCGTTCAAAGCTGCTGAGCGGAACTTGCCTTCGCTCAGCAGCGGTCAGGTGGCCACCACTCTCAAGAAAATCCAACAGCGCAACGTGCGATTGCCTTTTGCCCGTTCTGCGGAGCGCCCTTCGGGCCTTCTCGTGCGGACCCCATTCTACGAGTCCGGCTCCGGCCCTTTTCCCAGTGTGCCGCAGATCAATCCAGTGATCAGCTTCATCTGGCCCGCTCATCAAACAACAGTAGACCTCGGTCACGGGTGACGACTGGTACTTGACGCTGAGCTTGCGCAGCCGCTCCAGAACTTCGTTGCTCACAGCGCCAACGAACGTGTCTGGATTCTCAAGCGCCCTTATAGCGACAAGTCTGCGGCCAACGCCAGTAGGAGCTTGCCGTCGTCCTCGCCAGCGACGGCGCGCATAGCCTCCCTCTGTCCGAGTCCCTCATCGGGAATGCGCGGATTGTTGTTGTCTACGCTAAGCGCGGCAGGACTAACTGGGATGATCGGCATTGAGGCGCAGTGCTCCCTCTGAAAGCGCTCCGCAATTATACTTACGGATTACAGGTACGCCAAGTATATAATTGCCATAATTAGTGATTGTCACCACCTCGTGCTTGACTTCGTCTCGACTTTAGTCTTAGCGTTGTTCATCTTTTCTTGCCGTATGTGGGTATCGAGTTCGCGGAGCACCTGAAAGTGCTTTTTGGGAGTGGCCACTTCACCTTCTTACCGGCTGCCCCCAGGGCCAGTCGACGTTTTGGAACTTGTGATAGGAGGCATAAGGTTCATGGACAGTACAGAATCCCTTCTGACCTGGTCCGATCTTTTTGGCTCGCCGGATACGAAGGAAGCAGACGCCGGACGCTCAGTGACGGCACCAGCCGCTTACCTCGCGGACTTGCTGCAGCTCTTAAAGGATCGCTTGGATTCCGCCGATTTCCGCAGCCGGCGCCCGGATATCCCTGGGCAAATCCTGCTCAACGGCGATCAGGCCTTTACGCTGGTGCGGCAACTGGATATCGCGAACCAGGTATTGGGCGACAGGATCGCGTCGCTCGCCAACAAGCCGGCAGATCAGGTCGTGGCAGAGGTGCAGCAGCCATTTTTGCTGCCGTTTGAGTACCAGCACGAGCGAGTACGACAGCTTCTGCTGCTGCTTCAGACGTCGTACCGCGACCTCCACACAAGCTTCGCTCGACAAGTCGATGTCGATGTCGTTGCCCGGGAGCGACTGGGTCTTTCTCCTGCGCGTGCCGCGACCATCGTGCAAGATCTCTCCGGCGACATCGCCAAGCTCAGTGCTGCCTACGGCCTCACGCAAGACGAAAAGCTATCCAGCCTGACTGATCTCGACAGGTTTCAGCGCGCAACTCAGCTTGATGGGCTTTCGCTGCGTCAACTGCTTTTCTCGCAGTTGAGCCAGATCTCGTTGAACAGTGGAGGCGTCTCGGAGCAGGATGCGGCGACCGGGCAGCTCTTTATCAACCATGGTCTGGGCGGTTTCGCGAAGTTGGACGCAAACGAGCTGCGGCTGATCTGGAGTGTCGCCGGTAGCGAAATCCCGGATGCCTGGTTCGACCGCGTCCATCGTCTCCTTTGTCTCTCTCGTTGGACCGGCATCGATTTGCGGTCCCTTGATTTGGTGCTGCGACAGCTGTGTGGCAACACGCTCGACGTGAAGGCGCTAAGGTGCCTAGCTGTACTGGTTGATCTACGTGACCGCACGCAGGCACCGCTCGACGTGCTTTGCTCTCTCTTCGGTGAAATAGATAGCGCCGCCGCCCTCGGGGACGGTGATGATCCAAAGCAGCCGGCTAGCCTCTTTAACCGTGTGTTCAACGGGGCTGCGGCTCTCCTGGCCAATAGCTACCTGGGGTCGGGTAGCGGCTTTTTGCCCCCAGCCTACGCGGGCTGGCGCGAGCTTAAAGCCACGGGTGATGTGCTTTTTGATGGTGGCGACAACAAGGAAATACGAACCCGGATACAGACCTCGTTGGGTATATCGGCATTCGACCTGGCAGCCGTGATCACATGCTTTCGCGATCAGGCGACCAGCCGCGGAAACAAGAGCCAACTTGAGTCCCTGGACAGCCACAGCCTTTCGATATTGCACCGGGTGGTCCGCCTGGCTGAGTTCGTCGATCTGGCACCACTCGACTTGCTGCAGTTGGTCGACGTACTGCAGAAGGACCAGAACCTCAAGGTGCTTAACTCCTTCGACGTGCTGTACCACGAAGACATCGGCCAGGCCGACCTCTACCAGGTACTGGAGCAGGGGTCAGTCGAAGCCCGGTCGTGGCTCATACAGAACGTTGTCCCAATTGCCGCGTGGGCCAGCGCTGCCGGCCTAGAGCCCGCAGATCTTGCGGCAATTGTTGTCGTTCCCGGAGAGACCACAACCGCACAGGAAACTGCGCTACGCTTAGCCGCACAGCAAACTGCCCTACAAACAGCCGCACAGCAGGCTGCGCTACCCACGGCCGCACAGGAAACTGCGCTACTCGCAACGGCGCAGGAAAGCACGCTACTCGCAACCGCACAGGCTCTGCTGGACGCATTTCTCCCCACCGCATTGACTGCTGAGTCGCTCCAGTCGGATGCCATCAATGAGCGCACGGCGCGGATCGCCCTGACCACGTTTCAGCAGCCAAAATCGCGATTGGTCGCTAGCGCCGACGCACGCCTGGCGACCTGGGATAAGCATCGGGCACGCGATGCGGCCTACGCCGCATTAGCTGCACTCGACGTGGTGAGCGTCGACGACATTCAGGCGCTGCAGTTGGGTGAGGATCTCGCCACATATCTGCAGTCGCTGCTAATCCGCCGCGGGGTGCTCGATGCGAACGGCCTGTTACAAGAAGAAAAGCTTCCGCTTAGGGCGGAGGACTTAGTGCTTGAGCCGGATGGGACGGCGCGGTTCGGACAGATCTCTGATTTTCTGAACGGTCTGTACATGACAGCGCTTTCCGAACTCTTGGGCACGCAGGACCAACAAGCCGCGGGGGACGGTTCCGGCAGCTCCGCTTCTGATGCTTCTGGTTTCGACAGTGCCGGTGCTTCCGACAGTTCCGGTTCCGATGGTTCGGTCGCAAATGACACAGCGACCAGCGATCAGCAAGTTGCACAACAAGCCGCGGGCGGTTCCGACGCTTCCGTCGGAGACAACGCGGCCGCAACCGTTGACGTGAGTGCACAAAATGGGCAAGCTGCACCACCGGACGCGGTCGACGGCGCAGCCACCCAGACCGACCCGAGCGCAGATGTAGAACTCAATCTCTATCCTTCTGACCTGCTCACCCTTGGTTTCTCGACGTCGGAGGCTGATGAATGGATTGAGCGCCTCACGTTTCTCCGGGTGCTGGACTCATCGGGTATGGTCCAGGACCCGTCGATTTTCAGCGATCCGGCCAACCGCGACAGCGTCCAGATCAGCGTCGGGCTCAATTCTTTTTGCGGAGAGATTCATGCCTGGCTGGCAGCGCGGCGCGATGGTTGGCTGGGCGCAAGGTTGAAACTTCCAGATGACATCTGGGGCGCGCTACCTTTGAGTGCGGCTGAACGCCAAGACCTGGAGCAGAACCTCATTTTCAACGACCACCTCGACGCAGCGCGCCGAATTGTCGACAAGGGGGCCTTGCAGGACTTGACTGCGGACACTTTCGACGTCGCACTGGAGTTCTACCGTCACCGTCGCTCGATCCTGAATGCGTTGCAGCAAGTCGTCGAGTCGTCCCGGCAGACTTACCTATCGGTTGGACCGGACGACCTCCGACCGCTGGCGGATACGTTCAGCGCGATTGACGTTCATGGGAAACTTGCGGCCGCTTACCTGGATGCTCAGATGCGTCTCAGCCCTGAGATTCTTGCTGAGATCGATAACGCGCAGCCGCCATTCGACTTCGGATCGGCATACTCCACCGTGCAGAGCCAGAGCATCTGGAGTCTGCTGCAGCAGATCAATACAGACGCTGGCAAATTCCGGCTGACGGACGCTGCATTGGCGTCGGTCAACATTACCGACGACCACGCGACTAATGTTGTGGTTTCGTTATGCGCGGATGGCTACCTGCAGCCGGACCGTTCGTTGACGCCGGAGCAGGTAAGGCATTTCGCAGTGGTGAGTAGCGCGCAGTCGTTTGTCATCCCGCAATATGTCGATTACTCACGGGATGTGTTCTTTCTGGTCCATGACGTAGCGGTGGCCACCGACGCGGCTGTGAAGGCGCTAACGACGTCGTTGAAAACAGTCGCCGATGCCCAGGAACAGGCTGTAGTAGCCGCGCTCGGATCGCAAGTCCAGCTCAGCCCAGAGGCAACTTCGGCGATACTTCGACCGTTACTGCGGGGCGAGTCCAAGCTGGCGGTCGCGATCATGACGCCGGTGCTACGGGCACTAGTCGACGGCGTCCTGCCGGAAGCTCCAGCCGATCGCATGTTCTGTGCCGCTATGACTCGGACGCAGGCCTTCGCAAATTTCTCGGGCAAGCTTCGAATGAGCCCGCGCGAAATCGAGGTTGCGTTCAGGGACCAGCAGCTCGTGGACAAATTTCCTGAAGGTGTCGAGCTGCCCCCGGGGGTCGACGGCATTGACGCGTTGTGGGCGGGCCCAAGCGGTCGGCCCTCTGGTTCTGCAACGTTTTCTGCGGGAGACTTCCTCAACCTCACATCGCTCGCCGGCAAATTGGAACAGCCAAGCCGACCGATCGACATATGGCTCGCCGCGCAATTGACGCCGGGCACGATGGCAACTCTGGCAAGCTACAGGGCGCAAGGGTCAGATCCAGCGGCCTTACAGGCGGCGCTGCTGCAGGACATCAACAAGGTTCTGGTGGGCTCTTCCATCTATGACACTCAGCGTTTTAGTGGCGTTACGTTCCGCAAGAGAGTCCAGAAACTGCTTTCGGTGGGTCTCCAAAACATCAATCTCCCAGACTTCAATCGCCTGCTGATCGAGGATGCTTACCCACTGGAATTGGCGAGGAACCAAATTTATCTGTTTCGCGGTCCGCAGTACTGGACCTTCGATGCCAACACCCTGGAACCCGACGACGGACCTCTCCCGCTGGAGACTCTGTGTGCCGAGTTCAAGGGACTCGCCGCGGTTGATGCGGTTTACACCATGCCGGCAGGAGATCACTGGTTACTCGCAGGAGGCAATGCATGGCGCCGGGCAGCAGACAGCGACCCCTGGGCAAAGCCCCCTGTCCAGAACGCTCTTCATCAGAACGTCCCTCAATGGAACGTCCTTCAATGGGGGCGTGTGCTGAACAATTTCGACGATCCGGCGAACCTTGACGGTGCGTTGCTCGACCATGACGGGCGCATCCACCTGTTCTGCGGAGACCAGTACGTCCGCTACTCCAAGTGGGGGCAGGAATTCGTTGACGAAGGCTATCCAAAAAAGATTGCCGGTCACTGGTCGAAGGAACTCGGTTTTGGGCCATTGCCGTCAGGTTGGGACGAAGGTATCGACGCGGCAGTGGGACGCGGCGACGAGGTGAACTGGCTGTTCAAGGATGACCATTACATCGCATCGACCGAACCTGGTGTCGAGCGCAACATCGTTGATTCCTGGGGGCATGTGCGAAACAACCTTGGCGCAGCATTCGGGGTGGACGCAGTCCTCGAGATAGAGGACCGCTGCGGCATAGTGGTTGGCGATCAGGTGTCCGTATTCAGCAACAGCCTGGAGAGCGACGGCCTCACCGCGGATGAGGGCTATCCGCGCTTGCTCACCGCAGTTTTTCCGGACCTCCCCGAACCTTTCGATCAGGGTTTCGATGCCGGTTTGACGGACGCGAATGGGACGATCCACCTGTTTCGCGACCAGAAGTGCGCCAGTCGCAACAAAGACGGAAAGTGGGAATCAGTTCTCACGAACCAGCATTGGGGCCTCGTCCACAACATCCTTCACGAAACCGGCCGTGTGGACGCGGCCTTCGTCGGATTGGACGGCAAGGTCTACCTATTCAGCGGTGAGCAGTACGTGCGCTATAGCGGCACTGATTTGAGCCGAATCGACGAGGGCTATCCACGGACGATTAGCCGCGACTGGGGTGGCCTGACCGGGGTGGACGTAGCATTCGTGCTGGATGGCAAGACATACCTGTTTAGCTCCGATGACCAAACCTACGTGTGTTATTCGACTCGGGACTATACGAGACCGGACGAAAACTACCCGAAGCCAATCGATGAAAATTGGTGGAACCTGCCGGCCGCGCTTCTGAAGCTTGATTTTCACCATCCCGATGCCGTCTTCGTCGCTCCGGATGGTCGCATTCACCTGTTCCGGGGCAATCAGACCATAAACTTCGACCACAACCACCGTTGGTGGTCGGAGCCGGTGCCGATCCAGGAGGCCTGGCGCAGTCTGCCCTTTGCAACGGTCTCGGCGGGGTTCACCGGCCGCGATGGACGTGCTTACATTTTTTCGACCGAGAACGAACCGAGCTTTGTGCGCTACAGCGACCGAAGTTTCCAACGAGTCGATGATCGCTTCCCCAAGCCGGTGAAGGAGAATCTGGGCAAGTTGGTAAACAACATCGAGCGGAGCGGACGGGTTGACGCCGCCGTCGCAATTGTCTCAATCGTGAGCGCGGCGGATGCAGACGGAGAGGACGGCAACGGGACAGTCCGCTACCGCTACCTGTTCTCCGGTGACCAATTCTACCGTTATTCCACTGACGGGCAAAAGTTCGTGGATGAAGGCTATCCGCTACGCATCCAGAATAACTTGCGCCGTGAGCGTCACTTCGCGCACCTTGATGCGCCAGCCGAGCGGGGTATCGATGGAGTGTGGGCGGATACGGGCAACGTGTTCGTGTTCATCTCCGACCAGATGTATGTGGCCTCGCTCGACAACTTCCGTGAGTTGGACGGGCTTGGTATCGACGAACCGCGAGCCGCCGATGTAGACGAAGGGCGCCTCACGATGTTTGGCAAAGATGGTTGGCGACACATTCTCCCACCAGAGGCGCACATCCCCAGCGGGATTGCCGCCCAGAGACCTCACGAGTATGTCCGGCTGCTGCCTGAACCGGACCAGCCTGCGGTACCGCGGGTCCTGCGCGCGGCTCCTCCACCGTTTCAAGGAAAGCTGTCAGCCATCCTGCGCGGGCTCGACAACAATGTGTACCTGTTTAGCGATACCCAGTGCTACGACCGGTCGCTGGAACGCCAATACCCCACCGGCGCTGCCTGGGGGCGCGTGCGAAACCGCATCGCCGACGACGAACACGTGGACAGCGCGCTGATGGGCCGCGACGGCAAGCTCTATCTGTTTCGGGGCGACCAGTTCGTCAGCTATACGCCTACGACCGACACGCCCACGAAGATCCCCGACCTAGCAGACACGAATCCGTTACCCATCTCTGCCCACTGGGGCGGGCTGAGTAACGTTCGCCACTCCTTCGTGCAAAAGGGCGTGACCTATCTGCTCGAAGCTCCGGCCAAGGACGGTTCTTTCCGTTATGTCCGCTATTTTGGGACCGACTACAGCCGGCCGAACGAGCCGGTTCCCCTGTCCGGCGACTTCTCATTTTGGCGAATGCCGGATAGTTACGTGAGTCGCGGGTTTGATCGGGTCGACGCCGTGTTGTCTGCAGTAGACGGGCTGATTCTCATCCGCGGTGCCGAGTTTATCCATTACGACCCTGTCGCCGAGATTTGGTCCGTTCCCCGTCCGCTTTCGCTGCGTTGGCCCGGCCTTTCGCGGCATTTCCCCGACTTTGAAACCATTCACGCCCTTGTTCTTGGTCCGGACAACCAGACGTACTTTTTCGCGGCCGGAACGTGGCTGTCCCATGATGGCAACAGTCCGTCGCCGCTGGCTGCGATTTCGTCGCGCTGGGCGCTTTTATACAATCGCATTACCCAGTCCAATCGAGTGGATGCCACGCTTGTCCATGGCGACCAGACTTTCTTGTTTTCGGGCGATGAATACGTCCGCTACACCGGCAGCGATTACGAATACGTGGACGCGGGCTACCCACTTCTCATCGCCGGCAACCTAAGGCGCGAGGCGCCATTCCAGCAACTTCCCGAGGACATCGAGTCCGCCTTCGAGAGTCTGGGGGCCGCGGATGTGTGGGTCTCTAAGGCGTTCTGCACCGGCGGCGTTGTCGTGGTGAAGGTGGCGGGTCGGAGCTACGCGCTCTCTGCGCAGGTGAGTCGTACCTATCCGATTCAACAAGTCGCCCGCGTTCGTAACGAGCTGATCAGACGAGCGCGGGTGGACGCAGCCTTTGCGCGGGAGAAGGACGGGGCGCTGTTTCTGCTGAGCGGCGATCAGTACGTGCGCTACAGCCAGGCGGAATTGGAAGAGGTCGATGATGGGTACCCGCGGCCTATCGGTGAGAGCCTGCTGGCGGACCTTCAGGAGTTAGAACAGTCGCTGGCGGCAGGCGCAGCGGCTGGTGCCCAGGCCGGACAGTCACAAGCTGGTGCGGGTGGTGCGGTGCCGCAGAGCCGAAAGCCCGGACCCGTCATCCCGCTCGGCTTCCAAGAGAACCTGGACGCCGTGCTCTACGACGACAATGGCGGGCTCGTCCTGTTCAAAGGTAAGCAATTCGTTCGGATCGGGCCGAACGCCGGCGACGGCGACTTGGTGCCCATGGACATTAAGGGGACGTGGGGTCGTGTGAGCAATCCGTTCTTCGCCCCTCAAGGTGATCCGCAGCCGCGCATCGATGCGGCTTTCATTGCGCCCGATCATTCGCTCTATGTGTTCAAGGGTGAGCAGTATTTGCGCTACACCGATCCGACCGCCGTGTACGTAGATGAAGGATACCCGCGGGCAATTCGTGATGAATTCGGCGACCTTCCTGACGAATTCAAAGCCGGCATCGACGGGGCGTTCGTTTTTGGCGGTCGCACTTACTTGTGCCAAGACAAGAGCTACGTGCGTTATGGCGACTGCAGCTACAGTCGCATGGACCCGATTTTTCCCCAGTTGTTCACGAACCGCTGGCGTGCCAGCAATGACTTCATGTTGGGCGACCTGCGAACCATCCAGCGCTACGTGGCACTCGACCAAAGTCACCCGTCGGACAACGCCTCACTAACCGACTTCTTGCTCGCCAAGCCCCTCGCCAACGCGGATCCCTACGCCTTGCTGGCGACCCTCTTCGATTGGCAAGTGCTGGACGTGCAGTGGCTGAAACGACACGACGCGTTCCTGGATCGCCCCAACCGCGATCTCGCGACCGAGGTCGACTTTGATATCGCGCTAGTGCTCCGCATTTACGACACATTGCAACTGGCGGGCCGCCTGGGTTCGAACCCGCAGGAACTGTATGAGCAGGTCTGGTCGCCGCTCTATGCGAGTCCCAGCAACCCGACCACCGCAGCCGACACCCTGCAACGGCTGCTCGGCACACTGTATCCAGGAGATAACTGGACGCAGATCCAGCGCCAGCTCGGCGATGCGCTCAGCCGCGCGCTGTGCGACGCCCAGGTGGGCTGGCTTCTGGCGAACAGCCAAGGGAAGCTCGCGGACGCCCGTGACTTGAGTGATCTGTTGCTGACCGATGTGGAGGTCGACGCGAGCCTTGATACCAGCCCGATCGTTGAGGCGATCTCGGCGGTTCAGCTTTACTTCTACCGCTACCTCATGAACCTGGAGCCTGCCCTGGCGAAGGACGACGATGCGACGCGCCGCGCGCAATTCAGAGAGCAGTGGAGTTGGATCCAGAACTACAGAGTTTGGGAAGCCAACCGAAAGGTTTTCCTCTACCCCGAGTCCTACATCCGGCCTGAACTGCGAACCTCGCGAACGGCAGCCTTTGATACGCTGCAGCAAAACCTGCAGCAAGGCGACATCACCAATGACTCAGTAACCCTGGCCTACAAGAAATACCTGGATGCATATACCGAAGTATCGCGGCTCATCATCGCCGGTGGGTATCGGCAGCCCGACCCCCAAAACTCCGAGAACACGGAGTTGACCCTCTTCGGCGCCACGCGCACCGATCCTCGGACCTACTACTACCGCACGGCAAGCTTCCCGAACGCTGGGGAGTCGAGTGCCGCGGTATGGCAGGCCTGGCAGGCGCTGGGCATCCAGATAAACTCCGATCGCGTTTATCCGGTGCGTGCTTTTGGGCGGACGTTCGTCTTCTGGGCCGAGACCGAGCAGATCAAGCCCGACGACAATGGTCAGCCGTCGACCACCCTGCAAACAACAACGACGCAAACGACAACGACAGGGAACGTTCAGCAGGTGAGCGGAAGGCCACAGGTCGAGTACCGCGCCAAGCTCATGTACTCGTTTTACGACCTGAGTGAGCAGTGGACAGTGCCTCAAACGCTCGGCGTCGGCCCCACCGAAAGCCTACCGATCAAGGCTACCTATTTACGGGTGAGCACCAGTGGGATCGACGAAGAGCAGTCAATCGTCGTCGACTTCTACTCTGACATGGATTTCAGCGCGCTTTCTCTGCCAACAAAATCGATGTCGCCAACCGACGCGGCGCAAGCTATGTTTACTCTGACCCGGCAGATCGTCGAGCTGCTTATGGGTCTCCCCTCCAGGGTACGCGCCAAGTCTCTCTCGCCAGATCTCACTGTCTCGGATGTCATGCCAGTCTCCGTCGCGGATGGTCGTATGGACATTCTCCAGGGTCTCTTCGGTCCCGGAGAAGTCGTGAACCTCGACAGCGTGATTACGATCGATTCGGCGGACCGGGTGAGCGACGCGCCATGGTATAGCTTCGACATGAAGGGCGGCAGCTTTCTGGCTCGCCCCAGCGAGCCGAAGACGGGAAACACCTCGGATGTAACACTGCAAGCACTTGCAGGCAACCAGGACAATCTGCCCGAATGGAACCAAGTGGACGCATGCCTCGACGGTTCCGATGGAAGTCAATATCTGTTCAACAATCAGACTCTGATGTATAGGCAGGTCGGCGACCCAGTAGACCATCCCATCGACAGCCGTTGGGGTCTGCGCTACACGAAGGTCTACGCCGACGGCCAGGTAGACGCCGCGTGGCGGCGTGATGGTGTGCTTTTCCTCTGCCGCGGCGACAAATATTTGAAGTACTCGAGTGGACTTGATTGGGCGGATGATGACGGCGATCGGAGCATGGAGACCCAGGGGCCGGAAGATGGGGTGCCCAGCTGGCCTTCGATCGACGCTGCGTTCACCGACAACTCGAAAACCACGTGGTTTTTCCAAGGCCCAAGATACGTCAGCGTTGATGCTTCAAATAAGTTCAGTGCAGAGGCGCCGATCAAGGATCGCTGGGGACAGGAGCGCAACGACTTCACGACGCCTAAGTCAGACGGTCCCGTGGTGGTCGCCGCATTCAACCGCGACGGGCGTAGCTTCCTCATTGGTCCGACTTCTTACACCTGGTACACCAACCCGGACGTTACGGCCTGTGCTACGCCGCAAAAGCAGTCTCTGCGCGACGTGTTGACCGAGCTCAACTGCAGCAACGTTAGCGACGCCGATGCGAGTGCCACCATCATAGGGGCGATGGATGGTGGTACTGAACTACTTCTCAGGGTGCGGGGCGACAACGGAATCGACGTCTACAGCTTCGCCGACAACAAAGTCACATTACTGAAACGCACTCCCAAAACTAGCCCTTGGCAGGATGTCGCAGCGTTTATGTATAACGGCCAGAGGTTTGCCTTAGCGCTCACCAAGAGCGGCATGGCGGTGACGGTTTCGGGTAGCGACCAGCAGAGTGCCTACTCGCAGGATATTCAGGCGGCTCTGCTGGCCGGCGACGGGAACCTCTACCTGTTCTCAAAGGACAGCTATGTGCAGGTCGCGCCTGCCGAAATCACCGTTGCTGGTATTGGCGCTGCCATCAATCAGTGGAAATCAAAGCCCATCGCCGGAACCTGGGGACGGGTAAACAACGCGTTTACACGGGGCGGTGCGGTCAACGCAGCGCTGGTCCGTGGTAACAACACTTTCCTCGTCAGCGGCGATTCCTATGTGCGGTATTCAGGCACCGACTACAAATTCGTTGACGAAGGCTACCCTAAGCCGCTCGCCGGCAATCCCGACGGCCTTCCCCAGGTTCCCTTCACAGCCGGAGTGGAGTACCCCAGTGGGCGCATGTACTACTTCGAGGGAACCGACTACGTCTTTAGCGACGATCTCTCGAAAAAATTTCCTAACAAGAGTCATTGGGGCCTCATTCGCAGCAATATCCTCGTCCGGGGCGTTGACACGGCCTACCGGGTTGACAAGAAACATTACCTCTTCAGTGGCAACGAGATCGCCTGCTACACCACGGGCAGCGACGGGAAACTGCCGTTTTACATGGACGGTGCGCCGATCAGCGCCGAGCTGGGTTCTTTTGGGGCGGTGCGCGCGGCGTTCCGTTACGACAAGTTCTTTTACCTCGTAGGCCGCGATAGCTTCATTTGCTGCAGCGTCGACCAGCCGGAGCAACTCCTGCCGGAATATCCCCGCAGCGGGCACGCCGATGCGCTGGTGGCTGACTTGCGCCGGCGCTTCAACCTCCCGCTAGACGGTGCCGACAGCATGGTCGCGGGTTACGAGGTGTATACGCTTAGTCTGCAAGGCTCGATGCTGTTCCTGGATACAGGCGATGACGCCCCTGGCCAGCAGGTTTTCCAGCTTGACCTGTCCACCGGAAAGCTGTCTCTCGCGCTGAAACCTCCTCTGGTGAATTGGGCGGGTATGCGCCAGGAGCTGACTACCTACGTCGATTTGGATGCGGTGCGATACATTTTCCGCGCGAACCAGGTGATGACAACCGGCAAGGGCGGTGCTGCTCCTTCGGACAGCACTCCCTGGGATCCGAGTAAGGCGAGATCGATTGCAGCAGTATGGGGAGGCAGGCCGTTTGACGCCGCGGTCCACATCGGTGACCAGCTGTTTCTATTCGTGGGCGATAGTTACTGCACCCTGGCCCAGAAAGCGGCGACGCAGGCGACGAACGATCCCCACGGGACCGTCATGGTAGGGGCCCTTCGGAATGCCCTCGCCGTCCGCAACCC
>OCTA010003687.1_pt1 | contig 13586 bp, 10 predicted proteins | sample 1538991 | NCBI WGS metagenome assembly OCTA01 (sample SAMEA3539302, study PRJEB22396) | soil metagenome | biome: tundra; feature: field; material: soil | place: USA | collected 2010-05 | depth 0.15 m
GCCGTTGCTGTCGAGCATGTCCTGAGCCCGCTCCCACGTGGCGCGTTCGATGATCGCCTCGTGCTCGCCGGGGAAGAGCGTGCCTTTGTGATTCACCTGGCCGGTATAGATGGCGTTCGTGAGCAATCCATACAGCAGGCTCTTCGTGAAGGGCTTGCCGCCCCGCGTCTGGCCGGCCTCCGTTGTCCACCGTTTGGTTTGCCAGCCGCGCCGGTCCAAATCCTGCATTACAGCCAGCATAGCGCCCCGTTCGAGGTGCTGATCGAAGATGGTCCGCACCTGATGAGCTTCATCCGGATTCACGAGGAGGCGGCGCGCCTTCGTGTCGATGTCGTAGCCGAGGACCGGGTGCCCGCCGATCCACTTGCCCTTCCTGCGCGCGGCACACATCTTGTCGCGGGTCCGCTCCGAGATCAGTTCCCGTTCGAACTCAGCGAATGAAAGCAGGATGTTGAGCGTCAACCGGCCCAGGGAGTTGATCGTGTTGAACTGCTGCGTGACCGAGACGAAGCTGGCGCCGCAGCGGTCGAACAACTCCATCATCCGGGCGAAGTCCATCAGGGATCGGCTCAGCCGGTCCACCTTGTAGACGACCACGCAGTTCACGCGGCCAGCCTCAATGGCGGCGAGCAGGCGCTTTAGGGCTGGTCGGCCCATATTGCCGCCGGTGAAGCCGCCGTCGTCGAACCGCTCCGACACCAACTGCCATCCCTCAGTCCGCTGGCTCGCGATGAAGGCCTCGCCTGCCTCCCGCTGAGCGTCCAGAGAACTGAAGTCCTGCTGGAGGCCTTCCTCGGTGGACTTCCGCGTGTAGATCGCGCACCGGATCACCTTGTCCGACGCCGGTTTCTCCGCGATTGCCGGAGCGCGCCTGACGCTACCGTTTTTCATTCGTTCCCCCGTTGTCCGCCGCGCACCCGAAGAAGAGGAAGCCATTCCACTTGGTGCCGGTCACCTCGAGGGCAATCGCGCTCAGCGATTTGTAGAGCTTCCCGTCGTACTCGAAGCCCTCCTCCCGGACCTTGACGACGATGTCCCGGCCCTTGTAGCGGCGTTCAACAGTACCGCCGGGCGCTGGCAATCGCGGATCAGCTTCGGCGGTCACGCGCCCCTTCACTGCGCTGGCGGACGACAGGCTGAAGTCTTGCTGGAACGTCGTCTTCGGCGCGCGGACGCGCAGGTCGGCGTCGTTGGCGATCTCAAGGGCGCGGCGGCGCGCCCGTTCCGACAGACCGCCCTCCGCCAGCGCCTGGATCCTCCAGGCAATGCGGCGGAACAAGAAGTGCTTGTGGTGCGACCGCGTCTCCTCGCCGAACACCTCGGCGTACTTCTCTTTCAGTTGGCCCACTGGCATGTGGCGCAGCGCTTCAATCTCTTTCCGGACCGTGATCTCCAAGGCCTTCTCCTTTCTCAGGGCTGTTAACCTCGTGTCCATGGGCTTGAAGTGGCCGGGTTATCAAGGGAATCTTCGCGCCGGATTCGACGTCGGTATCGCAGGTAGCCGGCGGCCAGGATGCTGGCGATGGACTGCAGTTCTTCGGTCGGAACAGCCAAGACGGATCACCTCGCTGTGGATTTGGCACCCACAGCGTTGTCCGCCTGGCGGTCGTTCCGCTGTCCGGTGGGATTGCGGGATCGGCGTGCGCTTCTCCCGCTGTAAACATACGTAAGAATTCCGAAAGTTGTGCACACCTACGTCGGTCAAGACGAACTGGGCTGTTAAATTAAATAAGGCCGGGCACCCTGCGGAGAAGAGGAGAGGTCGGCCGGAAAGTCGCGCCCAGGCACTCACCGGGGCGCAAACGGAGAATCTCCGAGGCCGACCGCCGAGAGGCGGTATTCACCGCAAACCCATGGCTATGTTGAGGAAAACGCAACGCGTCGCATCGGGCCCACGAACCGCAATGCTGTTAACAACAGGGGACTTAAATTCCGCGGCAGGAAGGTTTGGCTCCCCAAGTGAAACAAAGGGTATTTGACGGTGCGGAGACACTGGCAAAACTGTTGATTCTAAATGGACTATTCAAATTTGCTTAAAGTCGCCCTCTCCGTTTTGGAACGTGTAGCACTTGGCTGCCATCTTCGCGCCCGAAACGAATTCGGACTACGCTGTTGGCCGGAAACGTCTGAGACAGAGACAGTTCCTCGATTCCAGACCCGCAACTTGTACTGGGCGGTTAGCAGAGAGTGGAGAGCGGCGCTACCGCTGGTTAACGCGCGGAGATGCAGGCAAAACCCACGGCGGGCGATTTACCCGGAGGATCCTCTCCGTCATAGGCGTCTGGCTGGCTTCCTGCCCTCTTCCGACGGCCCCCGAGATCCTTGGACGCCGGTTTCGCAACGAATCCGGCTTGGGTTGCGAACCTGCAATCAGCTGTTAGCCAGACCCGAGTCGTTTTGTTTTGATAGTTTCGCATGTTTACCGGAAGTCATTGATACCACACGGCCTTGTTCAATCGGACCTGAAAATCCCCAAGACGGCGGGTTTCGAACGGATTCTCCAAACTCAACCGCCATCATTGACGCGGAGAGAGCACCGTAAGTGGCGGTCTCCGCCGAGCAGCGGAAAACTTGCCGTGGGTTTACTCGGCGCCTGTTTCTTCGCGCGTAACCCAAGGACCGCCTGGAGCCCAGACTTGGTTGGCGGGCATCGCCGCACCAGCGGTGCTCAGGGCATTATGCAGGCCGCGATCTTTTCCCCGATCAGTGGCAGTGGTGGAGGTTCCCCAACTGGAACCGGTTGCCGAACGCAGCCCATTGCACCTGCTTCGAGCCATCCTTCCGGAACTCCGAGCCTATTGCGAGTGGCGCGTTTTCCGGCGATGGACTGCGTCTACGTTCGAAGGTGCTTCCAACGCAATGAGAGAGTTGTCCCACGTCGACGCGGTGGCAGCGCGCCAGCGTCGAAGCATCGAAGGAGGTCTTCATGCGGCTGTTCGGGATGCCGTCCAGCCCACCGCGCCTACGCTTCGGATAGCAGCGCGCCGGCTCGCGGCGCTCCGCCGATACGGGACAACAGGCCGCCGTCCACCGTCCACACTGCGCCGTTCACAAACGACGAACTGGAGTGAGCGAGAAATGCGATCACCTCTGCGATTTCGGTCGCTTCCGCGATGCGACCGACCGGGTGCATCGCCTCGCAGTTGCGGTAGACCGAATCAGGGTCCGGGTCGCGCGACATGGTCCAGCGGAACATCGGTGTGTCCACCGTCCCCGGGCAGATCACGTTGGCACGCACGCCCTGACCGCCGAAATCCACTGCCAGCGAGCGAGTCAGCCCCACCAACCCGTGCTTGCTGACGGTGTAGGCGCAAACGTTCTCCTGTGTGGCCAGGGCCTGCACTGACGACACGTTCACGATCGCGCCGCCGCGCTCCACCAAGTGGGGCAGGCAGCATCGCGCCGCGTGCCAGGCGCCGCTCAGGTTCACCGCGAGGACCTCATCCCAGGTGGCCGCTGGGGTGTCCAGCGCCGAACCGTAGCGCTGGATGCCGGCAGAGTAGACCAGGATGTCGATACCACCGTGCCGGTGGTATGCCTCGTTCACCGCAGCCTCCACCTGTTCAGATCGGGCGACGTCCGCGCAGTGAAAGCTGACGTCGCCGTGTTCGAGCGTGAGTTCACGCTGCAACTGCTCCCCGGCGTCGGCGTTGATATCCAACAGGGCCACTGCCGCTCCCCGCCGGCAGAGCAACTCAGCGCTGGCGCGGCCGATCCCCGTGGCGGCGCCCGCGACAACGGCGGTCAATCCATCGAATCGCATTCCATCACTCCTTCAATTACCTGCAACACGCGGCACGGTCAGGCGCAGCGGCATGGTTTCCTGCCGGTTGACGGCAAAACGGACGCCCTCGGAAAGGCTCGGGCCCGTTTGGCGCCGTAGCGCGTATTCTCCCAAGAAGCCCCTGAATCTCACCCGCCCGCCTTCATCGGACACCAGGGAAACCCGCGTATTCCACTCCTTGTGGATCAGATCGCGAACCCGTGCGAACACCTTCGCCGGGTCGCGTCCCGCGGGTTCCCGCCAGGCAATCCCGTCCGTACCCCAAAAGAAGAATGCTTCCACCGCCGCATGGCCGAAAGCCACCGTCATGACGTTCGCCACGTAGTCGGCTGCCAGTTGATCCGCCTGTGCCGGCGTAACGCCCCGCGGTGCACCCGCGGAGAATTCGGTCACGTGCAGGGGCAAGCCCGCCTCGGCCATCTCGTCGTACAACCTCCGCTGCGCCGCCGGTTCCATCCAGCCGTCCGGGTGCGATTGCATGCCGATGGCTCCCGGCGGCGTGCCCCGCGACCGTAACGTGCGCACCAACTCCAGCATGCGCTTGCGCTGCAGCGCCGCCGTCACGCGAGTGCCGTCAAGCGCCACCGGAGCGCCGTTCCTATAGTCCTGCTCCAGGCCGTAGTCGTTGAGCACCAGGGTCGCGTCCGGGTCCTCCTCTCGCGCCCAGCGAATAACCCGGCCCACATAGTCCGCCATTTCGGCCGCGGTTTCCAGGTGCGGCCAGTGGCGCTCCGGCAGGTGCCGGGGGCTGGCCTCCCAGAGCGCCTCGTTAACCACGTCCCAGATTGCCACCCGCCCGCGGAAGCGTGCCACCAGGTCGCGCACCCGCACTTCGGCGAATTTCACCTGCGTGGCATAGTCGTAGCGCTTGACCCACTCCGGAATCGCTTTCGGGATCGACCAGAAGAGGGGATGTCCCTTCACTGTCAGGCCATGCGCTGCCGCCCAGTCGACGCAGTACGCGAATCCGTCGAGCATGGGTTCGCCTTGGGCATCTTCGGTCTTGGCACTGTCGGTGGTGGGCCTCTCCGTCCAGTAGCACAGCGCCGTGGCGGCGGTCAGGGCTTCCAGGAAGTGTTGCTTCCAATACCGCGCGCGGTCGGCGTCCTGCTGGCGGTTGCGGAAGAACTTGTCCAGATCCCACATGTTGTCTCCGAAAGGAAACGCATGGCGGACCTGCACCACTTCCACCGCAACCTTTGGCAGCGCCTCTCCGCTGCGGTCCACCAGCGCCAGTTCCACGTCCCGCATGCGGATCCGCGGAATCGCCGCGCGGGCGGCTTCCAGCGCGCGTTGGCCCTGTTCGGTAACCTGCGGAATGTCTGGTTGCGCCGCCGTCTGCGCGCGCAGGAGGTTGGCGCCGAGCATTCCTCCGGCGAATGCCCGGCGCGAAAGGCAGCTCATCAGAAGTAGAACTTGAGCCCGAGCTGGATGACACGGGACAGCGTGCCGTTCTGGTCCAGAATGTAAAGGTTACCGTTGTAGTATCCACTGAGTTCCTGATACACGCCAAGCGGGCTGAGCACCCCTCCGGCGAGCGTAGTGGTGGAGGCCGCGCCGGAGAGCGAACTGGGATCCTTGTGCAGGATCGCCGTCCACACGGCAGGCGTCAGGTTGGCGTAGCGGTTCGGCTGGCCGAGCACGTTCGACGTGTCCACCTTGACGTTGTCCACCATGACCGATTGAAATCCGGTGGCGCTGACCCCAACCGAATAGCTGACCGGCCGCAGGCTGGGCAAGCTGTAAACGCCGGATTCATCGGTGTGTACCGTGATCGCGGCGTTTGTGCCGAGGTCGGTGACCTTGACCACTGCGTTGGGAACGGAACTACCAGACACGTCTTTGACGACACCGGTAATCGATCCGTAATTAGACTGCGCGACTAACACCGCACTGGCTGCGATCAGCGCCATTGCTATGATCGCCGCCCTTTGCCACTGCTTCCTCATCGAGGCTACTCCTTTGTGAATCGATTCAGTCATTATCCGAATTCGTCGCCAAAACGACTTTCCTTGGGCTCAGCAAGGCTAACGGCTAAATTGAAGCACTGCGCGTTTCCCTTGTCAAGCCCCACTTTTCGAGGTAGGATTGATCCGATTCATTCGCGCGGGTCCGGTCGAGCTCCGCACGATCAGTTCAGGTTCCAGCTCCACCAGCACCGGCTTCTTCGACGTTTGCCGCTTTTCGATCCGGTCGATCAGCAACTCGGCGCCCCTGCGCCCGATCTCGTATGCCGGCTGCGCCACCGCCGTCAGGTGCGGTTCCACCGCCTCGGCGAACGGCAGATCGTCGAACAGCGCCAGCGCCACGTCCTCCGGACACCGGAGACCGAGTTCGCGAAGCGCCTTCAACGCGCCCAGCCCCATCATCCCGTTGGCCGCGAAGATCGCGGTCGGCGGGTCCTGCTGCAGACACAGATCCTTGGTGAGGCGATACCCCGTTTCCTGCCGGAAATCGCCGTACCCGATCAGCGCCTGTTCCACCGGGATGCCCGCTTCCTTGAGGCCTTCCTGGTAGCCGCGCAGCCGGTCGCGCGCGTTGTTCAGGTCCCAGTCTCCGCCCAGGTACGCGATCCGGCGGTGCCCCTGCCGCAGCAGGTGGTGCATGCACATCCGCGCGCCCCTCAGGTTGTTCACCAGCACGGCGTCGAGCGCCACCCCTTCCGGCAGCCGGTCGAGCGCCACGATTGGAATGCCCTGCTTCTGCGCGCGCGCAATGTGCGACCGGTCTGTGGCGTGCGGCGACGAGACCAGCAGCAACCCGTCCACCTTGCGCGCCAGCAGCAGCGAGACGAGTTCGCGTTCGCGCTCGGCACGATCGTCCGTATTGACCGTAATTAGCAGAAAGTGGCGCTTCATTGCCGCGTCTTCGGCGCCGCGGACCAACTGCGGGTAAAATGGATTCGTAATATCCGAAATAATCGCGCCCAGCATCCGCGTCTGGCGGGTCTTCAGGCTCCGCGCGAGGGGATCCGGCACGTATTCCAGTTCGCGGATTGCCCGCTGCACCCGCGTGCGCCGTTCGTCACCAACCTGGCCCGATCCCGTTAACACTTTGGACACGGTCCCCACCGAGACCCCGGCAAGCCTGGCTACATCGCGAATCGTGGGCATTAGCGGCTCCTGATCTCCAGGTCTTCTTGATCGGCATCCCCGCCGGCGCTCGCTTGCAATGCGTCTTTTCCTCGAAATACCGCCGCTACCGCATCCTGCCTGGGTCTAATGTGCATGGCGTCTCTTCCAACCTCACTTTAGCCGCTCGCTGAGTTGCTTCAGGTGAAGATCCGGCGGGGTGGCGTCCGGAAGGAAAATGATGCCCGGAGCGGCCCACCCCGGCGGGGGCGCAGCCGGCGGCCGTTTGGCGCGGATGTTCCAGAAAGTCTCCCGTGAGCCGCAGTGGCGGCCCAATCCATTTCCGCCTCCCGATTCCCACAGCCTGGTTCCCGCGCCGGCGTCGATATCCGTCCAGAGATTCTCGAACGGCGCGCGAACGTGGTGATCGAAATCCAGGTCGATGCCCTTCCCCGCCGAGATCACATTGCCGGCGGATTCACTCACAGTGATGTCGTGAATGAACTGCATGCGGTAGTCGAAATGCGTGAACAGGTTGTCACTACCGGACAGATAGATGCCATGGTGCGCCACTAGCCCTTGGTTGCCTTGGCGTTGGGATTCGAAGGCCGCGTTGTCTACCGTGTTGAACATGCCGGTGATGAAAATGCCGCTATCCGGGTTCAGAATGCGGATGTGCCGCACCCAGCAGTTGGCCGTATTGTCGAGAGCGACGGCATTAAACCCGAGTTCGGTGAAGTGGCCCCTGTACTCCGCGGGCGGAAACTCGAAGGTCAAGTCCTCCACTGCGGATTCGCTGGCGCTCGGCTCGAAGGCCAGAATCTGCGGATGCCACTGGGCGCGGAGGTCGAAGCGCAACGGGCGCTCCAGATCGATGGCGCCATCCCCGACGGATGTGATGCGCGACGCCAGGGAGACGCGGGTGCGCCCTCGGAGCTGACGGACGTCACCCGGGTCGCCGGAATAGATCCAGTCGGCGAGGGTGTTGGCCGGGGTGTCCTTTTCAGCGACCTCTACCCACTGCCCCGGCTTCAACCCACTCGCCGACGAAACGGCGACGCGGCTGTCGCCGCGGCGTGCCTCGGCCGTTACATCGGCCAGAACGCGGTGCGTGGCCCGTCCGCCGATCCAGACAAAGCCGCCCGACCAGGAATAGTTGGACGTGCGATCTCCGGTGGTGGTGGCCCCCCAGTTGGGCCGGATGTCGTTCAGCGGGATCGGGAAGTAAAGCGTGGTTTTTTCCGGACCCTCGCCGCGCAGCACGATGCCGCTCTTGTGGATCTCCAGGATGCTGGTGATTCTGTAGCGTCCGGCCGGCACCAGGATTACGCCGCGATCCAGCGCCGCGATGGCCTTGAGAAACGCGGCGCTGTCATCCTGCTGGCCATCGCCACGCGCCCCGAAATCGCGGACATTCACGGACGCCGTACCACGGGCGGGCAGAGGATCGCGGCCGGAATGATACCCGGCGAAGGAGAAGTCGGGGACGCCCGGCTCAGCGGCAGTCAACAGACTCGCCACTGCCGACAAGATGAGTGCCTTTCGAAACGACAGAACCAGCACGGCCGGCGCCGCCAACCATTGAAAGTGGTTCCGAACCATCCTGGCATTGATGGGTGGCCTTTCGTTATCGCGCATTGGCAGTGCTTCCGATCAGTAGCGAGATCCCCCTTATTCTAGCGGAAAAGCTGGACTGCGGCCGGCCCGACGAGAGATGGGGATCCGGTTACCGCAATGCCGTCCTGCTCCGCGATTTCCACACCTGAATGATTGCCCAAACCGCCGCGTGCTTTCGCGGTCGCCGTCGAAATCGCACTTCCAGCCGTCATCGCGATCTGGAAACGGTCGCCGGAAACTCGAACGCTCCGCGGTTCGGCACTTTTCCCGCTGGCACGACGTTGCCGTAAAAGTCGCGCCCGCCGTTCCACCCGGCATCCACACCGGAATCGATGCACGGCGACCCCGCTTTGAACTGGTATCCGGCCGCCGACTCCAATCCATCTCGCCCCGTGCCGGGCGCGACCAGCATGGGATCGGACGTGAGGGCTCTCGGATCTCTCGGCGGGTTGACCTGATTCCCGAAGAAGACGTTGGCCTCGAAGATCGCCTGCATTTCCCCGAGGTGGTATTCGCCACGACCTTCGAAGTAAAAGATGTTATTAAAGAAGCGCACATACTCCGCGTATCCGGAGGGAGCCGTCGCTTCTCCGGGTCCGCCGCCGCCGGGCCAGATGGCCCACGCGTCCAGGCCCTTTCTGAGATAGCAGATGTTGTTGTAGAACTGGATATCGCGTACCGGACCAGTAATGTAGATCAGCCGGTGCGCGTCATTCTGGCTGACGTTGTAGCGCACGATATTGCCGACATTGGAGCGTCCGCCGCAAATCATCACGAAGCCGCCATCGTTGTCGTGACTGTAGTTGTATTGAATCGTGGTGTTCCGGCAGTTGCCGTCCGAGTCGAACGCCATGCCGTCCTTGGTCCCCTTCATTCTGCTGACTTCGTTGAACTGAATTACGGTATTGTCGCTGCTGTACGGCCATATGCCCGCCGCATAATCGTCACAGCGCTGCCTGCCGCCGCGCAGCACGTTGTGCTCGATCAATGCTCCCTCACAGCCGCGGGGCACGATCCCATCTCCACCAAAGTCCTCCAGAAGGTTGTCGCGGATGACTACCCGCAGGCTCGGATGCCAGTTCGTGCCGCGCTCATTGTTTTCGCTGCGAATCGCAACGCCGTCGCGATCCGTACGCAACAGGTGACATCTTTCAATTAGCAGATCATCGAACCGGCTCTTTACCCGCGCGCCGGAATTCTCGCAGGTAATCCCAGTTCCACCACCCAGGTTTTTCACGTTGCTCCCGTTCACATCGCGCACAAACAGGTTCTTCAGGTGGATGTGGTGCCCGGTCCCGAAATTCTCGAGCTTGACGCGAACTCCGGCCCGGAACGGCTCCCGCGTCTGACCGGTATTGGTGATCTCGAGGTTATTGACCTCCCAATACTCCACGTTGTAGAGGAGCAGTGTCTCGCGATTCAGGCCTTCGCCGTCAATCCGCGGCTTGGCGCCGATACCAAATTGATCGATGATGATCGAATGGCCGGCCACGCCGGAGCCGCGGGGCTGCAAGTGACCTGCGTAGACGGTACCAGCCTTGAAGAAGATGTGATCGCCGGGGCCAAACGTGGCGCGATTCACCTGCTCCACACTCTTCCAGGCGCGGCCGGGAGACGTCCCCGCATTCCGGTCATTGCCGCCCGCGGAATCGACGTAGTAAGTCGTGCCGCTCTGCGATTCGCCTTTCGCTCCGCCAGACCAGAACATAAGCATGGCGACGCACACGCAAGGACTCTTAAGATCCATGTTCACTCCCTGAACTGTCCGGTTACTGTTTAGCCTTCACAAACCGCAGCCACCGCCCACTATATCCTTCCAAAGCGATGGGAGCGCCGAGTTTCATTTGTGCGCCGGTTACGGGATCGCTCACCGACTCGTAGCGATAGTTCCGCGTGTCCAGCATCGCGGTGGTGGGCGCTCCGTCGTTGATGAAGAAGTAATGGTCGGCCGCGGGTCCGGCCAGGCGGTAAACGACGGCGTTGGTGCTGGCATAGGGCGGGACGATGGTTCCCAGTGTGTAATGCCGCAGACGCGACTCCATCCGCGTGTTGCCGGGCGCAAAGCAGGCAAACGAAGCGTCGAACGCCAGCACCACCGCCGTCCCTTTACCCAGGCGGTGTTCCGTCACGGCAGGTTCGCCGGTTTGGAACCGGGCCAAAACCTTGGCCTTCGTCGCCTGCAGTTCGAGGATGAACCCATCCAGCTTCTGGGTGTCGACATATCGCGGCACGTTATTCGAGTACTGCACGTCCGAGATCTCGACGCCGAACAGTTTTTCGAACGCCGTTCCTTCCCGCGTCCACAGAGCCAGGCCGTGCTCGTCGTACATCCCGCCCGGAGCATCAATCACCAACCGGCCACCCTTCGACACGTAATCGGTCAGTACGGCGAGCAGTTTGTCGCCGAGGGCCATCTGGGCGGGCATATAGATCACCTGGTAGCGCGGGCCGAGGCCGGCCTCGAGATCGCTGGGCAGCACGTGTTCCCAGGGGATGTTGCCGTCGATCAGCGCGCGGCTCACGCCCACCCGCGCCTGCATGGGATACTCCCGGAAGTGGTCGCGCCCGCGGAGTGAAGTGGCGGCCCAGATCGCGTCGCTGTCCCAGTTGTAGAGCACTCCCACGACAGGCTCCTTATGCGACTGCCAGAGCTCGTCGCGCAGCCGCTCGGCGGCCTGGGCGATCTTTCCCGCCCGGATGGCCCGCGTGCCCGGCTTCCAGTTGCGGTCGAGCAGCGCATACTCGCCGCCCTCCCAACCTGCCCGCCGGTAATTCCACGCCCACACCCCGGCTCCCTTGAAGCCGCCGGCCAGGTAGGAGAGGAACAACTGCGTGATGGTGCCGGCGTTCACGGTAAACCCGGCTGTGGTGGTGGCCTGCCGGGCGTTCCAGCCCTTGGCGCCGGTGAGTTGCTGCGGGCCGCCGGTGCTTTCCCACGCCCCGCTCCAACCTCCCTTGAACTGGTCCGCCGCGAACGCCACCTGCATGTAAATGGGCCGCGCCACCTCATAGTTCACCTCGCCGAAATGCCAGGCGAAGTGGATGGAGGGATAGAACGAGCCGGTGTTCAACTGCGTATTGGCCAGCGCTTCCATGTTGGTGGCGCGGTAGGCGAATGGCAGGAACAATCCCATCTCGCCGCCCGTGCGCGTGGGGGCGTTGGGGTTGGCACGGTGGGACGCCTCGGCGGTACTGCGGATCTGCCAGGCGTGGTACTCGGCCTTGAAGCGCAGGACATCGCGAACGGATCCGTACTCGCCGCCGGCGCCGCGCAGCGTGTTCGGCTCGCCGGCCATCCGGTCCAGACCTCGCTCCACGTCCTCCCAAGTCTGGAACGGGCGCGCCGAGATGCCGACCTCATACTGATTCCACGCGTCCGCCACCTCGCGGGGCGAAGCGTAGTTTTTCTTCAGCCACCGGAGGAAGAAACGAACATCCTCTTTGCGCAGGAACGGATCGGGTTGGAAAGTGAATCCCTGCAGTTCCGGCACCTCGCCGCCTTCGAGGAAAGCGCGGCCGCTATCGAGCTGGATGCCCTTCCGAAGCACCTCTTTCTGATACGCCAGCATCTTCGGATGGGTGCGAATCTGGGCTATGCTCAGATTCGCCGGGATGTCCAGTTTCGCGAGCAGCTCCGGGGTAATCGCTTCCCAGCCCGCTTCCCCGTACCAGAACGGGATCACACCCTCTTCAAGCGCCACTTCTAAGACGCGCGATTGCGTCCACTCTGGGGTGCCGAGAGTCTGCTTCAAATTGTGGAAGCCGAGTTTTTTCATCAGCCGGAAGTGTTCCCGCATCTCCTGCTCGGTCATTCCTTTCCAAGGCAGGAAGACCACACCGAACGGCATCGGCGCGAGGTCGCGGATCTTGCGCTGCATCGGGCTGTCGTGCAAGCTGTCGTAGAGCTTGCTCAAGAATGGATCGTCGTCCGCCGCGCGGGCGGGAATGGAACTGGCGACGACAACCAGTACCGCCATGAACCGTAGATAGCTCAGTATCATAAGTGCCTCCTCAAAACACGAATCGCGGGGTGGCTTCGGCTTCGCTTCCACCGCCGGACCGTGCTTGGCATAACTCGATCCAGGGCGAGGATATCACCTTGCTCACGGCCGCGTCACCACTGTCTTTGGCGACCCTGCTCCAGATCCACACCGCCGCCCAAAAACCTCATCGCCCTTCCCCGGGGCCTTCTGGCGCTTCAACGCACAGATGCCAGCGCGGTGGACTTACGTCACTCACCACCAGTTGAAAAACGCTGTCCCGCAGTGGGAACCGGCTACGGTTTTACGTAACGGAGCCAGGGGGCGCTGTACGGTTCGAGCGTGATCGGCACGCCGGCTTTGAGCTGCTCCCCGGTGACCGGGTCTTCGACGGACTGATAGCGTTGCTGCCGCGTGTCCAGGCGCACGCTGTGCGCCGGACCGTCGTTGATAAGGAAATAGTGGTCGGCGGCGGGAGAGGCCAGGCGATAAACAATGGCCCCGTCGCAGGCGTAGGGCGCAAGGCGCGTTCCCATCGCGTACCGGCGGATCCATTTCTCGTCCGCCTCATTGCCCGGGTGGAACGCCGCAAAGGACGCATCCCATGCCAGCAGCACCGCCGTACCCTGGCCCAGGCGGTATTCGGTGACCGCCGGCTCACCGGTCTGGAAGCGGGCGACCACTTCGGCGCGTGTCGGGTTGATCTCGGTAATGAAGCCGTTCAGCTTCACGTTTTCCAGCAGGCGCGGCACGTTATTCGAATACTGGTAGTCGGCCAACTCAGCTCCGAAGAGCCGCTCAAAAACGGAGCCGCGCTTCGTGTCGAACACGACACCCTGCTCGGCGTACCAGCCGCCAGGGGAATCGAGCACGACCCGGCCGCCCTGCTGCACGTAAGAGGTCAGAATCTCCAGCCGCCTGTTAGTTAACGAAATCTGGCCCGGCAGGTAGATTGTCTTGTAACGGGGAGCGAGGCCGCGGTCGAGGTCGCGGACGGTGACGTGCTCCCACGGGATATTACCGTTGATGAGTGCCCGGCCGACGCCCACTCGAGCCTTCATCGGGTAATCGCGGAAGTTGCTGCGGCTGCGAATGGAAGATCGGAAGAGCACACGTCTGAACTCCAGTCACTGA
>OCTA010003689.1_pt1 | contig 13584 bp, 10 predicted proteins | sample 1538991 | NCBI WGS metagenome assembly OCTA01 (sample SAMEA3539302, study PRJEB22396) | soil metagenome | biome: tundra; feature: field; material: soil | place: USA | collected 2010-05 | depth 0.15 m
ATGGTGGCCGTTCCAATCGTGGTCACGGTCGCAATGCGAATCCCGGCGAGGATGGCCGGAAATGCCAGCGGCAGTTCCACGCCCCACAGAATCTGACCGCCCGTCATCCCCATCGCGACAGCCGATTCCCGTACGCCTCGGTCGACGCCCAGAATCCCGACTACCGTGTTTCGGAGAATCGGGAGAAGGGCGTACAAGATGAGCGCGAGAATCGCCACCGGCTTTCCTACGCCGCCGAGGAACGGGAGTGGTAGAAGAAAGCCAAACATCGCCAGGCTCGGCACCGTCTGGACAACGTTCACCACGCCAAGGGTCCAGCGGCGCAGTCGCGCGTGCCGCGTGAGAATCACCGCCGAGGGCGCAGCGATCGCCACCGCCGCGAACACCGCTATGGCGACGAGCCACAGGTGTTCAGCCGACAACGTGAAGATCTCAGCGGGTCGCATGCGATTCGTGGAGTGTCCCGTCGCCCAGGGTCGCGAGGAACGCTCTCGCCTCCGGGGAACGCGCCTGAACAAACTCATTCGCCCGCGCGATCACTTCGAGCCTCCCTTCCTTCAACAGCGCGATCCGGGTTCCGAGCATCACCGCTTCGCGAATGTCGTGGGTGACGAAGAGCGCAGTCTTACCGAAGGTTTGCCGCAATCGCGCGAACTGCTGCTGCATCTCGAACCGCGTCACCGGGTCGAGCGCCGCAAATGGTTCATCGAGTAACAGCAGCGGCGGATCTGCCGCCAGCGCCCGTGCGATGCCAACCCTCTGCTTTTCGCCCCCGGAGAGTTGTCTTGGATAACGCGACGCATATACCGGCGCTGGCAGGCCCATGGCGTCGAGCAGTTCAGTCGTGCGGGCTCGTATTCGTTCCTCCGGCCAGCCCTCCAGCTTCGGAACGAGCCCGACATTCTGCGCAACGGTCGCGTGCGGGAACAGCCCGCCTTCCTGGATCACATAACCCGTACGGCGCCGCAGTCGAATCGGGTCCCAGTCCGTGACGCGCCTGCCTTCGAACCGCACTTCGCCACCGCTGGGCTCGACCAGCCGGTTTACCATCTTGAGCAAAGTCGTCTTCCCCGAGCCGCTCCGCCCCAGCAGCACCACCGTTTCGTACTCTTCGACACACAGGTCGATTCCGCGTAGAATCTCACGCCCGCCAACTTGGTAGGTCACACCGCGGAACTCGACGAGGGCCGCCATCAGTTCATGTTACTAACAAAGGTACTCCCACCGGCGTCGCCCTTCTATGTCTCCGCGCCTTCGGACGATTATTCCCCGGATGGGCGCGCGCCCGCCACCCCGGACTTGCCGCGGACACGCTTGCCGAGAGCGGCGATTTCGGAGAGCATCGCCTGCCGCGCCTCCCGGAAGGCTGTCGCATCGGGCTTGCCGGATTTCAGGTAATCCAAAACGATGGACTCTGCGGCGACGAATTCGGCGGCGGCTTGCGTCACCTCGGATGCGATCTCAAGCGGGATGGTGGTGACGCCGTTGGCATCCGCGTGAATCAGGTCGCCGGGGTGAATGGTGAGGCCGCCGACGCGGACGGCGCGGTGCAGGTCCACAATGTGGCTGTAGCCGTGCGAGCAGACCGCACCGTTGCTAAACGCCGGAAAACCCAAACGCTGCACCTGGTCCAGATCGCGCGCCGCGCCGCTGGTGACGATCCCGGCCGCGCCGAAGGCCCGGTACGTACTGCACATTACCTCGCCGAAGGTGGCGGCGACGGCCGGGTCGTCGAGGTCCTGAAACACCACGATCGGCGGCCCGGGCAACGTGGAAAACAGGGCGGCCTGCTCGTCGAGAGAGCCGTAAATGTCGCCTTCCTGGCGCGGAAAGGCGCAGCGCATCGTCGCCGTGGAAGCATAGCCGACCGCGGGCGGCATCTCCGGGAAACAGGCGCGGATGCGTGCGTCCATGTAGCCCTGATTCCTGGGGCGGACCTCGAAGAGTTCAATCGTGTTGCAGATGGTCGGGGTGTCGTATTGCGCGAGCCGGGTAAGATCAATCGCCATGTACCGTCATTTTAGTTCACCGCGCGGCGGGCCGGCCTGGAGGTCCGCCCCACAGGCCGGATCGCTGCAACAGCGCGCTGGGGTCGGGCTCCCGGCCCATGAACTTGCGGTACAACTCGGCGGGGTCTTCGCTGTCGCCTTTGGCGAGGATTGTGGCTCGGAACTCGCCGCCGATTTCGCGGCTGAAGATTCCGGCGTCGCTGAAACGGGTGAAGGCGTCGGCGTCCAGTACTTCGGCCCACTTGTAGGAGTAGTAGCCCGCGCCGTAACCCACCGGGTCGGCGAACAGGTGCGTGAAGGCGGCAATCAGGGCGTGCCCCGGGGGCAGCGGCGCGGGTGTGAATTCCGCGAGAATGCGGCGCGCGTACTCGGTCGGGTCGCCATCCCGTTCCGGCGAGTACGTGGTGTGCAGGAGCAGGTCCACGAAGCCGAAGCCAACCTGGCGCATCTGCGCGTTGGCCGCGCGGAACGTGCGCGCCCGTTTCATCTTTTGGAAAAGCTCCTCGGGAATCGCAGCGCCGGTTTCCCAGTGGCGCGCGAAAAGGTCCAGCGCGCCGCGTTCCCAACACCAGTTCTCCATGATCTGCGAGGGGAGTTCCACGAAATCCCAGGCCACGTTCGTGCCGGCCAGGGAGCGCATCTCCACGCGGCTGAACATGTGGTGCAGCAGATGGCCGAACTCGTGGAAAATGGTCTCCACTTCGCGGTGCGTCAGCAGCGCCGGCTTGCCGCCCACCGGCGGTGTCAGGTTTCCGCAAATGTATCCCAGGTGCGGGCGGAACCGGTCCGGCTCCGGACCGCCGGTGATCAGCACGCCCATCCACGCCCCGCCGCGCTTGTTGTCGCGCGGGCGCCAATCGGCGTAGAAGCCGCCCAGGAATTCGCCGTCTTCGTCGTGGATGTTGTAGTACCGGACCTCGGGGTCCCACGCGGGCACGCCGGGCTCTTCGGATACGCGCACCCCATACAGCCGGCTCACCAGTTGGAACAGGCCGGCGACGACGCTCTCAACGGGGAAATAGGGCCGTAGCGCCTCTTCGTCGAAGTCGTAGAGCGCGGCGCGCTGCTTCTCGGCGTAGTAGGCCACGTCCCAAGGCTGCAACTCCGGCGCCTGGGGACCTTCGAGCGACCGGCGAAAATCCAGCAGTTCCCGGTTCTCCTGGTGGAACCGCGCCTCGGTCTTGGCCTTGAGATCCTCCAGGAAGGACAGGGCGCGCGCGCCGTTGCGGGCCATGCGGTCCTCGAGCGCGAAATCGGCGAAGTCGCGGAAGCCGAGCAGGCGCGCCTTCTCCGCTCGCAATTCCAGGATGCGGCGGACGAGCGGCCGGTTGTCCCACACGCCCTCCGTCCCGCGGACGCCGTACGCTTCGTATAGCCGCCGGCGGATAGCGGCGTCGTCCAGGTAGGTCAGCACCGCGGTGTAATCCGGCGCTTGCAGGGTGAAGCGCCAGCCCTCCCGTCCTTTCCGCGCGGCGCTCTCCCGCGCGGAAGCCACGGCGGTGGGCGGTAGTCCCGCCAGGACGGCCTCATTTTCGATCGCCAGTTCGAAGGCGTTGGTGGAGTCCAACACGTTTTCCGCGAACTTGGTGGTGATCTGGGTCAGCTCCACATCCAGCTCTTCCAGGCGCTTCTTGCCGGCGGGTTCCAGGTCGGCGCCGTGCCGCCGGAAGTTCTCCACGGTTTTCTCCAGGAAACGCCGCCGCTCCCCCGTAAGCTGGGCGCTCTCCGCCGTGCCGGCGAACGCCTTGATGCCCTGCCACAGGCCCGCGTCGAGCGGAATGCCGGAAAAGAAGGCGCTCACGGAGGGCTGCACGGCGTTGAATGCCGCGCGCAGCTCCGGGGTAGTCGCCACGGTTTCCAGGTGCCGCACCACGCCCATGGCGTAGTCGAGAGGCTCGGTCATTACGTCCAGCGCCAGCATGGTGTTGGCGAAGGTACGCTCGCCCGGTTCGGCGGCGATGGCCGCCAGGAGGGCGCGCGCCTGCGCCAGTAGCTCGCCCATGGCCGGTTCCACTTCGGCTGCGCCGATGCGGTCGAAAGGGACCCGGAACTGGATCGTGAGAAGCGGATTCGTGTCGTTCGGTGCTCGCATGGGTCGGCTCGGCGGTTCGTCAGGCCCTAACCACGGGTGGACCCTGGTTTGGCGCGAGGCTCTTGAGGTAGGCTTCCCGGACGATCGGCTCGGCAATGTCTCTCAACCTGGTCCAATGGAGACTGCTCCCCAGTTCGCTATCCGAACCTGCGGCCATGTTGGACCCGCCCCATAGTTTGACATTCGGAAGATCCTCCGCCGCCTGGAAGGCCTCCAGGAGCTTCGGCACTTCGAACACGTCGTCATCGTAAGGCGAGCCACGGATCACGCTGTACGTGTATCTGCCGTTGGGACGCGTGGCGACCAGGCTGATGAAGTTTCGGTGGCCCCGCGCGGCCAGCACCAGCCTGGAATTCGGGTCGCCTTTCTCGTCCGCGATGATGTAGTTGTAAGGCGAGACGTAGAGCGCCTCGGGTTGGGCGGTGATGGGAGCGATGTCCGCCTTGCCGTCGAGCAGATCCAGGACGCGATCGCAGACCCCCCGGATCGTGCTCTTGATGAGCAAGTCGTCGCCCTGCGTTTTGCCCAACGTCCGCTGGCGTAAATACGGCTCGAAAATCCAGGTGAAGTGGTTGTTCACGATCTCTTCGAGATCCACTGGATAAAGGCCTCCGCAGACGTCGATCTTGTTGTTGAACTGGACCACCTGCCGAAGCTTGGGAGAGCCTTTCTGTTCGAGCAGCTCGTGGTATTCCAGGATGAAGGACGCCAGGCAAACGTCCTGATCGGAATTCCATACGTAAACCGGAACCGGGCGCACCCGCTTGAGCCATCGCTCCATGAGGCGTCCCTGGCGTACCGCGATGTATGCCTGCATGGCCGCGCTCATGGTGGCCTCGCGGATCACGCCCATATGGTGGTCGAAGTGTACGTAGTGCCCGCGATGCCCCGGCGTGTCGTCAATCACTTCAAGCCCGATCGAGTATTCCGGGGCTTCGGCAAGGAACTGCGCCCAGTTCGCGAACCGCTGCGGGGGCACCCGCAACTCGATGCTCTTAAAGGAGCGGTCCATCCGGCTCCCGTTCATGGGATCCCTGGCCGGTCCGCGGCAAAAGCCCGAAGCGGCGGCGCACACGGGGCGCGCCGGACCGCGCGGATTGACATCTTGATCCCTTCACTCTCGTGGCGACTCTATCGACGCAATTGTACCATCAGTCCAGCGGGAGTCTCGCGGGGGCGAAGCTAGTAATCTAGATAGATGGCGGATTAGGACGGATTTGGGCGGATTTGGGTTGACATCCCGGATCGATTCGGCTAATCTCTCCACAAGAGAGGGGGCAGTTTCCGATCGGGAGAGCACTTATGTCAGGTAATGGATTATCCAGACGGCATTTCTTCTTGGGCCCCCTGCTGGCCGGTGCGGTTCCGGCAGGTGGGTTCGCCAGTACGCCTTCCTTGAAGCTGGCGGGCTACAAGACGCTGAACGAGAAGCTGAATATCGCCTCGGTCGGCGCGGGCGGCGAGGCCGCGATTGACATCCGAGCCAGCGCGCCCGGGGAAAACGTCACGGCATTGTGCGATGTGGACGATAAGCGCGCCGCGTCGATCTTCAATCAGTTCCCCAATGCGGTGAAGTACAAAGATTTCCGCAAGATGCTCGACAAAGAGGACAAGAACATCGACGCGGTGATCGTCACGATTCCGGATTTCATGCATGCCACCATAGCCACGTGGTGCATGGAGCGCGGCAAGCACGTTTACGTCCAAAAACCCCTCACGCGGACCGTTTGGGAAGCCCGCTGGCTGGCGGAGACTGCCGCGAAATACAAGGTGGCCACGCAGATGGGCAACCAGGGCTACTCTTGCGAAGGCGCGCGGCAGTGTTCCGAAATGATCTGGGCGGGAGAGATTGGGAATGTCACCGAAGTCCACGCCTATACGGACCGGCCCATCTGGCCGCAGGATCTGACCAAGATACCGCCCGAAGACCCGGTTCCGGCCACCCTGGACTGGGACCTGTGGCTGGGTATCGCGAACGCGCGTCCGTACACCGTCGGCGGCCCCGGCTACCCCACTTCGGACGGCAACTTCTACCAACCGTTCAACTGGCGCGGATTCCACGACTTCGGCAGCGGCGCGCTGGGCGATATGGCGTGCCATCTTCTGGGCGCTCCCCACATGGCGCTGAGGCTCGGGGCGCCAACCAGCGTGGAGTGCCTCAGTAAGGAAGGCACGAGCGATTTCTCGTTCCCCAAGAAGGCGGTCATCCGCTTCGATTTCCCCGCCCGGGGAGGTATGCCGCCGGTGAAGATCTTCTGGTACGACGGACTGAAAGAGCAGCCGAAGCTCCCCGGGGTCCCGGACGGCGAACTCCTGGGCGACCTGCCCCGGCCCCCTCGCGTTCAGGGCCAGGCGGCCCCGCCGCCGGCCCCAACGGGATTCCAGGGGGAGGTGTTTACCTGGTCGGACTCGTACTTGCCCACGGCGCCGCGTTCGGCCCGCGGAATTGCTCCAAATGGCTGCCTTTTTGTCGGCGACAAGGGCATGATCACCTGCGGGGCCCGCGGCGAAATCGCGCGGCTGGTTCCGGTGGAACGGATGAGGGGCTACAAGTTCCCGACCCCAACCCTGACCCGCTCGCCGGGCCATTACCGGGACTGGATCCGGGCCTGCAAAGGGGGCGATCCGGCGTGCTCGAATTTCAGTGTTTCCGGCCCGTTCGCCGAGTACGTCCAGCTTGGTTCGCTGTCGCTCCGGTTCCCGGGAAAGCTGGAGTGGGACAGCGCGAAGATGTTGGTCACGAACGTTCCGGAAGCCAACAAGTACCTTAAGCCGACGTTTCGCAAAGGCTGGTCGCTTTCCTGAGCGGCGGCCTTTGCCTGCGGGGGGGAGACGGATGGCAATTACGGCAGTTTTTGGCAAGAGCCAGGAACAAGGGTCCGTTGGGCGCCTACCCAACGGGGGGTGTGTAAGCGCAACGTGGGAGTTTTGCTAACGGGAGATAACTTATGACAGCTAAACGAGCGGCACAGGTGCTCTGTGCCCTGGTTCTTCTGTGTGGGGTCGTCTGTGCGCAGACCGTGACCAGCAACGTCATTGGCACTGTGACAGATCCGACAGGCGCCGCCGTTCCAGGGGCCGAAATTCAGGTGAAAGCCCAGGCGACGTTAGGGGTCCGGACGGCCACCTCCAACGCGGAGGGCGTCTTCCGCATCACGAATCTGGCGCCGGGGGCCTATAACCTGACCGTGAAAGCCACGGGATTCAAAACATACGCGCAATCGGCGCTGGACCTGGCGGCCCAGGAAACACGCGATCTTGGGAGCCTGCAGTTAACTCTGGGATCCGCGGTGGAAGAGGTGTCGGTGACCGCCGTCGCGACGCCGGTACAGACGGCATCGAGCGAGAGATCGTCGCTGGTGGACGGCAACCAGCTCAACTCGATCGCTCTGAAGGGCCGCGACATGATGGCCATGCTCGCCCTGCTCCCCGGCATCGTGGATACGCAACCCGGTGAGACTTCCACCGAGTACGGCATCTACTATCTCAACATCAACGGCTCGCAAGGCGTCGGTGGCGCCGGGCGGAACAACGTCACCGTGGACGGGATCGCGGATCTCGACACGGGTGCCGAATGGACCACCCTCTACGAGCCGAACATGGACTCCGTGGCCGAGGTGCGCGTGCTGACGTCTAACTACCAGGCCGAGTACGGCCACATGTCGGGCGCCCAGATCTCCGTGATCACCAAGGGCGGCAGCCAGCAGTTCCACGGCAGCGCCTGGGCCAGCAAGCGGCATGAAATGTTCAACGCCAACACGTGGTTCAACAACTACAACAACGTGCAGAAGCCCATTTACCGCTACTTCATCGGCGGTTACAGCGTGGGCGGCCCGGCTTACATCCCCAAGCTGTTCAACAAGCAGAAGAACAAGTTGTTCTTCTTCTGGTCGCAGGAGTACACCAAGCAGAAGCCGACGAGCACCACCAACTACGCCCAAGTGCCGACGGCGGCGCAACGCGCGGGGGACTTCTCGGGCGTGATCGATAACGGTACCAAGAAGATGCTGGTGATGTACAATCCCACCACCAGGGCCATCCTCACCGCGGGTCAGCAGGCCAACCTGGGGCAGTTCATCACCAGCCCGGCGTCGGCGGCTTATGGCCAAGCCATGCTGAATTACTTCCCCCTGCCGAACGAGTGCACGGTGAGCGGCAATGCCGCGGGTTGCTGGAAGGAAACCGATCCCACGCAGATCTACGCGCGGAACTACCGGTACACCTTCACCGGCACGCATCCGCGCCGCAACGACGTGGTACGGATGGACGCCAACGTCACCAGCAAACTGACCGGCTGGTACCGCTATGTAAACGATTACGACAAGAACCAGACCAGCCCTGGCATTCCCCTGTTTTCGTCCGACCTTTCCGGATGCGGGAGCATAGCCGCCGCGGCCCGTGCCGCCGCCACCCAATGCTGGCAGCCCTACAGCATCTGGAACCCCAACCCCGGCCACGGCCATGGGGTCGGCGTGACCTACACCATTAGTCCCACTGTGGTGGATGAGGCCAGTTTCGGCAGGAGCTTCAATACATGGGACCAGTACCCGAGCGATCCCGCCCAGTTGGACCGGGGCCTGGTGAATAACCCGCCGCATTGGTTCGACGAGACCAAAGGGGACTTCGCCACCGACAACGGCAGCCTTCCGCGGCCCACCCTGAGCCCGGGAAACGAGAACTTCGCGTTCTGGGCCCCCGGCATCAGCGGCGGCTCGGCCGGGACGACTCCGGGTTACACCATGCCCTACACGAACTGGAACGAAATCTACAGCGCCACCAATAACGTCAGTTGGGTCAAGGGCAAGCACAGCTTCAAGGCCGGCATTTTCTGGGAACGCGCCGAGAAGATCCAGCAGGGCGGGGCGGGATCGTCCTACCTCGGAATTTATAACTTCAGCGGCGGCACCCAGGATAGCGGGTACGGGAACGGTAACATGTACCTGGGGAATATCAGCAGCTACACCGAAGGCGGCAGGATCATGGGCGACTGGTGGTACTCGGGCGTCGAGGCCTTTGTGCAGGACAACTGGCGGGTCAGCAAACGCGTCACCCTCGACTTGGGCGTCCGCTTCTACCACCTGGGAGTTCGGGAAAACACCAATAACAATTCGGCCATGTTCGTGCCGGCGACCTACACCGCGGCGACCGCCGGCCGATTGTATCGTAACGCGTGCAGCATCGCCGTCCCGGCAGCGTCGCAGTGCCCTACCGCCAACCAGATCGCGGTGGACCCTGTGACCGGCAACACCACGTTTTCCGCCCTGGTCGGCACATTCGTCCCCGGTTCGGGGGATTATTTTGACGGCAGCCAGATCCTTGGCGTCAGCTCGAAGTTGCCGCGCTCGGCGTACACGCAACCGGCGTTCAAACCGGCGCTTCGCCTCGGGATGGCTTGGGACGTGTTCGGTAACGGCAGGACGGCCGTTCGCATGGGCTTCGGGCAAACCTACCAACGCAGCGACGGCGACGTGATCATGACCTTCGGAGGAATTGCGCCGGTCACTTACAGCAAAGCAGTGTATTACACCAACGTGGCCACGGTTCCCTCCCTGGCCAGCATCGCCGGCACCGGTCCAGTCAGTACGGGCGGCATCATCGGCCCCCAACCGTATGAGCAGACCATGAGCACCAGCTTCGGCATCCAGCAGAGCGTCGGCTTTGGGACGGTCCTGGAAGTGGGTTACGTGGGATCTTTCCGCCGCCACATCCGGGAAACCCGTGTGTTGAACCCCATCGCGCCGTACTCCAATTACGACCCGGCCAATCAGAATCCGTGGAGTCCCACGAATCCGAAGCGGAACTGGAGCGCCGATTTCTACCGGCCGCTCCCCGGCATAAGCAACGTTGCCACCAGCACCATGTCCGGCAGCTACAATTACAACGCCTTGCAGATCTCCGTGCGGCGCAATATGCGGCACGGACTCTCGTACGGCATGGCCTTCACCCAGTCGAAGGTCATGGCCTGCAACACCAACATCAGCCCGTACTTCACGGAACAATTCCGGGACTGCGGGCCTTCCTATTCGGGAGCTCCCACGGTGGCGACGTTCAACTACGTCTACGAGGCGCCGAACCTCGGAAAACGGCTGAACTTCAAGCCGCTCGGGTGGATCACGGACAACTGGACGATCTCCGGCGTGACCCAGGTTTACGGCCGCGCCATGATCGGCTTGCCGGGAGCCCCGGGCTTCTCGGGCACTACGAATACCAATGCCGCGCCGGACTTTACCGGTGGAGCCGAAGGCGCAAGGGCGGTCGTCCTGCGCAATCCCGCCGTCTACGGCAGCGCCTCGCATTTCGACATGGGCGACTGGACCAAGACCAACACCTTCGATTGGACGGCGCTCGTCGATCCCATGCCGTGCAGTTGGGTTCCGATGGCCACGCCTCAGGCGGGCATTGGGAAATCGATGTCCTGCTACGGGAATGCCGGGCCGGGCAGCATCCTCTCCATGCCGATCAACCTGAGCAACTGGGACATGACCTTCGCGAAGGCCATCCCGCTCAAGAGCGAAAAGCGCGAGTTGACCTTCCGGGCCGAGATGTACAACATTTTCAACCACACCCAGTTCACCGGATTCAACACCGGCATCACGCTAAACTTCCCGAACTGGCAAAACGGCGTGATCACGCAGACCGGCACCACGTTGGGCCGCCCCAGCGGCGTCCGCAATCCTCGCCAGATGGCGATGTCTCTGCGGTTGCAGTTCTAAGTCAAGGGGCTGTCGGGCGGTGGCTATGGCTTCCGCCCCGCCGCCCTCGCGACCCGAGCCGCCTGTGACCCTGCCGCGGGCGGCTCAACACGTTTTTACGGAGGTGTGCGATGCAGCGGATCGGGTTCGGGAAGGCGGCTTTGTTCCTGGCGGCAACCCTCGCGGCGACGAGCATGCCGTCATTCAGCCGAGCCGGCCCCGGCAAGGGGCTCCCTTCGCGTGGCCGGCGCAGGCGGTTGATTTCGCGGTCGCCGAGCATGCCGACGTTCTTCTGACTCCATCGCATCAACAACGCACGTATATGATTGCATTGGCTTGGCTTGTGGCGGAACCCACCGTCTGAAGCTGTGACCGGGACCGGCACCTCAGGAGATGAAAAGTCATGATTGCGGCTGTGGGCAGGCATCTGATTGAATCCACGATCTTTGCCGGCCTCCTCATCCTCGCTGCATCGTGCGTACGAAGGCGAGGGGGTTGCTCCACGAACTCGCGCACGTGCGTCGCTGGGACAACCTGTCCAGCTCGTTTGTGCACGTCCTGGTGTGCCTGTTCTGGTTCCATCCGCTCCTTTGGTGGATTGAGAGGCGGATGGTTTTTGAACGCGAACGAGCTTGCGATGAGATAGCAGTCCAAAGCGGGGCGGCGCCGGAGACTTATGTTTCGGGGATTCTGAAGGTTTGTAGGTTTCAACTGGCCGAAGCGATTGCCGGCGCGGCTGGCATCAAGGGGCCGGGTTTCAAGAGACGAATGGAGCTGATCATGTCCTATCCCATACGCAATTCCCTTCCACATGCGCCCCGCGCACTACTGGGGGCGCTCGCTGCAGTCATGACAGTGGCACCGTTTATTGGCGGCTTCCTACAACAGTCGGCGCTGCGCGCGCAGACCGGCGGAGGCGGCCAGAAATCACAGTCGGCCGCGAAGCCGAGCATGTGTTCCTTTGCCGGAGTCGCGTACCCGGAAGGCACAGTCCTAAAAATGGGTACGTCGGCATATGCCGCAACCAAGATATGCGCGAACGAGGCCTGGGAGCCAACCGACAAGACTGCGACTGTCGTAGCAAAGGCCCCGCCCCCGTTTGTCTGCGAACCGAAGCCGTCTACTTCCGCGAACGAGTGCGTTTGCAGCGAGCGAGGGCGGTTTTCCTTGGGGGCCATCGTGAACACGGCAAACGGCAAGATGCGGTGCGACAAGTTCGAGTTAGGGCAGTTCACCACGTGGCGGCCCGCGACCCAGGCTGAACTTGGAGCGAAGTAGTCCATCATCCATGAGGAAGTGCGCGTGACCGGTGCAAGGGCCGTTTTACGCCATAAAGGAGGAATCACAACCATGATTCGGCCGATCGGCAGCGCGAGTTTGATCGTCTTGATGACGTCCGGGGTATTCGGTCAATCCGCACCACCGCCTCGAGCTTTTGAGGTTGCGTCGGTCAAACCTCACCAGGGACCCCTGAGTCGAATTTTCGACTTTTCTTCCTCAGGCCCGCGGGTAACGCTGCAGGCGTACCCCCCGATTGGCCTCATTATGGAAGCATACAACCTGAAGAACTATCGGGTAACCTTCGCCGCATCGGTTCCGCAGCCCGACTATACGTATTACGACATCGTGGCGAAGGCCGAGGGTAATGGCGCCCCAACGAGGAGTGAGTTCAGGCCGATGCTGCAGACGCTGCTGGCAGAGCGATTCAATCTCAAAGTCCATCGCGAGATGAAGGAGATGCCGGTGTACGCGCTGGTGGTGGGCAAGAACGGACCGAAGTTTAAGGAAAGCGCCCCCGATGCGGCTTTCGTTTCCAATCACGGCGTAAATGGGCGCAACCAAAATATGACGCTGTCGAAGGCGACTATGGAATCCGTGGCTGATGATATCCGGAACTTCCTGGATCGACCGGTAGTGGACAAGACGGGGCTTACCGGAACCTACGACATCAAAATGGAGGCGACGCCCGGGTTCACGATCAACAATGATCCGGATCTGCGCGATATCAGCGTCTTCACTGCTGTTCAGGAACAGCTCGGCCTCAGGCTGGAGGCCCAAAAGGCCATGGTCGAAGTCCTCGTTGTGGACCACGTGGAAAAGCCGTCCGAGAATTAGCGCCTGCGTGAACACGGCAAACGGCAAGGCGCGGTGCGACAAGTTCTAGGGCAGTTCACAAACGTGGCGGTCTGCAACTCCTACCGACCTTGGAATGAAGTAGTCCGCTGGCTTAAAACGTGCGCCACGAGTAGCTCGAACGAGGAATGTCGTCTTCCCCTAATCTGTGCGACACGCTCTTTTATGATGGAACCTGCGGGCTCTGTCATCACTCGGTGAAGTTTGTCCTGAAGCGCGATCGCCATGGAGAGCGCTTCCGGTTTGCCCCTCTACATGGCCGGACCTTCCTGGCCAAGGTTCCTCCCGGCCAGCGCGCTTGCCTCCCCGATAGCCTGGTGCTGCAGACCAGCGACGGCATACTGCTCACCCGGTCGAACGCCTGTATTTACGTTTTGCGGCGGCTCGGCGGACCCTGGAAAACCATCGCCGTACTGCTCGCCGCCGTTCCGCGCCCTCTGCGGGATGGCGCCTACGACCTTGTCGCTCGCGGACGTTTCGCCGTGTTCGGACGGACCGCCGGTCCGTGCCCTCTCTTACCCCCCGAGCTTATGGCGCGATTCGAACCCTGACCCCGCGCACAAATCGCGGTCAGAGCCAGGACCGGATCAAGCGGCATATAACAACTTGCCTTCTCTCACAATCGTGGACGGAAATGAAACCCGCAGGTGGAGTCTCT
>OCTA010003690.1_pt1 | contig 13582 bp, 10 predicted proteins | sample 1538991 | NCBI WGS metagenome assembly OCTA01 (sample SAMEA3539302, study PRJEB22396) | soil metagenome | biome: tundra; feature: field; material: soil | place: USA | collected 2010-05 | depth 0.15 m
CTGCTCACCGCCGAGCGCATCCAGCGCCTCAACCGCGCCGGCCTCGAGCACCTGCAAATCTCCATCGACAACGTGATGCCGGACGATGTTTCGAAGAAGAGCCTGAAGGTGCTGGACCGCAAGCTGTGCCTGCTCGCCGAGCACGCCGAGTTTCACGTCAACATCAACTCGGTGGTGGGCGGCGGCATACGGAATCCGCAGGACGCTCCGGTGGTCGGCCGGCGCGCGATCGAGCTGGGTTTCACTTCCACCATCGGCATCATTCACGACGGCGCCGGCCAGCTCCGCCCCTTGGGCGGCGAGGAGCGCGAAGTTTATATGGCCATGCGCGCGATGGAAAAATCCAGCTACGCGCAGATCAACTATTTCCAGGACAACATCGCGCACGGCAAAGAGAACGACTGGCGCTGCCGCGCCGGCGCGCGCTACCTCTATATCTGCGAGGACGGCCTGGTGCACTACTGCTCGCAGCAGCGCGGCTATCCGGCCAAGCCGCTGATGGAATACACGCTCGAAGACATCGCCCGCGAATACCACACCGCCAAAGCCTGCGCTCCGCGCTGCACGGTCGCCTGCGTGCACCAGATTTCCTATATCGACTTCTGGCGCGGAAAACAGAATCTGGCGCCGGCGGAAGTCGTGGCACCATCGCCTCAGGACCTGGTGCAACTGCGGTAGAGGGCGTGGCACAAGTTGTCCCACGGCGGAGCGCCGAGCGGGATGGCGAGCGCCGGTCAGTTCCAGAATCTCAGCCTTGGCCACAACTGCGCCAGCGGCCACTTCAACCCGCGCGCGATCACGATGGGATAATGCTCCCACGTCATCGAATACGGATGCTCCACACGCGGGCCGTACTCGACACTGCGAAATGACGCCTCCAGACGCTTCCGATTGTAGGGCGCGTTGAGGACCGCGTCGTTAAGCCCCAGCACCAACATCACGTCGCCAGTGTATTGGCGCGGTCCCCAGTAGAAGTAGGTCTGGTTCGAACAGATGGCCTTCGGCAATCCGTAGCGCGGGCCAAATAAGTCGATGGCGCCCGCCTCCCCGTAGTTCAAGGCAAAGATCGCGGCGTGGTTTCGCTCCTCGGGCGGCAAGGCGTGGTAGACGGCGGCCACTTCCCGCACCATCTCCTCCCATCCGAACATGTCGCCGAACTCCTCCTGCAAGGGGCCGGCTTCGGAGACATAGTCGCGCGGCGGCTGGATGCGGAGCGCCTGTTGGTAGCGCACCAGCTCATCCGGCGGCAGAAGCGGCAGCGCCATCGGAGCGGTAGTCAGTCCCACCACCACCAGCACGGCCGGCAAGGCGACGCGCACCCACCGGCTGGTGGCACGCCTCTCCCAGAACACGCCGCCCGCGGCAAACAACATCGGGTACGCCGGCGCCATGTAGTAGGCTTTGCCGTGAAGCGCGATCATCGTTCCCATCAACACTAGAAACGCCCAGCCGAGCGCGCGGTAACGCTTCGCCGCGGCGTCTCGCAACAGGAACCAGAGACCCGCCACCCAGACCAGGATGCTCGGCGGCAGCATCACCAGTACCTGGCGACCCAGGAATTCGGCCGTCGTCAATGGGACGTTCTTGGACCGGGCGTTGCGCAGGTCCACCATGGTCGGCCAGCCGTGCCGCGCCTGCCAGATCAGGTTCGGCAGGAACAGAGACAGGGCAATGGCGGCGCCTATCCACATCCAGCGATTCAGCAGCAGGCGCCGTTCGCCGCTCACTAGAAGTCCGGCTACCAAAGCCGCGCCGAAGAAGAGCATCGAGTGCTTGTTCTCAAGGCCGACCCCAGCCAGCACGCCCAGCCAGACCAGCAGTTGTGGCCGGTCGCGATTAATCGCCAGCAGCAGCACCCAGGCACACCCCATCCAGAACAGCGGTTCGAAGGCGTTCATGGTGAGGAGGGTGTCGGTCGCTAGGTAGACCGGGGCGATCAGCACCGAGAGACAGGCCAGGAACGTCGCAAAGCGGCCCCCGCCCAGCTCGCGGGTAATCAGTCCCGCCAGCAGAATCATGCAGCCGGCCGCCAGTGCGGGCAGCAACCGGATGGCAAGTAGGGAGTCGCCCAGGAGTGTGCGAGTGAGGCGCGCGACCAGGGCTATCAGGGGGGCATGATCGACGTAGCCCCAGGCGAGGTGATCGCCGCAGGCCAGGTAGTACATCTCGTCGCGAAAGTAACCGTAGGAGCCGCTGGTGAGTATGTGGACAGCCACGCCGGCAAGTGCGCAACCCGCCGCAATTGGCAGTCCTGCACGACGATCGGGCATTACCAGCGCGATCCGAGAAACCTCGTTGTTGGGGTTCGCTTGCTCTTCCACGCTGCTTTCAGGACCATTTCGTGTTTTGAACGAGCCCGGACGGCCGCCTTTCCGCTTTCCATGGACTATTCGATCAACATTTGTTCATTGCTGTGCGGCCGCGTGCGCGGTCATGCGCGGCGCATTTCCCAGCGGGTTGGGCAGGTGCCGCTCTTCGTAGTAGCTGGGTTGCACGCGCTCGACGATTTGCGCCACGCTTCGGTCGAGCACACGGAAGTACGGCTGCGGGTTCAATCCGATCCAGAACGCCCAGGCGATCAGCGGCAGAAAGACGGCGATTTCGCGCCAGTTCAGATCCGCCAGCGCGCTGTTCTTCACACCAACCTCGCCCAGCATGGTGCGCTGGAAAAGCCACAGTAGGTACGCCGCGCCGAGAGCGATCCCGACGACTCCCCAGAAGGCCCAGACGTGCGACACCTGAAACGCGCCGCTGAGGATGGTGATTTCGCCGATGAAGCCGTTGAGCGGCGGCATCCCCATCGAACTGAGCGCCGCCAGGCCGAAGACGAGCGTGAAGATCGGCATCACCTTGAACAGGCCGCCATATTGGACGATCTCGCGCGTGTGGCGCCGCTCATAGACCACGCCCACAATCAGGAACAACATGCCGGTGGAAATGCCGTGGTTGATCTGCTGGATGATGGAGCCCGCAATGCCCGCCGGGTTCAGCGCGAAAATGCCGAGGGTACAGAATCCCAGGTGGCTCACCGAAGAATAGGCCACCAGCTTCTTCCAGTCCTTTTGCATCAGCGAAGCCAGCGCGCCGTAAACGATGCCGATGATGGAGAGCACCGCCATCACCGTAACCACGGTATGGTTCTTGGCCGCGTCCGGCAGCAGCGGCAAGGAGAAGCGCAGGAAACCGTACGTCCCCATTTTCAACAGCACGGCGGCCAGGATCACCGAGCCCGCCGTGGGCGCTTCCGTATGCGCGTCCGGCAGCCAGGTATGGAACGGGAACATGGGAACTTTGACGGCGAAACCCACGAAGAACAGCCAGAACACCCACCACTGGGTGGTCACCGGCACCTGCGTGCGCAGCAATTCCACGATATCGAAACTGTAAGAACGGAATTGCATGAAGTGCTGGAAGTAGAGGATCAAAATGCCGAGGAACATGAGCACGCTGCCGATCAGCGTGTAAATGATGAACTTCATTGCCGCGTACTGCCTGCGCTGGCCGCCCCAGATGGCGATGATGAAGTACATCGGCACCAGCACGGTTTCCCAGAAAACAAAAAAGAGCAGGAAATCGAGCGACATGAAGACGCCCAGCATGGCGGTTTGCAGCAACAGGAAGAAGGCGTAGTATTCCTTGAGGCGTTCGTGAATGGCGCTCCAACTCGAGAGGATGGAAATCAGGCCCAGCAGCGTGGTGAGCATGACCAGCAGCAGGCCGAGGCCGTCGATTCCTAAATGGTAGGTGGCGCCGATGGAGGGAATCCAGGGCGCCTGTTCGACGAACTGAAAGTCCTTTGTGCGGTCAAAAAGGAAGACCAGCGGGAGGGAAACCGCGAAGCCGAGGAACGCGGCGATGTTCGCCCACCATTTCACCGCGCGCGCATTCGACGACGGAATGGCGAGCAGCACCAAGAGTCCGGCGAGCGGCGTGAACAGGACAATGGAAAGGATGTGGTCCATGACGGCGGCCAAGGAAGCCACATGGTAGCACCACTGCGGCAGCGGGCGGCTCGTCGAGTCCCGTCATGCCGCTGCGACGCGCTCGCGCACGTTGAACTCGAGTTTCCAGCGGCGGTTATCGCGGGCCACGCACCAGAGCTGCAATAGGCCGGTTTCCGTGATCACGGTTTCGAAGGAGACCGGCACCACTTCGGAAGAGGCCTCACCGGCGCCGAACGTGACTTCCATGGGAGAGAGCTCCTCAATCTCGCCGCTGAAGTCTTCGATGAGATCGCCGGGCTGATCGTTCTTGCGCGCGGCGGAAGTGAAGAAGCGGAACTCGGCGGGCTCGCCGACCACCAGGCCGAACTCGCGGCCGGGGATACGCACGCCGGTGCCTTCCTCCATGCCGAACGGCACCACCGTGAGCGCCTTGATGGGAGCCGGAAACCCGGGCGCCGCGGGCATGGCGGTCCGGATGCCCACATAGTAGGTGCGAGGCACGCCGCCACGGATGCGCACGCCGTGCCCGAGCCGCGCCAGGCCATGATAAGCGGCGCCACGCGCCACCGCGTGCATGAGGTCTTCGCCGCTGAGCGCCTTCACCGGTTCCAGACCCTCCCCGGCAAGCCAGCGATTGAGAGTGGACAGCAGACGCTCCCGCACCAGGCCAGCCTTGAGAATGCCGCCATTGAACAACACGTGGGTGGGGCAAGCAAGGCCGCTCGGTCCCCGGCGCACGGCTCCGTGTTCGGAGGTGGCCGCCGGCTGGCGCAGGAAACGCGCCAGGTGCCGTGTGATGGCCGGATCGGCGGCATACGGCAGGCCGATTTCCTGAAGCCCGGCGCGGCGCTCGAGTGCCGGCATATCGTTGCTTTCGACCGAGGGCAGGAATCCCTCGCTCAGCACGCGGTCGATGTCGTCGCGGTGCAGGGTGGCTTTGATGGTGCCGCCCACCAGGCCACTGCCTTTACCGAGTATCGTCACCGGCTGCTCGCGGAGCTTGGAGCCGGGCTCCAGCAGTTTTTCTTTCGCGATGCGGCAGTTGCTCCATAGGGTCTGCAACTGGCGGCTGTCGATGCGCGTGCCCTTCTCCGCGAGACGCTGGGAAACCGTGGCCGCCAGCGCCAGGTCGATGTTGTCGCCGCCCAGCAGAATGTGCTCGCCCACGGCCACGCGATCGAGCGTTAGTTCGCCGGCGCGCTCGGTGATCGCGATCAAAGTGAAGTCCGTGGTGCCGCCGCCGATGTCCACCACCAGGATCAGATCGCCCACCTGCACGCGCTCGCGCCAATCGGGATGGCGTTCGATCCAGGCATAGAAGGCGGCCTGCGGCTCTTCGAGCAATGTGAGATTCCGGTAGCCGGCCTGTTGGGCGGCTTCGAGCGTCAGCTCGCGCGCCACCGCATCGAAGGATGCCGGCACCGTCACCAATACCTGCTGCTCGGCGAATGGAGCCTCCGGAAGCGCCGAGTCCCAAGCCTGGCGCAGGTGCTCCAGGTAGCGCCGGCTGGCCTCGACGGGCGAAATCTTCTCGACGCCTTCCGGAGCGCGAAACGGCACCAGCGGCGCGGTGCGGTCCACACCGGAATGCGATAGCCAGCTCTTGGCCGATGACACCAGCCGGCCGGCATTCTCGGCGCCTCGCTTCTGCGCCAACTGCCCCACCACGAAATCGCGGTTCGTGTCCCAGGGCAGCGCCAGAGATCCAGCCGGAAAGTCGGAGCTGCCGGCTAGGTAGAGAAACGACGGCAGCAGATCCTCCTCGCGCACTTCGCCGGGATTGGTAAGCTGCGGAATCGCCATGACTTGGACGTTCGCCGGGGCGAAGGGATCGGCGTCCGCCCGGATCGCCGCGAATGCCAGCGCCGAGTTGGTGGTGCCGAGATCGATTCCAATAACGTATGTAGATTCCATTGGCATTTACTCGATTTCCGCGGGAGTGTCCTGCCTGGCGCCGGGCGCCGGCCGGCCTTGAAACAGCACGTCGAGGAAACAGCGGAATATAAGAAGGATACCTCTCAAAGACTGGGCACCTGAATTCAGGATAGCGTGTCGGCGGCGCCTCCAGCACCATAACCATGTCGTCTACCGTACCGAACCTACCGCCATGCGATTGCTCTCATCCTGGCTCCCCTGATAGACTTAAGGGGTTCCGTCTTTTCCAACTCGGGGTCCCAATTTGAAGGTCTGCGTTCTTATACCTGTTCTTTTTCTCGGTGCTGTGGCGATGGCGGAGGAGTCTTCCGACGGCGCCGAGGCAATCGTGCGCAATTATTGTGCAGCGGCGCAGAACCAGGCGGATTCTTCGAGGGCCTCGACGATGGAAGTGGAAATCCACGGCGCGTTGCCGAAACTCAGCAAGACCGGCAAGCTGCACGCCCTGCGCCGCATCTCGACGCTGGGCCGCATCACCTACCAGGTGCTTGGGTTTGAAGGCGACGGAACGGTCAAGCGCGACCTGATTGCCCGTTATCTGGCCGCCGAAATCGGGGCGCAGCAGGATCGTAAGGCCGCCATGGCGGTGACGCCGGATAATTATCGCTTCCACTTCAAAGGCCGCTCGGAACTGGACGGCCGCGAAGTTTACTGGTTCCAGGTGGCGCCGAAACACAAAACGGAAGGTCTTTTTAAGGGCGATCTGTGGATCGACGCCGCCAGCTACCTGAAGGTGCGGGAATCGGGTTACCTGGTCAAGAATCCGTCTTTATTCCTGCGGCGGGTCGCCTTCACGCGAAAATACGAAATCCGCGACGGCCAGTCCGTGCCGCTGCGGATGGAAAGCGTGGTGGACACGCGACTGGTGGGGCGCGCGGAGCTGACCATCGATTACAGCAACTACGCATTGGATGAAACCGATGCGGTCGACGAAGCACGGTAACCGGCGGCAAGCGCCGGGTGGGGGGAATGCATGCGAACGCTATTTCTGAATCCGCCGTCCTTTGAAGGATTCGATGGAGGCGCCGGCTCGCGCTGGCCGGCCTCGCGCGAGATTGAATCCTACTGGTATCCCGTGTGGCTTTGCTATCCCGCCGGCATGCTGGCGGACAGCAAGGTGCTGGATGCGCCGCCGCACAAGATTTCCATCCCGCAAACCGTCGAAATGGCGAAGGATTTCGAACTGCTGGTGCTCTACACTTCCTCGCCGGGCTTGCAGGTGGATATCAAGATGGCGGAGATGATGAAGGACGCGAACCCGAAGCTGCGGGTGGCGTTCGTCGGCCCGCCGGTCACCATCGAGCCGGAAAAAACGCTGCGCTCCACCACCGCGATCGATTTCGTTGTGCGCCGCGAGTTCGATTACCAGATCGCGGATTACGCCAAGGGCAAGCCGCTGGCCGAGTTGCCGGGCGTGAGCTTCCGCCGCAACGGCGACATCGTCAACAATCCCGAGGGCCCGGCGATTGAGGATCTGGATGCGCTGCCCTGGGTAACCAAGACCTACAAGCGCGATCTCGACATCACGCGGTACAACGTCCCGTTCCTGCTCAACCCTTTCATCTCGTTCTACACCAGCCGCGGCTGCCCGGCGCTGTGCACCTTCTGCCTGTGGCCGCAGACGCATTCCGGCCACCGCTGGCGGCTGCGCTCGGCCGACGACGTGGCCGCGGAAGCCCGCTACGCGCTCGAACAGTTCCCCAATATCAAGGAAATCTTCTTCGACGACGATACCTTCAACTATCGCAAGGACCGCACCATCGAGTTGTGCAAGAAGCTGAAGCCGCTGAAGTTCACCTGGTCCTGCACGTCGCGCGTCACCACCGATTACGACACGCTGAAGGCGATGAAGGAAGCCGGCTGCCGGCTGCTGATTGTGGGCTACGAATCGGGCGACCAGCAGATCCTGAAGAACATCAAGAAGGGCGCCACCATCGATATGGCCGAGCGCTTCACCGCCAACTGCAAGAAGCTAGGCCTGACGATCCACGGCGATTTCATCATCGGCCTGCCCGGCGAAACGCGGGACACGATCCGCAAGACCATCGATTTCGCCAAGCGGATGGACACGGACACCATCCAGGTCTCGATCGCCCATCCCTATCCAGGCACCGAGTTTTACGATTACGCCAAGAAGAACGATCTGCTCACCATCGATGCTCTGACCGATGAAGCCGGCCACCAATTGCCGGTCGTGATCTACCCGGGTCTGGACCGCGCCGAGCTGGTGGAGTGGGTGGAGCGCTTCTACGGCGAGTACTTCTTCCGCACGCGCGTGATCTGGCGCATCGTCAGGAAGGCCATCTTCAATTCGAGCGAGCGGCGGCGGTTGACGAAGGAAGCACGCGAATACATGGCGCTTCGCTCCAAGCGCAAGAAGTTCGTGGCGGGCCACAAGGCCGCCGCGGCGCCGGCGCCGGTTTCTTCCGGCGATTAACCCGTTCGATGACCTCGGAAAACGCGCGGTTGCGCAGCAAGACCTGGGCCTGCGCCACTATCGTAGTGCTGACCCAGGTCTTCGGCAATTTCTTTCTCAAACGCGGCATGCCGGCCGAACTCCCTTCGCCGCTCTCCTACCTCACGGTGCTGTTTCGGCCTTGGGTGGCACTGGGCGTAACGTTGCTGGTGGTGTGGCTGCTCTCGCGCATGACGCTGCTGAGCTGGGCGGACTTGAGCTACGTGCTGCCCGCGACGTCACTCGGCTATGTGCTGGTGGCGTTCGTCGGGCGCTGGCTGCTCGATGAACGGATCACCCGTCAGCGCTGGGCCGGCATTTTGTTGATCGTGGCCGGCGTGGCGCTGGTGGGGGGCGGCAGTGCGCCGCAGACCTTTCGCGGGAATTCCGGTGGACCCTCATGAAGTGGCTGCTGATTGCCATTATCGTGGCCGCCACCAGCGTGGGTGAGGTGCTGCAGGCCATCGGCATGCGGCGGCATGGGGAGATTCGCGACTTCCGGCCCGGCGCTCTCGGCCGCGCGGCGAGCACGCTGGCGCGCAACGGCGTCGTCATCGGCTCGGTGGTCGCGATGGCGGTTTCGTTCTTTGCCTACCTCGGACTGCTGTCGTTTACGGACCTCAGTTTCGCCGTCCCGGTCACCGCGGTCACCTACGTTGTCGAAACGGCTTTGGCCAAGTACGTTTTGAAGGAGCGCGTCAACTGGCTGCGCTGGGCCGGCGCGGCCGTCGTCCTCTGCGGCGTGGCGCTGGTTTCGCTGTGATCCTGCTTGCGCTTCCGGCGCTGGCGGCGGCCGCCTACTATCTGCTGGCGCTGATCGCCGCAGCGCGGTGGGACAGGCTGGCGACTCGGCAGAGAACACCGTATGCGCCCCCCATCTCCATCCTCAAGCCCGTTCAGGGCCGCGACCCTGGCTTTTACGCCTGCATACGATCCCACGCGGCGCAGCACTATCCCGAGTTCGAAATTCTGTTCGGCGTCAGCGATCCCGCCGACCCGGCGATCGAAGACATCGAGAGCTTGCAGCGCGAGTTCCCCAACCTGCCGATTTCCATCACCCGGGTTTCCACCACGGCGCCGAATGCCAAAGCGGGCGTACTGGCGGAACTGGCGCGCCAGGCCCGCCATGAGGTTCTGCTGGTGAACGACGGCGACATTTTCGTTCCGCCCGGTTATCTCGACGACGTGGTGGCGCCGCTTTCCAATGCCGGAACCGGGCTGGTGACGTGTCTCTATCGCGCGCACGGCGGCTCCGCGGCAACCCGCATGGAGGCCCTCGGCATCGCTACCGATTTCGCTCCCAGCGTCCTGGTGGCGCGGCTTTTGGGTGTGGCCGAATTTGCTCTCGGTTCCACGATGGCCTTCCGCGCCGGGACGCTGCGCGATATCGGCGGCTTTGAGACCATCTTCGATTACCTGGCCGACGATTACCAGCTCGGCCGCCACATCCACCAACTCGGGCTGCACATCGCGTTCGCGGACGTGGTGGTGGAAACCAACCTGGGCGCCGGTTCGTGGCTCGATGTCTGGCGGCACCAGTTGCGCTGGGCGCGCACCATCCGCGTCTCGCGGTTTTCCGGCTACTGCGGGTCGATCGTCACCCACGCCACCTTGTGGAGCCTGGTGGCACTGTTGGCCGGAGCATGGTGGGCCGCCATTCCGGCCCTGGCGCTGCGCATCGCCGCGGGCACTTGGGTCGCGGCCGAAGTTCTGGAAGATAGCAATGCGGCCCGCAGTTCGGCGCTCATCCCCTTCCGCGATCTGTTCGGGAGCGCCATCTGGGTCGCCGGACTTTTCGGCGAGACGGTGGAATGGCGCGGCCTCAAGCTCCGCCTCCGCCCCGACGGAAGGATTCAACCCAATTAGATAGCTTCAGACCCGATTATGTTAAAATAGGGTTCTGGAGGGTGTCGTGATTCTGCTGCTTTTTGGGCCGCCGGGCTGTGGTAAAGGCACGCAAGCGACTTCGCTTGCTGAAAAATTCCGCATTCCCGCCATCTCCACTGGTGAAATGTTCCGCGCCGAATGTAAGGCGGGAACGGAATTGGGCAAGCAGGCCAGCGCCATCATGCAGGCCGGCGGCCTGGTGGGCGACGACATTGTCAACGGCATCGTAGCCAGCCGCATTTCGCGGCCGGACTGCAAGAACGGCTTCCTGCTGGATGGCTACCCGCGCACCGTGCCGCAGGCGCAGAACTTCGCGAAGCTGTTGGCCGAGCGCGGTCTGCCTGAGCCGGTGGTGATCCACCTCGACGTGCCGGACAGCACTCTGGTGGCGCGTTTGACGGCCCGCCGCCAGTGCCCCAAGTGCCTGAAGATCTATAACCTGCAGTCGCAACGGCCGCGCACCGCGGGTTATTGTGACGACGATGGTTCGGGGCTGCTCACCCGCGAGGACGATCAGGAATCGGTCATCCGCGACCGGCTATATGCCTACAGCCAGCTCACCGGTCCGATTCTCGAATGGTACGGGTATGCGCGTGTCCACACCGTGGACGGCGCCCAGGCGCCGGCGCTGGTGGCGCGCTTGATCGAAGAGGCTGTAATCGAAGCCACCGGCACCATTCCCGTGGCTGCCCGCTACTAGCCGGCTCGCCCGCCGCGCGAAGGTCCAACCAGCGAATTCCCGGAAACGGACACTCGCGCTTGATACGATTGGCGCGTCGGTCAATGCCTTCAATCACTTGCGCGAGTCCCCTGAACGGATCGGCGATTGCACTGCTGATCGGCAGATGCTCACTCTCCTGAGGGATTTTCGCTACTCCTTGCGCACATTGCGCAAGGCGCCCGGCTTCACCATCGTGGCCCTGCTCGTCCTCGCGCTCGGCATCGGAGCGAACACCGCTATCTTCAGCGTCGTCAATTCGGTAGTGCTGCGGCCGTTGCCGTACCCCGGCGCCGATCGCCTCGCGCTGATCTGGGAGACGGATCTGAAGGACGGCATCAAGCGGGAAGGGCCGTCCGCGCCGAATTTCCTCGACTGGAAGGAGCAGAGCCAGTCCTTCGAGGACATGTCGCTGCTCGAAGTGGGCACCGGCACGGTGACCGGTGAGGGCGAGCCCGAGCAGGTGACCGGTCTGCGCGTGACCACGAATTTTCTGTCGATGCTCGGTGCCCGCACCGTTCTAGGACGCGGCTTTACGGCGGCGGAGGGCGCAGGTCAAGCGCGCTACCCGGTCGCCGTGCTCACCAACGGTTATTGGAAACACCGCTTCGGCGCCGACCCGCGCGTCATCGGCCGTACCTTTATCCTGAATAGCGAGCCGTACACCGTGATCGGCGTGCTCGCTCCGGACTTTTGGCAGCCGCTGCCCAGCGACATTTACGTGCCATGGCCAATCGCGCAACTGCGCGCCAAGAGCCGCGTGTCGCACGAGTTCGGTCTTATCGCCCGCCTGAAGCCGGGCATCACGTTCACCCAGGCGCAGGCCGAGTTGAGCACCATCGCGCGCCGCATCGATGCGCAGACTCCCGGACTGGCGGGCTGGGATGTGGCCGTGGTGGGGATGAAACAGGCGCTCTTCGAGTACATTCGGCCCGCGTTCCTGTTGCTCCTGGGAGCGGTGGGGCTGCTGCTGCTGCTGGCCTGCGTGAACGTGGCGAGCCTCCTGCTGGCGCGCGTCACGGGCCGGCGCAAGGAGATGGCGATTCGCGCGGCATTGGGCGCGCGGCGCGGCCGTCTGATGGCGCAAATCCTGAGCGAGAGCCTGCTGCTCAGCCTTGTTGGAGGCGCGCTGGGAGTCTTCTTCGCCGTCTGGGGGGTCGGCCTTCTGAGCGCGGCGCTGCCCGGCACGCTTCCGATGGCGGAGGCCGGAGCTGAGATTGTGCGGCCGGTGATTAGCGTGGATATCCGCGCGCTCGCCTTCGCGCTGCTGATCTCAACCGGGGCCGCGCTGATTTTCGGGCTGATTCCCGCGCTCTATGTCGCCCGCGCCAACGTGAATGACGCGCTGAAAGCAGGCGGCCGGACGTCCGCACCATCGCCTGGCCGGACGGGTGTGTGGAGTTTCCTGGTGGCTGGAGAGGTCGCTCTCGCCACTATGTTATTGATCGGCGCCGGACTCGCCATGAAGAGCTTCGTGAATCTGCAACACGTGAATCCGGGGATACGGCCCGATCATGTCCTGACATTTCGCATGCGCCTGCCCACTGACAATCGCTACAAGAGCGATCGCGAACAAGCCGACTTCTATCGGCGCGTGCTCGACAAAGTGGAACAGATACCCGGCATCCAATCCGCCGGACTTACCGATGTGCTTCCGCTCGGTCAACAAAACAACCGGGAGTACTTCGCGATCGAAAGGCGCCCCCTGCCGCCGGGGCAATGGCTGGTGGCCGACTTCCGGCGAGTCAGTCCGCGGTATTTCGACACCATGGGAATCGCGCTGCTGCGGGGGAGACTGGTTTCCGATCGCGATCGACGCGACGCTCCGCCGGTGATTCTGATTGACGAAACACTGGCGCGCCAGTATTGGCCGAATGAGAATCCGATCGGCCAGCGCATGCGGTTGTGGGGTGAATTCCGGGAAGTCGTCGGCATTGTGGGCCAGGTGCATCATTATGGCTTGGAAAAACAGCCCGAGCCCACCATCTACGCGCCCTACGATCAGATGCCGGATAAGGCCATGGCGCTGGCTGTGCTCACGACGATGGAGACCGAGACCGTGGTGCGAGCCGTGAAAGAGGCCGTGTGGTCGGTGGATCGGGGCCAGCCGGTGTTTCAGATCCGCAGTATGGGCGAGTATCTGTCGCTGGCCGGAACGGCGCCTCGCATATCGACCATACTGCTGGCGGTTTTCGCGGGCATCTCGATGCTATTGGCCGCGCTCGGGATCCATGGAGTTGTTTCCTATGCCGTTGCCCAGCGGATGCGCGAATTCGGACTTCGTATGGCGCTTGGCTCTACGCCTGGGCAACTCAAGGCGCTGGTAGTGCGGAGCGGTGTCAAGACCGCGCTGATTGGTCTGGTGACCGGAATGGCCGGCGCCGCCGCGCTGGCATCGGGCCTGCGAGCGCTGTTCTACGGCGTGGAGCCGCTCGATCCCGCCGTAATGGCTGGAGTCGCCGCGTTGCTCCTTGCGGTGGCGCTGATCGCGAACTACGTTCCGGCGCGGCGCGCAACGCGTATCGATCCGATGGAGGCGCTGCACAGCGAGTAGCCGGATCCGTGGAACGTGACGTGGATCTGCCGAGATGGCGTCCCCAGGGGGATTCGAACCCCCGTTACCGCCGTGAAAGGGCGATGTCC
>OCTA010003691.1_pt1 | contig 13581 bp, 13 predicted proteins | sample 1538991 | NCBI WGS metagenome assembly OCTA01 (sample SAMEA3539302, study PRJEB22396) | soil metagenome | biome: tundra; feature: field; material: soil | place: USA | collected 2010-05 | depth 0.15 m
ACCCACGGCCATTCCGAAAAAGATTCAGATGATAAAAGAGGACGAGCAACCGCCGAGCACGGGAGTCGCGGGTGTAGTGGGCGGCGTGCCGGGCGGCGTACCCGGGGGCAGCATGGGCGGGGTTCTGGGCGGAATGCTCAGCTCCACGCCGGTGGCCATTCCCAAGGCCGCCCCGCAGCGTGTGCGCGTATCCCAGGGCGTCTCTCAGGGATTGTTGATCCACAAAGTGCAACCAGTCTATCCGGCGCTTGCCCGCCAAGGTCGTTTTCAAGGGACGGTCGTGCTCCAGGCCCTGATCGGTAAAGATGGCGCCATTCAGAACCTGCACGTAGTCAGCGGCCACCCCATGCTCCAGGGCGCCGCGATGGATGCCGTCAAGCAATGGAGGTACAAGCCTTACTACCTCAATGGCGAGCCCGTGGAAGTCGAAACCACGGTCAACGTAATTTTCTCGCTGACGGGTGGTGGCTAGACGATGCGCGAATGAGCATTCCGCGCATCTAACTCGATGCCGGCCCACGCATGGTTGCATTACGGTCCCGGCATGGTTCTTAGTTTTGTCGCTTGTGAGCGGGTCAAACGCTCGTAAATCGTTTTGCAAAGTAATCGGCCCCGGATATTCGAATCACCTGCACGATCAATAGCAAGCATGTTGGTCTGCCGTAACCAAAGCTCTGAGGAGGAAAAGTCCACCCATGTTCCTAGCTAACCTTGCCACCTATGCTCTCAGCCACGTACCGACGGCTGCCGCCTGGATTTTCCAGGAGGCCACCGTAGGCTGGGATCCCATTTCCCTCTGGAAGCAGATGGGAATTTTGGCCAAGATTGTTGTCTTCATTCTGTTCATTATGTCGGGCTGGTCGATTGGGGTTATGATCGATCGCGCCATGGCATACAGTGCGGCCCGAAAGCAGTCGCGCGCGTTTGCTCCCGCTGTTGCCGGCGCGCTACGGGAGGGCAAAATCGAGGAAGCCATCCGGGTCGCCGAGCGCAACAAGAAAAGTCATCTGGCGAAAGTCGTGGTCGCCGGCCTTCAGGAGTTCAAAGCCCACGGCGATTCCAACGATATCCCCGGCGAGCAGATCGAAGCTTCCCAGCGCGCTCTAGAGCGTGCCGAAGCCATCGTTCATGCCGAGTTGAAGCGCGGTCTGGGCGGCTTGGCCACCATCGGTTCCACTGCTCCCTTCATTGGCTTGCTGGGCACCGTGGTGGGCATTCTCAACGCCTTCAAGGAGATTTCCACCCAGAAAGCGACCGGCTTGGGCGCCGTCGCCGGCGGCATCTCGGAAGCTCTGGTGACCACCGCTATCGGGCTGTTCGTCGCGATTCCGGCCGTCATGATGTTCAACTACTTCACCAACAAGGTGGAAGCCTTCGACGTGGAAATGGACAACAGCTCCAGCGAGCTGATTGACTATTTCCTCAAGCGGCGCACGGTTCGCCGGTAACTGGAAACTCAGCGTCATCGGTTGGCGCTGAGGCCAGTCTGAAGGAGGTTGAAGATTATGGCAATCGCAGTGCGCGAAGAAGGCAAGAAGGTCAACTCCAACATCAACGTCACCCCCATGGTGGACGTGATGCTGGTGTTGCTCATCATTTTCATGGTCATCACGCCCATGTTGCAGAAGGGCGTGAGCGTGGACATGGCCAGGGTGAATAGCCCAACACCCATGCCCGACGCGGACAAGGAAGATTCCTTGCTCGTGGCCGTCATGCGCGACGGGCAGATCTTCTTTGGCACCGATAAGGTTTCCGCCGACCAGCTCACCGCCAAAGTGAAGGACCGCCTGGCCAATAAAGTGGACAAGCGGGTCTTTATCAAAGCCGACGCTCGCGCCAAATACGGCGCCGTGGTGGACGTGGTGGACAACGTGCGCTCCGCTGGCGTGGATGATGTTGGTCTGTTGACCGAACAAAGACAAACTGGAGCCGCCGGGAAAAAGCCGCCCACAACCGGTACCAGCACGGGCGCTGGCGCCCAGTAACGGGAGTTCCTTATGAGTATGGCAATGGGGGGGCCCGGCGAGGGTCCCCGAGCCGACATCAACGTAACGCCAATGATTGACGTCTTGCTGGTGCTGCTCATCATCTTCATGGTGATCACGCCGCTGACTCCGAAAGGTCTGGACGCGCTGGTTCCCCAGCCGCCCAAGGACCAGAAGGCGCAACCGCCAAGCAACGACCGCACCATTGTGGTGCAGGTACTGAGAGGCGGCGGCGATAAGCCGGCGCTCAAAATCAACCAGGACGACGTGACGTGGGAGAATCTGGAAGGCCGCCTCAACGACATCTTCAAGACCCGCGCCGAAAAAATCATGTTCGTCAAGGCTGATCCCGAGCTGACCTTCGATGATGTGGCACAAGTCATCGACATCGCCCACGCAGCGGGTGTCGATAAAGTTGGGCTGATCACGGCCAAGATCGAAGCCGGCGGTTAGCCACTTGCGAGCCGGGGCTCTCCTTGCGCGCCGAGGTTGCGCGTCACCGGAAGGGAACCGGCGGCCCCTTAGCGCGCCCCGCCACGGCGGTCGCCTGAGGAGTAAAGAACTAGGAACGTGCTTCGGGCTGCCATCTTCCTGCTCGAGAAGCGGGGCGTCGCTGAGCGACAGCCCCGTGCATCCTCGAAACCCGAACTACGGTAACGGAGAGTGATACCAGACATGAACAAAAGCGGACGGGTACTGACGGTACTTATGGTTCTGCTTGCGTTGTTCTCAACCCTTGGCTGCAGCAAGCTGAGAGCGCGCGACCAGCTCAACAAAGGCGTTCAGGCCTACAAGAATGCGAAATATGAAGAGGCAATCGAACATTTCAAAAACGCGGTGGATCTGGATTCCAACCTGGTGACTGCCCGTCTTTATTTGGCCACCGCATACGCCCAGCAATACATTCCCGGCGCCGACTCCCCCGACAACAATCGCTTCGCCGAGCAGGCCATCGAGGTCTTTAAGCAGGTCCTGGCCCAGAATCCAGCCAAAGAACAACAGATTCACAGCCTGAAGGGCATCGCTTCTCTTTACTTCGGCATGAAGAAGTTCGATCAGGCCATGGACTATTACCAGAAGGTGGCCGACCTCGATCCTAACGATCCGGAAAGCTACTACTCGCTGGCGGTCATCGACTGGATGCAGGCCTACCAGCCCGATCAGACCGTACGCGCCAGCCTCGGGATGAAGCCAACCGACGAACTCAAGGACAAGAAAGCCTGCTCCGAGCTCCAGGCGAAGAACGAGCAGAGGGTGGAAAACGGTATTCAGAACCTGCAGAAAGCGCTGCAGCTTCGGCCCGATTACGACGACGCCATGGCCTATCTAAACCTGCTGTACCGCCAGCGCGCCGAGTACGAGTGCGACAATCCTGACGCCCGTAAGGCCGATCTCAAGACGGCCGACGACTGGGTTGACAAGACCATGGCCACTAAGAAGGCCAAGGCCGAAAAAGCCGGCCCTTCCGGCATCGTTACCACCGAAACTCCTCAGTAGGATGTCGCAGTTGCAGCAGAAACTTAAACGCCCCTCCGTCAGGAGGGGCGTTTCTGCTTGAGGAGTTGCTGCTTCGGTTGGCGCCGTGAGACGATTGCAAAGCCATAACCGTGCGCAGCTAAGGCAGCATGAAAGAAGAAACCCCGCCCCCCTCTGTCGAAATCTACACTCCCGAGCGCCGGGCTGAGTTCTTACTCTCCAACGCGGTCGACGCGAAGGACTATCAAGCCGCATGCGAGGAAGTGCGCCAGCTCGGGATCGATCCCGTCAACATCCCGCACTACAGGCCCACCCGGTCCTGACCGCGCGGATCGGCTCTTGCTCTCAGTCAACCTGAATTGCCAGTCCACCGTCACCCACTCCGGCGCCGCCGCCCCTCGCCGCCCTCCATGCAGTACAATCCATTCTTCTGTGCAGTGTGCGGGTGGGCTGCCCTCTTTACGCCTCGGTCCCGGCAGAATATTCCATGAAGTTGCGGCTTAGCGCCAGTCATGTTCAAACGAGTCCTGATCGCCAATCGCGGTGAAATTGCGGTGCGCATCATTCGCGCCTGCCGCGAGATGGGCATCGAGTCGGTCGTCGTCTTCTCCGACGTGGACCGCAAGGCCCTGCACGTCCGCAAAGCCGATTACGCCTACCCCATCGGACCCGCCACGGCCAGCGAGTCCTATCTCAACGTGGACAAGATCCTCGACGTGGCGCGCCGCAGCCAGGCCGAGGCCATCCATCCCGGCTACGGCTTCCTTTCTGAGAATGCCCGTTTCGCCAAGGCCTGCGCCGACCATGGTTTCAAGTTCATCGGCCCCAGCCCGGAGTCGATGGAGATGATGGGCTCAAAGACGCGCGCCCGCCAGAACATGAAGCGCGCCGGCGTGCCTTTCGTGCCCGGCTCGGAGCGCGGGTTGGACATCGACGACGCCGAAAGGCTGGCGGAGCAGATCGGATATCCCGTCATGCTGAAGGCGGCGGCCGGAGGCGGCGGCAAAGGCATGCGCCTGGTGCAGTCGGCCGGGGAACTGCACTCCGCCTACGAAAACGCGCGCAGCGAGGCCCAGCGCTCGTTCGGCGACAACGAGGTGTACCTGGAGAAATACATCATCAACCCGCGGCACGTCGAGATGCAGATCTTCGGCGACGAGCACGGCAATGTCGTTTACCTGGGCGAGCGCGAATGTTCGGTGCAGCGCCGCCATCAGAAAGTGATGGAAGAATCGCCCTCTCCCATTGTGGACGAAGACATGCGCCGCCGCATGGGTGAAATCGCCGTGCGCGTGGCCAAGGCCGCCAACTATCACAACGCCGGCACTATCGAGTTCCTGGTGGATGAGCAGCGCAACTTCTATTTCCTGGAGATGAATACCCGCTTGCAGGTCGAGCATCCCGTCACCGAGTTCGTGACTGGCCTTGATCTGGTCCACCTGCAGATGCGCGTTGCCGCGGGCGAGAAGCTGCCGTTCAAGCAGGAAGACATCCGGCTGCGCGGACACGCCATCGAGTGCCGCGTTTACGCTGAAGATCCCGACAACAATTTCTTCCCATCGCCAGGGCGGATCACGCGGTTGATTTCGCCTTCGGGACCCGGTATCCGTCGTGACAGTGGCATGTATGAAGGCTGGGACGTGCCCATCGAATACGATCCGCTGCTGGCCAAGCTGGTCGGTTACGGCGAGGACCGGGAGCAGGCAATCAACCGCCTGCTGCGCGCTCTCCATGAATATTTCGTGGGCGGCATCAAGACCAACATCTCGCTGTTTCGCCGCATCCTGAAAGATCCGGACTTCCGCGCCGGCAACCTGGACACGGGCTTTCTTGATCGGCTGCTGGCCAAACCCGGCAATGAGACTGACCCGCGGCGTCCGATTGTGGCGGCCATTGGCGCGGCGATATTTGCGAGTATGGAACCGAAGGCGACATTACGGGCAGCGAATGGCGGCGCTTCGATGAATGGTAACAATGCTCCTCCGCCAGCCTCGAATTGGCGGCGCGTCGCCCGCGCCGAAGCAGTGCGGGAAGGATGATTGTTATTCACCTATAATCAACGCGGAGAAATTTATGGAAATGGTGCTGACCGCTGTTTTTGAGGAAGTATCCGAATCCGAGGGCGGTGGTTACGTCGCCTACGTTGAGGAATTGCCGGGCGCAATCTCGGAAGGCGATACCCTAGGCGAGGCGCGCGAAAACCTGCGAGACGCGATCTCCCTGTTGTTAGAAGCAAATCGTGAGCTGGCAAAGCCCGCGCATGGGAAACGGATAACCCGAGAGTCAATAAAGGTCGTCGCTTAGTCGATGAAACGTGTTGATCTGTTGCGCCATCTCGAACGTAACGGTTGCGTTCTCCTCCGCGAAGGTGCCAAACATACCGTCTATCACAACCCGAAGGTGCAACGGACTGCCACCGTGCCCCGGCATAAGGAGGTCAAGGCTCCTACTGCGGCACGGATCTGCAAGGATTTGGGTATACCGCGCCCATAAGGACGACGAGCGAATGGCCCAACCAGCAGTTCAGGTTGGCGACAGGGCTTGGCCCGCCGCAAGATTGTGCCGTGGCAGACGCCCGAAAACCTCGGCCACTGGGAGACTTGCTGTTACTGGGGCGCGACACCTGCTATAAGCAGTTAATCGCTGATTGTTGATTGCGGATTGCTAAAACATGACCTACGACGTAGTGGTAGACGGCAAAACGCACCAGTTGGAGCTGACGCGCGGCGAGAAGACCTGGCTGTGCAAGGTGGACGGCCAGGAAATTGAAGCGGACGCCGCGCTCACCGCACGCGACGTGCTTTCGGTGCTGGTCGGCGGCAAAGCCTACGAGATCAAACGCGAGCGCTCGCTGCAAGGCGAGCTGCACATGGTGATCGGCAGCGCCCGCTATGCGGTGGATGTTCAGGACCCGCGGTCGTTGCGGACTCGCCGCGCTGTCGGCGGCGCCGAGGCCGGGCCGCAGAGGGTCAAGGCGCCCATGCCGGGTAAGATCGTCCGCATCATAGTCAACGAGAAAGATGAAGTGAAGGCCGGCCAGGGCATCATCGTGATGGAAGCCATGAAGATGCAGAACGAGATGAAGTCGCCCAAGGACGGCAGGGTACAGAAGATCCTGACCGCGGAAGGCTCAATCGTGAACGCGGGAGACACGTTGGCCATCATCGAATAGCGCAGGACATCTCAGCATCAAAAAAGGCGGAAGCTCGTCGCCCCCGCTATTCTTGGGTCGATATCGCGCAACTACTTCATCGTGGCCGCCTTCTTGAGAATTTCGTCGGCAAAGTAATTCTCCACCGAGGCCTTGTCTCGAATGGATTCGTAGTACGCCGCTTTCAGCAACTGTTCGCGGCGGTCACGCAGCTGCTCTCGTATGGCTTGTTGCACCCGCGGGTCCTTGAGCTCGCGCTGACCAGCAGTCTCCTTGCTGATGAGCTTAACGATGCGGAAGCCGTAAATCTGATGGCTGTTGGGATCGGCCACCGGCAGCACCGACGTGTATTGTCCGGGCTTCAGCTTGTTGATGGCGTCATAGGCGATCCGGTCCGCCTTCAGCGACGACTCCGGAACGAAACCCAGGTCGCCTCCGTTCTGCGAGGTCTCCGGCTGCTCCGAATAATTCATGGCTGCGGTGGCGAAGTCCTCGCCGCTGTCCAGGCGATTGGCGATCATCTGGATCTTCTTGCGGGCGTCGCCCTCATTCTGCGCCTTCATGGTTTTTACTTGCGGGTTGGGCTGCGTCGTCACCAGGATCTGCGCCAGGCGATACTGCGGCTCGATCAGGTTGAACTCAGCCTTGTGCTGGTCGTAGTAGCTGGTAATGTCGTCGTCGGTGATGTTGATCTTCGAGGTGACTTCCTTGTTGAGCACCTTGTCCACGGTGATGGAGCGGCGCAGGTCGCGCTTAAAATCGTCCAGTGTGAGCTTGCGCTCCTTCAGCCGCTTATCGAATTCCTCCTGCGTATAGGGCGCTTTGATTTCCGCCAGCTTGCGGTTGACTTCCTCATCCGTCGCCAGCAGCCCCAGCTTTTCCGCGCGCTGCATCAGGATTTCGTTATCGATGAGCTCGCGCAGAATACTCAGCCGCAAACTATCCGCCTGCTCCTGGCTGGGCTTTTCCGGCGACTCGGCAGTCTGGTTGTTGAAATACTTCTCCACTTCGGTGCGGGTAATCTTGCGGCCGTTCACCCGCGCCATTTCGTCTTCGCCTGCCTGTTTTCCGGAACAGCCCACGCTCGACAGCAGCGCAATAATAGCCATCGACAGAGTGGCTACGATCGCCACACTCTTGGGTTTCAATGTCAAACTCCGCTCCTTCTGAACACTGCACGGGATGCAAACATCAGGTTGTGCCAGCCTGGTATGTGTAGGTCAGACCTGTGCCGTCCCTACGGGACTCGACCCATCTCCCACTTTACCCAGCGCTGAAGCGCTGGGCTAAGCTCTTTAGCCCCGTTTGGGGCTGATTCTTGCCAGCCTCATTCGACTGACGAATCTACATGAATTCGGGTACCGGACCAGCGTCCTATTTGCTGGGCGCCGGCGGCGGCGCTGGGGCCGGGGCGGGTGGCTTTACTCCAGCCGCCAGCAACTGCTGGTCCAAGGCCGCTCTCACCTGGTCCGTGTCCAATGCCCCTTCCAGCCGTTCTCCGTTGACAAACATCGTTGGGGTCGCATTCACTCCCACTGAATCACCCTCGGCTATCGAGGACTTCACAGTGCCGTCGGCTTGGACTTTCACGCATGCCTGCAGCCGGTTAGCATCGGCCCCATTCTTTTTGCCGATATCCAGCGTGAGGCGGTCCAATTCACCGAAAGCCTGTTGCACGTCCTTCTGCGCGCCGCTGATGGCGTGCTGATTGGCGTGCACGTAATCGGCGAACTCCCAGTAGCCCTTGCCGCTCTCTTTGGCCAGGCAGTTGGCGTCGTTGGCGGCGTGTACCGCCCAGGGATGCATGGGCAGCGGATAGTCTTTGTAGATGATCCTTATCTTGTCGCCATATTGCGGCAAGATGTCGCTCATGAGCGTGCTGTGCATGCGAGAACAGAACGGACACTCGAAGTCGTCGTAGTTCACGATGGTGACCTTGGCGTCCGGATTTCCTCGCACCGGACGACCGGCTACGTCGATTTTCTTCATGGTGTCGGCGTAGGGGTCCTTGGTCAGGTCCATCTTGGTTAGGCGAATCAGGCTCTTGCCGTCTTTCGAAAGAATGAAGTCGACGGGTTGCGACTTCCCTCCATGACTCAAGGTGATGGTGAGGTTGTCATAGTTGGGAAACTCGCTTGGCGTCAGCGGTCCCAGCTTGACGTCCACGTCGGGGGGAATATTGAAGTAGGACCGGACCTGCCGCTCCACCTTTTGGGCCACGTCCGCAGGGGCGGAGTTTGACTTCGACTGCGCCGAACACCCGGCGCAGAACAATAACAGCAAGACAGCCAGTCGTCGCAAGTGCAAAATAAAAACCACCTTCGAGGGTAGAACCTAAGGCTTGATTATCTCATGGCGAGTGCATTCGCAGCACCTGCGGGCGGGCGTGGAGCTATCTGTGATCACGATCAGCCCGCCTGGATGTGTTAGGAACTAGAGTCATGGCTTTGTGGGGGGAAGAAGACCGCCAAGACTGGCGAAATTCCCGCCTGTCGGGGCGAAGCGAAGCAGACCAGGGATGAGATTCAATCCTCCCCCGCAATTTTCAGCAGCGTGCCTACCGGCAGCACAGCATTCATTGAGCCTGAGCGAAATCCTTCAAGATCGAGCGTCACGTAGGTAAACCCTAGCGCCTTGAAGATTCGCGTGAACTCGCTAACCATTTCCATGGTCATGGCCCGCGGCAATTCCTCCCGCGCGATCTCAATGCGCACGATCTCGCCATGATGACGCACCCGCACCTGGCGGAAACCAAGTTCTCGCAGCGCATCTTCGCCCCGCTCGACCGCCGACAGCGCTTCCCGCGTGACCGCGCGGCCGTACTCGATGCGGGATGACAGGCACGCCGAGGCAGGTTTGTCCCAGATACGCAATCCGGCTTGCGAGGCCAGTTGCCGGATGTCCGCCTTGGTCAATCCGGCGGCAAGCAAAGGCGCGGCCACACGGTGCTGGCGGGCCGCCTGCTGGCCGGGCCGGAAATCGCCCTGGTCGTCGAGGTTCACGCCGTAGGCAATGGCATCGAACCCCAAGCTTTGCCGCCGCTCTTCCATGACGGTGAATAGTTCGTCCTTGCAGTGATAACAACGTGCGCCATCATTGCGCAGATACTCGGGGCGCTCCATCTCCGCGGTGGCAACCATGCTGAGCGGTATGCTTTGTTCGTCGGCGAAGGCAATAGCATCGCGCATTTGCGAGCGCGCCAGACTGGGAGAGTCGGCCAGCATCGCCAACATGTTGCCGCCCAGTTCGCGATGCGCCGCCCAAGCCAGGAATCCAGAATCCACTCCGCCGGAATAGGCCACCAGCAAGCGCCCGAGCGAACGCAAGTGTTCCGCCAGAACTCGAGACTTGGCCGCAAGATCGTTGGCCTCGACTGGAAGGTTGGAATTCACCACAGACATCGCTCAATTGTAAGACACTGGCCGGAGAACCGAAGGTTGCGTGCTAATACAGTCTTTGCAGCCGCCGGATGGTGCCGAAGGTCCCAACGTTGGAAAGGCTGAACGAGAAGCGATAACTGTTCTCCTGGCTGATGGTGGGGGCATAGGCCGAGCGCGAATATTCGAAGGCCACGCCACAGCAGTCCCAGTTGTAGTTGGTCTGCACGGTTGCCGCTTGGACGTAATTGAGACGTGCATCCGCTGCCACACCTACCGCGCCACTCAACCCCTTCATGGCGACGTTACCGTACTGCACCATGACGCGGTACTGGTTGTAGATACTCAGGCCAAGCGTCGGTTGACCGGCGATGGGGACGGTCAGTGCGGGCTCTCGCATGTACGTCTGCCCACCCGCCACGTACCACTTGCCACTCTCGCCAATCCGTTGGCCCACAAAGAGGGTGCTGGCATTCAGTTGATGCAGCGTCGGGTCATAATCCACGGCCCAGGAGACGTCAGTTCTTGCATCTTGCACCCGCAGGCGGGAGATGACGGGCGAAAAGCGGCGCGCTTCCGAAAGAAACGCAATGCCGGTAAAGTCTACGGTGCTGTCGAACACATTACGCTGACCGGGTACTAACGCTCCGCCAAAAGTCGGATCGAAGAAATACTTCTGCGCGAGTTCCCAGGTGATGACTTCACGCGCCGGACCTTGCTTGTCATCGCAGGTACCGGGCTCCGCTTTGGTCGTCTTCGCGGCCGCGATTTCTTTCTGTTCGGACAGCAGCGCGTATTTGGGATGGTGAAAACATTCGGCTGGCGACTTCGTTTTCTTGGCGAAGAGCCGGTTGACCACGCCGTATTCCACTTCATTGGTATCGGCCAGAATATCGCGCTGGTCGAAACGGATGATCTGGCTGAAGTTGTCGATGCCCCCCTGGTAGCGATAGACAACCTGCGGTTCGATCGTATGCTTGATCACATAACCAAACAGTTTGCGATCGTAGATCTTCGATAGCGTTGGTGGCCTGATCTCCATCGCCGCGGCGAGAACATTGCGGTTGATCGGATCGCTGATCGCCTGCCCCACCGCCGCCGCACCTCCGCTCTGCAACCTCTGCGTGTAATAGGTCTCGCGCACCCCGGCCTCCGGTCGAAAAGTCCACCCGTGAAGAAACGTAGGCAGGGAAAGGTAGGGATGGGCATCGATGCGGCCGACCACTGGCGCGGTTTCAAATCCCACCTCGGACCGGGAAATGCCTTCCGTAGCCAGATCGTAGGCGTACACCAGGTTGGAGCGGCGGAAAGGGCGTTCCACCGAGGAAAACTCGAGCGTGGGAGTGTGGGCGATATCGATCACCTCTCCCGGATTCGTGCTCTGGTAGGACTGATAGAGCCCGGCCTGGAAGCCCAGCGCGTATCCATTCCAATTCTTGCTGAGAAATCCGTAGGAGCGGACCTCCGAGCTGATGGATTGCAGAGCATAGCCTTCGGCGAACGCCGCGCGAAACAGATAAGAGCTGAGATAGTCAACCGAGAGCACTCCGCGAAATCCCGCCGGCAACTGGATCGATCCGTTGGCTCTCAGTTCCTGGCCGCCTTGGTTCTGCCCCGGGTTCGGTTGCGACTTGGGGGCGCCTTGCTCGTCAATCACTCCGAAATATTCGGCCCTAAACTGGTAGTTATAGCCTACGGAGCGAAATATCCCGTGTTGTGCCCATCCCCGTGCAGAGTAAAGCGAGGCTCCGATGGTGGCGTCGTTGCTCCGATTGATGGCCCAGTAGAACGCGTCTCCCAGGATGGTACCCCGGGTGGTCGATTGCCCAAAAAGGGGCATAAGAAAGCCACTCTGGCGCCCCAGGTTATCGACTGGGTGTTCCACCCACGGAAAATAGAAGACAGGAATGCCCTGGATGCGCAAGGTGGCGTGATGCATCGTGGCTTCGGCGCCCACTTCCACGAATGCCGTCTGGGAGTTGAACTGCCACTTGGGCTTCGGTAACTGGCAGGAAGTGATGTAGCCGTGGTTGACCCGGTAATGGTCGGGGCCGAGCTTGTCCACGACCTTTCCCGTGAAAAAGAAAGGAGTCGAGGAAGTAAGGAACATGTCTTTGGTCTTGACCTTGACCCCAGTCGATCCGACTACGTCGTAAAACGTTCCCGTGTCGCGGCTGACGTCGTAGGTGGCGTGGGTGCCCACCAGGTGTTCGTTGTGGGCGCCCCCATCGAAGACCACGTGTCCGTCCGCCGTGACCTGCCCCGTGGTGGAATCGTAAGTGACCTGATCGGCGTGCAGCGTGTAGGTGCGGAACCGCATCACGACGTGACCGCGGGCCTTGTAGACGTCCTGGTTCTTTTCCTGTTCGTCGCCGCGAATCAGCACCTCATCCCGGCCCAGGGCCACGTTCATGGATGGACGCGGAGGTCCCAATTCCTGCTCGTTGCCGCCCGCCTGAATTTCCTGCTGGATGATTTCTTCGGTTTGTTTGTCTTCCTGGCCGGTATCGGTTTTCACCGTGACTCCGGGCTTGCCGGCCGGACTTTGCTGCGCCGGCCCAACATCCGAGGTCGAGTCGTTCGGCAATTGCGGTCCGGCAGGAGTTTCAGGAGCCGAAGCCCCATCGGACGCACCTGACGGTGGTGCGGCTTGCGCCGAACTATTAGGCTGCTCGGGCGGACGCAACTGGCTGGTTAACATGCCAGGCTGCAGAAACAGATGACATGCCACCAGCGCCGTGATAATCATTCGAGTGCGGGCAATCATCGAGAAGCGGGCGTCCCCTCACCGGGTTTGGTTGAATTCAGCAGAACCTTGCAACTTAGCACGTTGCCTACGGAGAGGTAAAACGCTATCTGCTTGCGCTGGTTCCACGCTGCTCTGGATTTTCTCCTAAACCCGCTCGATGTCCACTGGTTGCGCGATGCACGCGATCGGTTGCACAGCTTGCCACGCCTTATGGACGCGAGCCGACGACCTCTTTTTCTCATTTCCATTCACGATTCATCCGTGCTCTTGAGTGCAAAACACTTCGCGTGCTTTGTCAAGGAGGCGGGTAGAAGGAATAGTCGCGCCACGACATGACCGACCAGCGAACCTTGCATTCTGAAGCGTCTGAAAATTTATCGCGCGCCGACATCTGGAGGAATGAGATCCACGCCCGCGTGGCCGGCTATCGCACCCGCCGCGGTCGCCGTATCGAGGGAGCGTTTAGCATGCGCTTCCCCTTCCCTCCTCTTGAGCACGACGGGAACGGTTCAGTAACCTGCCCGCCGGCGGACTCGGAGCAGGTGGAACCGTTCGTTGCAGGCAGCATTGCCAGCGCTGAGCAAGCCAGCGCTGAGCAAATGTCAGCTGCCGAAGTTGCCAGTTCCGGGACGTGCGATCTCGCACCGGACGCCGCCTCCGCGGAGCCAGAAGTCTCGCCCACCGAATCCGCAGCGCTTCCAGAATTGCCGGCAGATAATCAACCGCCAACTCTTCCGGAGGTGCTGGTTGACGCTGATCGTGAACCGCCTCCACCTCCTCTGCCGCGGCCCAGAGCCCAGCGCAAAGTGATCGCCTTCCCCCGCCAGGCGACGGGAGCCCCGG
>OCTA010003692.1_pt1 | contig 13581 bp, 9 predicted proteins | sample 1538991 | NCBI WGS metagenome assembly OCTA01 (sample SAMEA3539302, study PRJEB22396) | soil metagenome | biome: tundra; feature: field; material: soil | place: USA | collected 2010-05 | depth 0.15 m
AACCTCATCCACGTCATGCGACCAAGTGATATTCGTTGATCAGGCCACCGACGTGAGCGTGTTTTCGGACGCGGTGCTGGTCGAGGTCGACCGGTTCGGGTAGCGGTTTGAGCGGCGCGGCGCCGTGCAGGGAGCGGTGCGGCCGGTGCTGATCGTGGTGGGTCTCGTACTGGCGCAGGATCTGCCGTAGATGGGCCTGGTTCCAGATGAGGGTCCGGTCCAGGAGCTCGCGGCGGCATCCGCCGATCCACCGTTCGGCGATCGCGTTCATGCGGGGCGTCTGGATGTTGCAGAGCACGGTCCGAATCCCGGCGTGAGCGATGACCGCGTCGAACGCGCACGTGAACTTGCTATCGCGGTCGCGGATCATGAACCTGACCCGGTCCGCCTGCTCGCCAAGATCCATCATCAGGTTGCGGGCCTGCTGAGCGGTCCATTCCGCGGTGGGATGGAACGTGACGCCGAGGATACGGACGCGCCGGGTCGCGTGCTCGATCACGGCAAGGACATAGGCGTGGGTTCCGTCGAGCAGGTCGACCGTGAAGAAGTCGCACGCCAGGATCACCTCCGCCTGAGAACGCAGGAACTGCGACCAGGCAGCCCCGGTGCGCCGCGGCGCGGGATCGATCCCGGCATTCTTCAGGATCTCCCACACTGTCGACGCCGCTACCTTCACGCCCAGGCCGGCCAGCTCGCCGTGAATTCTGCGATAACCCCATTCGGGGTTCTCCCGGGCCAGCCGGAGGACCAGGGCCCTGACATTCCGGCGGGTGGCAGGGCGGCCGGGCCTGCTGCGCCTGGACCTGACGGCCCAGCGGCAGCGGACGATGTCGCGGTGCCAGCGCAGGATCGTATCCGGGGTGACCAGCAGCCGCAGCCCGCGGCGGCGCGCCTTGGGTATCAGGCTGAGCAGGGCCGCGATCAGTGCCCGATCCGCCCAGTTCAGGTTCGGCCGCCGCGGCTGGCGTCGTTGCATGACAGCGAGATGGTGGCGCAGCATCAAGATCTCGGCGGTCTTCCATGTCTCCTCACGCTGAGACAGCCGAGGCCACGCGGCTAGGCGGGTGATCAGGAGGAACACGAACCGCAGGCACATGATCGGAGATCATCACGGCCAGGCGGCTGGCAGAGCAACTCTGCTGGTCAGAGCAGTGGACGGGATTTTCGGCACGGACAGCCGGCCGGGACCGCATGGCACGTGGCCGACCAGGGCGACGCCGTGCGCGACATCGCGGCGGTCATCGGTCGCAGACTGGGGCTCGCGGTGCAAGCCGTGCCGCAGCAGACGTTCGGCCCTCTCGGCCCGGTCTTCGCCACCGATCAGCCTTCCTCTAGCGCCCACACCCGACAGGCACTCGGCTGGCAGCCCCGGCACCCGAGCCTTCTCGAAGACTTGGAGAACATCCAGCCCTGATCGTAGGAGCAGAGATCATCGGACGATCCGGCCTGGCAGCTGTTCGCCGGCCCCCGACGTCGTCCCGGGCCTCCTCGATCAGGGCAGAGGTGAACTCCCAGACCTGGCCGTCTTGGCTGAGATGGGGCTGCTTACCTCTTGACTCGGCCGCGTATAGCTAGTGCTCCCAGGCCGAGGAGCACTGGGCCGCCGACCCGCAAGACCATGCGAATCACCTGACCCCAGTCGCTCAGCGTCGTCGGCAGGTGCCCATAAAGGTTGAGGGACAGCACCGACCCCGTCGCGTAGAGCAGGCAGTCGATGAAGCCGGGGTGATGTGCGTGACGCCCGAACCCGGTGCGCTGCAGCGCCTCGGCGGCGGCCAGGATCAGGCATCCCAGCACGAGCATCGAGCGGCTGGCGCGCAGGCCGTATCCGCTCACCAGCCAGTAGGCCGCAAGCAGCCACCGCTCGTCTCGGCCTTTGGTGCTCAGGCGGCGCATTTCCATCTCGCCGTAGTACAGGTCAGCCGTGCCCGGCTCATTCCGCGCGTCCTCTACCCCTTGGCGTAGCTGGCGGTACAGGACGGCCAGGCGGGGCGACGTGGGCGGCAGCTCCTGAGGATCGCCCGGCTGGACGGGGATGGAGCTGGTCCAGCCGAGCGTTGCTAGCCGCGTGGTCCGGCGCCACAGGTGCTCCTCGTAGAGCGTCTCCCGGCGGGTCCATCGCCAGGGCAGCCAGTGCCACCGCAGATGCCAGCTTGGCGGGGTGCGGGCGAACTCGCAGCGCCCCTCAAGGCGCAGTTGCTCGGGACGGCGCAGGCCATAGATGAGGCATCGGCTCAGGTCCGCATCGGACAGCGTGAGGTGCTCGGCGTCCACGCCGCGCAGCGAGCGGACCCTAACGAGCTGTTCGTCGGCTGCGCGCTGGCGCTGGTTTTTGCCCTGGCTTCGGCCCAGGCTTTGGGCCTGGGCAGCGCGGAGCCACGATTCCATGGTGGCGGGCTGCTCGAAGATGCTGTCCGTCAGCCACAGTTCTGCGCCCGCAAGCTGCAGCCTTATCCGGCCGCTGAGCTTCGCGTAATCACAGCGTACTAGGGCGAAGTCAGCACGGACGTCAACCTCCCCGGTTGCGCGCAACCCGGTAAGCCCCAGAGTGGTAGCCGCTCCCAGCGGGCGAGCGGTTGCGGTTACCAGCTCCAAGTCGGCGACGCTGGCATTCTCGAATGAGATATCGTCTTTAGCGCTGATGCTGGTGAACGTCGCGGTGCCAAATGCGCAGTTTGCGAAAGAGGCTGCTCCGGTAAATTCGATGCTGGTGAATGTCGCAGTGCCGTCGAACATCGCCCCGGAGAAATCCGCGGTCCCCCCGATGCATACTGTTGCGAAAGTTGCATCTTTGAAATTGCAGCCGGTGAATGTCGCCTCCCCCCTTATCGCCATGTTGCTGAGCTCGATTGGATCTCCGAACGTCGCCTGCTCGCAGCGCGCGGCACCGATCCTGAGCTGTCCGCTGGCGGGGTCGCGCAGCATTCCGAGTATCTTCCTCAGCAACTCGTCGCCCACAGTAACGCCACGCAAGTCTAGGTTAGAGCCGGGCGCAAGCTCGCCAAGCGCGGCCTCAAGGGCATCCACGGGCAGGTGAGTCCAGCAGCGGTCGGCGCCGGCGGTCGGCACGGCGGCACATGCGTCAAGATAGCCGCAGAGCGGCCAGTTCCCTTCCATAAGCGCCTCCATCGTCTAGCTGATCATAAAAATCGTCCTTGGAGCATCGAGCGTTTTATCACACCTGAGTTCTGTGTGACGTAGCTTCGCTAGGCGGCTCTGCTGTGATGAGGTTTCCGACTCGGACCCGAGCCTGGATTTGCGCAATTTCCGCTTTTCTCTGCTTATCGAACGCCAGTTCATGTTGTTCCATGGCGTCAGGTTATCCGCAGCCGCCCGCCGTAGCGGCCTGCGCGTAACGCGCTTTATACGCCGCGGTGAACGTCCGCCGCGAAAGGCGTCCCGGATTCCTGCTGTCCACTCGACCATCTTGCTCCGTCATGGCGGCCTGGCCAGCAAGGGTCATCATCACTGTCTTGAAAGTCCTACGTCGCCTTACTTCCCTCCAAAGGGCTCATACATCCCTTATCCCACTCAAGTTTGACAGAGGGAAGTAAGGAAGTGCGCATTAAATTCGGGACAGTTCACTTACCGGTGGCGGATGTGGTTTGCTGGGTATAGTGTTGTGAGTTCGGGGAGGCGGAGTCGTCAACTGCGAGCGAGGCAAGATCATTTAGTGCTCCAGCTCGGTGGACCGCTGTCCGGCATTGCCCGGCGGCGTTCCGTGAGGGTTCCCAAATCTCGGAATTATCGTGGATTTCGCACATGGAATCGAGAGCCCGGGAGCCAGATGGGCGGCGACTACCTTAGGACGGCTGGCGGTGCCGAGCAAGGTCGGCTCGTAATGCCGTTCTACTTGATCTGTGACGTGTCATACACCATGCGAAATGAGATCACAGCGCTTCGCAATGGGATAACACGGATCTGCGAGGAGATCCAGAGCAGGCCCCTCCTCGATGACGTGGCGTACATTTGCGTCCTCATCTTCGCCGACACCACAAAGGTCATCGTGCCGCTGGGGCGGATGAGCGAGGCTACCGTCCCGCACTTCAGCCACGAGAAGCTGGCTATCTACGGCCAAGCTTTTCGGGGGCTGGCGAAGGAGATAGCGGACGATTACGAGAGCCTCTCGTGGAAGGGGTACCGTGTCTACCGGCCTTGCGCCTACTTCCTAACCGATGGCGAGCCCGCCGATCTGGATTGGCGGCGCACGTTTGACGAGACGCTGAGCGAGGAGGCGATGACCCAGGCCGGGGTGCCGAGAGGTTACCCGATCTTCGTGCCCTTCGGCTTCCGTGAAGCGAAGATGGAGACCTTGCAACAGTTGGCCTTCCCGCACGGCCGGTCGAAGTGGTACCACGCGCGGCACGACTCTTTCGCGGAAGCGCTCACGGGACTTCTGGACATCATCATGCGATCCGTGATGAGCAGCAGTAACAGCGGGGCAGTCGGGAAGCCAGCCCATGACCTTCCCGATCCGAGCAAGCCCTGGATCTCGGCCGGTGTCGCCTGACCCGCCCTATGAGGTGACCGCCATCGAGCTATACGTGATCGGAAATCCGGGCCGGGCTGCGTCGGAGGTGCAGGTTGGCCCGCCGCCCGCCCGGGTTGGCCCCGCTGACAGCGAGTTGAGCGTCGCCGCGGTCGCCGGGATGGAGATCCTGGCAGTCAGTTCGCGGGGGCTTGAGCATCGCGCGGCCGGGGTCGTGCGCCAGGACGCGTTTGCGCTTGGCCTGCTCACCGCGCCAGACGGGCCGGACCGGCTGGTGGCCGTGGTGTGCGACGGCGTGGGCAGCATGGCGCGATCCGATGAGGCGGCCCTGCTCGCTAGCCGCCGCCTGGCGGTGCTCGGTGCGGCGGGGGTGGCCTGGCCTGAGGCGTTTGCCCGGGTCAACTCAGAGTTGCGGACGGTCGCTGGGGACGCGGGACGGGACGTCGGCCCTACCGACGGCGGGATGGCGACGACCGCGGCGGCGCTCGCCGTGCATCGCGAGGGCGATGACTGGGTTGGCGAGGTCGCCTGGGTCGGTGACTCGGCGCTGTGGCACCTGGATGGTGCACTCCGTTGGGTGCCCCTGACAAGCCCTCCAGACGACGACATGGAGCCGGGTTTCTACTCGGGCGAGGTGGTGACACTGCCGGGCAGCGACGGAATCCCGGCCACCCTCTCCACGCGATTGTGCGCGGGCGCGCTGTTCCTGATGTCGGATGGCATCGCGAACCCACTACGGTGGTCCGCCGACGTGCGCGGCACGCTGGCACGCTGGTGGGGACTTCCGCCAGCCCCGTACACGTTTGCCGCACAGGTGGGGTTTGCACGCCAGACGCACGTTGATGACCGGACCGTCATCGGCATTTGGCCGGATAGGGGGAAGGCCCATGCGGCTGAGGTCTGATCTGACGAACCTCGTCTCCATAACCGAGGGCGAATTCGGCGCGGTGTATGAGGTGCGCGACTACACGATGAAGGGTAACCCGACGCCGCTCGCGTACAAGGAGTACAAGCACGACCAGGCGGGCCCGCGAGGTCAGACGCATGCCCATCCCGGGGCGGCGGCGGAGAACGCGGTGGAGTTCCGGAAGAAGATGGCCTCGAAGTACCCGAGCGTGCGGGCCGAGATCGACAGATTCTTCGCGTGGCCGTGGGAGATCGTCAAGGACGAAAAGACTGAAGAAACGACCGGCAACCGAAACCTGGAGGTGTGCGGGTTCCTGATGCCGCTGGCCCCGGCGGATTTCTTCTGGCACGCCGGGCGGGTATCGGGCCGGCTGCGGACTCTCGACTGGCTGGCTACGACCGAGCGTTACTGGCGGCGCATGGAGGTGGAGGAGGTCATGTCCAAGGTCACGGTGGCCGACCGCCTGCTGCTCATGACACAGCTGGCCTTCGCGTTCGCCGTGCTGCACAAGCAGGACTGGGTGGTCGGCGACTTCAGCTACACGAACGCGGCGTTCGCGCTCGCCCCGCCGAGGCTAATGCTCTTTGACTGCGATGATGCGGCCAGCCTGTCCGATGAGAACCGTCACCAGCCGCATACGCCCAACTGGTGGCCTCCGGAGTGCGAAGGCCACCAGGGGCAACGGCAGCAGGACCATGAGACCGATGTGTACAAGCTCGGGCTGGCGATCGTCCGCTGCCTGAAGCCGGAAGATGGTGCCACCACTACGAGGGACGCGGGGCGACTCGCCGGCGTCCTCGACGTCGAGGGCCTCGATCTCGTCAGGCGGGCGCTGTCGGACGCCCCGCGCGCGCGGCCGACGGTCGAGGAGATCTACCGCCATCTGAAGCGGGTCACCGACCCGATGATCGCCCCGCCAGTGATCGAGTACACCGAACTGATCACCCCGGTCGTCTTGCGGGGGACGGACGGGGTAGTGGCCTGGCGGATTGCCAATGCGGACAAGATTGAGATCCTTCTCGGTGAGGACCAGCCGGAGACGGTGCGAACGGTCACCCCGGCGGATCGCGCGGACCAGTGCGCCTTCCCGGTTGCCAACTCCGGGCAGGTCACCGTGACGGCCACCAACCGTTACGGCGGGCGGAGGCGCGTCGTCGGAGACGTCACGATCTTCGAAATACCTCCGATCAGTGTTGACTTCACCCAGATGCCACGGCTGGATATCCCGGTGCCGCCGGAGATCCCGTTCGACCCGGCCGAGGTGGCGTTTCCCTGGGGAGTTCCCACGATGCCTGACATCCCGGATGCCAGGGCCCCAGACGTCAATATCCCAGAGATCCAGGTTTCCGAGGCGAGACTTCCCGAATTCGAGGATCTCCTGCGCGCCCTCGCTCCCGACGGGATGGTGACGCCATCGCCGTCGGCCATCGCCGACGCGGTGCGGGACGGCGTGCAATTCCAGGTTGAGCTGATCCACGCCGAATCCAAGCGCTTCGATGCGTTGTTGCGTAAGAGGCTAGCGGACCGGCAGCGGGAGGGCGGGAAAGCTGAGAATGGCCAGGCGTAACTATCTTGCGTGGCTGGGCGGCGGCGACCCGGACGCGGTTGCCCAGTCCGGGGAGCGCACCCGGTTCACCTCGATGGGCGGCGTTCTCCTCGGGACGGCTAGCGTCGCGGCCGTGTCGATGTTCTTCGCGCTGCATCACGCCGTGGGCGCGGACGTTGGCTGGTCGATACCGATAGCGCTGGGCTGGGGATTGCTGATCCTCACCATCGACCGGTTCATGGTGATCACCATGAGCAGCACCCGCGGCCACCCGTTCCAGATGCTCGGGATGGTGCTGTTCCGGTTGCTGCTGGCAGGGCTGATCGCGACGGTCGTGTCGATGCCGCTCGTGCTGCAGATCTTCGCCAGCGACATCGGCGCGGAGCTCCCCATCCTGGCGGCGCAGAAGTCTGCGCAGTACAAGCAGAATCTCCAAAAAAGCCCGCTTGAAGGGCAGATCACTAATCTCCAAGGGGTGATCAAGAACGAGCAGGCGGTGGTGGAGGGAACGGCGCCCGGCCCGGTGCAGTATTACGAAGGTCAATTGACTAACCTGAACCAGGCGATCGGGAAGGCGCGGGCAGCGGCCAGTGCCGCAGACCTAAAATATGAATGTGAGATTGGCGGCTATAAGGCCGCGACCGAGGCTTGCCCGCCCGGAACGACCGGCATAGCCGGGAAGGGCCCGCATGCCATAGCTGACTACAACGCTTGGCAGCAAGATCTGGCGACTGTTAAAAGCCTTCAGGGTCAGCTGTCGCAGGCGGAGAGCGCCCTCCCAGCCGCGCAGAGGTCGGACGGGCGGAATGTTGCCACCGCGCAGCATGCGCTGTCGCAGAACGAAACAAAGCTGGCCGGGCTGGAACAGCAGTACGACAGCGATATCTCCAATGACGAGATCGCGAACAAGAAGGACACCGGGCTGCTGGCGCAGATCCGGGGGCTGTTCTCCGCCAGCGACCAGAATCCTGGCCTCGCGATCGCGCACTGGACCGTGACCGCGCTCTTCTTCGTCATCGAACTCCTGCCGGTCGGGGTGAAGACGATGCTCCTTCTCGGGCCGGAGAGCATGCATGAGCGCATCGTCGCTATGCGGGAAGAGGCCGCCATCAAGAAGGTGCAACGGGAGATTGACGCTGAGCGCGAGCAGGAAGAAGCTGCCATCGAGAAGATACGACGAGAGATTGAGGCTGAGCGGGAGGACGCTGAGAGTGAAAGGCAATCCGCGCGTGACCGCCGAGCGGCGGAGGAACAGGCGGGGCTCCAGATAACGCAGCGTCACCTGGACGCCGAGCGCAAGATAGCCGATGGCAAAGCGGAGACCCTGGAGATCGCCGCGGCGGACATTCAGCAGCGGGATTTGGCAAACCGGATAGAGGTCAATGAGAGCGTTGCCAAGGAGTCGCAGAACTATGCCATGGGAATCGTGGGTGAATGGTCGGCGGCGATCCGCGACAAGTTCAGGAAGGCCCCGCAGCAGCCGCCAGGCGACCCAAACGGGAAGGCATCGGACGGAACCAGACTCAGCGCGAACGAGGCGAGCCAGAACGGCCACCAGCCACAGACGGAGGAATGGCGAATCCAGGGTTACACCACTCCTGGCAGCGACAGTAATATCATATGACTAGCACGCGTGATGGCTGGGAACCGGACGACGGTTCCCGGGCGGCTGACTCGGCGGAGTGCCTGCTCGTGGTGGGCGGGTACGTCCGCAACGCTGCTCTTCTTGACCGGGTCGTCGATGAGGTCAAGGACCGCATCGAGATGTCACCGTCAATGGTTGACTTCTTCGAAGTCCGCTTCGTGGATATGGGAGCGCGGCCCGATCGATCGACCGGCGTCGTCGCTGGGGTGGCCCGGCTCGCCCTTGAGTTCACGAGCCGGCCAGGTGATGTGGCGCGTAACTTCTCGGCGCTGATCGTCATCGACCATTCGGCGGCGGTCATTGACCGGGTGTTCCGGGCGTGCCGCACCGATCCCGTCTTGTCCGAACTCAAGGTACGCTCCCTTGGCCTTGCCAGAAAGGACGATCGCCAGCCGACCATGTCGCCACCTCCAGCACTACCCGGGGATGGCGTGGAGATCGCCATCTCCCGCGAAGGCAAGCTCACCCGTGACGATCTTGTCGCCGATATCTACCGACACGCCGAGTTCTTGCTCCACGACTTCGGGTCCGGTGGGGAGGAGGGCGTGACCGGGCGCAGGCTGAACGAGATCGCCTCTGCAGCCGAGCCGACGCTAAGGCGCGTTATCGCGGCGGCGACGGAGGCCGATAACGAAGCAGCGCTCAAGGCGCGCGCGGCCGAGGCGACGAGGCAGGCCGAGCTCCGCAGGCAGGCCGAGTTCTGTCGAGAGGCGGAGTGCCTCAGGGATGAAGCCGAGCTGAGGCGGCATGCGAAAATGCGGCGGCGAGCCGAGGAAGGGGGGCTAGCGGAGGGACAGCAGCAAGCCCAAGACCAGAGTGTCGGCATCGGGACGGGACGGGACGGGACACCCCACGCGGCGGATAAGCCGGGGGACGCGCCGGGGGGGGACAGCGGTCAGTCACCACCGAAGACTGGCCAGGCGCCACAGGGCCAGCCGTCGGCGTCCGTGGAGGACTCATGGCAGCCAGGACCTCGGGGCAGGGGTGCTCGCCTGCTGGAGTCCAGCGCTAGCCAGGTGGTCAGGAGACTCCGCGGTGTGCTTGCGTCCAGGGACGTCGGCGGACTCGGAGCCGCCGACGTTGAGGAGATGCTGCACGAGTGCGTCGGGCGGCTGCGGGCCGGGGACTCCAAGGGTGCCAAGGCCCGCATCTCCGCGCTTCGTGCCTATGCTGACGGCGAGATCAGCGCGGAGGAGCGGCGGCACTACAGGGTCATCGTGATCGAGGGCCATTTGCTGCAGCCGGGCCTGCCCCTGGGAACCCTTGACGTGGCGTTCTACGACATGGTGCTCCGGCTGGCGTTCGGGCAGCCGCTCGACTACCCGGGGTACTGCGATGTTGAGAACTGCCTAACGCGGTTCGGCGAGCATGGCCAGTTGCCCTATCGACGTCCGGTGCTAGAAGCCATCGACCGCGGCGGGGCGAGCGATGCAAGGGTGCTAGCACTCACGGGCTACCATCTGCGCCCGGGACGGCTGGACGAATGGCTCCGGTTCCGCGAGGTGGACCTGCAGCGGCTGGTCACTGCCCTGGCGGCAGGCGAGTGGGGCATCCCAGCGCACGCGGACATCACCTTCAAAGTCATCCACCTGTACCTGGGCAGTCTGGGACCGCGCGACGATCGGCGGGATGTGCTAAGGGCCCTGCGCGCCAACGGCTATCTGGTCGCCGCGCTGTATGAGCGCTGGCCAGACTCCGTGGCCACTCAGGTCACCGAGTTGACGGCGTTCCTGCAGTCTGCCTACCCTCACGGGCTGGACGCGATGGCCGTTGCTGACGTTTTCGCCTCCAGCGAGCCGACTCCGGCGCTGGCGAGAGCGGCGTTGCGGACGCTGGCTGCACCGGGCCTCGCGCCGCTGGTCATCCGGACGTTCATGCGGAAACTGGGGGAAGACACCAATCCGCCGCAGGAAGCAAAGTTGCTGAAAATCCTCACGACCGACCCTAAGGCGTGAGCCTGCCGTGGGAAGGGCCAAGCCACCCGGGCCGGTGATCGGCCATCACAATCAGTTCGCGGTGGCGGGCCAGCCTCGATCCACGGCGCTGGTGGCCGCCTTCTGCACTTTCGGCTCGGGATCACTGGCCGCATAATCGCGGAGCCAGGCGCGGGTCCTGGGGTCATCGTGCCAGTCGGTGGCCAGCGCGCGGATCACGGCCAGCTTCGCGGCGGACTCATTATCGGGGAATGCGCGGTCGCGCAGCCAGGCACCGATCTCCGGGTCGTCGTGCCAGGCCGCGGAGATCACCTGGATCGCCGTCAGGCGCACTTCGGGATCTAGGTCGCAGACGGCGCGGTCGCGCAGCAGGGTGACTGTTTCAGGGGCATCGTGCCACTCGGGGATACCCGCTAGTAGCTGCAGGGCAGTCTTGCGAGCGTCCGGATGCTGGTCATTACAGGCCCGCTGGCACAGCCACGAGTATGCCTGATCAGGCCAGCCGAGCGCGACCTCCCGGGTCGCTACTCGGCACGCCTGCGCGCTCTTGACATCCCCGGACCTGGCGTCAGTGGCGCTAACGTCCCCTGCCATGGGGGCGCGAAGCCATGGGAGGGTCTCTGGGGCATCGTGCCAACCTTCGGCGAATACCTGGACCGCCGTGCCGCGCACGTCGGCGTCACCGTCGAGGGCCGCGCGCTCCTTGAGCCAACAGGGCGTCGCGGGGTCATCGTGCCACCCTGCGGCGACCGCGCGCAGCGCCATCTGTCGCACATACCAGGTATCGTCCCGGCTGGCTAGGTTCCGCAGCTGGACGCCAGTCCCCAGGTCGCCCCGGCGGATGATGGCGAGCGCCTGGGCCGCCGCCGCGCGGACATACGGGTCCGCGTCACTGGCAGAATCGGCGTTAGCGCCGTGATGATTCGTGCCGTCGTCATCGGGGCCGCCAAAGGCCAGTCGCTCCAGCACGGAGACGGTCTGTCTCGCATCCGCCCAGTACACGGCCAGCGCCTGCGCCGCCACGTAGCGCATCTCATCATCGGGATCCGCAGTAGCCCGTTCGCGCAGCACCCGGGCCACTTGCTCATCGCGCTTCTTGTCGCGCCAGCCAGCCGCCAGGGCTTCCAGCGCCGCCCGCCGCACCTCCAGGATATCGCCGCCTGGGCACGCAGTCGCAGTGAGAAACTCGGCCGTGTCCGCCCGGTCGGGCCACCCTGAGGCGAGAGCGCGCACCGCCGCCACTCGCACCTGCGGGTGGCTCTCATCGGCGTCGGTGGCGTGCTTGCGCAGCCAGGGCAGGGTGTCCGGGTTATCGTGCCAGCCTGCCACGAGCACCTCCGACGCCACAGCGCGCACCCGTGGACTCTCGCCGTCGGCGGCGCGCTGCCAGAGCCAGGGGAGGGTGTCCGGATCGTCGTGCCAGGCGTCCGCTAGTGCCCGCACAGCCACGACCCGCACACTCCAGTCACCGTTACCGCTGCCGATTCCGCGCAGCAGTGCGGCGATATCCGCGTCGTGCCAGGCGTCCGCTAGTGCCCGCACCGCCGTGCCACGGACCTCGGAAGCTCTGTCCCCAAGGGCTCGTCCGCATAGCAGGTCGCGAGTCGCCGGGCTGTCGGGCCAGTGCCTGGCCAGGGCGCGTACCGCGCCCTGGCGCACATACCCGTCCAGGTCGCCGTCGGCTGTGGCGGTGGTCTGTAGCAGCTCGGCGGTTTCGCCATCTGGCCATGCTGCGGCAAGCGCCTCGATCGCGGCCGCCTGAAGCGCCTCCGAGCCGGCCCACCTGGCGAGCATGGTCAGGCGCTTGCGTGCCGCGCCGTCGCGGCCGAGCAGCGTCGCGTAGACCCGTGCGGCGGCGATCTGGGCAGGCCCGGGGCGCTCGCCCTTGAGGAACTGCCCGCGGGCGAGGTACCAGGTCTCGTATATCGGCCGACCGTCCCAGTCCGGAGGAAGGGTGGCGAGCACTGGCACTGCAGCGCGTTCCAGGGCGTGCGCCACGGTCACGCCGATGCCATAGTCGGAGCGCTCACGTATTGTCTCGAACAGCCTGCACAGTGCGGCGCCGATTGCCTTGCTCGCCTCTTCGGTCTCGCCGTAGTGCCGGACCTCCCCGAGGCACCGGATCGCCAGTAGCACGTGCCTGGGCAGCGGATCGAAGTCCAGGTACCACAGCGGGCTGGCGCGTAGGAGCGTCCGGATAGCGAGGTCTGCCCGTTTTGCCCGAAGCAGGCCGGCCAGCAGGGGCAGCACCTCCTGCCAGGCCGGCTCGCGCCAGTGATCACGGAACCTGGCTACGACGTCGTCCTCATTGATCTCTTGCTCGGCGAACTGGTGGCGGATGTCGTCGGCGGCGAGATAGTCAAGGAACGCCCGGTGGACGAACCCGTAGGCGTCGGTCTCGAACTTGGCGAGGATATAGTCACGATCCCTGAGCTGGTCCAGCAGGTGGCGGGCCACGGCGTCAGCATCTCCTTGCGAGCGCTTGAAGCGCTGCGCAACGAAGCCGGAGAACACCTTTTTGAGCTCATTACCGGACAGGTAGTTCCTTGGCTGCTGGCCATTCGCGTTATCTATGATGCGGCGAGCCGCAAGGCGCAGCAGTTGCAGCTTTTCATCGAGGTCCACCAGATCAACCTGGCCGGAGCCATTCCTCTGGCGCAGGTGCCTGCCCGCGTCCCATCCCTCCGCGAGGAGCCGGACCGTACGGCCAAGCGCGTCGATGCGGGTCGGCGGTACTTCCTCGGCGCGCCCGAGGAAGGCGATGCTGGTCAGCAGCAACGGGTTGCCGGCGAGTTCCGCGATGGCCGGCGAACGCCGTACCGTGCCGAGAAGGCGGGCGGTGAGCCGCTCTGCCTCGGGCTCATTGGCAGGGTAAAGGGCATGGTAGAACCGATGCGCGAAGTCGGACGCCTCGAGCGGGTCGAGATCCTGAAGAGTGTGGTGGGCGAACCTAGCCTGGTCAAGCTCGTGGCGGTCATAGTCGGTCACCCGTGACGTGACGATGACCCGTGCCCCGGTGTAGAACTAGGCGAACTCCTTTATCTGCTCCTTGAGCTGGTC
>OCTA010003694.1_pt1 | contig 13571 bp, 12 predicted proteins | sample 1538991 | NCBI WGS metagenome assembly OCTA01 (sample SAMEA3539302, study PRJEB22396) | soil metagenome | biome: tundra; feature: field; material: soil | place: USA | collected 2010-05 | depth 0.15 m
AGATGCCGGTTACATTCTGCGTTTCCAGTACCTGCTGTTGCAGGAACGTGGCCATGAGGAGCGACCGCTGTAAACCCTGATTGGTGAGGTTTGCCGTCGTGGGATTGACGTCGCCGGGAGCTTGATAAGCCAAGTCCTCGCTTACCACGAAGATCAGGTTGAGGTTGGCGGCGTTCAGCGAAGCGGGAGTTGGCGGCGCATTGGAGCCGCCGCATCCTGCGAGCTGCATCAGAACGAGAACCAGGAACAGTAGCCGTAGAACGATACCTTTATTCATAATAGCCTTGAGTCCTTTCTCGCAACCACTTCGAGCTTGCGGCAATCGCTCGGCAGTGACATCAGCCACGATGGGCGAGCCCCAAAAACCGGCAATTCTGAAAAGGGCGATCCTCAATTCCGGATACCTGACCGATGGGATTCTTGCCCGCTAAAAGACCTACGCCTTTCGGCGAACTCAATAATCCGCGACCGGCCCTTCCTGAACGATCTGATCTGATGTAATATTGCTGTCTTTTCAGGTAGAGCTGGTCTTGCCAATCAACTCATGCTGACGTTCATGCATGACGTTCAATGCTAGGCAAGTACTGCCTGGGGGTCTGTAATCTCAAGTACGCTTCCGCACGAAAACCTTCGGTCGGGTAAACTTCCCTTCCTAGGCAACCAACATGAGTTTCTTGACCATACGATGTTATTACGTTAGCCGCAAAAGAACCTTGGCCGCTATGGTTTGGAAGGCTGTGTTTAGTTGACTCTTGCAGGCCGTGAGAGCGCTACCCGTACAGCTTGGTATATAAAAAAACAACCCTGCGGGCTGGCCTTTAATGTAAGTTGCAGGATAGTTGGGGTCATTTGCAAGTTGTGCCAAGAAAGCTTGCGTGGTTGTGGTTACGCCCGTACCTAACCCGATAATAAAGATAAAGGTGGGGACAGGGCTTTCGGTGCGCAAGGCAATGGCAGTTTGAATGGCACGGTACTTGGCATCAGCGGTGACGGCGGACTGTGAAAATGTTACCTGGGTCCCCTGTGACTGAGAGGGAAACTTGGTTACGATGTTTCCGTTGATATCCGTGCAAATGGCGCCTCCGGAGGTGTACGGGAAGCCTGTCCCGCTGGTGTAATGGCCCCAGTCAGTTGTTGCACTGGTAGGATCGAAGAAGTCAACCTGCGACCCTGAGTCATGCCCTCCATAGTTGATAAGCGTTGAACCGGTACCACCCTTGCCCTTACAGTAAATCGAGTCCTGAACGGTGTTCATCAATCCGTCCGTGAAATATACTATAACTTTGACTATGTTCTGTCCGGGTAGCACGGGAACGCTGCCGTTTTGTACTTGGGCGAGCGAGAGTGGCGCCCCCATAGTATTGCTTTGGATTGGTGCGGTTCCCGCTCCCGTGCCGAATGTGCCGCCGGTGAAACTCAGGGCGTTGACCGCAGTGGTGATCGGTGTCTTGAAGTTGTAATTGATTGCATAGTCCACCGTCGCATTGGAAGAGAAGCTACCCATCGCAAGTTCGTCGCCGGTGGCCGAATTATCGAAGTTAGCGATGAAGAGTGGAACGGCGGATTTTAGTGCCTCTCCTCCATTATTTCCGGTCACTCCGGAATCGCAATGCTCAGTTCCACCGCACATTGAGCCCGATCGGTCTAGCACGATGGACATGACCAGCTTGCCCCTTGTTGCCACCGCGGTGTCGCTCACCGGCACCCTGGCCCATTGCGGGAGAATGTCCATGAAAAAAGTGTTCACGTAAGCGGTGGCCGTTACCTCAACCTGCTGCCCGCCGTGGGCATCGATTGGGAACGTGACGCTTGGCGTAGGCGGATTAGCTCCGAAATTGGCGTTAAATATACCGGTGCCCAGTTCCGCAGCGGTCGTCTGTCCTAGCGACAAGTTCTTCATGGCCGTGAGGCATGCGGCATCCACAGCCGTCGATAGCTTCGCCTTGGTGGCATAAATCATTCCCACATCAATGGCCAACCCTGCGCTCAGTACAAGGAGGGGCAGAACCAGCGCGAGAACGATAACGATTTGCCCCCGGTCGCTCTTTACAATGTTAGCATTGCACATATGCATACCCGTCGTTAGTAATAGGCCACCCTGTAGAACTGAGATGGCATGCTCTGTCCTAATAGACCCGATATGGGCGTGATGGTGTTGTAGGTGTAGAAGATTTCGGTCACGTAAAGAGAAGACCCCGTGGCTTCCGCTAGGAGTGCCGTAGATGCCGCTGCGGGGAGAGTAGCACTCGAACTTCCACAGCTTCCTTGTCCGTTGAGGCAACCGACTTTACTGGTGCACGCGATCCCACCCTGAGAAGCTTGGCTTGTGACTTGGAGAGAACCTGAGTTGTTGGTAACAGAGGTAACTATGACGCATCCCTGGGTGCTTATGTTTAGGTCCGATCCCGCGTAGTTAGTCACTGTTTGCGCAGTTGTCGCAAGACTGGCTCCGCGCGAAGCCATGCTGGAACCCTCTCCAATGAGGTTATTCATTACCTCAACGTCATAGATCGCTCGGCCGAAGTCAATGATTCCAAAGACGAAGACACACAGAACGAGGAGCGCGAACGGTAATTCTACCAACGCCTGACCCGACTTGTCCCTATGTAGCTGTTTTATCTTTATCTTCATAGGCCCCCTAACTTTCGCTGGGTGGAAAGATTTCATTGGTAAAAGCCGAACTTACCTTTAACGTGTACAACTTGTTCGGAAAGAACGCCCCGATCGGCCCGGTCATGAAATGATATGGGTAGGTTACGGTGATGGTTACGATGTCACCCGGCCCACCAGCTCCGTTGGGGCACCCTCCGCCCTCGTCCTGACAAGTTATGCTGATCTGGGAGCTGTTAAGGCGGCCGAGTGAGGCATTTTCGACGGTTTGCAGGATTGAGTTGTATCTTGTTTGGGTGCAGGTACCATCACTACCGGTTATGCATTCCCCGGTAATAGCATACCGTCCCCCCTGCCGCACAGCATCCTGGAGGGTTACCCTCGTAGAGACCAGATATCCATAGTCGAGGGTTCCTAGTACGAGCAGCAAGAGAATCGGCAATGAGATCGCAAACTCTACTAGCGTTTGGCCGGAATCATTTGCTTTTACCATTTTGTCAAAAGCTTCCTTTAGGCGAACTACATTTTCCCAACTGGCTGAAAGATAAGGCCTCCCTCAAAATGGCACGGTCCCATCGATTTACCTCTATGCGTAAGTCTCTGGGCAGATGCTAGGCATTTTCGCTGGACGTATCACGCACGTCCCGGAACACACTGAAAGCTGACCATGGTTCCAAGCGCATCGAGAATTCTTAAGTCCCACCAGCCTTGTTCGGCCTCACGGCGGATCTGATGGATCGCTTGCATATCGGAAAAGCGGTCGCGGTATGGCCGGCGGCTGGTCAGACCGTCATACACACTGGCAACTGAGACCACGCGGGTCAAAATAGAGATCTCGTTCCCTCGAAGGCCGTCCGGATATCCACTCCCGTCCAGTCGCTCGTGATGGTTGCGAATGATTTGCAGCAGAGGACGGTATGAGGATAAGGGCGCGCAGATGCGTGCCCCCAAATAGGTATGCGAGTTGAGGACGATCTTCTCGTCGGCGGTCAGCGGAACCAGCTTCAACAGGATCTCGTCGGGGACTCCCACTTTGCCGATGTCGTGCAATAACGCCCCCCGACGAATCCATTCCCGGTCTTCCGCAGACAAGCCCATACGAGCGGCCAAGGACACAGCGGTTCGGCTCACTCGGAAACCGTGTCCGGTGGTGTAGGGATTCTTGGCTTCCACCAACTCCGCGAAAATAAGCAACATCTTCTCCGCGTCCTCCAGGTTATCGGCAAAGCGCTTCTTCTCGAGCAGCGTGCGCACCCGGGTAATCAATTCAATGTTATTTACCGGTTTTTTTAAGCAGGCATCGGCATCGGCACCGGCCTCGAATCCCATCGCACGGCCTGGGGCGGACTCCCAACTGGTGAGGAGCAGTATGGGAACCAGCCGGGTCTCTGGATTGCCTCTCAATTCCCGGCATACAGTCATGCCGTTCATTTTCGGCATCATGCCATCAACCAGAGCTATGTCAATGCGTTCGTGGTGCAATACCGCCAAGGCTTGATCGACGTTCTTTGCGCAGAACGTATGAAATCCTTCGGACCGAAGTAAATCGGAATACAGTTGCCGATAGTCTTCGTCACTATCAGCAATTAAAATCGTGGCGCGATTGCTTTCCTGGCTCAGATCATGAGGGAACGTAACTACGACTTGGCTCGACAGGGTTGACATGGCATCCTTTCTGTTGCTGGCGACCGATGATCACATCGGTACAAGGGAATAGAGCAGGTGAGCGCCCAAAGGAGCACCGGGAGGAAAAAGGCGAAGTGCTTTATTATCATCAGGTTAGAATGCACAGCTGGAATCGCCGCAGATCCTAATCCAAGGGAATTGTTTCTTCCATGGATTGTGTGCGGGATTGGTACACAGGTTGTTCTCCAAGCGAACGCTTGGAAAGTCAGGGGCACAAGATAAATGGGGTATGGCTAGTGTTCATCTCTCGAAAGGGCATTCAGGATGAAGAGGGCGGTTCTTAAGCTAGAACATCACTGAGGCATTCTGGGAAGAGTCGCTGGACTCCTGAAGGATTCGATAGAGACTAGAGCGGCTGATCTGAGGTATCTCGCCAGCGCGCGCCTTGTTCCCATCCACGCTCTGCAGCACGTACTCAATATGCGTTTCCTGCATATCGTCCGATGGCGCCAGCATAGCCACCGTTGCTTCCGCCAGCAACTACGGTCGGATCCCGCAATTCGATATTGTTACACGACATGCTACAACAGGGTGACTCTGGGGATTGCAACTGCGGTACCGGAAGCTTAGAGCCTATGCCCAAAAGATCGTTGATTATCTTCCGGCCTAACTGCTCCGGCATATAAGACTCCGCACCGATCTGTGCCACTATAGCGCCATCGGCAGCGAGAGCCAACTCGATTACTTGTGGAAGATCAGTGGGATTGCAATCCATACTCAAGGCAATAGAGGTGGTCTCTTTCTGATAGTTCAAAACTGCAATTCTCTCCTGAGCGCGAACAGGCCGGGCCAGGACTTGAAGGCCACGGTCGCCATTACTTCCGGTCGGACTTACCGCAAGCACCTGACCGCCAAATCTAGTGTTGAATTTCACGTCTATGGTTTGGAGCCATTCGAAAAGCTGATCCCAAAATTTACTAGCAAGCCTGTCTTTTAACGCCCGTTCTTGAATCGATTTGTCTTCCAGCGCGCGCTGCGCTTGATATTTTTCCTTCGTCTGCTGTACGGCTTCGTCGAGCCAATCAGTCACTTCCATTTGAGAAGACTCCGTTCATCAAAGACGCGTCCGACTGGGCGGCTATTTCCCCTTGAAAAGTGGCCACTTACTAGCATGAAGTCGAGTGTCACCTCAATTGCAGAGTCACTGCCTGTAACGGCCATAGGGAACAGAACGGTTACAGCATGTGAAGGTCCAAAGGAGCAGGAGAAGAAAAAGTGATGTGCTTTATTATCAATAATTTAGAATGCAGGGTCGGAAGCAGCAAGAGATCGCACTGAGGAGAACTGTTCCTTCCAGGGATAGTGTTTGGAATTGGTACACAGGTTTGTTCTCCAAGCGGACGCGTGGAAAATTCAGGCTGGTAAGACAAATTGGATAACTCTTATGTCCATCTCTCAAAAGAGTGTCAAGGGCGGAGTAAAACCAGACCACAGCGGCCTCTGGACTACCATTACTCCGCCCTAAGCTAGGAATTCGCCAAGGTAGTCGGGCAAGAGTCGCTGGACTCCTGTAGGATTCGATAGAGACTGGAGCGGCTTATTTGAAGTATCTCGGCTGCGCGCGCCTTGTTCCCATCCACGCTCAGCAGCACGCGCTCGATGTGCCGTTTCTGTACATCAGCCAACGGTGCCAGCACATCGTCCCCGTTGCTCCCACCAGCAACTACGGTCTTCACGGAGTCGGGAAGATCGCGGATGTCTATGGTGTTCGTCGCGGTCATCATGCACGCGCGCCCCAGAACGTTCTCGAGTTCACGAATATTTCCGGGCCAAGAATGGCGTGACAGCACCGTCTGCGCCCGGCGCGTGAGGGCCGCGACCGGTTTCTTCAATTCCGTCGCACAACGGCGAAGAATGTCCTGCTCAAGCAGGTGCAGGTCTTCTTTGCGCTCGGCAAGAGGCGGCAGCTTGATTTCGATCATGGAAAGCCGGTAATACAAATCCTCGCGAAATTGTCCCTGCGACACCATCTTGCGAAGGTCGCGGTGGGTTGAGGCGATCACGCGGACGTCCACCTTACGAGAAGCCGTGGCTCCGACCGGGCGCACCTCTTGATTCTGGAACACGCGCAGCAGCTTGGCCTGCATCGCCTGCGACATCTCGCCGATTTCATCCAGAAACAGCACCCCGCCATGAGCAGCTTCGATCAAACCAATGCGGTCCTGACTGGCTCCGGTGAACGCTCCCCGGACGGATCCGAACAACTCACTCTCCAGGAGCGTTTCCGTAATAGCGGCACAGTTGCAAACCACCAAGGGCTTGCTCGCAGCTGGACTCAGGCGGTGCAGCGCGCGCGCGACTAGCTCCTTACCCGTTCCTGTCGCCCCGCCAATCAACACAGTGCGAAAATGCGGCGCGATGCGGCGTATGGCGACGAAGACTTCCTGCATGATCGGGCTTTGTCCTGCCATGCCCTCAAACTGGAGGGAGTGGTAGACGTCCTCCTCCAGCCGCGTGCGGTGCTCGCGTCGCCGCGCTTCTTGGAGTAACAAGCGGACGCGTTCCCGCAAACGCTCGACCGTGATTGGCTTCACCAGGTAATCGCACGCTCCCTGTTGAATTGCACGTACCGCGGATTCGGTGGAGTAGTCTGCTGTCAGCATAACTACATCCGCATTGGGATCGATTCCTAGAATGCGCCCTAGAACCTCCATCCCTGGGGCCTTAGGCATATTCAAATCCAGCAGGATGACTGGGGGATGCCGCCTCTGGACGATGGTTAGCGCTTCTTCCGGATCAGTTGTCGAAAGGAAGTCCACGTTTTCATAAGATATTGCTTCACCGACAAACGCCAGGAAGTCGGCCTCATCGTCGATTGCCAGCACAGTGACTTTCGATTCGCGCGATTCAGCTTTTTTAATTTGTTCTAGTTCACTCATGTTTCCTGATCTTCCGGAGATTCCCGTTTGGGCATAAAGCAAAAGGGCAACGCAGCTTCCTCGTTAGGCTCTGAAGATACTGCGCAATTTCTCATCCAGAGCCATTTTTGTGAGGGGCTTGTGGGCAAAGTAAGTTCCGGGCTCCAGGCTGCCCCCGCTTGGAATCACGTCACCACTGTAGCCAGAAACAAACAGTACCTTCAGCGCGGGAATTTCTTGCTTCAGCTTATCGGCCAGCTGTGGGCCACTCATGCCGGGCATCACCACATCGGAGACCAGCAAATCGATTCTTTCTTGTTTTTCGGCTATCCGGATGGCTTCCGGACCGTTGCTGGCCGCTAACACAGTGTAGCCCAATTCTTCCAACTGGATGCTTACAATCTCCCGCAGGGCAGCGTCGTCCTCCGCAAGTAGAATCCTCTTAGAGGCGACAGTCCGTGGCCTCGCATTCTCTCTTTTTGGAGGGGCCACATAGGCCAATCCAGACTGGCGAGGTAGGTATATTTTGAAGGTTGTACCGCCCGGTACTTTCGTATCGACCGATACAAAACCTCCGCTTTGTCTGGCAATCCCGTATACCGTGGACAGACCCAACCCCGTTCCTTTTCCCATCTCCTTGGTGGTAAAAAATGGATCGAAAATGTGGGGCATCACTTCCGAGCTAATGCCGGTCCCGGTGTCGGAAACGCAGATCATCGCAAAGGGGCCGGGCGCCACGCCCGGATTCATGGTTGCACAAGACTCGTCAAGTTCGACATTGTGCGTCTCAATCACCAGCTCGCCTCCCTGTGGCATGGCATCGCGGGCGTTGACTGAGAGGTTCAGTAGGACTTGGTCAATCTGCGAGGGATCAGCCTTCACGGTCCACAGGTTCCCATCGAGCGATAAAACTAGTCGGATGTCCTCCCCGAGCAGACGCGGCAGCATTTCGGCGAGATGAGTAATGCTCAGATTCAGGTCCATTAGATTAGGGGCGAATACCTGCAGGCGGCTGAAGGCCAGCAACTGACGAATCAACGCGGTGGCACGCTGCGCGACCTCCTTGATCTTCATGATTCGGGGCAGGTTCAGATCCGAGGGCGACAGGGTTTCTGCGATCAGGTCGCTGTAGCCGATGACAATGGCCATGATGTTGTTGAAGTCGTGTGAGACCCCGCCCGCCAACCGGCCAACGGCCTCCATTTTCTGCGCCTGGAGGAGTTGAGATTCGAGCTGCTTCCTCTCGGTATTGTCGGTCAGAAATCCATGCCACAACACGCTACCATCCTGCTGGCGTTCTGGCGAGGCATCTCCTTTGACCCAAACCAGCCCCCTTTTCGGGTGGTTTACACGGAACTCTTCGTGCCATGGCGTTAACGATCGGAATGAATCGGCAATGCTTGCGTTGACGTGGCCGAGATCGTCAGGATGAATCGCCGCCAATACAGGCGCGGCATCCTGGCTCACAGCGTCTGGAGCGACATCAAATATATCGCGCAGCGCTGAGCTGGCAAATGGTATAGCGCTGGACCCGTCTGGCCGCACGAGAAAGGAATAAACGATTCCTGGAACGGTGGCAATGATCCTGCTCAATTCCTCTTGAATGGCCCCTGCCTGTTTGCGCGCCGTAATATCCTCGACCGTGCCTTCGTGGAGCACCACTTTGCCATCGGCGTCGCTCACGGCCCGTAGGTTCATTGACACCCACTTCTTTTTGCCATCTTTGCCATAGATCTCCAATTCGACACTGTGCACCGCTCGATCGTTTTCCAGCACGTGTGCCAATTCTTGCAGCGCATTGGGATCGACAAATAACTGGCGACCTACGTTTGCGACCTCCGCCAGGAACTGTTCGGGAGAATCATAGCCGTGCATCCGCGCCAAGGCGCGATTGACGCTCACGGGCCGGCCCTCGGGAGTAACCTGGAAGATTCCAATGACGGCGTCTTCAAAAATAGAGCGATACTTTTCCTCTGCTTGACGCAACCTACCTTCGGCAATCTTTCGTGAAGTGCAGTCCTGCTTGATAGCAACATAATGGGTGATCCCACCATTGCCGAGGCACACCGGCGTGATCGTCATCTCCTCGGTGTAAACGGTTCCATCTTTGCGCCGGTTGATGATCTCCCCGTGCCAGGTATTCCCGGAGGTGATGGTGGCCCACAGATTGCTATAAAACGCACGGTCGTGTTTACCCGACTTCAATAGCCGGGGATTGCTACCCAGAGCTTCTTCCGGAGCGTACCCGGTCAGTTGTGAAAATGCGTGATTGCTCCACAGGATCGTGCCGTTGCTGTCGGTAATCACGATGGAGTTGGCAGCCGCCTGCAACGCCGCAGCCTGCAGTCGAATGGTCTCTTGCGCCTTTTTCCGTTCGATCGCATACTTCAGCGACCGCCCCAAAGCCGGCCCAGCGATGGTCCCCTTTACGAAGTAGTCTTGCGCTCCCGCGTGGGCGGCCTGCACTGCGGTTTCTTCATCATCCAGGCCGGTCAATATCACCGCGGGAAGCTGGGGAAACTTCGACTGAAAGCGGACAAAGGTCTCTAGTCCGCAACTGTCGGGAAGAGAGAGATCAAGAAGCACAACATCGGCAGGGTTCGACCTCAGCTTCTCCAGACCGACCGACAAGCGCTCGGCACACTCTAGCGTGAACCCATCGCCATCAGCTTCCTTCAGCATCTCCGCAATAAGCCGGGCATCACCCGGATTGTCTTCGATCAGTAGAACATGCGTCGGCATAAACCCTCCGTTCTGTGCTCTATTTGGGAGGAAGCTTTACAATGCTGATCCAGAAATCCTGGATCGCTCTTATAACCTCAATAAATTTTTCCAAGTCCAGCGGCTTGGTGATATAGCAGTTGGCGTGATGGTTGTAGGATCTCAGGATGTCCTCTTCCGCTTTGGAGCTGGTGACGATCACCACGGGGATTCGTCGCAAATCCAGATCCGCTTTGATTTCCGAGAGGACCTCGCGACCATCCTTCCCCGGTAGGTTAAGATCCAGCAAAATCAGATCGGGCCGTATCGCATTGGCGTACCTGCCTTGTTTGCGCAGAAAAGCCATCGCCTCTTGGCCGTCGGAAACGGCGCGCAACTGGTTAATGATTTTCGACTCCCGCAACGCCTCCCGCATCAGCCTGACGTCTCCGGGGTTGTCTTCCACCACCAGAATTTCAGCCGGCCGAACTTGCACGTACTCTCCGATAGCCACCATGACTCACCTCTGCCATTGGGATAGTGAACGTAAACGTGGATCCCTTTCCGGGTTCCGACACTACCCAGATCCGGCCTCCATGCCGCTCCACAATCTTCTTAGTGATTGCTAGACCGATGCCCGTACCCGGGTACTCTTGGCCCGCATGCAGGCGCTGAAAGATCACAAAAATCCGGGCGGTATCGTGGGGTTCGATTCCGATGCCGTTATCGCGCACGGAAAAGCGCCACTCACCGGCTTCCTGTTGGACAGACACGTGAATGCAGGGCGGTTCCGGGCCGTGAAATTTCAGGGCATTTCCGATCAGGTTTTGGAAGACCTGGCTCAACTGCGTCGCGTCGACCGGAATCGTGGGCAAAGGACCGTGGCTTATGACCGCGTGCGCCTCTTCGGCCGCCGCCTTTAAGTTGGCCAGCACTGCCTCGAGCACGCTCTCGCTGCTGGTAGAAGCGAACTCTTTGCCACGGGTGCCCACTCGGGAATAGTCGAGGAGATCGTTAATCAGCACCTGCATGCGATGGGCACCGTCCACCGCAAACGCGATAAAATCGTCGGCATCGGCGTCGAGTTTACCGCGATACCGCTTCCCCAAGAGTTGGGTGTAGCTGGCCACCATGCGCAAGGGTTCCTGTAGGTCATGCGAAGCCACGTAGGCGAACTGTTGCAGGTCGGCATTGGAGCGGGCCAGTTCCTCGGCCCGCCGTGCCAGTTCTTTTTCTGCTTGCTTGCGCTCGGTAACATCGCGCGCTGCCGCGAGAACGCCTTCCACCTCGCCGGCTTCATTCCGGAACACCGAAGCGTTGTACAAAACGTCTGTGACCACACCCCCTGTGCTGCGAATAGCCAGCGGGTAGTCGTGAACCACGCCCTCGGCGAACACCCGCCGGTAGACCTGCTGGGCCTTTTCCGGCTCGGTAAAGTAATCCGAAAAATCGCTTCCAATCAGTTGGTCGCGAGAAACGCCGGTGACTTTTCCCGTCGCCGCATTGACGTCGGTAATCTTGCCGTCGCGACTGATCGTCACCAGCGGGTCCAGGCTGGCTTCGATCAGGCTCCGAGCATAGAGTGAAGCTTTCCTTAACTTCTCTTCGTCGCGCTTGCGCTCGGTGATGTCCACCTTGATACCCACCATGCGAGTGGGCCGTCCGGCATCATCGAAAAACACCTTCGCCCGGGCATTCACCCAGCGGATCTCACCGTTGTCGCGGCGCCGAATCCGCCATTCCGAGGCAAACTCGCCCGTTCTTAAGGACTCTTGGATCGCTGTTCTAGTACGTTCTAGATCTTTGCGTACTACAAGCGACTCCCAGTCCTCATAAGTGCCACCGAACGTTCCAGGAGCAAGCCCGTACAACTCTTCGGTTCCGGATGACCAGGTATTGACATTGTTGCGAATGTCCCAGTCAAACGTGCCGGACCGCCCCGCTTTCAGGGCCAGGGCGAGTCGCTCGCGGCTCAAACGCAGTTCGTTTTCGGGTCGCTTCCGCTCCGAGACATCGCGGGCACTGGTGGATGCTCCCACGATCCTTCCCGCACGGTTCCCCACCGGGCTGATTGAAGCAACGACGTCGATGATCTTCCCATCCTTTCGGATCTGCGTCGTTTCGAACTTTGGGACATGCTGACCATCCTTGATTCTCTGCATGTTCGCGGCAAACTCTTCGCGACGGTCCGGCGGGATCGTAATAGAAATCGATTTCCCACTCATTTCTTGCGTCGAGTAGCCGTAAATCGCCGCCGCCCCGGGGTTCCAACTCGTGACTATACCGTCGAGGGTTGTCGCGATGATGGCGTCGTCGAAAGAGGGAAAAATGGACGCCAAACTGGCGATGATTTCTTCCTTTTGGCGGCGCGCCCAGTCGCGGCGTTCCGCCAGGAAACCTGTCCACACCGTGAGGCCTGCCAACACTATGATGGTGAATACGGTCATGAGGGCCAAGCCGGCCCAATCCGAATAGAGGCCGCTAGCCTGTCCCTTCCAGCGCAGCCAAGCGAGGACGAGAGGAACGACGATCACGGCCGGGAACAACCGGCGCGTCAACGTCCCGCCGACGTTTTCGCTCGTGACTAGTCCCCCCAAGTCCGACTCGGAATGGGTAAACATGACCCCGAATGAAAGCAGAAACAGAGCGGAAGAAATAATTGGAGAGATGTGCGTGTGCGTAGTAGTCGGATTCAGAACGAAGTCCAGGAGGCTGAACACGGAAGCAATCGCCACTACACAAGGCAACAAGCGTCCCGACCAACGGCCAAAACTCCTTTTGGCATCCAGCAGCAGTAGCGCAAGCCCAAGGCAAAGGAACCCGAAAGCGACAAGGGGAGACATTAGACCCGGTCGCACGCTTTCTAGAAGCTCCTCCGGCCCAGCGGTGAACAGCAACTGATCGATGCCGAGGTCCCAACCGAAAACGTACTGTAACAGCGAAAGGAGGCCCACCACGCAGGCAGTGGCGGCTGCAACCTTCGCGGCCAGCTTCCAGGAGGAAACAGTGGACTGTTCCTTTCTTGCGGCCCACAAACTAAACCCTATCAAAACAAAACAAATGGCGCCATCGGCCTTTACCACGACCTGTACAGGCAAAATGTTTTTCAATGCCTGGAGATGAAACGTCCACCCGGCCAATACCGATATGCCAAAGGTTATCGAGAGCACACCGCAAAACGAAACGACGTGACCCAGCTTTCGCGAGATGCCGACGTCGGCCTGATGTATCATAGGCTTTCCCTGATCTGGTCAGTCGGCGCCGGCGTGGGAATCGAAGGCAGTCTGGAACGACTGCCGGGGCGTGGTTGTTGGGCGGAGTTCTTGTTGGGCCGCTCTCTCCGTTTAAGAGAGCGACCCGCATTCCGCATCGTCATGCGACGCACGCCACAGAAGGCGGTTCCGAAGATTGCGACCGCGATACGGTCGTGCCAAACAAATACTTTGCAGGCCAGGGCCATCCTGCCACACTTAAGCTGCTGGCGGCCTCGCAGCATATCCTTCGGTAAGGTATGGTGCTGCATTACTTATTACTCCCTCTGTGAATGAGAGTCAGTGACATCTTGCTTACGAAAGTAACCACCGTAACCACCGTAACCACCGTACCCGCCACCTTTGTGGAGTAGCCAGGTCTGGTCTGAAGCGGCTTTCCGACCAAGGGGTTGTGGCTCGTCAAAACTAAACGCCGCCCGGTTTTTTCGCTGAAAACCTTGCTTTC
>OCTA010003697.1_pt1 | contig 13569 bp, 9 predicted proteins | sample 1538991 | NCBI WGS metagenome assembly OCTA01 (sample SAMEA3539302, study PRJEB22396) | soil metagenome | biome: tundra; feature: field; material: soil | place: USA | collected 2010-05 | depth 0.15 m
GTTGTGCGTCAGTCCGCATACCGTCGATACGCACCGCAGCAACCTGATGCAGAAACTAAATGTTCACAGCATCCCCGAATTGATTCTGTACGCGGTAAGGAAGGGTGTCATATCCTAGCGGATTAATGCAAAGCGCCGAGCGTGTACTGAAGCGCCGCATAGGCTCCCGCATAGTCGTATTTCGCGTTCACGTTCTCCACTTGCGCTTGTGTCTGGCCCAGTTGAGCCTGCGTGAGTTCGACAATGGACGCCAGCCCTAGGTTGTAGCGGCCTTGGGCAAGGTTCAATGCGAGATTCGCCTGTTGCAAGAGTTGTTCCGTCGCTGCGATCGCCTCGAGGGCCGTTCGGGCTCGCTCCCAGCCGGTGCGAACGTCCCGCGCAATCCGATCTTGCAGATCGCGGACCCGCTGATCGGTGGCTTGCAATTGGTACTCGGCGGCTTGCCGGCGGGCGGAAAACAAATGCCCATTGAAGATAGGGATCTGAACGTTAATGCCGGCCGATTCGTAGCCCTCGGGAATGTTCGCATTCGCGTTCCCCGGGTTGATGTAAGGAAGGGCGCCGCCGACTGCCAGCAGGTTCACGGTTGGGCGCTTCAAGTCGCGTTCGGCATAGACGAATTTTTGATCGGCCTCGTGCTGCAAACGCAGGCTCGCTAGTTCCGGCCTGTCGTGAAAGGCTTGCGCGATCAACGAGTCGGCGCTCGCGGGGGGATTTGGCGGCAGGGGCTGCTCGGTTAGCTGATACTGAATGGCATCTTGGGTCCCAAGCGCTTGACCGAGAGTGGCGTAAGCTTCCCCGAGACGGTCGTGCGCACGCAGCAGCATGAGCTTTGCGTCGCTCAGATTCACTTGGGCAAAGCTTAAGTCGATCTGAGATTTGAGCTGGTTCTTGAAGAGTTGAGACACCTGATCGACAACTGTCTGCCGGGCGGCAACCGTTTGTTGTGCGACCTTGACAAGTTGCTGTGCCAGAAGCACGCCGTAGTAGGCCTGGTTGACGCCCAATATGACGTCGTAGCGCGATGCCCGAAAGTCTTCTCCGCTCGCCTGCGCCTGGAGTTTGGCATTGGCGACCAGATTGGGAGTGCGGCCCGAATCGGTAATGAGTTGGGAGAGGCTGAGGCCCGATCCGAAATGATTGAACAGGCGGGGATCGTTCAAGACGCCCGCGCCTAGACGGCTGTCCACATTGGCTTGCGCGCCCGTCACCTCGCCATTCAAAGCTGGATAGTACGCCGATCTCGCCTCTCTCGTCAGTTGATCGGCGCGCAGGGAAAGCGCTTGCGAGGCCAGGATCTGAGGATGGTTCTTCAAAGCCATCGCCTGAGCATCCTGCAAGGTCAGTTGCGGCCCCGCGGCTTGAGCGAACAACAGGCTAGAGAATCCCGATGCTAACGCCGCCGCTATAAGAACACTCGTTCGCTTCGTCATGCAGTGTCTATGCATTTGCGGGTTCATCCTCTCCAGGACTCTTCCGGTCTCGATTTCGATAAACGAGTAAATACGCCGCCGGAACGATGAAAACGGTGAGAACGACGGACGAGGTCAGGCCGCCGATAATGGCGCGCGCCATTGGCGCATACTGCTCGGAACCGGTGCCAAGTTTAAGAGCCATCGGAAACATGCCGATGATCGTGGCTAGGGATGTCATGAGAATCGGCCGCAGCCGGACGCGGCAGGCGGTGACGACAGCATCTCCGACGGAGAGGTTCTGCTCTTCGAGTTTATGAGCGAAATCGACGATGAGAATGCTGTTCGATCCGGCTACTCCGATTAGCATGAGCACGCCCATCAGCGACATGACATTGAGAGTGGTTCCGGTGAGCAGCAGAATGATAAACACGCCGATGAAGCCCATGGGAATCGCGAGCATGATCAGGAACGGGTCGATAAACGACCGGAATTGCGCGACCAGAATCAGGTACAGCAGAACCGCCGCCAGGATGAATCCGAAGGCGAAGCTCTTGAACGACTCGCGCATGCCCTGGACCATTCCGCGCAAGTTGATCCGGACGTTGCCGGGAAACTTCATGTCTGCGATTACCTTATCGATCTGGCTCGAGATCCTGCCCAGGTCTTCGCCCTTGGGAGTGACGTAAACGTCGGCCGCCCGCTGAATCTGGTAATGATCGATCTCGGTTGGCGTTTGAGCATGGTCGAGGCTGACCACCGTATCGAGTGTCGTCGGCTCCTTGAGATTGGGCGCGCGCAGCGGAATCCCCTTTAGGTCGATGAGGCTGTGGATGGCCGGGGTCCCATGTTCGAAGTACTGAACCGTCAAGAAATAATCGTTGCCCGTCTTGTAATCCACCCAGTAATTGGGCGCGATCATGGCGTTCGAGTTGAGAGCGGTGATGACGTTATCGACGATGTTCTCCTGGCTGAGCCCGAGTTCCGCGGCATGAACGCGGTTTACGTTCAGCCGCACTGCCGGATAATTCATGTCTTGCGGAATATACACTTGATCGACCCCGGGAAGGGCACGGATCTTGGTTGACAGTTGTTGCGCGAGTTCGTAATCCTGGTCCAGGTTGCGGCCGGTAATCTGAACGTCGATGGGCGCAGGCATGCCGCTATTCAAGGTCGCGTCCACCATGGAGCCACTCTGGAAAAATGTTCGGACGTCCGGATAATCCCGTGCGATCACGGTACGGACGCGATCCATTTGTTCGAAGCTGCTGAGTCGATGATCTTCCTGAAGAGCGGTCTGGACAGTGGCGGTATAGGGCCCGGAGTTGCTGGTGTAGATCGCGGAGAAATCGGGAACCATTCCGATGTTCGAGACCACCATTTTAAAATCGCGCCCGACGACGTTCCGGACGAGACTCTCGACCTTTGCGACGTACTGTTCGGACACTTCGATCCGCGATCCCGTTGGCGACTTCAGATTGATGGTAAACTGGCCGGCGTCGGTTTGCGGAAAGAAAGCGACGCCCAGCAACGGGTAGATGGCCAGACTGGCGACGAATAGTCCAATGAGGGCAACGACGGTCAGTCCCGGCCGGATTAGGGCTCGTCTCACCGAAGCCTCATACCAATCGAGGAGCCTATTGAATCCACGATTGAACGCCGCGTGGAACCTGCTCCACGGCGAACCGCGACCGGGCCCGGCAGCTTGTCCTTGCTGGTGTGAAGCATGGGGCAGGACCTTGAGAAAGCGCGAACAGAATAATGGGATGACTGTCATCGCCACCACGAACGAGATAAGGAGAGACAGGCAGAAAGAAAGAGCCAGAGCGGTGAACAGGAATTTGCTTACCCCATAAAGGAAGGTGACCGGAAAGAAGTCAACAACGCCCACCAGGGTAGCGGCGAGCACGGCAAGCGTGACCTCGGAGCCGCCAAGTTCCGCGGCGGCCAGGGGCGCCTCTCCCATTTCCAAGTGACGATAGATGTTCTCGAGCGAGATAACCGAATTGTCAATTACGCGGGAGAATGCCAGGGCCATGCCGCCGAGGATCATCGTATTGACGGTGCTGCCCATCGCATATAGGATCACGAATGTCGCGAGCGCGGAGATCGGGATCGACAGGAGAACAGCCGACGTCGCTCGCAGACTTCCAAGGAAGAGCAGAATCATCACGCTAGTGAGCACCAGCCCGATCAGGCCTTCGTGAAGGACCGTCAGAATGGCCTCCTTTACGAAAACGGATTGGTCGAAAAGCAGGTCCGTCTTCAGCTGCTTCGGAATATCGTATAAGTTACTCAGCAGCTTACGCACGCCATTCACAACCTGTATGGTGTTTGTGTCCCCGCCCTGCTTCATGATCGGAATGTAGGTCGATCTTTGACCGTCTACGCGGACCACGTTATATTGGATGGCGTTTCCGTCCACCGCCTTGCCTACATCGCCTACCGTGACCCATGAATTCCCAACGGTCTTGATGGGAACGCTGTTGAGTTCCTTCATGTTGTTGACCAGGCTATTTGAGTAGACGTAATAGTCGAACGCCCCAAGTTTGACGTCGCCTGCCGGTAAAATCAGGTTCGATTGGTTTACGGCGTGGACCACATCCATCGGACTGAGTTGCCGGGACATCAGTTTGTATGGATCGACATAGACCATAATCTGGCGGTACTTTCCGCCGAAGGGTGGCGGAATGGTAGCGCCCTGAACGACCGCGATCTGATTGCGAATTGTGAATTGAGCCAAGTCGTGAAGTTGGATCTCATTCAAGCCCTGTCCTTTTACAGTCACGAGGCAGACCGGTTGGCTGGAGGCGTCGAACTTGAGAACGACCGGCGGCAGCGTGCCTGGTGGAAGGCGCTTCAGGTCGGCTAGCGCAAGATTAGAAAGCTCCGTGACGTCGGTATCGGCGCTGGTGCCAGGCTGGAAATAAACCTTGATCAGGCTGACACCGAGCATCGAACGGGATTCCATGTGATCGATGCCGGCGGCGAGGGTAAAGAAGCGCTCCAACGGATTGGTAATGTCAGTCTCGATATCTTCGGGCGGCATCCCCGAATAGAAGGTCGCAACCATGACTTCCGGCAGATTGATGGTTGGGAACAAATCGACAGGCATCCGCGCCAAGCTGACTCCTCCGATGAGGGAGAGCGCCAGGCAAATGACGACGATGAAGTAAGGATTGCGGATTGAAAATCGTGACATAGAATGCTATCGCTCGCTGCTGGCTACGCCCTCCGCGGCTCTTCCGCGATGCGGTTGCGATCTTTCCTTGGACCCGTCAGTTCTGACCGTGGTAGGCGGCGGCATCGGTAAGCTTGGGGTGAACCAACTCGCCAGGACGCAGCCCGCTGGGGTCGCCGATTACTACCCGGTCTCCTTCATTCAGACCAGAGACAACCTCGGCGTCATTCTCGGTCTGGATGCCTAGCGTAATCGGACGCTTCTCAATCTCGTTCGAAGCGTTGACGACCAACACGCTCGCTTGCCCATTGCTTTGATCCGCCGCTTGGAGGGGAACGACAAGCGCATCGCCCTTGCTGTCCAAGGCGAGCGTAGCTTCCGCATAGACGCCGGGAATGAGGACGCCTTTTGGATTGGGGACATCCACTTCCGTGTGCATGGTGCGCGTGGTATCGGTAACATCGACCGAGAAGCGCGCGACCTTGCCGGGAAAATCCCCATTCAGGGAAGGCACTCGGACAGTAACTGGATCGCCTGTCTTGATATAGCGGACATACGTCTCGGGAACGGGAATGACGAGGCGAAACATTTCTTCCTGCGACAGTTTGACCAAAGGCATCGCTTGCGTGCTGGAACTTGTTCCGGCTTGCACCAAAGTTCCAAGATTCGCGTAGCGCTGAGTAACTACGCCGGCAAACGGCGCGGTGATCCGCGAGTAGTCAAACAGCGCCTGGTCGCGGGCCATCCTCGATTGCGCGACCGCCAACTGACTCTGGGCTAGTTGCAGATTCGATTCTGCGCCTTCCACCTGCGCCTCGGTGGCCAAATCTTTGCTTTGTGCGTCATCCACTTCCTGTTGGGCGACGAGCCCCGGCTGGTTCTTGGACACACTGTTCAGGCGTTCGTACTGGAGGTGGAGAACATTGTGTTCGGCCTCGGCCCGGCCCAATTGATGCTGGGCGTTTGTGACCTGATCGGCTGCGCTCTTAATAGAGCCTTGATCTTCCTGCAACTGCGCCTGCAGTTCGGGTATTTCGAGGACAGCCAGGAGTTGTCCTTTCTTGACCCGTGAGCCGTAATCGACATACAGCTTTGAGACATAACCCGACTCCTTGGCGAACACGTCGATCTCTTGGAACGGAATCAGTTCAGACGACATTGTCAGATTGCGTGCCATCGGCTTGCGGCAGACCTTGGTGACAGCTACGGCGGGCGCCGCGTCCTCGGGCTTGGCGTCGGCGCGCGCAACCCCAACCCGGCCGCATGAGACAAGCGTGAGAGCGAGAAACAGCGAAGATCCGGCCACCAATAGGACGCGAGCGTAGGTGTGATGGCGGGAATATAAAGTACCGATCATGTTCGAGGGTTTCTATCGGGAACAGCACTTATTTGCGAGCAGCGCTGAATCTGCAGCGCCAATTTGGGGAAGGAAAAATCAGGCGAAGCGCAGAAGTCGATGAGCTCTTTTTCAGACTGGCGAAGAGCGGCGGCGACCTGGGGAATGTCGGGTGCAATCGAGATCGGAACCGAGACCACGCCATGCAGATCGCCATGGAGAAGATCGCCGGGGTTGATTTGCAGTCCGCCGATTTCAACCGGCTCTCCGAATTCGACGACGTGCGCATAGGAATGAGAGACAGCCAGACAGCCGGCGAACAATTGAAAGTCCCTGGTTAGAATCCCCGGCAAATCGCGCACGGCCCCATTTGTAAGATACGAAACGCACCCAAGGGCAGCCGCGATGCTCGCGTGAATCTCTCCAAACAGAGCGCCTACGCCCGGCATGGGATCGACATCCTGGACTACCAGGAATCGAGGTGGCGGCATGCTTTGCAGATAAGACCACCAGTCGATCCGGTCGTAGTAACAACGGCCCCCGATAGGAGTAGAGGAGGTTCGGATGGTTGCTGTTACCGCGTAACCGATTTTGGGACCAAGTTGGGGAAAAATGCAGCGTATCGAACCGTTGACGAAACCCTCGTTGCGAGTACGCACCTGAAACTGTTCGATGGCATTTGAAACAGTGCACGTATCGAGTTCGCGCAGCTTTTCTAGTATTTCCTCTGATATCGTTCGCACAGGACTCATATCTGAATGGACTTTGCCGAATGTACAACCGTGACCCAACGATTGGGGGTTGAAATGTGTCGGTGGGCCGCCGCGGCAATCATAGGTGAACTGTAACCTCGGGTTGAGGCGGAAGCCATACCGTGAGGGGGGGATTTTCCGCTCCGTCCAGACGGTATTTTCCGGATTTGCGCGATTCGCCCTACATTCGGGGATCGTTGGGAGCGCGCTTTGGGCTTGCTAACGTCTCGGCGGCTTGAAGAATACTCTGCCGACACGATTCTTTTTGGCGGAAAAGCCGGTTACGATGCGGGAGTCGGCCGTTCGGAATCCGTCGTGTCCACTACCATTCTCATTGCCAGCGCCCACCCGATCATTAGGAACAGCCTGCGGTTGCTCGTGGAGCGGGACGTTAATTTCCACGTGGTCGCGGAGGCGGCGAACGGGCGGGAAGCCGTGGTTCTCGCCGATTATAAACGGCCTAACATTATCCTGCTCGACATGAAGATGCCCCAATTGAACGGGATCGCGGCTGCCCGGGAAATCTCCGCGAAGAGACAGACGGCCGGTATTATTTTCGTGACAGCCGAGACCGACGAGCTCTATGTATCCGAGGCGTTTAAGGCCGGAGCAGCCGGGTACGTGTCAGCCGATACCGTTCAGACCGATCTTTGCAAAGCGATTAACGCGGTCAAGGGTGGCCATTCTTTCGTAAGTCCGTCGATCGGCAACAGCAAACAGGGCGGCGACCCACAGAGGCGCATATTGCGCGGGCAGTGAATCAAGCGGCGAGGGGGCAGAGGGTTCCGAAGCGAAGGGGTTGACGCTACGCGACATTTGCGAATTCACACGGAAGCGCAACGCGTTCCGCGTCTAATGTGCCGAACTGTTGCATCCATTTGATTTTCGGGCAAGGGTGGTGGCGTCTCGAAGTCGATCTTGGAATCGGCTGTGAACCTCCGATACAGGCTAAATTCGACCTCGTTCTTTGTGGAGAGATCCTTGGCGGCTGAACTAAAAGCGACTATTTGTTCTCCCGCGATGGAACTACACCATTGCACCAATCTGTGAAGTTAATTTTGCGTGAACCCTAAGAGGAAATGACCAATAACGAGTACGAGCAGCTTGCAACGTGGTGCAAAACGGGCGACATCGGTGACGTTCTCCACTGTTTTGCACTCAGCCTCAGCAACGAGTCAATGAACTGTCGGCGGGAACTTGCTTGCCGTGACCATACTCCGGAGGAGCGGTTCGAAATTCTCAGACGCCGCGAAACTTGTATGTTCGCGTCTGGAGTGGTGTATGAAGCGGCAAAAAAGTTGCACGAGTGGGAAAAGTGTTACTGGTGCGCACCAAAATAGCTGAGTCATCCCTGGGCTCGGGTGCCGGACACGGCCTCGTGAATCACCAGTGCCTGTGGATCGTAATGAGCGTGCGTCATCTACTGGAGCACCGCTCGACTTTCGTGAGCGTGAGCAGCGGTCCACGCTCCGCGAGTTGGACTAGTGAAACAGCGCCGCCCGAAGCGGGCCGCGCTCGCCCTGGCGCAGTTCGCGAATGACCGTTTTGTTGTCCACCTCACCGGGTTTGCTCTTCACCTCACCTATGACGGTTGAGCAAGACGCGCAGTAATGTTTGTGGGTTAGGGCCATCCAGGCGTAACCGCCCCCAAGGGCGCAGCGGCTGAGTTGACGATGGAACCCTGCACCGTTAATGGGCCTCTCCGCTTCAAAGCAGTTTTCTGATGTGTTAGTGGCGGTGGGCGGTGGGGCCATTTTGGCGGAGTGGTCCGGGCCAGGCCGCGAATGGCGGGGCAGCGGCGGGTGGCGCCCGAGGCATCACGGCCAGCCGAAGCTTTTTTTTAAGGCATAGGCAGATCTATCAATCCGATTTGGCTTTGGATCGAAGCGCCGGGGGCAAAGCCGTTGTCGGCTTCGCCCCGAGTCCCATCGTTTTGATGAGTCTGCGACCGGCCATTCCTCGGCGGGTTGGTCTCCACCATTGCCCGCCTCCGCTTTGCCGATCGTTTCTATATTGGCCCCGCCCGACTCCATCGTGCAAGCCTGCCTTGCGATAGAGTTTTGATTTCGTATTGAGCCGGGACGCTGACAGCGCTCCGGAGAGGATCGCCGTCCCCTCCGGGGCATGAGCTTTCTGGGAGCAATCACCTCCCATGGGCCCTCACGAGAGTCCTACACGCCAACCCGAAAATCAAGCGCCACTCCGGCGCAAGCGATCTGTTCGGCGTCCGCGCATTCGCCGGTGTTTGCTCAAGGGATGTGAGGAGCGTTTTCATCCCCGGCGGGCGCGCCAGCGCTATTGCAGTGAACGATGCCGGCTGGCGGCGCGGGAATGGTCGCGCTGGAAAGCTCAGCAAAAATACCGCGCCACGGCGGCAGGAAAAATAAAGCGCGTTACCGCGAGCGGGTCAACAAACGGAATCAAACACCGCGGGAGGAAGCCGTTCCACAACAGCCTCCCGCCATCGGGACTACGCCACGATCTCCTTGGCAGGCTCATATGGCGTCTTTAGCATCCTCGCACTTGTTTGCGGCGCACGGCTTTCCTACCTCTGCCGGCGGCTTCGTACCAGGAGGAATGCGAATCGCCGGATCCGGATTCGGATTCGGTCGTTCGGCGAACGGGGGACATGTTTATACCCCGTCCGCGGCCAGTAGCGGTTTCGGCAGATCCGGCGCAGGCCATTGGGGTGGAGGAGGCGGTCACTTCAGTGGGCCTGGTGGCGGCCATTCCGCCGGAGGTGGATTCGGTGGGCACTCGGGAGGCGGCGGACATCGTTAACGTCCGCTGTTAAATCCGCTCGTAGGGATCGGAAGAGGAGCGCTGCCTTTGGCGATGGATATGGTGAGCATGCGGCTGAGTGGGGTTGGGGAGGAACTCCCAGCCGATATCCCGCACTCCCCTTTCCGTGTCCTTCATCATCTGGTTTTGACGCCTTCAGGAGAATCGTGTAGCCACAGTATTTTGAGCTTTGCGAGGCAGTATTTTTTAGACAGTGGTTCCCCTGCTCTCGCGATGCTGAGAGGACGTAGAGCCAGCGGACGGCGTCGTCGCGAGACGACTGAGCAAGGTGAGCATCCTTACGCCGGTTTGCCGAAAGCACGTGTGCGCGACAGAACGGGGGTGGCTTTTCCCCGCGAGTCATCGCTGCCCTGAGTGGCTCTGGAATTGAAGGAGATTATTTGTTCACAGCTGTCATTTCGGCGACCGAAAGCGTTCTCCTGGATGCTCGCCGGGGAAGTCGCGATACGCCGGCATCCATGCGGGACGGGGCAATGGCGCGGACCTGGCCTCGAATGATGTTACAGTGCGACTTTGGCCCTTCACAGGACGGGAGGTTAGGCTCGTTTCCTATTGTCAATAAATGCTCTCAGCCGCCAAGGTCGTCAACTTGCATTGCCTTTGCTAAACGCAGAGTTCAGAATCCCGGCGGCGGGAAAGACAATTTAACAAACAGCCATTGAGCCGAGGTGAAGTATCTTTCTTGGTGCAGGCTTTAGGCGTGTTTGCCAGTTGCGGTGCCAACCCCCGTCTCGCTTTCGCGAGCCCGATCGGGTTCGATCCGGGTCGTCTGGCGGAGCGCCTGTCGGGTCTTGATTTCGTCATCGGACAGGCGCGCATCATAAATGGAGCGCGATTCGATGGAGCGTGCAATTAAAGTCGCGGTCGCTGCCGCCAGGAGTAGCGGCAAAATGAATGAACGATCGCGTCCGGTCAGTTCCATGAGCAGAACAACGGCTGAGATTGGCCCCTGGGTTGTGGCCGCTAAAACTGCGCCGGCACCAAGGAGGCCGAAGAGCCCCAGGGGAATTCCGGGCCAGATCCAGGTCCAAAGATAACCGATGGCTATGCCTAAAAGAGCTCCCGATGTGAGGGAGGGAGTAAAAAGTCCCCCCGGCACGCCGCTCCGAACGCACAACAGAATGGCTGCTGGCTTGAGAACAAAAAGCGTGATTGCTAAAAACGCGGGTACCTCTCCTAGGAATACTAATTGAGAAACGTCTTTTCCATTTCCTAGAAGTTGAGGAAACCAGGTTGCACCCATTCCCAGTAGCGCGAGTCCAACGATGGGAACCGCGATCCTGCGCCAATTAGATGGTTTGTCCCGCTCCGCCCAAGTCATCAGCCGAACATAGCCCACGGAGAACAAACCTCCGACGAGGCCACAAAGCACTGACGGCACCAGGGCAAAAGAGCTTGAGTAGGCTGGGAACGCGTAGGTTGGTGCGTCCGGAAGCATGGTCCACGCCACGGCGGTGGCGACAATCGAACAAAAGAGGGCAGGCAAAATATAGCGAAGGCCCAACACTCCGCGCATGACCTCCAACGAGAATAAAGCACCTCCTAAAGGGACGCCATAAGCAGCGGCCATACCTGCCCCTGCGCCACACGAGACCAAAAGGCGACGTTGCTCATCGGAGAGGTGAGTACGGTCTGAGAACCAATTAGCGACCACCGCGCCAACCTGTTTCGGCGCGCCTTCGCGTCCTAAGGAAGCTCCCATACCCACTACAACAACGGATAGAACCGCACTTCCTAATGTGCGAAGCATCGGCAGACGGCCGGCATGAAACCAGATTGCGGCAGTTGTGTCGATGCCATTTCCGCTGGATAGCTTCTTGAGAACAATCTGTCCGATGCCGGTTACTAGGCCAGCCGTGAGCAAGATTAGGACGCACCGGGATGCACTCACTTTTTGTGCCGCTGCCAAAATGTTTGTGCCGGAACCACCCCACATCAAACGCTGACACCCTTCAAGGAGCCGAGTCAGGAGTGCCGCACCGAGACCGGCTACCGCACCGGTCGCCAGAAGAGCGCTCCAAAATCCTCTGGCTGCCGGGTCTTGCAGGGTTGCCGGTATCGTGTTTTTGGTTTCTGAAGATTGCATTTCAGCCCAAAGATGGAATCATGCCGCAGAGGCCAGAGAGCCCGCAGATCCTTGTCTCTATGCAATCCCGAGGCGCTTGAAAACGGGAACTTTGGCAAAGTCCAAAATAAATGCGAAGATCACCGCCGCCACGAGTATTCCTCCGACAACGAATATGGACAGGGGAGCCATGGCGATTCCGCGCGTCGCGAGCGTTGAGGCGACCAGCAGATCAAGTGCAGACGACCCGACGAGCCACGGGCTTGGACGAGAGGACCCCAGGTGCTGGCGTTCACGATTCGTATAGGTCGTGGCTTGATTGCCAAATACTATGGTCACGAAGGCCAGGGTTTGCAGCACTTCGACTCCAAGACCCAGGCGGAATTTTGCGATGGTGAGGATTGCGGTGCAAAAGAGCAGCTCGGAGATTCCCACAAAGACACCCGCGATCGTTAATTTGCCGATTCGCCAGACATTAGGGGTTGGAGACGGGCGCACGTTGTCCGTCGTCAAGGACATTCCGAGGAGATCGCCGGTGATCATGATAATGACCATCAACATTGGAGTCAGGATCGCGTGCCCGGTCATGATCAAACCCACTGCCAGGAACAGTACCTGCACAATTTTCTTGTTCACCGAGTTTAGGGTGTAAGTCAGGATGCGCTGGAACGTTACGCGGCCTTCTTTTATCGCAGCCACAATGCCGCCGAGTCCAGGTTTGGTCAGCACGATGCCAGCCGCCGACTTGGCAACATCGGTCGCAGTGGACACCGCGATTCCCATCTGCGCCTGACGTAACGCGGGCGCGTCATTGGCTCCATCGCCGCACATGCCAACAGTGTGGCCGCTCTTCTGGAACGCCTTAACGAGGCTGTACTTCCCCTCCGGAAGAATGCCAGCGAAAACCGCAAATTCCTCGGGGCGCACATCGGCGGGGATGGGTCCGGGTGGACAGACTTTTCCGTCCAGGCCCACCGCATGAGCGACGATGGCTGCCGTTGCAGGGGCATCGCCGGTCACCATGACCGCCCGCACTCCCAACGTGTGGAGTTGGGCAATCAACGCGGCGGAATCCGGCCGGGGCGGATCGCTGAGAGCGATGATCCCGGCTAGTTTTGGCGCCGTGGGTGGACCGATTGCAACGGCTAAAACGCGGAAGCCCTGCGCCTCAAGTTCGTTCGCCGTCTTGGATGCGTCGGGCGCTGATTGCGTAAGTCCGGCAACGGCGGCAAACGCCCCCTTTACGGCACGCACGGTCGCTCCGCCCGGATCGGTGACAGTCGCCTCCGACATTTTTGTTCGCGGATCGAACGGAACGAACTCGATCAGTTTCGGCAGATCAGGGGCTGGTTTTTTCGCGGCAGCGGCCCGGATGGCGCCATCTACCGGATCTTGCCCGCCGTCCGAACTCGCCAGGGCGGCCAGTCCCAAGACGTGGGATTCGTCGAAGCCAGCCATGGCATGGACGGCGGTTACCGTCAGGGCGTTTTGCGTCAGCGTGCCGGTCTTGTCCGCACACAGCACGTCGATGCTGGCCGCTTCATCCACCGCAGAGAGCCTGGTTGGAAGAACATTCAGTTTTGCCAGAGCCTTTGCGCCGAGCGCGGCCGCAAGAGTGAAGGTAGCCGGCAGTGCTACTGGGATCGATGCCAGAATGCCTGTAAGCACCAACGGAATGATCTCGCTACCCGGCATCTTGAGAAGGGAAGCATACCCCACCAGCATCAGGATGATGACACCATTGACCATGGCGAGATTGCGCACCACGCGCAGAACAGCCTTCTGCTGCGAACTTTCGACGTGCGCGGTGCGAACCAGCTCCGCCGTGCGTCCGAACTTTGTGGATGCTCCAGTCGCCGTGACCTCCGCGACCGCTTCGCCGCGCCGCACCAGCGCGCCCGCATAGGTTTCGAAGCTGGCGCCAGCTTCGATTGGAACCGATTCGCCGGTGAGCATGGATTGGTCAAGCAGCACCGATCCCTCGGTCAGGCGCACATCGGCGGCAACCACGGCGCCGAGCG
>OCTA010003698.1_pt1 | contig 13569 bp, 3 predicted proteins | sample 1538991 | NCBI WGS metagenome assembly OCTA01 (sample SAMEA3539302, study PRJEB22396) | soil metagenome | biome: tundra; feature: field; material: soil | place: USA | collected 2010-05 | depth 0.15 m
CGGCGCGGTGGGCGGCACTGACGCCGTTCCTCCATCCGGACGGGTCGGGCCGGGCACCAGAAGCACCCATCTCCGCACCATTCTTTGGCGCGGTGCAGGTGGATGATTTTCAGCTCGTTCCGTTGCTGAAAGCCCTTGAGATGCCACGCGTGTCGCTGCTGCTCGCGGACGATGTGGGCTTGGGGAAGACGATCGAAGCCGGTCTCATTCTCACGGAACTTCTGATCCGACGACGTGTGCGGCGGGTTCTGATTCTGACGCCGGCCTCACTCACGAAGCAGTGGCAAGAGGAGATGAAGACGAAGTTCTCTCTGAACTTTGATTTGATCGACCGGACCGAAACGCATTTGGTTCAGCGGCGCCTTGGGCTGGACGCGAACCCTTGGCGCACCTTCCCGCGCATTATCGCGTCCTATTATTACCTGCGCCAGCCAGACATCCTGCAGCAGTTTCTCGCGACGTGCCGCCCCGCGGATTCCGCCACGGGTGGCCCACGGGCTCAATTGCCGTGGGATCTTCTCATCGTCGATGAGGCCCACAATTTGCTCCCCTCGCCATTTGGTGAGGACAACCAGCTTGTGAAGGCACTCAGGGAGATCACCCCGCTGTTTGAGCACAAGCTGTTTCTGACAGCCACCCCACACAATGGCCACACGCGAAGTTTCTCCGGACTGCTCGAAATTCTGGATCCGGTACGCTTCACACAAACCAGCGAGTTTAAAGATAGCGAGAAGGAACGCGTCCAGCAGGTCCTGGTCAGGCGGCTGAAAAGCGAAATCAACGACCTCGACACCAAGAACAACCGGCCAAATCGCTTCCCCCAACGGCATCTCGATTCCAAGCAGCTTTTCCTCACCAAAGAAGAGCGCGCACTTTCGCTCGCGGTTGAGGAATTCCGGAAGGCCGTGAAGAAGAAGATCGCCGCATCCCAGAAGTCGGAACAACTGGCGGGCAGCTTCGCCATCGAGATTCTCTCGAAGCGTCTTCTCTCATCGCCATTCACATTTGCTGAATCGTGGTACCGATTCCTGGATGGGGCGCATGGCGATGCTGCTGACGCCACCGCGGTGAGGGCTGCGCAGCGATCTTACGAAGAGGATCTCGACGACGACGGCGAGATCGAAAGCCGTGCTCACCATGCCGCCCGGACGGTCGGCGCCTGGCTAAAACCACTCTTGCCAGACCTCACCAGCGAGGTTGCGGCGATTGACCATGCTCTGGATCGTCTTGGGCTCACCCGAGCCGACGGGGCGTTGCGCGTACCGAATGCAGACTCGCGGTTCGATCGGCTCCTGGAAGTCGTGACGCAGCACTTGCGCGACGGCAAGAAGTGGAAACACGACGAGCGGCTGACCATTTTCACCGAGTACAAGACTACGCTCGACTACCTCTTCCTTCGATTCAAGAGCAAATTCCAAGGGGACTACGAGTCCCGCATTCGCATCCTCTTCGGCGGCAAGAGTCAAGCTGGGCTCATGAATCGTGATGAGGTAATTGCAGCCTTCAACGATCCCGAGGACCCAATCCGCATCTTGATCGCCACCGACGTTGCCTCCGAAGGCTTGAACTTGCAGGAATCAGCGCGACTTGTCTTCCACTTCGATATTCCCTGGAACCCTTCGCGGCTGGAACAACGCAATGGTCGCCTGGATCGGCACGGGCAGGCCCGCGATGTCACAGTCTTTCATTTCACGAGTGAAGATGACGCGGACCTGAAGTTTGTAGGAAAGGTCGTCCAAAAGGTCCACGAGATTCGCGAAGACCTCGGCTCGATGGGCCAGGTGTTCGACGCGGCCTTCGAACGCCGATTTCAGGATCAGGAAGACACTGACCCGCTGATCGAACACCTCGACCACGACGTCAAGAAAGCCAAGGGCCGCGCCATCGTTCCCCACAACTCCAACGAGACCAACGGCGAAGAATACGCCAAGCACCTCGTAGAGTTCGCCCACCACATCGACCTTTCGCCCGAAACACTCAAGCAAACCCTGGAAGTTGCGATGGCATCGGGAGGCTCCGGCTATCCGAGGCTCGAAGGGCCTGATGCGAAAGGGCGTATGCGGCTGGCAAATCCAATCCCGCCACGATGGCAATCCTTGATCGACGACACGCTTCGGCTCGAGCGGAAGGGCGCGTCCATCGGTGCGCTCCCCGCCATCGTTTTTGACCCCGCGTTTTTCCTGGACGCGTCGAAAGGCCGGGCCGTATTCCGCGCCAAGCCTGATACGGTCCTACTGCACTTGGGCCACCCCGTGTTCCACCACGCCTTGTCCACTCTTGCCCGCCTGCGCTTCCCAGGCTCCGGACGAAAGCAGCGCGATCACTCCGCGAGCCGTTGGACCGTCCGCACCGCTGAGTTACCGAATGACGTAGATGCGCTGATACTGCTCACTGTGGAGGAGTTGGCCGTCAACGAACTCCGCGAGCCGTTCCATCACTGGACCAGAACCTACCAGATTCCCGTACGGCAGGGCGACCTCGGTGATCCGCTCCCCTATCAGGAACCAAGCGCCGACCGAGCCGGAACGCGGGTCAGCGATGCCGCTCTTGTCGAAGGTGCGAGGCATATATGGGAAGACGCGGAACCGGACCTTCGAGCGTTTGTCCAGTCCCGTGCGGCGTCGCTTACTGAAGCTCTCAAAAAGCGCCTCGAAGACGTGGGCCGGGATGCCATCAAAGCCGAGCAAGAGCGCCTCCGGCTGAGACTCAAAGAAGTGGAACGGGCGATGAGCGAAAACACCATCGCCAAGCTGGAAAAGGAGCGCGACCATCTGATTGCCGATCTGCGGCAGCTCACACTCATCGACATTGACCGTCGCGTCCAAGAGGACCGCTTGCGAGATCTGGAAGCCGAACTGCAACGTCGCTCAAGTCATTTCAAGGAACTTCTTGCCCGCCTTAAGGCCGAACAGGATCGTGTACTTTCCCTCGTTCTCCCCAAGCGCTATCAACTGAGGCAGTCCGCGCAGGTGTTCCCTGTCGCTGTCGAGATCCGTTTGCCGGGGAGCGCTCGATGATCAACCAGATCGATCCGCTGAACCAGTTCACCTGGTGGTCAAGCCTTAAGCACGGTGGCCTGCTCATCGCCCCGGCCCGGCTCGCGCACTATTTCTCGACTGAGAAGCCGGAGCTTTCCCCCTACTGGGCAGGGCGCCTCCGGAGTGCTGTTCAGGCGCAGCAAGATGCTGAGAAGCTCGGTGCGCAAGCGGCATTACTCGATACGGTCCTGGAAGGCATCCTGCAACTTCCGGCACTGGAGTGGAAGAAGGCAAGCTCCGTCGGTGCCGACTGGGGGCATCGCCTGATCACGGGCGAGAATTTCAAACCCCGAAGACTCTGGCTGGGAAGCAACGGGGCTGTGCTGCCGGTTTTCGACGACGACGTAAAGCAGATTGGCATCGGCAACGGCCGGCGCAGCATTGCCCGCGTTGTCGAATGGCTCCGGAAGAGCCAGCAGAAACTTGCCCTGCTCACCAACGGCGTCCAATGGCGGCTGATCCACACAGGTCCGGACTATGAGGCTTGGTGCGAGTGGGACATCGCGCTTTGGTTCGAAGAAGGCGAGCCCAGCGATCAGGTTCGGGCACTTCTGCATCTCCTGAGTCCAAAGGCTCTCACTCCACCGGAAGAGGGCGAATCGGCGCCTCTCGTTGCCGCCATCCAAGACACACGGAAGGGCCAGGCGGAGCTATCGGCCAATCTCGGTGAACGGGTCCGGTTGGCGGTGGAGCACATCATTCACAGTTCCGGTGAGGTGATCGACCACCTCCGCGCCGAGAGTGTCGCCGTCTCGCCGCGCGATGTCTACATCGCCGCTACTCGTCTGATCATGCGCTGTGTTGTCGTCCTGTTCGCAGAAGCACGCGAACTGCTTCCCCGTACCGATCCTGTTTATAACGACAGCTATTCCATTCAGGGTCTCCGTAGTCAGTTGGATCGCATGGCAGGCGGACGCTCTGCCGCGATGCTCCGCGATCAGTGGAGCGCCTGGCCACGATTGCTATCTCTTTTCCAACTCATCTACGAGGGCTCGTCACACGAAGGGCTCCTGGTTCGCCAATACGGCGGGGGCCTTTTCCAGCCTGGAGAGGCCGGTTCTACCGATCCAATTCTCAGAGCGCTAGCACTTTTCGAGCACCCCAATAATGCACCCAGCGATCACTCGATCCACCACATCCTGGAGTTGCTGACGCGAGCCTGGGAGCGCGTGCCACAGGGTCGCGCGACGAAGCTCATCCTTTCTTCCATCGACTTCTCTGATCTCTCCACCGAGTATATCGGCATCCTTTATGAAGGATTACTCGACTTCCAACTCCGGCGCGCCGATTCTCTCATCGTCTTCCTGAACCTGGGCGACCAACCGGCGCTTCCTTTCATGCAGCTAGATGCGATGCCGATGGATGAGATCTCCAAATTATTCGAGAAATTCAAAGTGGCGGAGAAGAAGGGCGAGTCCGGCGACGACGAGGCTGAGGAAGCCGAGGAGGAGCCCGAAGACCACTCGCCAGAACAAACGAGCGAAGACGGAGAAGCTCTCGTTGAGGTCGTAGTCGAGGAAGATCTCGCAGATATCGGAGACGCCTCGCAAGATCGCGAGCAGCTACGCCATCGCATCCACGCCTGGGCTCGCCGCGCGGCGGAAGCCGCCAAGCTGGTGAAGAAACCGAAAGGCAAGCCGACGCCCGAAAAGCAAAGGGACTACGACGACGACTTGGACAAGGCCGCCCGAACTCTGGTGCCGCGCACGATCTTTCCTGGTGAATGGTATCTGGTCCGCGAAGGCAATACCCGAAAAGGCTCCGGGACCTTTTACACCCGTCCCCAGCTTGCGGGCCCGATCACGCGCCGCGCTCTTCGCGAACTCGCTTACGAGGGCGACATTCCGCGCACGCCGGAACAAATCCTGGCGCTCAAGGTGTGTGATCCGGCGTGCGGATCGGGCTCTTTTCTCCTTTCAGCGTTGCGGTTCTTGACGGAAGCGCTGGTCGAAAGCCTACACCACCACAAACGCCTAGACCCCAACCCGACTGGTGTTATCGTCCGCCTCGCGGACGGGAAGGCCGCAACCAAGCTGGGCGACGAAACCATCCCTAAGCCCATCGGCGACCCTGACTTCAACGACTATCTGCGCGCATACCTCCGCCGGCACATCGTCGAGCGCTGCCTCTACGGCGTCGACCTCGACCAGCTCGCCATCGAGCTCGGCCGGCTCGCCCTCTGGATCGAGACCATGGACCCGCGTCTGCCCTTTGGCTTTCTCGATCACAAGATGAAGACCGGCAACGCGCTCATCGGATGCTGGTTCGACCGTTTCCAGGACTACCCAGCCATGGCCTGGGATCGCGACGGCGGTGATTCAGGCCACGACCGATTTGTTCATCACTTCCGCGAATATGTTGTTTCCAAAGGCAAGAATGCGGGCGAGACAAAGCAGAAGGGTGACAAGTGGACCCAGGCAATCAAGGACAAGAAGGAAGAGGTCCGTACTGAACTCGTCCAACTCATCCGCGCCCGGCGCACGAAGGCCTTCGAATTCTTCGAGAAGCAGCTTTCGCCTGTCGGCGTGCACGATCACCTGGTCGGCGTTTTCGAGCAGATTCACAACCTGCCGATCCACGAGACTGAGGAGCGCCGGCTGGTCTACGAGCAGCATTTTGGACCAGGCTCCGCCTATCGCCAGCTTCGCGCGGCGTTCGACACCTGGTGCGCCATTTGGTTCTGGCCGGGTGATCTGCTGGAGCACGCGCCATTGCCGGTGGACTTCCTGGAACCGTCTGCCAAGGCGAAGGACGTCGTCCGCGAGCTCCGCGATGCCCATCGCTTCTTCCACTGGGAACTGGAATTCCCGGATGTCTTCCAGGGCGATGCTCCGGGCTTTTGATGCCGTCATTGGCAACCCTCCGTGGGAGGTGCAGAAGCCGAACTCCAAGGAGTTCTTCTCCGATGTTGATCCGCTCTATCGGAGTTACGGCAAGCAAGAGGCGCTCGATCGGCAGCCGGAATATTTCCGCCATGAGGCTCGAGTCGAACTCAATTGGATTCACTACTGCGCGCGTCTCAAGGCTCGGTCGAACTGGGTAAAGTACGCCGCACATCCGTTCGGCGATCAGATCTGGTACGACAAGCTAGAAAATCCGCATCACGACTTCCCTCTCGCGAAGAAGTTTGAGCAATCCGCCGCCGATCACAAGCTCTGGGCGGATCTGCGCAAAGGCCGCAATGGCTTTGCGGATCCGGCGCACCCATTCCTGCATCAAGGCTCGGCGGACCTGAACACGTACAAGATGTTTCTAGAAGCGGGCCACGCGCTGTTGCGGCAAGGTGGGAGGCTGGGTCTGCTGGTTCCGTCAGGCATCTACTCCGACAAGGGTGCGGCATCTCTGCGGCGGTTGTTCCTGAAGAAATCTCGCTGGAGCCATCTCTATGCGTTTCAGAATGAGCGCTTCATTTTCGGCGCCGTCCATCACTCGTTCAAGGTGGCCGCGGTTCAGGTGGAGAAGGGGGGCAAACCAGATCTCCTTCGCACTCGCTTCCGTTTGGGACCGGGCGATTCGCCCGAGGCGCACGAACTCGAAAGAGACATCCCGAACGAGAGCAGTTACCTGACGGTATCGGTAAGCGCGATTGAAGAGTTCAGTCCTCATTCGGGAGCGATCCTTGAGATCCGCACGCCGCGTGACCTGGAGATCGCCAAGAAGCTTTACGGGAACGGCGTGCTGCTCGGGGACAAGTCGCACGACGGCTGGAACATCCGGTACACCACGGAGTTCCATATGACGAGCGATTCCGAACTGTTCCCGCCACGTTCTAAGTGGGAGGACAAAGGATACCGACCGGATGAATACGGCCACTGGCTGCTGGGCAACTGGCAGCCGTACGACGGGCCGACGAACATCTTGGACCGTCCGATCGGCTTGATCCTTTCCGCCGACAGCGCAGCAGCGGTGCGATTGGACGAGATAGAAGATGTCGCTCTGTCGCTGTATCAAGGTGGCATGATCAACCAGTTCGACTATTGTGCTTCTGCATATCGAAGGATGGAAGGAAAGCGCGGATTCAAGTGGGTGCCAATTGCATGGGATGACAAGCGGCTCGAACCTCAGTATTTGATGGGTCGAGGCGACTTCTTAGAAGCCGAGGGAACCATCCGGCCGCTCAAGATGGTTTTCCGGGATATTTCCGCTTCGACGAACGCGCGGACCTTTCTAGCCGCCTCTGCATATGAGGTTCCTTGTGGAAACAGTCTTGGAACCATGGACGTAGGTCGATCGGTTCCATGGACGCTTGCCAGCGTAACGAACTCCTTCACATTCGACTGGGTCTCCAGGAGAAGGATGGGAGGGAGCCACCTTAATCTTTTTGTGGTCGAAGAGCTTCCGTCACTACGCCCCGAGGCCGTACTGGTGCTCGACGGATTTACTTGAGGATTGCTTCATCCAAGCGTTTCATTCGCGCCGGTATGGCTGGGTGCGCCGCGAAATATTCCTTGGAAACAGTGTTGGGCGGTTACTCAACACGAGCGCTTGCGCCTTCGGGCCATCGTGGAGGTCGCGATTGCGATGAGATTCGGGATTAACGAAACGGAGTTTCGAGAGATTCTTCGTGACTGCGATCGATCGATCGAGGCTCTCGCCTCCAGCGCAATCACGAGGACTTTGGACACGAAAGGTTTCTGGCGATTCGAGAGAGAGCTGCTGCCTGAACTACGCTTGGCCGTCGTTTCCCAAGTGGCTTTTCGGGCGGCACTCAGCGTTGGCCTAGAGGGTTTTCTCGGGCAGAACGATGGCAGAGGTTGGATGCTGCCCGAAACGCTCCGCCTGTCAGACTACGGCCTCGGACACGACGACCGCGCGAAGGAACTCCAACCCATCGCCTCCGCGCTCGGGCCGCGCTTCTACAAGTGGCAGATGGAGCAATCCGTCCAAGAATCTTGGGAGGAATGCGAGCGCCACGCTGAAATCCTCGCTGAGCTTTTGCCGCCGCAAGATCCAGAAAAAAAAACGGACTCCGAAAGCGGCGACGTCGCCGTCGATCTATTCGGTAATCCGGTGGAGACCGATCTATTCGGTGATCCTGTATACATTAAGTCCCGAAAGCGCTAGGTCCCCATGGCCAGAATGCTCAATCCGATCACCTACACGGAAAACGTCGTTGAAGACTTCCTGCGTTATCAATTGACGACGTATTCTTTTGCCGACCCGAGTCTGCACCGGCAGATGCGGCAGCTCCTGAACCTGGACCAAACGCGCCGCACGCCACTCCTAGCCGGACCCTTTGTCAGCCTTTCGCGCAGCTTTCGCCGGGGACCGAGCATGCGGGAGATGGCCGACCAGGGTGTGCTGCATCCCCTGCTCGCAAACATCGCGGACCACGAACACCTCTACGGGCATCAGGAGACGGCAATCCGCTCGATTGTGGCCGGGCAGACCACGCTTGTTTCTACGGGTACGGGCTCCGGCAAGACGGAATGCTTCCTCTATCCGATCATCAGCAAGGCGCTGGAACTGCGAGATTCGGGGGCGCCAGAGGGGATTTGCGCCGTCATCATCTACCCGATGAATGCGCTGGCCGAGGATCAGCTTGGGCGATTGCGTGAGTTGCTGTGCGGCGTCGGGATCAGCTTTGGTTTGTATGTCGGCAAGACGCCGCAGCGGGTGAGCGATGTCACGGGATTCCGCTTGCCCCAAGGCGCGTCCCGAGCCGATTACGCCGCGAAGGTTGCAGAACTGCGGACGCAAGGGCAGCCTGGCGCGGTCCATCCGCCGGAGGAGTGCGCGTCGCGCGAAGAGATGCAGGCAGCAGGCAAAGCACCGCGAATTCTGCTGACCAACGTAAAGCAGCTCGAACTGTTGCTGACACGCCAGCAGGATATCGAGATGTTCGCCGGAGCGCGCCTGGATTTCCTGGTGGCGGACGAAGCACATACATTTTCGGGCGCGAACGGAGCCGAGACGGCCTGTCTCTTGCGACGATTGAGGAGCTTCTGCGGCAAAAGCGCGGAGGAGACGGTTTGCATCGCAACTTCAGCGACGATTGCCGATCGCAACAACCCGGCTCCGGCGGTACACTTCGCATCGAGATTCTTTGGCGTATCAAAGAACAAGGTGGCGGTAGTCTATGAGGACTACGAGCCGGATCTGTGGGCGGCCAAGCGCAAGGCGAGCCCAGCGCTGCCAGGCAACCAGGTGCTTCAGCTGCGAAATGTGCTGGAGGCGATTGGCAACGTGGACAGCGATCCCCCCGCATCGCTCAAGCTGCTTAAGGGGACGTTCCAGTCGCTGACCGGTCAGGCACTCGACATCAGCCGGTGGGAAGACAGCTTGTATGAACGCTTGTCGGGCAACGAGGTGGCCTATCAAATTGCCGATGCGCTGATGAGACCGCGCTCGCTGGGGGATCTGGTCGAGGATCTTGCCAAGAGGCTGGGACGGGAGGTGCCTGAAGAAGAGGTACTCATCTGGCTCGCCCTCGGTGCGGCCGCCCAACGCGAAGGGCGTGCGCTGCTGCGTCCGGTGGTTCACGCATTTGTCCGTGGCGTAGCAGGCGGTGTGGTGACCTTTCCGCTGAGCGCCACCAGCGCACGGCTGGCGTTGTCGGCGGAGGAAGTCGGGCCGGACAGCCAGGGATTGTTCCGGTTGCCGCTCATGACCTGCACTACATGCGGGCAGCACTACTTCGTCCACCACGTTCGGGACTTCACGTTCACGGACCGCGCGCCGGGTGGTGGTGAGGCGGTGGAGAATCGAGTGATCTGGCGTCCGCTCGAAGAGCAGTTGGGCGGGGATCGGGTGGTTCTACTGGACCGGCTGGTAGTGGATGCCACCGATGATGACGACGACGATGGTGCGCCGCCACCCCAGCCTCAACTTCGTGCGCCTCCACGGAATTCCGTACCGCTTTACTTTTGCCGCTACTGCGGCACAATGCATGCCGCCCGAATAGCCCAGTGCGACGGATGTGGGAAGCAGGGACCGCTGGTGGAGTTGTTCGCCGCGCGGCAAAAGCAGGAGCAGCCAGGGAAGTTGATTTCCTGCGTGGGATGTAGCGCGGTCGGTCGCATACAGTTGGGTCGGTACAGGGAACCCGCTCGCCCGGTGAAGGCGAGTGCTGTTTCAGACGTGCACGTGCTGGCGCAGAGCATGATCCACCGTGCGGAGCGGAAACGGCTGCTAGTCTTCTCCGACAACCGCCAGGACGCAGCCTTCCAGGCCGGTTGGATGCAGGACCACGCGCGACGGTACCGGTTGCGGGCGCTCATGTTTGCAAGGTTGAGTCAGACACCGCTTCAGGTAGGAACGCTTGTCTCGCAGTTGGATCAGGAATTGGATCAAGATGACGATTTGTCTCTCTCGCTGATTCCAGAAGTTTGGAATGTGGCGCGAAAGAAGGCGGATCTTCAGGGCCACGCTACGGAGCGCCGTCACTTTCTACGGATCTTGGTGCTTCGCGAAGTGGCGACAGGCGCCCGCCAGCGGATCGGCCTGGAACCCTGGGGACGGTTGGTGGTCGATTATGCCGGCCTAGAACCGACGGTTGCATTCTTCCAGAACTGGGCGAACCCGTTGGGGTTGAGTCCCCAGGAGCTGCGGGATGGCGTAGCGGCCATGCTCGATTTTACGCGTCGGAGCCGGATTCTGTTGGATCGCGATCAGCGGATCTTTTCGAAGATCTGGCAGGAGGGAGATCGCGAAATCGCGAACGGATATCTGCCGCTATTTCGCGGCGGCCCCAAGGGCGTGAAGCTGCAGCGCGATCCTGGTGACGCGGCGGGGCGCGTGGCGCAATGGCTGGGGACTCGACCGACGTCGGTTTCTCAAGCAGCGCAGCGTTGGGGTGTCAATGCGAACGATATACCCCGGTTTTTGCAGGAGCTTTGGCGAACGCTGACTGACGAGTTGCATCTGATCGTCCCAGCCGCATTGACGGGTTTTCGAGACCATCCCCTGCCGGGGACGACGAACGTACGCCAGATCGACGCGGATCTGTTGCGCTTGCGAACAAGTAGCGGAATCTGGCGTTGTCAGGCGTGCCGTCGCGCCCACTCGCGTCCGACGCCGCGGCTCACTTGCTTGGCATGGCGCTGTACCGGGACTCTGGTGCTTGAAACCGAAGATCCTGACAACTATGACCTGATAATGCTCGACGGGCGCTTCGACATGATCCGTCCGCGGGAGCATTCGGCGCAGATTCCTGGAGCAGATCGAGAAGAGCTGGAGCGTGTGTTCAAGGGCGACGGCGACCGTGTAAACACACTCGTCTGCACGCCGACGCTCGAGTTGGGCGTGGACATTGGGGCGTTGGATTCGGTGCTAATGCGAAACGTGCCGCCCTTACCTTCGAATTATTGGCAGCGTGCGGGTCGGGCCGGCCGTCGTCATCGGATGGCGGCGATTCTGACCTATGCGCGGGCTCATTCGCATGACCGGCCATACTTCAATGACCCGCTGAAGTTGCTTTCCGGGGAGATCTCACCGCCAAGCTTCAATCTGCGGAACGACGTGATGGTCCGGAAACACGTTCACGCTATCGTGCTGACCGGGCTGCACCGCTTGTCGCGTCCCAACTCCGAAATTGGCAGCGTGGACCAGATCGAACTCGTGGAGGCTCTCCGGAGTTGTTTCCCGAATCGGGTTCGGGAGTACTTGTTCGGGAATACCGGTGAAGTGCGGCGGCGACCACCAGATCTTGCTCGACTACGAACCGTTCTCGGCAGACACGTCAAACGGCTGCATGCGGGCGTAGTGGAAGCATTTCGGCAGGGATGGCCGGACGATGACGCTCGCGTTGTCGAGCCTTCTGCCCTACGGATCTATATCGAGGATATGGATGGGCAACTTCAGACGGTCGTAGAGCGCCTGAAGCGCCGTTTGGATTGGGCCATCGACCAGATGAATCGCCTGGACGACGTTCGGCGCAAGCAGGGCACACTCGATCCAGAACAGGATGCGTTGCGAAATCGCTGTGACCGGTATGTGAAGCGGCTCAAGGGAAATGATCCGCGCAAGCGAAGGAGCGCCGAGGGCTTTGACGACACGAACACCTACAGCGTGCTGGCTGCCGAGGGTTTCCTGCCCGGCTACGGATTGGACAACGGCTGGGTAATTGGGACGTACGAGGGGCCAAAGTACAACCCGAGCTTTCGCGACTGGGAGTTGCGGCGGCATCCGTCGCTCGCCTTGCGGGAATATATACCGGGCAACCTGATCTATGCGAACGGGCACCGTTTCATCCCGCGCCACTTCCGGCTGGAGCCAGGAGAGCCCGTTCGCTTTCTGGTGGATGTTTCGAATGAGGCCGTGGCGGAAGTGACGGGAAATCTGACTGCCGGGCTGGGTTCGCAAACGATACCGGCAGTGCCTATTTGCGACGTCAATCTGCCGCATAACTCACAGATCTCGGACGACGAGGACTACCGATTCCAACTCGGAGTTGCCGTTTACGGATACGAGCAGGCGCAGCACGGCGGTGGTAAGCAGTATCGTTGGGGGGATCGAGTCATCAGCCAGCGAACCGCCGTTCGGCTTCGCTTGGTGAACGTGGGAGCGTCGTCCTTGGCGCGAAGTGCCGGTCGGCTAGGCTATCCGGTTTGTTTGGTGTGCGGGCAGAGCCGGTCGCCGCTGGCGTCACCAGCGGATCTTCAGGCGTTCGAGGAGGAGCACCGACTGCGCTGCGGCAAGCCCGTGGAGCCTGTTGGGTTTTATGCAGACGTCATCTCGGACGCGATTTCTCTGGAGAGCTGCGTGGACCGCGAAGAGGCGTATAGCGTCATGGAGGCCCTTCGCTTGGGGGCGGCAGAGGTGCTCGATATGGAGGTTGAGGATTTGCAATTGCTCGCCATCGGACAGCCAGGTGGCAGAGGCTTGAGCTTGCTACTTTATGATCCGATGCCTGGGGGCTCCGGACTTCTAGACCAAATGAGAGACCGTTGGCCGGAGGTCACGGCGGCGGCGAAGAGGGTCGTGGCCGATTGCCCGTCTCTTTGTCAGTCAGCGTGTGTGGATTGCCTGCTGCACTTCCGGAATTCCTACTATCACCGGCACCTGAACCGGCAGACGGCGTTGGATCGCCTGGAGAAATGGGGCCATAGTCTCGACTTCACGCACGATATTCCTTCACGCCTACCGACTCAGGCGGCCGAGGAGGTCCCTGTTAATGATCCCGAACTAACCTTGCGCGCTATGCTGGACCGCGCCGGACTTCACGGTTACCAGGCCCAGCGGCCGATTGATCTTGGGCGTCCGTTGGGCGCGACCACACCGGATTTCTTCTACGAGCCGCGGAATGATTCCTATGAAGGGCTGTGCATCTATCTCGACGGCATGGGCCGCCATCTGCACGGACGTCCCGAGACGCGCGACAGGGATCGCGACATTCGCGAAGGACTGCGGAACCGCGGGTACGAGGTTGCCGAGATTCAGTTCGGGCAGTTGACCGACCCGGACGCAATGCGGCAGCACTTTTTCCGTATTGGCCGCTTTCTGCTGGGCAAGGATGCGGCTCAACGCATTCGCGACGACTCCTCCTGGTACAACTCAACGGAGGCAAAGCCGACGAAGGAGAGCGACAGTT
>OCTA010003699.1_pt1 | contig 13567 bp, 12 predicted proteins | sample 1538991 | NCBI WGS metagenome assembly OCTA01 (sample SAMEA3539302, study PRJEB22396) | soil metagenome | biome: tundra; feature: field; material: soil | place: USA | collected 2010-05 | depth 0.15 m
GCCGTGGTGATCCGGAACCGCCGGACCCACCGATCTGAAAGACTGCGGTCCGTGAGCGCCCCGATCACCGGGACATGTGAGGCCAGATTCACCGCCGTGCGCGAGGCGTTCGCCCGTAACTTCGCCGAGCGGGGTGAAGTGGGCGCCGGAGTGTGCGTCATCGTCGGCGGAAGGGTTGTGGTGGATCTTGTCGGCGGTTGGGCGGACGAGGCCTGCGAGCGCCCCTGGCAGCCCGACACCCTCGTGAACTTCTATTCCGTCGGCAAGCCGCTCATCGCGCTGTTGGCGTTGCAGCTCGTCGATGCCGGCCTCATCGGCCTCGACGACCCGATCGCCTCGGTGTGGCCGGAGTTCGGTGTAGGCGGCAAGAGCGGTGCCACACTGCGCCAAGCGCTGTGCCACCGTGCCGGCGTGCCCGCGATCCGCGAGCCATTGACGAACCGGGATCTGTGGGACTGGGAACGGATGACCGGAGCGCTCGGGGCGACCGCGGCCTGGTGGGAGCCTGGAACCCGTCATGCGTACCATACGAACACCTACGGCCACTTGATCGGAGAGGTCGTCCGACGGGTGAGCGGGGAGACCTGTGGCGCTCGAGTCCGTTCGCTGGCGTGTCCGCTACACGCCGATCTGTGGTTCGGTGTCCCGATGACCGAACAGCACCGGTGTGCGGATGTGATCTGGGTCGGAACGGGCTCTCCGGAGCACATCGACTTGGCGTCGATGTCCGGCGATGAACTGATGACAATGCTCGGCTACTTCAATCCCTCCGGATACTCCTCGATGGGGGTCGTCAATACAGTTGAATGGCGGACCGCAGAGGTTCCGTCAACGAATGGTCACGGCACCGCCACCGGTGTCGCCCGTCTGTACGCCGCGTTGCTCGAGCCCGGCCATCTGGTGTCGCCCGAGCTTCTGGCAGAAGCCACCTCCCCCCAGTCGCAGGGCTACTGTCCGGTGCTCGGGGAAGAGGTCACATTCGGCCTCGGCTTCAAGCCGACGGTGCCACGCCGCCCGTTCGGCCCGAACCCGGGAAGCTTCGGGCATTTCGGTACCGGTGGTGCAGTGGGGTTCGCCGATCCGGACGCGGGTATCGCCTTCGGCTATGTGATGAACCATGTCATCCCACGGTGGCAGAGCTCGCGCAACCGTGGCCTCATCGACGCCCTCTACGAATCGCTCTGACGACCTACGCCCAGGCCATTGCCGGACGATTGTTCCCCGGCGTGGGGAACCAGCATGCAGCCGTCGGGGCGCGGTACACCGAGTGGACGTCGCAACCGGTGGAGGGCGGCCGGACCGCCAACCTCTGGGTCCCGGCGGGTGCGGAGGACGACGTGGGCGCACACGGGATCTTCGATGATCGGGCCGGGTGATTTTTCGACCCGTACTTCCTCGAGCCGCTTCCGCTCACGCTCAGGACGATCCTGTCGGCGCTCGCTCGCACGGGTCTGGACAGGGGTCGTCGGTTCTCGCGTCCGATCCTCCCGCACCGCACCCTGTACCGCACCGCACCGCACCGCACCCGGCACCGAGCCGGTCGGCGACGTCCTCGGTCACCTACCCGAAGGCGACGAACGACTCCCGCTCGTAGGCCCGCATTCGCTCGTAGAGGTCGCGCACGTCTTCACGGCGCGACCGGTCGTTGGCCAGGTTGACCAGCTCGTCCGGGTCGCTGTCGTGGTCGTACCACTCGTGGTCGTTGTCGTCGAAGGCGCAGTCCACGTCGAACAGTTTCTGGCCGGGCGACTTCCCCCACAGGCCGGTCGACGGTTTGCCTCCGCCGACGCCGTAGTAGCGGGCGTACTTGGTCCGACCGTCGTAGAAGCCGCGCAGGGCGTAGCGGACGTTGTTCAACGCGGCGGTCTGGGCCGAGTCCTGGGCGAAGAGGATGTGGTCGCACACCGTGGCCGAGGGGTCGGCGAGGACCGGCGAGAGATCGGTGCCCTGCACGGTGGCGCCCGCGGTGGAGGCGTCGACGCCGGCCAGCGAGCAGATGGTGGCGGCCAGGTCGACGTGGGACCCCAGAGCGGAGGTCACCGTGCCCGGTGAGGTCACCCCGGGGACCTTCACATACAGCGGCACCCGCATGATCTCGTCGTAGACGAACGGGCCTTTCGAGCGGAGCCCGTGCGAGCCGCACATGTCCCCGTGGTCGGAGGTGAAGATGATGACGGTGTCGTCCCATGCGCCCGAGGCCTCGAGGGCGCTGAGCACGGTGCCCAGGCTCCGGTCGGCCAGCTGGTGCAGGCGCACGTAGTAGTCGAGGTGGCGCAGCCACGACCTGGTGTCGGTCGGGTCGATGTAGCCCCACAGGCCGTGCTGCTGGTCCCACCGCCACTGCCGATGGGCCTCGGGCTTGGTGTGCAGGTCGTCGTGGAAGTTGGCCGGGAGCCGGTCGACGACCTCGGGGTAGGGGTCGGTGAAGACCGGGAGTGGGTCGTCGTCCTTCCAGGCTGCCGACTCCAGCAGCGAGCGGATGGCGGCCACGTCGTCGGGGTGCTGGTCCCGGTAGCCCGGCTGGTCCACCGGGAACCACATGACATCGTGTGGGTTGACCAGGGCCACCGTGAGGAACCAGGGCTGGGATCCGCCGGCACCGCCGGGACCGCAGGAGTCGGCCCCCCCGGCGCCCGCCGACCGGGTTCCCGCCGGTCCGGCGTGCTCGGTCAGCCAGTGGGCGGCGTTGGACGCGATGATCGGGTCGAAGTGCACGCCGGTGCCGGCCCACCCCATGAAATGGCGGTCGTTCCCGTCCCAGTCGGCGAAGCCGTAGGCCTCCATGTCGGGGGTGGGGGAGTGCGAGAGGTGCCACTTGCCGATGTAGGAAGACCGGTACCCGGCCCCGTCGAGCAGCGACCCGATGGTCGGGGTCGAGGCGGTCAGCTCGTGGTGCTCGGGCATGATGACGTTATCGACCACCCCGTGGCCCTCGAGGTAGCGACCGGTGAACAGGCTGGCTCGACTGGGCGAGCAGGGCGAGGAGTGCGTGAAGTAGTCGGTGAACTCGAGTCCCTCGGCCCGGAGCCGGTCCCGCCACCGAAGGGAGACCCCCGGGGGGAGCCAGGACCGCTGCCGCTCCTGGTCGGAGACGAGCAACAAGATGTTGGGGCGGTTGGTTGGCTCAGCCATGGTCCGCCACGGTAGCGCCGCCACCCCGGGCGTGGGGTGCGGAGCAGGGTTGTTGGCACCCAAAAGTGAAATGTGTTCTACTTTTTCGGAGTCACGCTCACACAGTTGCCACGGGGGAGGTCCGGGATGCCCGAGAGCGAAGCGCTTCACGCCAGTCACCGCCTCGAGTACCCCTATGCGCGTTCGGTGGGACCGGTCATCGGTGCGTTCCTGACCGGTCTGCGGGACGGCAGACTGCTCGGGGTCAGGGGGTCCGGCGGCTCGGTCATCGTGCCGCCCACCGAGTACGACCCGGACACCGGTGACGACACCGGCGAGGTGGTGGAGGTGGGGCCCGGCGGCGTCGTCGAGTCGTGGGCCTGGGTGCCCGACCCGCTCCCCAAGCACCCTTCGGACAGGCCGTTCGCCTGGGCGCTGATCCGCCTCGACGGGGCCGACACGGCGCTGCTCCATGCCGTCGACTCCGGCGGCCCCGACCGGCTGGCCACGGGCGACCGGGTCACCGTGCGGTTCCGGCCGGCCGCCGAACGCATCGGCTCCATGGCCGACATCGAGGCCTTCGTCCCGGAAGGAGGTGCCGCCTGATGGCCGACCGGGCCGACACCGCCGCCGGGGACCTCGGCCCGGTGACCACCCTGGCCACGCCGATCCGGCTCGACTTCGAGTTCACCCCGGGGGTGGCCCAGTCGCGCTTCCTCCGGGGGCTCGAGCGGGGAAAGTTCATCGGCCAGCGCTGCCCGAAGTGCGGCATGGTCTACGTGCCGTCGCGCGGCTCGTGCCCCACCGACGGCGTGCCCACCACCGAGGACGTGGAGCTGGCCAACGTGGGCACCGTCACCACCTACTGCGTGGTCAACGTTCCCTTCGCGGGCCAGTCCATCGAGATCCCCTACATCTGTGCCCAGGTGCTGCTCGACGGGGCCAACATCTCGTTCATGGGCCTCATCCAGGAGATTCCCGCCGACCAGATCCGGATGGGCATGCGGGTCGAGGCGGTGTGGGTGGATCCGGACCGACTCACCCCGTCGCTGGCGTCGGTCCGGTACTTCCGGCCCAACGGAGAGCCCGACGCCGACTACGAGAGCTTCAAGGAGTACCTGTGAGTGCCGCCGCAGCCCGCCGGACGCCCCGGCCGGTGTCGATCGCATCGTTCGCCCAGGCCCACAACGTGCGCCGTGACGACGAGCACAACGAGGTCGAGATACTCATGCCGGTGGTGGCCGAGGTCTTCGGCAATATCGGGATCACCAAGGACGACATCGACTTCATCTGTTCGGGTTCGACCGACTACCTGATCGGGGGGCCGTTCAGCTTCGTGACCGCCCTCGACGCGGTGGGGGTGTGGCCTCCCAAGTCCGAGAGCCACGTGGAGATGGACGGGGCCTGGGCCCTGTACGAGGCATGGGTCCTCCTCCAGGAGGGGGAGATCGACGCCGCCCTGGTCTACAGCTTCGGTCGCTCGTCGCCGGGCAACCTGAACGAGATCCTGGCCCTCCAGCTCGATCCCTACTACGTGGCCCCGCTGTGGCCCGATCCGGTCAGCCTGGCCGCACTGCAGGCCCGGGCCCTCATCGACGCGGGCAAGGCCACCGAGGCGGACTTCGCCGCCATCGCCTCCCGGAGCCGCAGGGACGCCCTGGACAACCCCAAGGCCCAGGTGGCCAACGACATCCCCGCCGAGAAGCTCCTCGAGGACGAGTACATCGTGTCGCCGCTCCGCCGCCACGCACTCCCGCCGATCACCGACGGCGTGGCCGCCATCGTGCTGGCCGCCGGCGACAAGGCCCGGCAGTGGTCGAAGCCGGTGTGGATCACCGGCTTCGACCACCGGATCGAGACCCACTCCCTCGGGGCCCGCGACCTCACGTCGTCGCCCTCGACGGCCAGGGCTGCCGAGGGCGCGGGCGTCTCCGACGGGCCGATCGACGTGGCCGAGATCCACGCCCCCTTCGCCCACCAGGAGATCATCCTCAAAGAAGCCCTCGGCCTCGACGACACGGTGGTCGTGAACCCGTCGGGCGGCCCGTTGGCGGCCAACCCGCTCATGTCGGCCGGCCTCATCCGGATCGGTGAGGCTGCCACCCGCATCTCCTCGGGCCGGGCCCACCGGGCGGTCGCCCATGCCACCTCGGGGCCCTGCCTCCAACAGAACCTCGTCTGCGTGCTGGAGGGCGAGTGATGGCAGAGCGCTGTGCGGTCATCGGCGTCGGGCAGACCCACCACAAGTCGAAGCGGGACGACGTGTCCATCGCCGGCCTGGTCAGGGAGGCGGCCAAGATGGCCCTGGCCGACGCCGACCTCACCTGGACGGACATCGACGCAGTGGTCATCGGCAAGGCCCCGGACATGTTCGAGGGGAACATGATGCCCGAGCTGTACCTGGCCCCGGCCCTCGGCGCCGTGGGCAAGCCCATGTTCAGGGTGCACACCGCCGGATCGGTGGGCGGGTCGACCGCCCTGGTGGCCGCCCACCTCATCTCCTCGGGGATCCACAAACGGGTGCTGACCGTGGCCTACGAGAAGCAGTCGGACTCGGACGCCATGTGGGCGCTGTCGGTTCCCCAGCCCTTCGCCGCCCCGCTGCTGGCCGGGGCGGGCGGCTACTTCGCCCCCCACATCCGCGCCTACATGCGGCGCTCGGGCGCACCCGAGTACATCGGCCGGATGGTGGCGGTGAAGGACCGGAAGAACGCCATGCGCAATCCGTATGCCCACCTGCACATCGCCGACATCGACATGAAGATGGTCGAGGAGTCGATGATGCTGTGGGACCCGCTGCGCTACCTCGAGGCGTGCCCGTCCTCCGACGGAGCGGCCGCCATGGTGCTGTCGTCGGAGGATGCCCTCTCCGGGCAGTACCCGCCGGCGTGGATCCACGGGATGGCCATGCGGTCGGAGCCCACCATGTTCGCCGGTCGCGACCAGGTCAACCCCCGGGCAGGCCGCGACTGCTCGGCCGACGTGTACGCCCAGGCCGGGATCACCGATCCGCGCCGGCAGATCGACGTGGCCGAGGTGTACGTGCCCTTCAGCTGGTACGAGCCGATGTGGCTGGAGAACCTCGGGTTCTGCGACCTCGGTGACGGGTGGAAGCTGACCGAGTCGGGGGCCACCGCCTTCGACGGGGACATCCCTTGGAACACCTCGGGCGGCGTGCTGTCCTCCAACCCGATCGGCGCATCGGGCATGCTCCGGTTCCTCGAGGTGGCCATGCAGGTGCGCGGCCAGGCCGGCGAGCACCAGATCGACGGGGCCAGGGTCGCGCTCGGCCAGGCCTACGGCGGAGGGTCCCAGTTCTTCGCAATGTGGGTGGTCGGGGGCGACAAGCCCTAGCCAGTGGTCGGACGGTCCGCGCCCCGGACCGTCTCGGCACATCCGCAAGTGCTTCGACGGATAGGGCCCGCCGGTACGTATGATGCCCCCATCCAGCGAGTTCGTGCCCGCCGGCTGACGACGGCCGGGCCCGGCGAGACCGGTGCCACGAACTCCCCTGCAACATCCGGGCCTGCTCGGGCGTCTTAATTGGTGATGGGTGAATTGGGCACAGTCGACGCCGACACAGGGGACCACGCCGATGTGGCCGGTGCAGCTCACGCGGCGCCCGTCCTTCCGGGCGAGGATCCTGATGCGGCCCCGGATGTGCCGGATGTGCCGGATGTGCCGGATGTGTCAGGTGCCCCGCTCGGCCCGGCCGGGGTGCCGAGGACCACCTTCGGTGACTTCTACGGCGGCCACTATGCCGAGCTGGTGCGCCTGGCCACGCTGCTCAGCGGGTCCGCCGATGCCGCGCCCGACCTGGTGCAGGACTGCTTCGTCCGCTTGCACGGACGCTGGACGGCAGTGCTCGACCCCCTTCCCTACGCCCGGCGGAGCGTCGTCCACGCGTGCGCGTCGCACCACCGGCGCATGGCGCGCGCCCGCCGCCTGCCCTCGGCGGCGGCCCAGGATTCCGAGCTCGGTGCCGACGAGCTGGAGGACGCACTGGCCAAGCTCCCGGCCCGCCAACGCGCCGCGGTGGTGCTGCGCTACTACGGCGACCTGCCCGACGCCGACATTGCCCGAGCCCTGCGTTGCCGCCCCGGCACCGTCCGTTCCCTCATCCACCGGGCACTGGCCGACCTGAGAAAGGTGATCGAACCATGAGCGAAGAGTTCGAGGACCGCCTTCGTGCCCACCTGGCCGGCAAGGCGGCAAGCGTCCAGGTCGACCCCGACGCCGGTGCGTTCGTGGAGCGCTCGGTCGGGCCGTCCGGTCGACGAGGCCCCCTGGCGATGGGAGCGGTGGCACTCGCGATCATCATCGCCGGTGTCGGGGTCTTGACGGGCGTCGCACTCGCCGGCGGCAGAGCCACCACCACGCCGCTGGCGGCGGCACCGTCTACGGGAGTCCCCGGGCGGGCCGGCGCATCACTGGCACCCAGCGCTGCGGGAGGTCCGAACCTGCCGTCCATCGCCGTCCCGACCGCGTACTCGTTCCTCTTCACCCGGACCACTTCCTCGGGCGTGACCATCCGCGCCTACGGGTCCGGGGGCAGCACGACCGGGGTCTGTACGCAGGGAGCGCCGTGCCCGCCGGTGGGCATCGTCCCCGGGCCGACGCCGTGCCCGAAGGGTGCCACGTGTGCCCAGCCGATGGTGACTCCTCAGACGGTGAGTGGCGCGACCGGCGGAGGCAGTGCCGTCGGTGGTACCAGCACGACCGGGGGCGGTGGGTCCACCGGGTCCGGGTCCACCGGGTCGAACGGGTCCGGTTCCACCGGCACGGCACCGGTCCCGCCCACCGCCTCGTGCGGGCAGTTGGTGGTCGAGCTGTCGACCGACAGAACGGTCGGCAGCGGTTCGGTACCTCGACCGACGGCTGCCGCACCCTCCCCGGACACGGTGGAGGTGCTCGGAGTGGGCTCCTTCGGCATCGAGGAAGGTGCGCCGGTGAGCTGGGTCGCGGTGTGGGTGGGTAGCGGTGTGGCATCGGTCCGCCTTTCGGCAGGCGGCACCGCCGTGGATGCCATGGCACCGAGCTCCGGCATCGTCGTGCTGGCGGCGCCGGGCGATGCCGAGCTGACCGGTGCGACGGTCGTCGGGGTCGATCAGAGCGGGGCGACTGTTGCCACCGTGCCCGCCGATCAGGTTGCGGTCCCCGATGCCCCGACCGGCTGCACCACCGTGCCGGGCAACCCCACGCCGACGACCTCGCCGCCGACGCCGACGACCTCGCCGCCGACGACCACGACCACGAGCACCGGGCCCGCGACCACGCTGCCCCCGGTGGAGAGTGTGCCCCCGGTGACGAGCACGCCCGCCAACTCTCCGAGCGGAGGATGACCGGACCGGAGCTGCCGGGCCGCATCGACGGCCGTGCTCGCGGGCCATGGGCGGCACCGCTCCAAAGCGCCATCGACGACTGAGCGCCCTGCCACCGCCGGCGTGTCCCCATGGGCGATACGCTCGGGCCGTGCGCTGACAATTGGTTGCCCCGTGTTCGACCCGTGTCCCCTGGTCCCGGAGGTTTCCGATGCCCGCACCACGCACCCCTTCTTCGCCCGCAGTACGCCCGGCCACGCTGGTGGCCCGCTCGCTCACCCACGACCGTGGGGGGCGCACCGTGCTCGCAGACGTCTCGCTGACGGTCGGGCACGAGAGCCGGATCGGCGTGATCGGCCCCAACGGCACCGGCAAGTCCACGTTGCTGCAGCTGCTCGCCGGCATCCTCGAGCCTGACGAGGGATCGATCACCCTCGACCCCCCGGTGGCCACTGTCGGCTATCTCGCCCAGGAGCACGAGGCGATCCGCGGGGAGACGGTCCGGGAGGCACTTGCCCGCAGGACCGGCAGCCTCGACGCCGAGGCCGAGCTGGCCGATGCTGCCTTTGGCCTGGTGGGGGGGACCCCGCAGGCCGAACGACGGTATGAGGTGGCACTGGAGCGGTTCACCACTCTCGGGGCCGGAGACCTCGATGCCCGGATCGAAGAGGTCCTCGACGACCTCGGGGTCGGCGGTTCGCTGGCCGACCGCGACGCGTCGACACTTTCCGGAGGGCAGCGGGCCAAGGTGGCGTTGGCCGGCATCGAGCTGTCCCACTTCGACATCACTCTCCTCGACGAGCCGACCAATGACCTCGATTTCGAGGGGCTCAGACGACTCGAGCAGTGGGTCGGATCGCGATCGGGTGGCATGGTGATCGTCTCCCACGACCGGGACTTCCTCGACCGCACGGTGGCCAGCGTGCTCGAGCTCGATGCCCACGTCCACACCGCCCAGGAGTACGGCGGCGGGTGGGCCGGGTACCAGGCGGAGCGGGCCAACGCCCGGCGCCACGCCGCGGAGGCCTACGACCGCTATGCCAGTCGCCGGGGCGCACTCGAGGGACGGGCCGAGCGCCAGCGCCAGTGGGCGACCACCGGGGTCCACAGGGAGACCCACAGCCCCCGTGACAACGACAAGGCCCAGCGGGGTTTCCGCATCGATCGCACCGAGAAGCTTGCGTCCAAGGCGCGTCAGACCGAGCGCGCACTCGAGGCGCTCGACGTAGTGGACAAACCCTGGGAGGGGTGGGACCTGCGGTTCACCATCGAAGAGGCAGGCCGGTCCGGCGACGTGGTCGCCCGGTTGCGGGGCGCCGTCATCGACCGTGGGTCGTTCCGGCTGGGGCCCATCGACCTGGAGATCAATTGGGGTGACCGGCTGGCGTTGACCGGGGCCAATGGCACGGGGAAGTCCACGCTGGTCGCCGCCCTGCTCGGCACGCTGCCGCTGGCGGCGGGCGACCGGTGGATCGGTCCGAGCGTCGTGGTGGGGGAGTTGGGCCAGGACCGCCGAGCCATTGGCGCAACCGACGATCTGGTCAGGACGGTGATGGACCGATGCCATCTGAAGCAGTCCGAAGCGAGGTCGCTTCTGGCCAAGTTCGGCCTCGACGCCGACCACGTGACCAGGCCGGTGGCCTCGCTGTCCCCGGGCGAGCGGACCCGGGCCGAGCTGGCGATGTTCCAGGCGCTCGGTGTCAACTTCCTGGTGCTCGACGAGCCGACCAACCATCTCGACCTGCCGGCCATCGAACAGCTGGAATCGGCACTGACCGGGTTCCGCGGCACCCTGCTACTGGTCTCCCACGACCGACGCCTGCTCGAGTCCGTGGAGGTCACCCGGTCGATCGATCTGGGAGGGTGACCGGTCGCTGGGTCACCCGGTGCCCGCGAAGACGTGCGTTCCGAAGGTGGCGCTGACCGTCCTGGCCCGGTGACCCCGGGGAGGGCCGACGCCGGGCCCGGCGTCTCGCTGCAGCACGACGTCGGTGTCGGCGACGTCGGCCTCGTCGAAGGTGATCTGGACAAGCCCGTCCTTCCGGAAGGCCGGAAGGCCGGAGAGCCGGTGATCAGCGGCACCCAGGTCTGGAGGAAGGTGTCGATGTTGGCCAGCGCCGACGGTGGAATGGCCGCAGACAGCGGACTCCCGGAAGGGGATGTTGCCCATGTACTCCTTGTAGCCCTTCCAGGTCAGTTGGGCCTGGGTGAGATGGTCGGCCACCGTGGTCACGGTGGTCGGGAAGACCCAGCCCGAGTCGGACATCTGGCCGTTGGTGGCCACGGTGGCGCTGGCCGGGAAGTTGGCGAAGACCTGGCAGTCGGCCTGGTTGAGGGGATTGGGTGCCTGCCCGGAGATCAGCGCGATGTAGTTGTCGTTGGAGATGTGCCCGATCCCGTCGTCGCCGGTGAGCAGGGCACCTTGCGCCGGCGGGGTCGGTCGGCGAGAGGGGAGCGGGGGAAGGTAGCCATGGTGTGTGTTCTATCGGGACCCGGGCTCTCCGTGGCGCGCCCGTGCACCGGGTGTGTGGTGGCAGACCTACGGGCAGCATCCGGGCCGCCCGCCGGCCGGTCCTCCAGTGCCCTGGCACCGTGCCGGGGGACCGGTACACTCGGGCTGTCGCCGAGCAGCAGGAGGCATCACATGAAGATTGTTGTCGACTACGACGAGTGTGCCAGCAACGCCGTCTGCATGGGGATCGCTCCGGAGGTCTTCGAGGTGCGTGACGACGGGTACCTCTACCTGTTGAACGAGCATCCCGGCGAGGAGCTGCGCGACAAGGTCCGCCAGGCGGCCAACGGCTGCCCCACGGGAGCCATCACCATCGTCGAAGACGAGTAACCGAGGAGTGCCCGGGGACGCCCCGAGGGTCCGCTTCGCCCCATCGCCCACCGGGTACTTCCATGTCGGGAGCGCGCGTACCGCACTGTTCAACTGGCTGGTGGCCCGCCAGTCGGGTGGCACGTTCGTGCTGCGCATCGAGGACACCGATGCCGAGCGCAATCGCGAGGAGTGGGTGGACGGGATCTTCTCGGCCATGCACTGGCTGTCGATGGACCCCGACGAGGGCCCCTACCGTCAGTCCCTGCGCACCGAGCGCTACCACCAGGCCATCGACGCCCTGTGGGACGCCGGTTGCTTCTACGCCTGTGGGTGCACCCACGACGAGGTCGACGCCCGCAACAGGGCCGCGGGGATCCAGACGCCCGGGTACGACGGCTTCTGCCGGTCACGCGGGCTCCCCCGGGGCGACGGGACTGCGCTGCGGTTTCGCATGCCGGACGAGGGGATCACCACTGTCCACGACGTGATCCGGGGTGCGGTCGAATTCCCGTGCTCGGCCATGGACGACTTCGTGGCGGTGAAGGCCAACGGCGCCCCGCTGTTCGTGCTGGCAAACGTGGTCGACGACATCGACATGGCTATCACCCACGTCATCCGGGGAGAGGACCTGCTCCCCACCACCCCGAAGGGCATCCTGCTGTGGGAGGCCCTGATCTCCCTCGGGTGGACCACCGACGACTCGGCCGGCGCAGCCGGCGCGCCCGCACCGGGCCTGCCCGTCTTCGCCCATCTGCCCATGCTGGTCAACGAGCAGCGGAAGAAGCTGTCCAAGCGCCGGGACCCGGTGGCTGTCGAGTCCTATCGGGACCAGGGGTATCTCCCCGAGGCGTTCGTCAACTACCTGGGACTGCTCGGATGGAGCCCGCCCGGCGAGGACGAGATCTTCACCGTCGACCAGATGGCGGAGTGGTTCCGCCTCGAGGACGTCAACCACTCGCCGGCGTTCTTCGACGTCGCCAAGCTCACCCACATGAACGGCGAGTACATCCGGGCCATGCCGCTCGACACGTTCATCGAGGCGTGCCGACCGTGGGTGACGGGGGACGGAGCGCCCTGGCCGGCGGCGAACTTCGACGAGGCGGCGTTCGCCGCGCTGGCCCCGCTGGTCCAGGAGCGGGTGGCCGTTCTCGGTGAGGTCCCCGCCATGGTCGACTTCCTCTTCCTCGACCAGCCGGACATCGACGAGGATTCGTGGGCCAAGGCGGTCGCCGGTGACGAGGTTGCCGGCACCATCCTCTTGGGTGCCATCGCCGGCTACGAGGGTTTGGCGGGTGACTGGAACCGTGACGCCCTCCACGCCACCACACTGGCCGTGGGCGAAATGGTGGGGCGCAAGCTGGGCAAGGCCCAGGCCCCGATCCGGGTTGCTGTCACCGGCCGCCGGGTGGGCCCCCCGCTGTTCGAGGCGCTCGAGGTCCTCGGGCCGGAGCGAACCCTGGCCCGCCTGCGGGCCGCGCTCGGCAGCGCCGGTGCGGCCGCGGGTGGGGAGTCGTCGCCATGACCGGAACGCAGCGCCCGCACCCCACCGTGGTTCCCAGAGTCCCGTGGGCCTGCTCGCCACGCTGACCGGCCTCCGCCTGCTCCGGTTCATCCTGCGGGTCGTCACCTTCGTGGTGGTCGCCGTCGCGGTCTACCTGGCGGTGACCGCGGTGCAGGTCTGGATGACCGGGCGCCGCTACGAGCCGCGGCCGGCCGGGGCCATCGTGGTGATGGGGGCCGCCCAGTACAACGGGGTACCCTCACCCGATCTGGCAGCCCGGCTCGATGAGGCGGAGATCCTGTGGCGCCAGCACTACGCCGAGGACATCATGGTGACCGGGTCGAAGGAGGTGGGTGACCGGTACACGGAGGCCCAGGCGTCGGCCCGCTACCTGATCGCCGCCGGAATCCCCAGCCAGGACATCCTCGAGGCCGGAGGTAGCGACTCGTGGGAGAATCTCGCCCAGGCGGCACCGACCCTCCTGTCCCGCGGCGATCAGACCGTGCTGGTGGTCACCGACCCGTTCCACGAGGCCCGCAGCCTGGCCATCGCCTCGTCGGTGGGATTGACGCCCTACCCGACGCCCACCCAGACCTCGCCGATCAAGGGCGTGGCCACGGCACCCTTCTACGCCAAGGAGACCGTCGGTGTCGCCGTGGGCCGGATCATCGGCTACAACCACCTGAGCTCGCTGCACGTCTCGCTCGGATGAGGCATCGCTCCGCCGCTCGGCGTGTCGAGGTCGGCCCGCGGCACTAGGAGACTGTTGAACAAACCGGATCTCAGGCGTAGGTTGGCATCTGCAAGTCC
>OCTA010003701.1_pt1 | contig 13559 bp, 12 predicted proteins | sample 1538991 | NCBI WGS metagenome assembly OCTA01 (sample SAMEA3539302, study PRJEB22396) | soil metagenome | biome: tundra; feature: field; material: soil | place: USA | collected 2010-05 | depth 0.15 m
CCTTGAAATCCCTCAAGGGCGCGGACAGAGCGAAGGTCAAGGCGGTCGCCAAGGAGAAGGGCGTCGCCGAGGCCGTGAAGCTGGCGGCGGGGATGAAAAAGGACAGCTAAGGTCGGGATTTAACATGGGGTACCCTACCCGGTTGGAGGGGGCCCACTATTGCCGCGACGCTCATTCGCGAGTGATGGGTGAACGAGCTGCACCGGAAGGAGACCGACAGGAATGAGCATCATCGTATCTGTGAAGATTCACGACGGGATCGTTATGGCTGCGGACAGCGTTACTACTTTCAGCTCATCCGATGGGCGTCCAGGTCAAAGCTACGAGAACGTCAATAAGATTGTGAACCTGGTAAAAGGCTTGCCTATCGGCGTGATGACCTGCGGTGCAGGCGGTATCGGAAATGCGTCGATTGCTACTCTGTTGAAAGACCTACGCCGCCGCCTTGGCGGTGACGACCACGCACATCGGGATTGGAAGCTCGAAACCGACAAGTACACCATCGAAGACGTTGCCGGAAAGGTGCGCCAATTCTTCGAGGAGAAGGCGCAGGAGGCAGAGTTCAAGTACTTCGTGGTGCTAAGAATTTGCGGATACTCGGCAGGTCGTCCGCTACCGGAAGTCTGGGATGTTGTTTTCCAGAACGGCGCGTGCGCTGCTGCCACATCACTCCAGCCAGAAGACGGCATAGGCCCCCGATGGGTAGGCGAGACGGAGGCGTTGGATCGGCTTATTCTCGGAAGAAGCCCTCGATTTGTTCGGGCATCGATGACCGTACTTGGCCTCACTGAGGAGAGAGCAATTGAAGCGCGCGACCAGATAGTCCCGCACCTCTATGAGACGCTTATCTTGCCCGCAGCTCCGATTCAAGATGCCATAGATCTGGCGCGATTCTTGGTCGAAACCACGAAGAGCTTCATCCAATTCTCGGTGAACATGGTGAAGACCGTAGGTGGGCCGGTCGAGATTGCTGCCATCACCAAGCACGAGGGTTTCAAATGGGTCAAGCGAAAGCACTTCTTCCCGCACGAACTCAATGTACCGGTCTAACGTAGGTGGCTCGACCCGCAACCCCCATGTTCACTAGCTCGACGTTCTAATCTCTATCTTCTGATCTTCGGGCGACAGATCCAATAGCTTCCGCCAAGTCACAGGTACTCTGCGGTCAGACGGCAACATGACGCCAGTGACACCTCTGCGGACTGCGTAGGGTAGGTCCTCGCATTCCAACTTGGGAATCAGATCGATGAGCGGGTTCGAAGCGTTTCCTGTCGGATACGGCTGCACGTTTCCCCCGCAATCCAGGAGCATGATGCCGCTGGCAACGACGGAACCAGATTTCTGCATGCAACGATAGGATTGGTCCACCACCTCAAAGTCCCAGTAGACCAGTTCGTCCCGCGAAGCAACGTAGACGCGAGTTCCTTGCCAACCCGTTGACGTTAGCCCCTCCTTCGAGCACCAATGGCTCGCTGCCTGCCGGTAGGTGGTCGCGCGCGCTGCGAGTTCATTCTTGAAATCCAGACTGCGGGGATCGCGACTCAGAAGCTCTAGGTCGAGGTCTAGAAATTTGGCCTTCCCGCCAAGAATCAATGCGAATGCCTCATCACCCCGCACGGCTATGCAATTCTCTTCTTCCCCGAAAGCGAAGGTCTTTTCTGCGGTGCTGTAGCTGCTACCATCGTGAGGGTTCCCGTTGGTAACGAAGACATCGGACATGAGAATCCTCGCGAAATGGAGATTTGCGGCAAGGACAACGGTCATGGAGATCGCCGCGTTCTACAGCCGGTGCCCGTGAATGGGCCACCGTACGAAGGCGAAGGCACGGCGGCCGGCTGAACCGTAGGGCCGGGCAACATCGACCCGTCGGCGCAAGCACATTGCCCGGTGAGCACGCCATTCTCGATAGAGCACCCTCATGCCGAGGGCGAAGTGCCAGAGGAAAGTCAGGACGAAAAGAAGGGCAAGAATTCCCCAGGAAAGCAGGACGATCAGAGGATAGCGGTAGCGCGAGAGGCGGAAGAAAAGGTACACGAAACCAATCCCGATCAAGACGTGCACACCTATATTATAGCTCGAAAGAGATTGGATGGCGTGGAAGGACCGTAGGCCGTGTTCTTGCGCCGTCCTGTACACAACGCCCCCGACTCGCCTACATGTGCACTGGTCGATGCTACGGCTTGGCACCTGCAAACGTGGACACAATCCAAGACAACCGCGAACGGGGGTACCATGGTGGTGATGACCGCTTCACCGCCCGATGACCTTCTTCGCAGTCACCACGCCTTCGTCAAATCGGACAACCCATTCCAGCGAACCGTTCGTCTTCGGCAGGCCATGTGGCGCGAGAAGCAGGGCTATCCTGTCGGTCTCCACCGTGGCCAACCTCTCGGTACACGCCTGCAAATGCCGGATGCCAAGGATCGCCTGTGGAACTACCTGACCGACGGCATCCGCGAGGTTTTTCGTGCCGAGGTTCTCGATGCCGGGAGGGGCGACGGAAAACTCTTCGCCCAGCCACGCATCTTCGATGATCTGCTGTCCTCGCAGCCCCTGTGCTTCAACCTGTTCGGCGAGCTGAAACACGACCTGGCCCTCGCAAGCCGAGTCATGCGTCGTCTGGTGCCAGACAAAGTCGCCACCGTTCACCGTATCGAGTTCGAGCACTCCCCTGGCCGACGCGACCCGAAGTACACAGCTGACCGTTCGGCCTTCGACGTCTACGTCGAGTACGAGGGCATCGGCGGGAAGAAGGGATTTCTTGGGATCGAGGTGAAGTACCACGAGGACATGAACGATGCTCTGGCACCCCACCGGGAACGCTACGACCATGTTGCGCAGGACATGGGCTGCTTCCATCCGAGCCGACTGGCAGACCTGCGCATGAAACCCATCAACCAGCTCTGGCGGGACCACATGCTGGCCGGGAGCATGCTTCTCGCAGACGGATGGAAGGAAGGCATGTTCGTGGTGCTCTACCCAGCGGAGAACGCCCCTGCGTCAGCAGCCATCCAAAAGTACCAGGCGTGCTTGGCTGACTCCTCGACGTTCGGTTCGTGGACGCTTGAGGCGTTCATTTCGGCGCTGGAAGCGGAAGGTGCTGGAGGCTGGGTGGCCGAGCTGAGGGACCGGTATCTGGGTTGAGCTGCAATCGGCGGCGAGGTGGGCTAGGCCGGCTGCCTTTCTCTGATGACACGGATATGATCAGAACCGACAGGTGTAAAACCGCATGTCTGCAGATGCATTTTGCAACTCGTCAGCCGGGTGTACACTGATGCGGCATGGCCGCTGACAGACCTGTCCATCGAGGCGCGCAGTTCGTCCGACAGTGGCGACTACTGCGCGCGCTAGAGGCCGCACGACGTGGCATGACCGCGGCGCAGCTCAAGGATGCGATTGAGGAGAAGCAATCCACGCGCACCCTCTATCGCGATCTGGAAGTCCTAGAGCAAGCGGGCTTTCCCCTGACCAATGAAGACGGGTGTTGGCGACTCCTCGAAACCAGCGAAAGCTCGTGGGCGATCCCGGTCAATCCCACCGAAGTCGTTGCCCTGATGCTGACCGAGGATCTGCTGGCCCCCGTCGAGGGAAGCTGGCTGGCCGAGCCCCTGGCCAACCTGCGCGCGCGACTTTCGTCCACCCTGACCCCGACCGGCCGCCGCTACTGCGCCGAGCTTCGCAAGGCCAACGTCGCCACCGTGTTCGGCAGCGGCCACTACGGCGAAAAGCGCGCCGAGCTGGAGTCCATCCACGAAGCCATCGAAAAGCAACACCGCGTGCGCATCACCTACGCCACCCCCGGCAAGCGCCCCGAAGAGCGCACCATCGATCCCTACTGCACCTGGTTCGCCGCCGGCCGCGTCTATGTCGTCGCCTACTGCCACAAGGCCGAAGACACCCGCACCTTCGCCGTCCAGCGCATCAGTCACGCCCAAGTCCTGGACGAATCCTTCGAGCCCGATCCCGCTTTCGATCCCGCCGCTTTCACCCGCAAAGGCTTCGGCGTCTACCACGGCCCCGTCTACCGCGTGACCATCGACTTCGCCCCGCGCGTCGCCCACCTGATCCAGGAACGCCGCTTCCACGTCAGCCAGCAAGTGACAGACGTTGGAAGCGGAGTGCGCCTCAAAATGGAAGCCGCCGGCCTCCCCGAAATCGCCGCCTGGGTGGCCGGCTTCGGCGGCGATGCGCGCGTGATTGCGCCGAAGGAATTGGTGGAAGCGGTGAAAGCGCTGCACCGGCACGGGCTGGAGGTCGCAGAGACAGCAAGGGACGTGACCTCGGATGACACACCAGCCAGCTAGATTAGGAGCCCAGCGATGATGATCGATCTTTGGTTCCCAGTGACCGGACAAACACTACCTTCTGACCACGGGTACCCGATGTACGGGGCCTTATGCCGGGTGGTGCCAGAACTGCACGAGATCGCTGACTGGGGGCTCCACACGTTGCGAGGCCGCCCGATGGGCCCTGGCATCATCGGATTACCGCCAGGCTCACGACTCGGTCTCCGATTGGACACGGGTCGCATTCCCCTTGCGCTTCGCCTCGCGGGCCGCAGGCTGGATGTTCGCCTCCACTCGGTGACCCTCGGGCCGCCAACCATCACCCCGATGGAACCGAGTCCGGCCCTGTCCGCCCGAATCGTCACCATCAAATCTTTCATGGAGCCCGAGCCCTTCGCGGAAGCAGTCCGCAGACAACTGGTCGAGATCGACGCGAGCCTAGCGACAGCCAAAGTCACCCTTGGCGCTCGCAAGATCATCACCATTGATGGTCGTCGTGTGGTTGGATTCTCCGTTCGAATTTCGAACCTGTCGAACGATGCCTCGATGCTGATTCAAGCACAGGGAATCGGCGGAAGACGGAAGATGGGTTGCGGGGTCTTCCGGAAGTCGGAACGTGACCTGGCGACGGATACGAGACCCCCGCGCGAGACCGCCGAATAGGCGGACTCAAGGTCCAAAGACGATGCCATTCGTGAACGGTTCACTGCTAGCCAAGAGCCCCCGGGGTAACACTCCGCTGACGTTGTTCCAGCACTTGCAGGACACGGATCAGGCTGCGTCGGAGATCTTCCGGGCTGGAACACGTTGGTCGCAATCCTATCTGCGCTTCTTTCGTCTGGCAGCCGGCGAGCACTCCCGCTTTCTGCTGAATCTGCGGGTCGCGGCGCTCTTCCACGACATCGGCAAGGCGAACGAGGACTTTCAGTCGGCCATGCTGGCCAGTGGCTTCAAGGCCCAGTCTTTGCGACATGAGCACCTGAGCGCCCTCTTGCTTTGCGAACCCGCGATGCGGGATTGGCTTGACTGTGCCCCCGGCCTTGACGTTGACGTGGTGACTGCGGCCGTCTTGAGCCATCACCTCAAGGCTGGTGAAGACGGTGATTGGAGAGTGCTGAATCCCAAACACGCTCCGCCGATCAGGCTCTTCTTCGACGACCAACAGATATGCGCGGCGCTGGCTCGCATAGCAGACGTTGCGGCTATCCCTACCTTCCAGGGCACCAGCCCCGCAGACCGATACGAGGACGCAGCCTGGAAGCCCGCCTTCGACGCCCTTTTCACGAACGCTGGCCGTTTCGGAAGGGCAACAAGGAAGGACCCAGAACGCCTGAAGCTCTCGCTGGCGGTGAAGGCAGGCCTCATCGTCAGCGATTCCGTATCGTCGGGAATCGTGCGCGAAGGTCTATCAATCAAGACGTGGATTGACGACGTTGCCCACGCACCTGCCCTCGGCCCCGACGAAATCCGGCAAAGCGTTCTTGACCCTCGGATCGCCGAAATCAAAAAGTCACGGTCATTCGAATGGCACTCGTTTCAGGAAGGCGCTGCGACCGTGGGGCGTAGGGGACTGTTACTTGCGGCGTGTGGTGCCGGAAAGACCCTTGCCGCCTGGCGCTGGGCCGAAGCGATTAGCAGTTCCGAACCAATCGCGCGGGTCATTTTCCTCTATCCCACACGAGGCACAGCGACGGAGGGCTTTCGGGACTATGTCGCCCACGCTCCTGAAGGCGAAGCCGCGCTGGTGCATGGAACCTCGGACTATGAGTTAAGCCAAATGATGGCGAACCCGCCCGAGTCCCTTCGTGGAAAAGTCATCGACGAATCCGAGGCACGGCTCTACGCACTTGGCCTTTGGAACAAGCGTTTCTTTTCCGCAACGGTCGACCAGTTCTTGGGATTCATGGAGCACGGCTACAAGGGCATGTGCCTGCTCCCCGCACTGGCGGACGCCGCCGTCGTGTTCGATGAGATCCACAGTTACGACCGCGAGCTGTGGAATGCCCTGATCACGTTTCTCGACCGTTTCGACGTTCCGGCGCTGTGCATGACGGCGACATTGCCACCTCAGCGACGGCAGGAGATCGAGCACCGTCTGCGAATGTATCCCACCACCGAAGATATGGCCCAGCTCGAAGACCTGGCCGAGAAAGAGGCACATCCACGATATCGGCTGGCTCCGACCACCAGGGACGACGCGATCACAGCCGCACTTTCCGCCGTCACCGACGGTCAGCGCGTACTGTGGGTGGTAAACACGGTTCGCCGCTGCCAACAACTTGCCCGGCTGCTGAAATCGCGGTTGCCTAATGATATCGAGGTCGGGGTCTACCACTCGCGATTCAGACTGAAAGATCGACAGGACCGCCATCGTCAGACGATCGACGCCTTTCGCGCCTCTGGGCAGGGCGATTGCCGACGTGCTATCGCGGTGACCACGCAAGTCTGCGAGATGAGTCTCGACCTCGACGCCGATCTCCTGGTCACCGAGCACGCGCCCATCTCTTCGCTGGTGCAGCGTTTCGGCCGCGCCAACCGTCACCTTCGTCGCGGCAAGGACTTTCGCGCGACCCTTCTGACCTACGAACCAGAATCTAGCCGGCCCTACGATTCCAGGGAATTGAAGGCGGCGTCGACCTTCATCGCCGCCCTTGCCGGGGACACCATCAGCCAGCGGGATCTCGCGATAGGCCTAGAAAAGTACGCCCTACCAGGGGAGCGTGACGCCAGGGGTAGCACCTCCTTCACCGAAGGTGGGTACTTCGCCACGCCGGGCAACTTGCGCGACACAGATGACGCTGGCTGTCCCGCCGTTCTTGATTGTGACGTCGATGAATTCACAGGACTCTCGGCCACAAAGAAGCCCACCGATGGGTTGATGATAAACGTCCCGAACAAATATGCCCGCGCGGCGGATGGATTGGGATTGCCACAGTGGATGCGCGTTGCGGACGGCGGGCGCTACGACGCCTGGCTCGGCTTTTTGGTTGAAGACGCGCCCTCACCCGAATCACCTGGAGCAAGCCATGAGTGATGAGCAGACCGGTCCAGAAGTTGTCGAGAAGAAACCGCCCAAGGCGCGAAAGCGAAAGGTTCGCGAAGATGCCGACGATGGAAGGGTGCTGAAGCTGTCGTGGAATCTCCACGAGTTGCCATCGTCACAACACAAGGCGGGACTCGCTGGCCTTGCCCTCTGTGTTCAATTTCTAGAACGCAAACCGGACCGCAAAGGCACCTGTTCCATCGAATGCATTGATGAGAACGGTTTGACCCTAGCTGTTGATCGCGACGGCATGCAGAGCCTATTCGACGACGTCTACGATGCCTCACTTGAGGAAAAGGAACAGAAGACAATACGGAAGAAGGGAAAAGGCGACCAGAAGCAGGACGATCCTCCGAAGCGAGTGGAAACGCGCGAAATCGTCGACGGCAAGACCCACAAGGCGAAGACAGTCCAACTGTTCATCTACGACCAGGTCGTTCCCCGCGGATCATTTATCGATGAACTCGACACCGGTTCAGACGGAAAGAAACTCTGGCTCAAGCTCTGGCGGGATCTGGTTTGGTCGACATTGCGAGCCGTCCCCGCCACCCGCGAACCGTATGACGCGCGTGCTGAAGAGCGGTTCCTGTCTGATGGCGGCGACGCGTGGGAAGCGTTGGCCCAAGCTCCGGGAAAGGGTGTCGAACTACCCAGCACCTACGCCATTGGTGCCCAGGCCAAAAGCGCCGAGGACGTTCCATTTCGCGACGTTGAAAGATACCGCTTTCTCCTGCACTTCTGGCCGTTCGCGACGTCGATCTACGTACCCGCGACGCTGGATCGGGACGGCCAACGCGACTTCAATGGTTTCGCTGTTGTCGTTCCGGACGTCGGTACCCTTGATGCGTTCGTCGAGGAGTGGCCAGCGGTGGCCCGCGGTCGCGGCAGCGAAGCATCGGGATACCGTCCGAGGGAGGCGATCATAGACGTACCAGGTGAAGCTGGCCTGGACGTCTTTCGCCGCTGTCTCGATGTCATCGCGCAGAAGCAGGGCTCCACAAGAACGAAGGACTGGCTGGTCGCCGCAGACGTCTTCCACCTTGAACGCGAGGGGAACAACGTTCGGCTCCGAAGCATAGCCCGTATTGATCCCGAGCGCCGAATGGTCGACGAATACGCTCGCGTGCGAGGGGCGTATTGGAGCCCGGTCTTTCGTCGCCAGCGGATCGGTAGTCTTCTAGAAAACAAGCCCTGGTGGTGGGGCTTCGCCCGACTTTGCTCGGTGACGTCCGAGACCATGACCATCAAACACGACCCCTTTCGACGCGATTGCAGAGTGGCCCTGACGGAGGTTGAGATGAACCAAGACGTATCGGATTCGGAGCAAACCCTAGAACATCTAATTTTTAAGCGAATCCAGGCCTATGTGCTCGGCAAGACCGAGCGCAAGTACGAGCTTTCCTGGTCCAAGGTCCAGGGCAACCAGGCCCAAGAGAAGGAATACCGGGAGAAGAAGGAAAAAGTCGGGCGCGAGGCATTCCTGGCGATTCGTTCGCGCACCGGACCCGACTTTGTTGCCTACTTCACCTCAACCATTTGTTCGGTGCCTCATTTCTCCAGCGAGGAGAAATACCTCGTGGTGGCGCGAGCACTGATGGATCCGAAGGAAGTCGAGCGGGTCCGAAGCCTAACACTGCTAGCGCTGTCCGCTGTTGCATAGATTTCACCGATTCGACCAAGAAAAGGAACGACCATGACCAAGCTCAAGAATTTGTTCTGCACAATTCTTACCCACGCGGCGCCTAGCTCGAACTACCGCGGCGAGAGTGAAGAGAACCGCACCGTCATCCAGAAAATCTCAAAGGGCGATCACGAGTACGCGGTGATCAGCCCCGAATCGATGAGAAACGCCCTCCGAGAGATTCTTGCGACGCAAGAGCTGCCAATGAACCGAAGACGACTACCCGACGAGGATCAGCTTGCAGTCGAATTCAAGGACTTCCCAAACGCGGACGAATTCGCTGACGACTTCTTGTTCGGATACCTGGTGGCAGACAACAAAGAGATGAAGAAACAGAAACGCCCCGCCAAGCGTGACAGCGTGCTGCGCATGAACATGGCCGTGGCACTTGCCCCCTACCGTTTTGATGCAACCTTTCATCAGTCCCCGCTCAATGCCGGCAAGAGTCCGTGGAAGAATTCGACGTCATCGGCATTGCTCCATCGCGAGGTCTCGTACACTGCCTACCAGTACCCATTCGCCCTCAACCTGAATGATTGCGCCGGCGACGAGCCGAAGAAGTGGACCAAGGCCCTGCTTGCCGCAATCGGGGAGCTATCGAACGTTGCCGGTGGCCATGCCCGCAGCTACTTCGAGATGGCCCCGGTGTCGCTGGTCGCACGCCTCACCCCTTCCCTGGTTTGCGGCTTCAACACCTACGGATTCGACGTAGATGGCGGATTTGCCGATCTCGCACGGATCAAGAAGGATGATCTCCCCGGCAACGAGTTTGTCGTGGCCGGCGCGATCTCCCGGAGCATGGATGCCGTCGAGAAGAAGCGACTCGAAGGCGAAGGCGTTCGCTTCTTTGACAACCCCCAGGCGGCCTTGAGCAAACTCGCGACCGACGGTCTGGACTGATGAGTACGCAGACGTTGTTCCTGCAGCTCGATGCCCCGTTTGCTGCGTTTCGCTGGCTGCAGGCGGGAGTTTATCGAGGGACCTCGCCAGTGATCCCGCCGTCTGCGGCATGGGGCCTCGCCTTGAACCTCGCGGCCATCGAGACACGTGGCGGCCTCGACGAGGCCGTGACTCCGATTCGTCCAGATGCCCCCCACCTCGACGTTGCGGTGGGCATCGTCCGGCCCGGACAGAGTTCGACGCTCTACCAGCAATTGCACACATATCCCGTCGGTGGCTCGGGCAAGGAGTTTCAAGCCCGCACTCACGGGGCAAAGTACTGGATCGCGCCGGCCAAGCGCGAACTGCTTGCAGGGCTATGCTGTGTTGTCGGTGTTCGCGGCGACGGTAGGATCGTCGATCGGATCCCCGAGGGCTTGAAGGGGACGCTAGAGGGGGCGCGGTACGGTCTACCCTTCGCGGGGGACAACCAGTTCCTATTTGACCGTATCGACGTCATCGATTCGCCAGCGGCTGTGCGCTGGTTTGTCCCGCTCAAGGCCGGGGAAGCGCAGAAGGAGTCGACCCGATTGACGACGAACATCGACCGCCAAGACGCCAGCCGCACGGCGGCCCCGCTCTTTGCGCCGACCCCACCGCAGGCCTGCCCAGACGCGGCCTGGATCGACATCGGCCCAACAGCACCGGCCAACTGAACCGTTGCCCGGCGGCGCAGTCGTCGGTGTCACCTGGGGTCACGACCTCGGTTGCCACATGCGCCTGTTAGCCTGGGTGAATGAGCGATCTTGGTCCAATTCGTGTGATGGCCCTGCATGCGCTGGCCTACTGCGAGCGCATGTTCTACCTGGAAGAGGTCGAGGAGATTCGCGTCGCCGACGAACGGGTCTTCGATGGGCGCGCCCTGCACGAATCACTCGACGAAGAAGGCTCGCTTGTCGAGATGACCATCGAAAGCGCAAGCCTTGGCATCAAGGGGAAGCTCGATGCCCTACGCCGGCGTGATGGCAAGCTGATTCCCTACGAGCACAAGAAGGGCCGCGCCCGCAAGGCCGACAGTGGGCCGGAGCCCTGGCCAAGCGATAGGTTGCAGCTCACTGCCTACGCCATGCTGCTGGAGGAGGCAACTGGCGAGCCCGTTCCGGAGGGACGCATTCGCTACCACGCCGACAAGCAGACGGTCAGGGTGACGATTGACGATGATGCCCGAGCCGGCGTGCACACTGCCATCGCGCGCGCACGCGAACTGGCCAAGAGCACGAGCAGGCCGCCGGTGACGTCCAACGAACGGTTCTGTGTCCGGTGCTCCTTGGCGCCGATCTGTTTGCCGGAGGAGACCCGAATTTCGCAAGACCCGGAACATACGGCCACGAGGTTGTTTCCGCCCGACGATGAGCGACTTCCCTTGCATGTGGTGGGCCATGGCACTCGAACAGGACGCAGCGGTGATGAGCTGGTTGTGTCCCCGCTTGAAGGCCCGGCCACGCGCGAACCGATCAACACGATTCGAAGTGTGGCCATCCACGGTCACGGGTCCATCAGCGCGCAGGCCCTTCAGATGTGCGCCGACCACGGCGTGGCCGTCCATTGGTTTACCGGCGGAGGGTCGTACCTGGGGTCGTTCTGGCGGGATGACCCGGCCGTTCAGCGCAGGATTCGCCAGTACGAGGCGTTGCGCGATGACGGCAAGCGGCTGAGCCTGGCACGCACACTGGTCAAGGCCCGGATAGAAGGTCAGTTGCGGTTCGTCCTGCGCGCCACCCAGGGTGAAGAACGTGGGGAGAATGGCATTGCCGAGTCGCTCGATGGGATACGGCACATGCTCGGGGCTGTCGATAGGGCCGACGATCCCGCGGTTCTACTTGGTATCGAGGGTCAGGCAGCGGCGCTGTATTTCTCGTGCATCCCCACGCTGCTTGGGCCGCAAGTGGATCCTCGCATGCGCCCAAAGGACCGCAACCGCCGGCCACCACGCGATCCATTCAACGCCATGCTTGGCTTTGGATACGGACTGCTGTTGCGGGAGGTGACGCAGTCCATTCGCGTGGTCGGTCTCGACGGAGCGTTCGGCTTCTACCACCGGCCACGGTCGAGCGCTCCACCGCTGGCGCTCGACTTGATCGAGCTGTTTCGAGTGCCCGTAGTGGACATGTCGGTCGTCGCTGCAATCAACCGTCAGCAATTCGACGCCGATGCCGACTTTACGACCGCTGGCCGACAGGTCTGGCTGAGCGAGAGCGGACGCAAAAAGCTTATAGAGATCATCGAGCGCAGGCTGTCCGATGTCTGGCGCCATCCCGTGCTTCAATATTCCCTGTCGTACCGCCGGCACATCGAGCTGGAGGTGCGCCTGCTCGAAAAGGAATGGTCGGGAGAGCCAGGACTTTTCGCAACCACACGGATTCGCTAATGGCTGAAAAGCGACAACTACACCTGATTGCCTACGACATTCGCGAGCCGAAGCGATGGCGCCGCGCCTACAAGCTTCTGCGCGGCTACGGTGAACGTGTGCAGTACTCCGTGTTCCGTGTGTCGGCAACGCCGCTGCAGGCCGCCAGACTACGCTGGGAGCTGGAAAGAATCCTTGATCCCGAAGATGCCCTGATGATGATCCGGATGTGTCCGAGCTGCGCCAGCCGAGTCCGCGCCACCCACGACGAAGAGCAATGGCCCGAAGACAGCGCCATCGTCAAAATCGTAGGGTAACGACGATCCACGCGCCCCGGCCATTCATGCACCTTCGCGTGTTTCGGATTTGGAAGAGCGCACGCAGGTCAGGATCCGGATATCATGGGAAAAACCTGTTCTCTGACATCCGAATAGTGAATGAATGCAGCCACACAAGCGAAACTGCCGGTAGATCCACGATGTCACAACCGTCCTTCGGAAAGTCACGCTTCGCTGACATGACGTCCTTGATCTTCCCCGGAAGAAACCTAGTATTTTCAGCCAGTTCCTGGCAGCCTGTCCTCGTCCCCGTGATGCCAATCGGCGTTGAGCACCACTCTAGGCGCTTGAGCACGGGGTCGATCAGCTTCGGGTCCTCGTCCCCGTGATGCCAATCGGCGTTGAGCACATCCAAGCCGCCGCCGAGACGTTCGAGTCGTGCGATGTCCTCGTCCCCGTGATGCCAATCGGCGTTGAGCACTTGATTGCCGCCAAATCGTACGCCGGAGGAAGATCTGTCCTCGTCCCCGTGATGCCAATCGGCGTTGAGCACACCGACCACCCCCACGACCAAACCACGACAGACGAGCGTCCTCGTCCCCGTGATGCCAATCGGCGTTGAGCACTCGCTGCACGCGGTGGCGTTTCTCACTGCCTTGACGTAGTCCTCGTCCCCGTGATGCCAATCGGCGTTGAGCACTATCTCAAGGCGCTGGACAAGACCGAGATCAAGCTGTCCTCGTCCCCGTGATGCCAATCGGCGTTGAGCACGCGAGGAAGCGGGCACAGGTTCCGGGACAATTCGGTGTCCTCGTCCCCGTGATGCCAATCGGCGTTGAGCACACTCCGACGGTTGCGCCGTTGGCTGGGTTGGTCGTGTCCTCGTCCCCGTGATGCCAATCGGCGTTGAGCACTCGTATCGGTTCTGGGTTCCTGGCCCGCTGCCGGCGCGTCCTCGTCCCCGTGATGCCAATCGGCGTTGAGC
>OCTA010003702.1_pt1 | contig 13558 bp, 17 predicted proteins | sample 1538991 | NCBI WGS metagenome assembly OCTA01 (sample SAMEA3539302, study PRJEB22396) | soil metagenome | biome: tundra; feature: field; material: soil | place: USA | collected 2010-05 | depth 0.15 m
TGGCTTGGAGTTCGCCGACTCCAACTGGGTCCTGGTCGTCTACGGCCACCGCCCAGCTGTGTGCGCAGACATTCCGCACAAACGTGTACGCAAGAGCGGCATGCCCAATATCATTGAGGTATAGGCCGTCCTTGTGAGTCATAGCGGGTGATGCTTTAGCGATGCCGGACATCTCAACGACCACCTCACGAACGCGCTGCGCGTACGACCACCGGCTTCGCGAGCAGGTGGTCAGGACCGGTACCAAATGTCTGCCCAAGCACGTTGCGATCCCGCGCTCCACCGTTTCGACATGGCGGCGCCGTGGTTCGCGCCTGGTCGTCACCATCGAGCCAATTGAGCAGGACCGGCAGCAGTTGGTCGATACCATCGCGAAGCTTGGTCGCCGAGTGCGAATCCTCGCAGCTGTTGTTCGAGTTCTCCTTGCGCTGCTCCGCGCTTCTGGCTTCACCTTCGCTGGCGAGCGGCTGCCCGAAGGCGCCGCCAAAGCCGGCATTCTGCGCGCCATCAGCAGCGCAACGCCATGTCTTCCGCTCGCCGTGATCTTGCGGATTGCGCATCTCGAACCTGGGCGGTACCACGTATGGAAACGCGCCTCTACCTGGGCCTGTGGTCTGGAAGACCGCTCCTCCTGCCCGCGAACCAGCCCGAGCCAGCTCCTGCCCATCGAGGTGGCCAACATCAAGGATATGGTGTTGGCGCCCGAGAACCGCCACATGACTCTGCGCACGTTGGCCATATATGCCCAGCGCATTGGCAGCGTCTTCGCATCGCCTACTACCTGGGCCAAGCTCGTTCGCGAGCGAGGTTGGCTTCGGCCACGTCTGCGCGTCTATCCGGCCAAACCCACCGTCGGCGTGCGCGCGACGGCACCCAATGAAATTTGGCATGTGGACGTGAGCGTCCTGAAACTGCTCGACGGCACGAAGGCATACATCCACGCAGTGATCGACAACTACTCGAGAAAGATTCTCGCGTGGATGGTAGCCACTCGATTGGAGCCGACGGGGACGTGTCAGCTTCTCTTCGCCGCCAGCAAGCACATCGTTTGCGCCGGCCAGCCACTCGTCTACGTCGATTCGGGCATTGAAAACGTCAACAGCGCCGTGGACGCGGCTTTGTTCTCCGCCTGCTTGAACCGTATCCTCGCGCAAGTCGATGTTGCCTATTCCAACTCGATGATCGAGGCGTTCTGGCGGTCGCTCAAACATCAGTGGCTCTACCTGAATTCGCTCGACTCGATTGAGCGGCTCCGCGTTCTCGTGGAATTCTTCGTCCAGCAACACAACACCCAGATGCCACATCCTGCCTTTTCCGGCCAGACCCCGGACGAGATGTACTTCGGCACGGCTGTCGACCTGCCCACCCAACTGGCAGAGGCCCGGAACACGGCGCGGGCGGAACGTCTCGCATTGAACCGAGCGATGACTTGCAACCAGTGCAGCGGTCAGCAAGCCAGCCTTCCGGCATCGCCAATTCCTCCATGATTTCAGCCATGCCGCTATTGCGTACACTTTTCTACGGAATGTCTGCGCACACAGCTGGGTGTTGTTGTCGGTCAACTCGCGCTTCGAAACCAAGACCACGCGGCCATGGGCGCAAGCACGCAGTGCGAAGTAAAGGCCGGCGAGGCCAGAACCTAGAACCAAGTAGTCTGTTTCCAAGATGCTGGGAGCCTACCACTTCTTCGACCGATCCTCCCTCGATCCACGGCACTTAATCTCGACGGCGAAGACACAGGTTCTTGAAACGCTGACGTACACGAACCTAGTTCAGGCGGGGGCGAGCTCGAATCTTCAGCGAAGCGCCCAGCGCCACATCCACGGCTCGACTGAGAAGCCCTGGGGTAAGTGGGCAGCACAGGATCGCAACGCGATACGATTGCCAGGCAGAAAGCGCCTCCGGCGCCTGTGATCGAAGTGCCAAGACCGGAGGACCGTGCCTTAGCCGACGAATTCCTGCCAAAAGCGCGCTGACTTCCTCCGATGGGATCTCGGGCGCGACGATGACCAGGCGGAACGATGTGCCGCGCAAGGTTGCCACACCAGCCGAAGCGCTGACGACTCGAACCGTCCATAGGTCAATTCGCTCTTCACACTCCCGTAAAAGGTTAAGCGCTTCCGCCGATTCGAGAGTCAGGATCAAGACGGGAACCGGCATGCGAAGGCCACTCCTTTTGCGTGAGAGTGCGTCGCCCATACGAGTCGTTCCTACAGCAGCACGTTTCGTGCCAGTACCCGCACGGCATGGTCTTGATCGCGTGAGTTCTTCAAGGGCGGCTCATACGGTCGGCGAGTCGGTATTGCTTGATCTTGCTGTAGAGTGTCCGCAGTCCAATGCCCAGGGCCTGAGCCGCTTCGGCCTTGGTCGCCGCCCGTTTCAAGTGCTCGCCGATCACGGAGCGTTCGATATCCGCCAGCGTTGCCTTGGCGGACACGACGATGACCTCCGGCGAGTGTGTCGTGGATACTGGTGCGCCCGCACGGATTGGGATGGCAGCGGGCCGTCGCGAGTAGGTTGTGGACTCGAATTCCTCCAGCCCGATGGTTTCGCTGCTTGCCAGCATGGCAGCACTCTCGACCGAGTTCTTCAGCTCACGCACGTTTCCTGGCCATGGCAGTTCCGTGAGCCAACGCATCGCCTGCGGGGCGATACCGCGAATCTTGCCGTCGTTGCGGCGGTTGAAGTCGGCGATGAAGGCCTCGACCAGCGCAGGGATATCTTCGCGGCGTTCACGCACGGGCGGTACCACGATGGTGACCACCTTCAATCGATAGTAGAGATCTTCACGGAACCGCTTCGCCATGATCGCTTCTTCCAGGTTGCGATTGGTCGCGGCAATCACGCTGAGGTCGACATTGACCAAAGTGGTGCCACCTACCCGGCGGAAGGAATTCCGCTCAAGCACGCGCAGAAGTTTGGCCTGAGTCGAGGGATCGAGCTCGCCAATCTCGTCTAGAAACAGCGTTCCACCGTCGGCTAGCTCGAACAAGCCTCGCTTCCTTTCGTGTGCCCCCGTGAAGGCACCGCGCTCGTGGCCGAAAAGCTCGTTTTCCAGCAAGTCGCGCCCCAATGTGGCGCAGTTGATGGGTACGAAGAGATGCCTGCGTCGCGGACCGCGGGCATGTAGAGCGCGTGCAACCAGTTCCTTGCCGCTGCCGCTTTCCCCCAGCAGAAGTACGTTGGCTTTGTAGCGCGAGATCTTGTCGATGGTCGCGAAGAGCTTCGACATGGCGGCGGACTTGCCCACCACCCCGAGATGCTCAAGCGTGGTTGGCGCCGAGTCGTGCGTCGGGTTCGCTCCGAGCAACTGGTCGACCATCCTGCGCAACCGGGCCAAGACGATCTCCGTTTGTGCGGGCGGCCCGAGATAGTCGGCTGCCCCCAGTTGCATGACGTCCACCGCATCTTGCAACGCCACCGTCGCACCAAGTACGATGACCGGGATCGCGGGGCTCTTCTCGCTGGCGCGCGCGATGATCATGGCAACGGGTGGTGCTTCCGGTCTTTGGTTGGCAATGACAGCGATGAAAGGCCGACGTTCGAGAGCGGCTAGGGTTTCCGCCTCGGAGATGGCCGTCTCGACCTCGATCCCACACTCGACCATACCTCGCTGCAAGGCAGATCCTGCCGGCAGGCCTACCAACAGGCAGACCTTACCATCTCCCCAACGACGAGATTTTGACATGAGCGCAAGTATGCCAAATCGGCACGGACGCGCAATTGAAGTTGACCGACACGCCAAAAACGCACTCGGAGAAGAGCTTCCTGACAGGCCAACTCCTAGTCGAGGCCGCTTCAGTACGGCTCTCGACGGTGCGGGATCTTTCCGCCGCGTTTTCAGCCGGCTCGGGCGGCGAATTCGCTGCGGTAATTGTACCGTGGACACGTGCTACGCAAGAAGAGATCCTCGCGCTGCACCAGTGCAATAGGCAGTGGCCGTCTCTTCCTCTAGTGGTGCCATCCTTGGAGCCTCGCCCCTATCGATCGCGGAAATCGTGGAAGACGGGGCCAGCGCTCTTTTGCATTGGCCGGGCAATATGGAAGAGGTTCGCCGGGCACTCTCCACCGACAGCTCATCCTTTCGCGATGAAAAAGTCCGAGGCTGTGCGGAGAGGGTATCCCGCCAACGCGTTTTCAATATGCCGCCCAAAGAAACAGAGCCACAAGTGTCTTGACCGACCGTCGCGGAGGCGCGATCACCCTCGGCTAGCCGTGAACAGCCCAGGACATACCGCGGGTCGGCCGACTCCGACTCGCACGGGCGAGCAACCGGTGGCAATGTGCGCATTGCAAGACGCCCGATGCGGGGGGCTCGAACAAATGTGGATCACTGCCAAGTATTTCGTTGCACGCACCGCACCGCCGGTTGACGAGATCGACAAAGGCAGGAATCTGATCTCTGTCGATGAGGGCTTCGTAGATGGATGCGATGTCGGGTGGAATCGACGTCAGAGCACGTCGGCGGAGGCTGTCAAACATACGGCGCTCCCGTTGCCCGACCGCACGGCGGGCGCGAGCTACCCCGGTCCTGTGTTCGAATTCGTCGAGTAGTTCGCGATATCTAATTTCGTCGACCTTGACGGATGCATCGACAATGGCCTCTTGCCGATTCCTCGACTTCCGAGTTTCGAGCGCCAAGCTCAACTCGTCGAGCCGGCGGCGGATGTCCTCAAGGGCACGCTCCGCGTGTTGGTCACGTTCCTGACTGGCGTGGATCTCACCGTCGACCTCTACCAGGCAACGAAGTGCCCCTAGTACGTCGGCCTCCTGTGCCTCGTGGGTCACGGTTTGTCTCACCTGTTCCTCTCGCAAAGAGGACCCCGTTCAACTTCACCCCCCGTGCTCCGACTGCGCTGAAACGATCCGCCGCGCGAAACCACGTATTCGCGTTGTGGCAGCGTCAGTCCAGAGGCTCCGGACAAGCAGCTTCCGAAGAATAAGTTGTTTTCTAACCTGGCACCCGAGAAGTCCGCCGCCATGAGGTCGCACTCGAGAAACCGGACTCCCAGCAGATTGGCGTTGCGAAAATCGCAACCGGAGAGGCACACGCGTTCAAAGCGAGAATCTCGAAGATCGGCCCCTTCGAAGTCCACCGCGTCCAGGGTGGAATCCAGGAGCACGGTTTCCTGCAGGAGTCCCTTCTCCTGCATTGTCATCACCCGCTCGCAGTGGTGAACCTTGGTTCGTAGAAAGCGCGGCGCTCTCATCATGGCTGACCACACTCGGTGCCTGTTCGGTTAGCCGCCTGAAGCGTAACGCTATCCGCCTGCTCAATACCCGCGGCCAAAACGAGAGGTGGTTTCGGCGCGGGAGCAACTGACTGCGCCATCGGCGGATTTCGGGGCGCTTCCGCCTCAGCCACTATGGGGCTAGAGCGCCGAACGGTTTGAGAGACCGAGTGAAATTGCGCAGTTGCGAGCGGCCCAAGGCGAGAGGGAGAATGCTCGACGTATTTGACCGGCGAGCAACGCAGGGACGCGACGCAGATACGCAATTTCACAACGGGAGTCAAACCGTTCGTGCTCTAGCCGCACTCGGCTCATTCCTTTTCCACGCCATGAGATTTCCTTCCGACCATCTAGCGAGAAGCGTGCCAGTTCGGAAGCGGGCAGTCGCCTGCGGAAAGATCGCAGGCTGCTGATGGCGTCTCAATCATTGCCGTAATGGCACGCCATTCATGCATGATGACTGCAATTTTGGCAGCCTTCGACAACGAAGAGTAGGGCGCTGGCGCGCAGATTCTCGACGTGGACGTCGGCGAGATCTGAGCGCATGTGCATACGTGGCCGCACATACTAGGTTGCCTCCGGCACGTGGTAGAGTCTGTCGGTGAAGAGAGTTTCGCTTCGGCTACTGGAACATGCCAGTGCGCTCGCCAAGGAGATCGAGGCGAAGGCGGTTGTGATCTACGCCGACGCTCTGGAGGGGGAAAGCGACGTGCGGGAGGTGCTCGCCACCATCAAATTTCCAACCATCCTGTTTACGCGCGCACGTGAGACATCAGCGCTATCCCAAGCGGGTGCGCGGACGTGGATTCGGGTCGAAGGCGTCCACACGACACGCACAGGACAGGCACGTCTTGCTTTGCTCATTTGTGTTGCCCGCGGGATGCTTCGGCGTGGTGATCGCGTCGTTTGCCTCACTGGACCTGACGGCTCGAACCGCATCGACACCGCCATGGTGCTCGATCTCGGCACCGAGCCTGAGCTGTTTACCTCCTTGGGCGGCCTAGACCTCGGCGGCGACTTTTCCGCGGAAGTCTTCGAGCGCGTCTTGTGGATAGCTTCCCGCATCGCGGCCGAAGGCCGTGAAGGACGACCGCTTGGCACTATCTTCGTCCTCGGTGACTCTGCTGAGGTGCTAGCCCAAAGCCGTCAGCTCGTGCTGAATCCATTGCAGGGACATCTAGAGTCAGGGCGAAACATTCTCTCCCTCGAGCTCGAGGAGACGCTCAAGGAGTTCGCGACCATTGATGGTGCATTTGTCGTTCGGGGCGACGGCGTCGTGCTCGCGGCGGGAGTTCAATTGCAGCCGAAGCCAAGTAAGCCTCTCGACCTCCCCGCCGGACTGGGCACACGCCACGCGGCCGCAGCAGCCATCACGGGCTCGACGAGAGCTGTCGCATTTGTAATTTCGCAGTCCACAAGAACCGTCACGGTCTTCAAGTCCGGTCGTATCCTGACCCAGATCCAGCATTCAGCGGGCTATCGCGAGAAACGCACGCCTGAGCTTGCAATGCCAAGATAGGATTATTTGCCGAACTCCCGGCTGCGGTGATCTGTACGGTCGCCTATCTGGCTCGTTTCGTGCTTGCCAGTGGGGCATGCAAGTTCTCCACGCGGGGCTGATGCTGGTGGCTACGGAAAAGGATGAAGAGTGCCTCCTGTAGATCGCCGCCGAGGTTCAGTGCTTTTCGTGACGGGCGAACCGTGGATCACGGAATTCGTGTTGATGATTGAGAATCTCGGCCACAGGACCGTGCGGTTGTCCACACCAAGGTCGCTTCCGGCCGCGCTGTCCGTGGGCTTGGCGGGCTGCATCACCGGCGTGCTGGTGCCCTGGTCCCAGATGACCAAGGAGGTGAGCTGCACCTTGCGGAAATGCCGCGAACGCTACCCGGCGCTCTCTGTGATTGTCGCGGGCCGGCACCATCCTTGCCGTCTGGCGGCGAGATGCTGGCGGCCGAAGCCACGGCGTTTCTGCCCTTGCCGAGCGACATCGAGGAAGTGCGCCGTGCGCTGGCAAGCGGTATGCGTCCGTTGAACGGAGATGGCCCTTAGATCGGCCAGCCGCACTCGACCTTTCCCCACCAACACGTCCAGCAAGAATCACGCACCAAAGGAGCAGAGCAAATGGCCAACCCGCAGTCACCAGGACCCGGATCGCAACCACAACCCCAAAAGCCGACCGCGCAGCCGAGCACGCCTCCCGTGGCCCAGCCACCCGTGGCAAAGCCGGCGCCGGCGCCAGCAGGACAACCCAAGCCCGCCCAGCCGGTTGCACCGGGAGCAACGCAGCCCAAGAAGCCTTAGAGCGGCCTCCGGGAAGTTCATAGAGGCTTCTCTCGGTTCCAGTGGCCGGTTCGGGCTGTGCTGGTCCCGGTCGCCAACCTCCGGATCCCCCCAAGAATGGGTCAGTCGGGTCGACCGCTGGCGAGCAATGTCGGGATGGGGCCTTCCTTGCAGATGGCCTCGTATCTGGAAAGGAAATCGAAGGGATGTCGGCGAGACTGGCTCGGCTCGATGGTCGGCTAGATCCGGCCTTGCCGCGGGTCCGGCCCGCACGTCGCCGCGCTCGCACACTCGGGCGGGGAATGCCCCAGCGCTGACCCTCACTGACCCTTTTTTGCCGATGCAAATCGCAGGACAAGACGCAGAACTGCCGGAGATACGGCATCGCAGCCAGATACTGTCCCTGGTCGTAACCCTGGTGTTCCTGGCCCTAGGCGCGCGGCTGTTCTATTTGCAAGTCATCGAGGGCGACAATTTCTACCGGATGACGGCCGAAAACATCATTCGCACCGTCGCCCTGCCGGCAACGCGCGGACAAATTCGCGACCGCAAGGGTCGCGTGCTTGCCACCATGGTTCCGTCCTACGACATCGAGGTGCTGCCTTCGCAGATCACGCGCGAATCCTATGAGCGGTTGCGGACACTCCTCGGCTCGGACATCGAGCGGTTCCCCACCTGGGAAGCCATCAAGGACGAGGCCACCAAAGGCAAGGATCGCACGCTCGTCGTGGCCAAGAACGTGAGCCGGGAGGTCATGGCTCAGCTCGAAACCTCGCTCGACAAACCCGGCATCCGCGTGGCGGCCGTGCAGCGCCGTCACTACCCGCACGGCACCCTGGCAGCACACGCCATCGGCTACCTCAACGAGATTTCGGCGGAAGAACTAAAGACTCGGAAGGACGAAGCTTACCAGGCCGGCGATACCGTCGGGCGTATCGGCATCGAACGGCAGTGGGAGCCTTACATGCGCGGGCAGAAGGGCTTCGAAAAGGTCGTGGTCGACCGGCGCGGGTTGCGGCGCACCGACGTGCGCATCGCGGATCTCGTGACCGAGGGTCCCGTGAGCCAGTCGTCATCGCCCGGCAACAACGTCATCCTCACCCTCGATCTCGACCTCCAGCGCATCGTGGAGCGCGCCCTGCGCGGAGTGCGGTCGGCAGCCGCGGTCGTCGTCGACGTCGAGACCGGACGCATCCTCGCCATCGCCTCCAAGCCCGCCTTCGACCTCAATATGATGTCGAGCGGACTGTCACCGGAAAACATCGCGCGCGTGCTCAGTGATCGCCTGCGCCCGTTCCGCGACAAGGCGCTGGCCGACACCTTCAACCCCGGCTCGACCTTCAAGGTCATCACTGCTACGACCGGGCTAGAGGAGAAGGTCATCGTCCCCGAGGGCAAAGTCAAGTGTGGAGGCTACCTTCAGGTCGGTCGCCGCCGCTTCCATTGCACGAAAGCGCACAAGACGGTGAACCTTTACGATGCCATCGTGCAGAGTTGTAATGTGTTCTTCTACGACCTCGGCGGTCGGCCGGGGATGATGAACCGCATGGCCAAGCACGCCGCCGACTTCGGTCTCGGCGCGCCCACCGGACTCGGGCTCAACGGCGAGCAAGCTGGCTTCATTCCCACCGAGGAATGGCACCGCGCCCGGGCCACCGCCGACAACAAGAACGAGGGCTTCGTCGTTGGAAACGCCCTCAACACGGCGATTGGAGAAGGCGACGTGCGCGTCACGGTCCTGCAGATGGCCCTGCTCTACGCTGCCATCGCCTCCGACGGAAAACTGTGGCTGCCCCAGATCGTCGAGAGGATCGAATCGCCCACGGGTCAAATCATCGAGGACTTTCCGCCGCGCGTGCGGCGCGAGGTTGCGGTCTCACCCGACTCCCTGGCGTTCCTGCGGCGAGCACTCTACGGCGTGGTCTACGATGCCAAGGGCACGGCGCACAAGGCGCGTCCGCGGCGAATCGAGATTGCGGGCAAGACTGGCACGGCGCAGGTGTTTCAGGGTGGCCGGCGAGGGGGCGACGAGCCGCCGCTGCCCTACGAGCGCGTGGACCACGCCTGGTTCGATGGTTTCGCGCCCGCGGCCAGGCCGCGCATCGCCTTCTCGGTGCTGGTCGAGCATGGTGGCCACGGCGGCTCGGTTGCGGCGCCGGTGGCGGTGGAAATCGTCGAGAACTACTTCGACACCGTGGTCCCGCCCGACGAACGCAATCCGCCGCGCGTCTCCCACCGCGGAGAACGCCGCCTGAGCGCCACGGCGGACAAACCTGCGCCGGAAGCGCATATGGCGATCAAGCCCGCGCCTGCCGCCGCCAGCGGCGTAGTCCCCCCGCCCTCGACGGGAGCCAGCGGAGGCGAGTAATGCCCAAAGCAGTCTCCTGGCGAAAACTGAGATTCCGTAGCGTAACCAAAATAAGCGGGTGTGGTGCGTGCGACAGGAAGGGGTGGAGCGGGGCGGCGGCACCGCGCTTCGCCGATTGGTCTGTCACTTCGCGCTCACGGCAAGCCTTGTCGTATCCCACCCTGCCCGCGTCGCGCGCCTGGAGCCTCGCTCGACTGTACGGAGTTGCACGGCTCTTTGTGAATTTCTTCCAGCAGCGCGTGCACGACTTCTCCGGCGGCCAGACCGGCGAGGTGGTGTTGCACGGCACGGATCTCGTCGAGCAACCGCAATAGCATCTCGTTGATAAATTCCCCGCCGTTGTCCGAGTCGATGCCCTTCAGTGCGAAAGGAAGACAGGGCTGCAACCGCTGGCACGCATCAACATCGAGACCTCGGCGGCGCTTGCGGACTGGATCGACTTGTACCGCTCCGAGCGAGGCGGGCGCCTCTACGAGCAACTCGTGAACCGTGCCGTCGCCTATCTGCCGATGCCGAAGAAGACGTCGCGACTGAAGGTCACCAAGGTCAGCGCTCTTGCCGAGCCAGAGCTGGCATCGCGGTTGGTCGAGGCGTTCCGCGCTTCCCGCGCCTCCGACCTCGGGAGAACCACGCCCTGCGCCAGCAGTTGTCAGGTGTTCGCGCGACAGCCGCAAGTGTTCCGTGGTGTAGAGCGATGCCGATCCAGCCACATAGGGGTGGATGGGATTGGTGGTAATCACGTCGAAGCGCGCGCGCCGCAGAGAAGCACGGGCCGCCGCGCCCCGGGCGCGAGGCTCAGTGAACTTTTCGCTGCTTGCGGAAGTCCGCGAGACAGCTGTCGCAGAGCTCCAGGCCCGACGCGGTGGCTTCATCCATCGTCCGGTAGACGGGCTCGTGACTCGCGCCACAGTACGCGGCGTTCGAGGAGGCGGTGGCTCTCTCGACGGCGGCGGCACCGGCCGTACGGGTGCGTTCCGATTTCAAGGCCCGGAGATGAGCGAGCGACATGGCGGTAAGGCTACTCGCAAGCTGGCGATCGGGGACAACTATCGTCCTGCGACCTTCAATTAAGCGGTCGGCTTCAGACCGGATCCGGGGTGCCGTCGAAGTAGTTCGGGGCATCGACGGGCCGCTCGACCTTCTGCCGGGTACGGTAGAGTACCCGCCTGCCGGCGTTGAGCCGGACGAAGTTCTGGTCGAGCTCGTGCTCGTCGTAGAGATGCTCCGGAAGAGCTACCGCCGGTGCCGCCCCGACGCGGCACCCTTCGCTCAGGCGCCCGAGGCGCAGTACTTGCTTGTGCCAGTGCCGTTGTCGGTGACTGTCACGCTGAAGTCCTTGAGCCCGTTTGCGGCGGAATAGAGCTCGGCCAACAGGTATCGACGAGAAGAGACGCGCCTGCGTGGTCGATGCCGCCACTGCGGTGGGCAAGACCATCGCGCAGATCTTCACCGGCCTGCTTGGTCGAGAATTTGGCGAGAACGCTTTCACTGTCGAGCGGGTCGTCGGCGCACCACAGGCCGTGGTTGACGTCGTCGGCGGAAGTTCGCCATGAGCGACCAACACCCTGAGAGACAGGCAACGACGCCGGAGCTGGCGGCCAGAGCAACTGTGCTATTGCCACTTCTGCGCCGGTACTTCCTGAATCGCACAGACCGGGTCGCGATTCTGGCACCTTGGGGCAAACCCTGTCCGGTCGAAGTTGTCGGTTCGCTCGACGGCCTTCTCCTTGGCCATCTCCTTGGCGACGCCGCACCCGAGGCCGAGGTGAAATACACCAACACGGGCGGCTCTGGGACGTTGAACGGGAGGTTTCGGGTCGGGAGCTACGCCCCGTCGCTCGATGACAGAACGCGATTGCTGTGCTTGGATTTCGATGGCCCTGGCCATTCCAACGCTTTGGCTGACCCACTGGATGCCGCAACTAAAGCGCGTGATGCCTCCGTTGAAGTCGGACTGCCGGTCTATCTGGAGCGCTCTGGCGGTGGCCAAGACTGGCACATCTGGTGCTTCTTCGAACGGCCCATCCCGGCGGGCAAGACCCAAGAACTAGGGCGCTCTCTTGCACCCAAGGGGCATTGCTCGCCAACGGTCAAACAGCCGATGCCAGCGCAAACCGAGGCATCGAGGTTTTTCCAAAACAGAAGTCGAGGAACAGCGGATTCGGCAACTTTGTCTGGCTCGCATGCCGCCTGGGATGGACCAGCTATCGCCAGGTCGAGCCTCTACGTTCCGACGACCGATGGTCAGACGGATGCAGTCGCTCACGAGGTATCCTGTTTGTTCCTGGGAATGCGCGTGCTGGGGCAGCGTGCTGTCCTTGCGCATGCGGAATTCGGTCATCAGCGTGCGGTCACCATGGACCAGGGTCTTGCGCTCAATGCCTGGCAGGGCGAGTTCGTACCCACGTTGGCTTGCCTTGCAGATCATGGCTGAACCATAGCCCATGCGCCCCGGCTTTCCCGCAGTGTCCCGAAATGCCGCTCGCGTTTCTACGTCCGGGAACGCCTTGTCGACGAATCCCGTGAGCGAGCATGGGGGCAAGAACAACGGCGCGGGCGGGATCGTGGACTGGTACCTCGGGCGGTGTCGGGGGCAGCTCCGCGAGCGACGCCAAGTGAATGCCGTAGACAAGGCCAGTCTGCCATGCTGCAATGCCAGGCGACAACCGGTTGGGAGGACCAAGATGGACCAAGCGCAAGTTGCCCAGGACGAAGTCGACGAGGCCACGGAACTGAGCGAGGCCCTCCAGCAGAAGCTCCTCGACGTAGTGCCGACCAAACTGGTTGCGCCCGCAAACCGAGAACCACTTGCGGAGTCGTTCGTGGCCTTCCTTGAGCGCCTCGACGAATTTCTGGAGCAGTACAAACCGCTGAACCAGGGCCAAATGGCAGCGCTGCTGTACTTTGTCGACAACCTTCAGCTAGACCACGTCGGGTCGGACCACAGCTTCGTCATACGGTCCCTGGTCGACGCGGCAAAGAACGCTAGCCGGAAGCTGCGACCTAGGGACGCGTGCTCCACTCCAGCTCACCAAAGCCGATCCCGAGAGTCAGGAAACAATGGCTTGGCTTCATCTTTCGCACGGCCACGAGAAGGGCGAGCGTGAGGTGATGTAAGAACAGGCTACGACGGTCGAGAACGGAGGCAACGATGCGTTGGTACCATTACGTGGCATACTTTTTCGGCGGAGCTTTCCTGGCGAACACGCTCCCGCATCTTGGAAATGGAATCTCAGGACACGCCTTCCAGAGCCCATTCGCGTCGCCGCCAGGTGAAGGGCTGTCCTCGTCGACGGTCAATGTCCTGTGGGGCCTGCTCAACCTGGCACTCGGTTACCTGCTCGTGTGTCGCGTTGGAAAATTCGATCTGCGGAACTCCAAGCACGTGGTCGTTCTTGGGGTGGGTGTCGTGGCCATGTCGATCATGCTTGCTCGTGGATTTGGTCGCTTCCACGGCGGGCTGTGAGCTGAGGCCAGCTTCGGCCTTTGCATTTCCGCCGACGAAGCGGTCACGAAGGCTGGGCGCAGTTAGCTATCGCTCTACATAATGATGCCGCCCCTGCGATTCTGGGTCGTGCATGCCAGGGGTGGGTAGTCGTGCGGTCCGAAGACTCGTCGCCACCTGTCGTTCGCCAAAACTCCATCGGATCGCCGTCCGCACCGACGGTGACGAGCT
>OCTA010003704.1_pt1 | contig 13555 bp, 6 predicted proteins | sample 1538991 | NCBI WGS metagenome assembly OCTA01 (sample SAMEA3539302, study PRJEB22396) | soil metagenome | biome: tundra; feature: field; material: soil | place: USA | collected 2010-05 | depth 0.15 m
CAGCGGCTCGGCCTCCGCCAGCCGATTGGTGGCTTGAAGCAATTGCGCCAGATTGTTGAGGTGTCTAGCGACATTGGGATGCTCCGGCCCGAAACTTTTCTCATCAATGGCCAGCGCGCGGCGCATGAGCGGCTCGGCCTCCGCCGACCGATTGGTGGCTTTAAGCAATAGCGCCAGATTGTTGAGGCGGATGGCGACAACCGGATGCTCCGGCCCGGAACTTTTCTCATCAATGGCCAGCGCGCGGCGCATGAGCGGCTCGGCCTCCGCCAGCCGGTTGGTGTCTTGAAGCAATAGCGCCAGATTATTGAGGCGATTGGCTACATTCGGATGCTCCGGCCCGAAACTTTTCTCACCAATGTCCAGCGCGCGGCGCATCAGCGGCTCGGCCTCCGCCAGCCGGTTGGTGTCTTGAAGCAATGATGCCAGATTGTTGAGGTCTCTCGCGATAGTTGGATGCTCTGGCCCGAAACTTTTCTCATCAATGGCCAGTGCGCGGCGATAAAGTGGCTCGGCCTCCGCCAGCCGATTGGTGGCTTGAAGCAATGATGCCAGATTGTTGAGGTGGATGGCGACATCCGGATGCTCCGGCCCGAGACTTTTCTCACCAATGGCCAGCGCACAACGCATGAGCGACTCGGCCTCGCCATAGAGGGCTTTACTCTTGAGCAGCAACCCAAACTCATTTATTAAACTGGCGGCGTCAGTTCCGGAATCGTCGCCGACGTTTTTCAGAAGTGTGTCAGCATGAAGTTGTAGTTTGTTCCAAATCGGCCAAGTGCGGACATCATCCGGGCCTCGCGGAGCGTAGGCGTTCACCAACAGCACGGCCAGCTTGCCCCATTGTTTGCGCTCATCCGATTTCAAGCGATCCAGCAAAACAGCTTGCAGCAGGCGGTGGCAGGAGAAGGCCTCGGCTTCCAGTTCCACCAAGGAATGGTCCGCGAGTTCCGCCAAGGCATCCTCCACATCGGGATTGGCAATCGGTTCCTGGGTGCCGGACTCATTTTCCGAGGCGAGCATTGCAGCAGCTTCGGCAATCACTTTGCTACCATGCAGGAACAGTGCGCGCGGAATTTCGTCCGGCGCAAGAAACGCGGCCATTTGCAGGAGCGCGCGGGCAACCGGAGAAAGTTGCGCTTCACTCACCAGCCAGGTGGTGGCCACGGTTTTTTGATAGTCGGTCCCGCCCTGGCTGCCATCGGCCAAAAGTTTCGCGCGCGATGCCTTCAACAGCCGGAGATATTCCGCAAAAGCAACATGATGTCTGGCGATATACGCACCGGCCTGTTCCAGCGCCAGCGGCAGGCAGCCAAGTTCCTTGGCCACGGCCTCGGCATCCATCTTGTTGCCGGCATTGAACCCGGACTTGGCGGAACGGTGCTGCAAAAAGTCGGCGGCAACCGGAGCGGGCAGCACCTTGACCTCCAAATCCGCAAATTTCACCGGCCAGTTCGCCCGTCGTGACGTGACGATGACGTGACCTTGCAATCCCGCCGGCAAAATGTTCTGGACGGCGGTCTGTGCCTCCTTGATGTCGGCATTGTCCAGAATGAGCAGCCAGCGCTGATTCGAGCGCAGCCAGTCCAGCACGGCGCGGACTTTGACTTCCTGCTCTCGCGCCTCGGCTTCCGGCAGCTTCAACACGTCCGCAAGATTGGCAAGGTTCGCATGAAGTTCCGACGATGAAGCCGCGCCCCCCCAAAGTGCGAAATCATATTCAGTTTGGTGTCTCCACGCATATTCCGTGGCCAATTGCGTCTTGCCCACACCGCCCAATCCATGAACCGCCTGCGGTTGCGTGATGGCGGCGGCAGTTTTTTTGCAAAGCGCCGTGTGCAGATCATCGAGCATCTTGTCGCGGCCAGTAAAAAACGGATTCGGCGAGAAGGGAAGGTTGTGCAGGAAAGTTTTCGTGCCGGCAGGTGTGCCGGGAAATCGCGGCGGGACTCCATGTGTGACGGGAGCTTTTCCACCGGGGAAGATTGGCTTGGTGGCGGGCTTCATGCGTGTCCTCTTGACGATGTTTGCAATCGAGTCGGTTAAATTTTTCTTGGCTGCTGCCTCATCGAGTCCGACCAAATTTATGTAAACAATGGTTTCAAACAAGCCTTCCGGTTTGAAGTCGGCCACGCGGACGGGAATCAATTTGCCTTTGTCCGAAGTGGGGTCCTTTTTAAAGGCCACCGCCCATTCGGGATTGGCAAAGGCGGACTCAAAATAATCAGGGGTCATGACCGCAATGGTCCGGGCTGTGTCGGTCGTGGCTTGCTGCATCTTTAGGACAAAGTTGGACGCGGCATGGAAATCCCACGCTTGAATCACCGTCTTGTAGCCGGCCTCTTCCAGCGTCCAAGCGATCCATTCCGCCCAAGCCTTGTCCTTGCCGGTGTAGCTGATGAAGAAATCAGTTGGTTCAGGCATGATATTTTTAATCTATTCCCGCAATTTCATCGAAGTGTTGGTCACAACATTTGCGCCTTTTCCAATCCGTTGGCGAGCTTTTTAGGACGACACATTTCGACCGGCTACGCTTCGCCGGACGGAGTAATCCGGTTCAAGGCTCTTTCATCCCAAAACTGAGGCTGGCGTGCGGATGGCTGCGACGAGGCGTCGCGGCCACCTTCCGGTGACAGGGCATCACCGCCCCTGCCCCGCCGTCATCAATAGCTGGTGGCGTTATGCGGCTTGTTTTGACCGGTGCCGTCGTGGCAGGTCAGCGTGCAGTTGCCGTGGTTGATGCCGGTGGAGGTGTAGCGCAACTGGCCGTTCAAGGGCAGAACGTAAGTGGTGTTGAAATTAATCAAGTGCGGCTGCGTCGCGGCGTGCGAATCGTGACAAGTCGTGCAGGCACAAGGCGAAGTTATCCGGATTGTAGGGCGTGCCGTCGGTGGGCAACGACTGCCGCCCGATCAACGGCACAATCAGTCAGCGGTGCGGGCCTTTCGGACCGGAACCGCCATTGCCGTTTGTGATGCGTGACGGGTGAATGCTTGCCGCACTTGCCGCTCAGACCAAAGCGGCGCGCGGAGCGACGCACCTGCCAATTTGCCCGGGCTGTCAGAAGCGGTATTGCAGGCTGGAAGAAACGATCAGGGCGTCGTAATTTCCGTAGCCGCCGGTGGACGAGTCTTCGTAGTGGGTGAAGGCGAACTTCAAGCTGGCGCGGAGATTTTTGGAAATCCGGCGGGTGAGCGTGGCGGTGGCGCTGTGTTCCTCCGCCCCGGCTCCTAGCGCCAGACCGTTGACGGGATTTTGGAAATCGTCCGCGTGATAATAATAGTAGCCAAGATCAAGATCGGTCCGGTCATCCAGCACAACGTCGGAGTTGAAGTTGACCATCCAGTAATTGTTTTGCGCGTTCAGGATGGATTGGGTAACGGCGGAAGCAGGGGTTTCGGTGGTGCTGACGACGTAATTGATGCCCGCCTGCAGGCCGAGCCAGCTCAAGGGCGTCCAACTCACGTTCTGGCCGATGATCTGGCTGTTCATCACCGAGGCTTGCACCTGGCCGAGACCGGAAATGGGATCGGGCCGTGTGTCAATGGTGGAGTATTGGTATTCGTAGCGGCTGACCAACGAAAGCTTGTTGAACGGGCGCAGCGTGAGGCGAAGGTTGCCGTCCAGAGTTTCAAACCCCTGGTAAAGCAGAAAACCCGGGTAGGCGTTGCCGGTGCTCAAATCGTTGGGTGTATTATCCTGCGTGTTGTTGTAATTGTAGGTGTTGATTTTGTAGTAACCGCCCACGTCCAGGCTGGCTTTACTGACCGGATACCAGCGGGCGCTGGCATAATACTTCTGAAACAGGCGCGAGTCATCGGAGGCGAACTGCACCGGCACCGGACCGATGCCGCCGACCTGGGTCAGGCCGCCGTATTCGCTGAAATTGCCCTGTCCTTCGGTCCATTCGCCGCCGGCGTTGAACACCCAGTTGGTCTGGCCGGTGTAGCGCAGATCAAGCCGTTCGCGCACATCCAAGGAATCGCGCCCGCTGTTGCTGTTGAACGACTGGGCCTGGCCCTGGTCGTTAAAAAGGTCATACGCGGTGCCCACGCCGGAGGAATTGGCGTTCCAATCCTCCTGTTGCACGCGCAACGAAGGCGTGATGGTGAAGAACTTGGTCACCTGCGACAGGAGATTGATGTTCGCGACATATTCATTTTGGTGGGCGCCGCCATTCAGCCCGGTGTAACCATTGGCCAGAGCCTGGTAGGCCGGCGAATAAGCGACATCAAAATCGTCGCCATAAATCCGGTTGCCGGCAAACGTGTCATCCAGGTTGGCATACATGAAGCCGGTGGACAAAAACAGATTTTTCTTGAGCCAGGTTTCGGCGAAGGCATGGCCGCTCAACAGATCGTATGTCGTGTTCTGCGAATCGGTGGCTTTTTGTTGGATGCTTTCCCCGTTCCAAAACGTCAGCTTGGAAGCATCGTTCAAATCCCCGTGCTCATAGCTGACGCCCACGCCGTAATTCACTTTTTTATAGTGATGGGTCAGGTCGAGTTGGAACGTGTCCGACGTTTCGTTCAGGTCCAGAATTCCCGGATACGCCCGCGCGGTGCCGCTGGAATCATGCACCGGTCCCCAAGTGGTCGAACTTTCATTCCCATCAAACGAACGATGGTTGTATTTGAAGGTGATTTTCGGCAGGTTCGGTTTGGTCAGACCCGCTTCGAGTGAAATTCGGCTGCGGTCGAGCCAAAGCGCGTTCCCCGGCAGCGCATAAGTTTTGCCGTCGGCCGGAAGAAATCCGCCGATGCCGGCGTCCCACGTGCGGAAATTTTCCACCAACAGATGGACATAGCCAAAGTCGTCGCGATTCAGCCCCAGGCCAATGCTGTAATTGTGCTGGTCAAAAATGGAATGGCCGTCCAGCGTCAAGGTGGTTTTCTTCGCCACGTCGGCCTGGTAATGCAGGTCCTGGATGCCGCCAAACGCGCCGGGATAAAGGTTTTGGTTCTGGGCCGCCTGATTCTTGTTCCCACTGGTCATCATGCCGCCGGCAGTCAGCTCGATCCAGTTGTTGTAAGTGTTGGTGCCGCCTTCAAAGGCCTGCTGTTGCGGCGTGAGGGCGTCGCCCGCCTTCGCCTGCGCGCCGAGGACGAGCAGTGACGCGCCCATCATATACCGGCCAAGACGGGCTTTTTGTTGCACGGCACGAAGTTTTTTAAATTTGCGGGAGGTTTTTTTCATGGACTGTTCGTGCGTTGATTAGAATCTCAAGGACGGGCTGACGCGCGAACCGTGGACAGCCTCGTGGCATCCCGCGTTCCAGCAAGCGCCCTGGGTCAGGCGCCCCGTATGATCCACTCCGCCGATGAGAATCGCCCCGCCTTTGTATTGCTGGAAATGACACTTCAGGCACAAGGTCGCGTTGCGTTCCGTGAGCATCTGGGGGTTGATGCTGCCGTGCGGCGAATGGCAGGTCACGCAGCCTTCCCGCATAGCCTCGTGCTCGAAAACAAAAAAACCTTTCTTGGACTCATGGCATTGCGTGCAGTTTTCCTCCTCTGAAAGCAACTGTGTGCTGCCGCCGACGTGGGCGATGCCTTTGTGCGGCGGATGACACTGGATGCACGTCATGTGACCTTCGGGCACCGGATGATGATAGGGCAAATTGAATTGTCCGCGCACGTCCAGGTGGCAATTGTAACAAACCCGCTCCACCGCGCGCGCCGTCTCCAGCGGATACCGTCCGCTCAACGATTCCGCCGCCGGCCGCCCGGACGTGAAGCTGTAAGGCGGTTTGACATCGCCGCCCGATTCCTCATGCAAGCTGCACGGGCCGTGGCAGGATTCGCAACCGGCGTTGAGTCCGTTTTTGCCTTGGGCGAGGAGACGCGCGTGATCGGCGGTCTTAAAGTCACGGCACAATTCGTCGTGGCACTGTTCGCACTCGGCGGAACCGACGTATTTCGCGCCCGGCACGTCGGGCAGCACGACGGCCTGACGGGTGGTGCCGCACGAAATCGCCACCAGCAGCAGGACGCCGACGCCAGCGCCCCAGATCAACTGGCGGCCTCGCCAGCCGGGCCACAGGTGTTTGAAAGTGCCAAAGATTTTCATGCGGATGGTGCTATTGGTTCAATTCGTCGAGGATGAAGTCTTCCGCCGCACTCAACAGCCCGATGGAAAGGGTTGGATTATGCACGCCCAGGCTGCCGTCGTTCACGAACAGATATAAGTCGAACCGCGCCTTTTTGATATTGTCCGGAATCAAAGCCTGGTTGGCCAGCGACGGCCCTTTGAAAGGAACTTGGCTGTTTTGCGTCCAGCTCGCCACAAAACCCGAGAAGTTGGTCTGCCAGAACAAACCGCCGGGCGTCGAGTATTCCCAAGCCACCGTTCCGCCGATCCGCAGTGCCGCCGGCGCCTTGGTGGCGGCCCAGATGTTCAGGCCGGAAATCACCGAGACGACTTCATTGGAAAAAACCGGCGTGAAAATAGTCTGCGCCAACTGGCCGTCGTGACAGTTCGCGCAGACACCGTATTTCAAGGTGAACGTGTCATGGCTGTGCGCGCTGGCCGGGCCGTTGGCCGGCGCCTGCATGTGGCAATCCACGCATTGGTTGGCCAGATAAAACGTGCCGGAGAGCGATTCGCTGGCGGCCGACGGCAAACCCGAATGCACGCCCGGATTGAACGTGGCCGGACCGCCCGACAACATGCCGACGGCGCCCAGCAGATAATTGTATTGCACCGATGCGTGCGGAGCGGTGCTGTCCGTCCAAGCCGCGCCGCGGTCATTGTGGCACTGGGCGCAGAGGTTGACTCTGGCGGCGGCCTTGGCCTTGAATGCGCTGGCCGAGGAAGCATCCGCGATGAGCAAATGAAAATTGTTGGTGGAAGCGACGGGGTTGCGCAATTGCGCCGGATTGCCGGTGGCGGCGTGCTGGTCATGGCAAACCACACAGACGACGGGAACATTCAAGCCATCGCTCGCGGTGGCCGGATTCCGGCCATCCAGCAACGCCATCCGGACGGAACCGGAATGGCAGGCGCCGCAAATTTTGAGGTTGGCGGAGGACAACCGCATGGCGCTCAACGCACCGGGCGTCACCTCCGAATGCCCGCTGCTGGTCCATTCCGGATAAACCGGCCGCTGGGAACTCGAGTGGCAAACGGCACAAACCGTGGCCTGAACGCTCACCGACGGAATCGCCGAGGGATCATCCGGCGCCGCCGCATGGTTGAGGGCGGAGGCGCCGTGACAACCGGTGCATTGATGCGGCGTGCTCGCCACGGAAGCGGCCACGCTATAATGACAGGTGAGACACGAACTCGAGGATCCGGATGCGCTCACTGTGATGGTGGTTCCAGTCGTCGAAGTTCTGGCCGTCGAGGTCGTCGAGCCTCGGTTCACCCCAATTCGGGTCGCGGTTCGCGAAACTTGGGTAGCCGCCGGAGGGCTGGTCGCCGCAGTTCTGGTTGCTGGCGAAGTCCCGGCAGTCAGCGGCACCGCCCCGGCCAACGCCAAAACAACGATAATTCTACTGAACGCTATCACTTTCATATACTTTCATATTAACCAAGATTTTCAGAATTAAAACCGCAATCGAACTGCCATGCCAATGGCCGGATTCTAGCCAAATGTTGTTGAATCCATGCTAGGCCAGCGTTGGATTTGAAACCAACCATTTGTTGTTGTTTAATAAGCAATAATTGCTCAAGACGACTGCATTACGCTCGCCGACGGGTAACCTGTCACTATTGGCAGTCTCATCACGGAGAAGGCGGCGGGATCGCAGCGGCGGCTTGAGCGCGGATTTGCAATTTGCTGTATCGCCGAATTCCGTTCGACGGGCACGCCGCCAATACGGGACGCAAAAAGTCGTGCGGCGCGCGGATTGGAAATTCGCCATGCGGCAAGTTGGAAACCTGCGCTGCGGAGTGAGTGTCTTCCATCCCAGAGTCTGCTCCCATACCGCGGCTTCACCTCGATGGCCGGACAGGCGACAGCACCGAACCGTTTCAATGGCTTGGCGCGCGGAAAATGGTTGAAACCGTTTTTGATCCGTATGCGCCTTGACCCCCGGCGGAAGCTTGTGGCAATGGGAACCGAAGGATCGTCAGAAAATGCTTGCGCCGGTCGGCGGCGTGCGCATCTTTGAAGTTCCCCCGACCATCACCGTTCACGTGGCGCGGCGTTTGTGACGCTGCCGCGTTGCCGGCCATCCGCCTTCAGGCGATCCGGCTTTCGATTTTTTTTCAGAAGAATTGTGTCTCACACCCGCCGGCGCGCAAAATCATTTCCGCAATTGACACCTTCGCTTGATGTGGGAAAATACTGATTCCATTAATGAAGCCAGCCAAATCCATTTCCGCCACCACATCATCGGGCGCCAGCCGGCCGCTGGTTCTGGCGGCAATTTTTTTTATCCTGGGCGCCGGGCTGACCGGCGCGTGGTTTCATTACCACGAATCCTCCCGGAACGCCGACGAACTTTCCGAGCCAGTGCGGAACGCGCTGGAACATCTGGCCGTGCCGGTCACCATCCGCTTTTATTCGCTGCTCCCGGCGGGCAGCGCCAGCGCCGAAGAGCAAGCCTTTTCCGGGCGCGTGGAAAACTTACTGGCCGCCATGCAGGCCGACAGCGCCGGCAAAATTCAGGTGACGCGCCTGGATGCGACCGCCGAAACGAATGTGGCTGCCGCCGAGGCCGAGGGCATTCAGCCGTTCAATCTGGACAAGGGTGACGCGTGTTTTCTCGGCATCGCCATTGCTGGCGGCAAAAATAGGGAAACCTTCGCCCGGCTCCAGCCGGAATGGGAACCGGCGCTGGAATACGATCTGGCTCGCGCCATTGCGCGCGTGGCCGCCGTCGCCGCCCCGGCCAAACCCGCCCCCGAAATCGCCAAGCCCAGCCCGGAGATCATTGCTTCCATCAACCGTCTTATCCCGGATGTCAGCGTGGTTTCCGTCGAACAGGCCGGCCAGATTTTCCATGCCGAATTTGTGAAGCAATGTGGCGCGGTCGGCGCGGAACTGGAAACCCAGGTCAACGCCGCCCAGCAGCAGGTCGTCCAGGCGCAAAATGGCGGTTCCGAATCGGATCTCCAAGCCGCCCGGCAACATTTGCAGCAGGTGCAACTGGCCCAGGGGGAAAAGCTCAAACAACTCGCCGCCGATCTTCAAACTCAACTGGCCGTTTTTCAGCAGATGAAGGCCGCCACCAACCCGGCAAAATAATCCGCCGCCGGGCAAGCCTTGAATCCGAAAGATTGAACCCGGAAACCGAAGCTGGTTACGGGAGCGTGACGCCCGTCGCAGAAGGATGCAGGCGACGCCTTTGCCGCCGGTTCGCGCGCCGGTTTTCCCCGGCGCATTCAACTCGAATTTCAAAATAGAACGGGCGAGTGCGCCCGCCCTGAACGCAGTTTTCCGCGCCAGTGCAGAAAACACGAACCCAGGAAAAGTTTTCCAAAAGTCCGTGCCGGCAGCGTGGCCAGACGCTGGCCGGGAGGCGCAGCCAGCGAGGCCCGAGGCGGGCGTGCTCCCCGACCTTTCAAAATAAGAAACCCTCCCTGCTTCACGCGGGGAGGGTTGGTTGTCTGGAAGATTCCAGTTTTAATTCAGTCCGCGATCACGGAGTGTGAACCACGCGGAAGAACATTTTCGTGTTCTGGCGCGTCGGCGTCAGGTAGCTGATGGTGCCGCCGGTGCCGGGGATGTTGGTGCTGATGTTCGACCAGTTGCCGGTCAAGGCGGTGATGCCCTGGATGGTATAGGTCGTTCCGACCTGCGTATTGAAGGCGATTTCCGCCGCCGTATAGATGGCAATGGTGTTGGGGGCGCCGTTGACGATGTTGCCGCCATTCACATAGATCACGCCATTGACAGCGGTGGAACTGCTGAACGGATTAAGGCCCAGGGCATACATCATCCAGTTGGGCAGACCGTTCACATTGTTGATGGCGTTGGGGCCGGCGGCCGCATTCGTGGCGAAGTTGGCGCCAAAGTTGGCGATCTGCCAGGAATCCGGCAGGCTGTCACCATTGGAATCACCGGTCAGATTGCCGATGGATGCCTTGAGCAGGCCGACTGCGTAGAACGCGTTGTGGACACCGAGACTGCCGTCCATGCTGACGAACTGCCAGTTGTAGGAGGCCTGCAGATATTTCGCCGGCCAGTTGGTCTGGGATGAGGGAGATTTAACCAAGCCGTCCGCGACGTAGTTGTTGGCATTCGCCTGATAGCCCGAGGGCGGGAGGAGCGTGGACAATTTGTTGAGCAGCATTTGCACCTGGGTCTGGATGCCCAGACTGTATCCAACCCCGACATAATCGGGCGCCGGGATGTCAAAGCTGGTGACGGAACCGTGACATTGAGCGCAGACATAGGCCACGGCAATCTTGGCACTGACGCTGTTGGTGTAACTCATCTTGGTGGAATGACCGCCGGCCAGGGTGAAAGCCGGGTCAGTGGAAGCAATCGTCTGCATGTGGCAGCCGACGCAGGTGTTGGACACCACCATGGCGTGCGGAGCGCTGGGAATCTTCTGGCCGTAGGTGACGGCATTCACGCCTTCGAGCATGTCGCCCTGCGGGCTGTCATGCGTGCCAAAGCTGACGCCGCCTGCCCAGTTGGGCTGGTTCAAGGGATATTTCGCCAGCATGTTGGTGACGGAACCATTGCGGCTGTTATGGCATTCCATGCAGAAGCCGCCGGCGCCGGCATTGGTGACCGTGGTGCCGTCGGAGAGCGTGACATTGTAGTTCATGCGCAATTGATGCGGTTTGGAAGCATCATGCGGGTCATGGCAAGCCTGGCAGGTGATCGGAAAGTAGGTCGTGTTCGGCGGGTTGCCCTCGACGGTGTAGGTCGGAGTCGTGGCGGAATAGGTCACGATATTGGTGGAGAAGTAATTCCCCCAGATGATATTGTTCGGATACTGGTTTTGCAGCGCCATGCCGCCGGCCGTGGCCCAGCCCACAAAGCCGGGAGCATCGTGGCAGCGGACGCATTGCGGGCGGCTGATGCCGGAAGGCGTCCGTGAGGCCGCGGCATGGAGCGAGTTGTTCCATTCCGCGCTGTAATAGTGGTTGTTCAGGTCATCATGACATTGCGAGCAATCGCCTGCCGCGTAGTTGACGGAAATGGCATTGGTGTTTCCCACGAAGCCCTGCGAATACAGATGCTGGCTGCCGGGGCCGTGGCAGTTTTCGCACTGGATATTGGCCAGATTTTGCACCGCCGGCGGCATGGAAGCCCAATTGCCGTTGGTCAACACCGACGGAAACGTCCAGCCATACAGCGTGGCCACATCGTCAAAACCGCCGTTGACGGCGAAGGAATTGGTATCGTAGCCGACGGTGTGACATACAATGCAACTCTTGTTGTAATGGCTGGTGAGCAAACCGTCAATGGCCCGGGTGAACATCGAAGCGTGCGGCGTGTTAGTGTATGTGGGGTAAATACCCGGCACGAGCGCACCATTTATAATCGTTCCGCCGCTATGGCAGGCAGCGCAGGTCTGGAGGCCAAGGTAGGTGCCCGCCGTGATTTTGGCAGAAAGATTGGTCGAACCGCTGCCCACCGTGGTAATCGTGGCATTGACCGTGTATTGTCCGACTACGTCTGGGCGAAAAAAGGTGCGGCCCGCCAGTTGATAGGCCGGGCTGCTGCTCTCACCGGTGTAACGATCCGATGTATTGAAAAGCGGCACGTTGGTGCCGAGCGGCCCGCTGGACAAAGTGGCCAACGATCCGACCGGCTTGTTGCTGGCAACCAGCGACCACGTGACACTAACGATATTTGACGGCACAATCGCGGCATTCACCATGGCATCCAGATAGACCGGTTCGCCCAAGGCGACGGTGCTGAGGCCGCCGCAAAACTGTGCCGGCGGATTCGTCAGGTTGTATTTGCTGATTTCCGTCATCGTCAGCGGCCGTAGGGTGAGCGAGCCGCTTAATGCCGGTGCCGCCGCCCGGGCTGCGGACAGGCTGCTGAGCAATGTCAAACCAGCCGCCGCGAAGCAGGCCGACATTTTCCAATATGGATTCATTATTTTCATAGTTGTGGTGTTGTTCTGTGAGTTTAACCGTCGTAAAAATCTCGTCATGCCGTCGCGCCGCCCAATGCCCATCCCGGCGCAGACTCAACCGCCGCCTTGGCTGGTTTGGTGAACGAAGCATCAAAGCGCGCCATCAGTTCCGCCGCGTGTTCCGCGATGATCTGCTGGCACACGGTCAATTCCTGCTCGCGGTTTTTGGTGTTCTCACGGACGACCGCTTCGAGATCGTCAATGTCGTAAAGAAAAACATTCGGAAGTTCCGCCACCGCCGGGTCAATGTCGCGCGGCACCGCGATGTCCACGAGCACGAGCGGACGGTTCCGACGCGCAGGTAAAATCTTTTCCACATCTTCGCGCCGCAAAACGATGTCCGGGCTGCCGGTCGAGCTGACCAAGATGTCCGCCTCGGTCATCGCCGCCGCCGAATCCTCGATGCGCACCGCGCGGCCGCCAAATTCCGCCGCCAGCTTTTCCGCGCGTTCCACCGAGCGGTTGGCCACCAGCACGGTTTTCGCGCCGCGCTTGGCGAGGTGTTTCACGCAGGCTTCGCCCATCTTGCCCGCACCCAAAATCATCACGGTCTTCGCGCTCAAATCACGGTCGAAAATTTTCTCGGCCAGTTCCACCGCCACGCTGCCGACCGAAGTCGCGCCGCGCCCGATGCCGGTGTTCGTGCGGACAGCCTTCACCACCGACAACGCCGTTTGAAACAGCCGGTTCATTTTCTTGCCGACGAGGCCGGCGTCTTTCGCGGCTTGATACGCGTTCTTGACCTGGCCGGTGATTTCCGTTTCGCCGATGACGAGCGAGTCCAGCCCGCTGGCGACCGCGAACAGATGTTTCGCCGCCTCCGCGCCTTCCTTGACATAGAGATGCGGGGTGAAATCAAAATCGCTACCGGTGAGTTCCTGAAACAACTGCTGGACGCGGCCATGAATCCACGGCGACACGCCGTAAATCTCCACCCGGTTGCAGGTCGAAAGCAAAACCACTTCATCCAGTCCGCCGCGCAGCTTGAGGCGGCAGCCGCAGCATTGCAGGCGCGACCGCTGGACCGCGAGCTTCTCGCGCACTTCCACCGGCGTGGTCTTGTAGCTTAATCCTGCAACAAAGATTTTCATTTCGGTTCGGGTTGTTGTCGTTGTCTTGCCAAAGTTGTCGTTGACTTGCTAGAACCTTAAAACCCGCCGGAAAAGCGCGCTTACCATTTCTTGTCATTTACTTCGCAAGTTTTGGCGATGTTAAAGATTCATTTTATGCTTAATCTTTATATTAAATTTCCTTACCGCTCTCCAAGGCGCTTGGCATGTCAGCGCGGCGCTGTTCCGCGGGCGGTTCCAGCGGGTGTTCGTGCGTCTGAAATTCCTCGGAGATGCGGCCGTCCAGGCATGCGGTGTTCAGCGGATAAACTTCCGGATCGAACATGACGTGGTAAAAATGCCAGACGATGATCGCGAGGCACGCGAGCACCGCTTCGTAGTAATGAATCGTCGTCGCCACCGTCACCACCCAGCGCGGCAGAAACTGCGTCACGT
>OCTA010003707.1_pt1 | contig 13543 bp, 16 predicted proteins | sample 1538991 | NCBI WGS metagenome assembly OCTA01 (sample SAMEA3539302, study PRJEB22396) | soil metagenome | biome: tundra; feature: field; material: soil | place: USA | collected 2010-05 | depth 0.15 m
TGAGCCTTCAGAGGGCACCTCCGATTATGCCAAAATGCGCTCCGTACCGTTCAGCCTCATGTGCCGGAGCTTCGGCGCTCGCGAGAACTTGCCCAGTGGTGCTCGGTTGAAGTGACCCGCTTTGGGAACAGGATTGGGAACGGAAACGAGGGTCGGATCATCATCCACGCCGAAGGCGTGTGGGGTGATTTCTTATCGTCCGCGCCGCAGGCGCGCACGGCGTCGGGTATGGTGATCTGGTTGGCGGCGATCCATGCGGTGGCCCTACCGGGTTTGGGCGAGCCGGTCGATCTTGTGGCGTAGATATCGGAGGTAGTCCGGATTGACGCGCAAGCGGAGCACTTCCTCGATCACCGGTTTGTTGAGCGAGTTGAACGCGCGCGTCGGGCTATCGGGGAGGAGCCGGGAGCGGCTGGAAGAGACGGCCGGTCAAATGTCCGGCGAAGGCCATCGGATCGAACCCTTCGATTTGAACGAAACGGACGCCATTCCCGATTGGGTCAAGCGGATCGTAGCGCAAACCGGCCCTTTGGGCGGGGCGGCAGCGGAATCGTGCTTTTCTCCTCGGCGGCGGGAATCGTCGGGACGCCAGGGGCTACCGTCTATGCGGCGAGTAAGGCGGCGCTCATCGGTTTAGCCCGGTCCCTCGGCTTTGGAGCTGGTGACCTCAGGGCTCCGGATCAACTGCGTCGCCCCCGGCATAGGGGAGACCCCTATGGTGGACCTGACGCAAACGCAAGGCCAGTATGAAACCATCAAGAGCAAGCACCCAATGGGTTTCGGCCGGCCCCGCGACGTGGCGCACGCGGCGGCGTTTCTTCTGGCGGAAACGAGCCGCTGGATTACGGGCACGACGCTGGTTGTGGATGGCGGCTATTCGCTCTGAGGCGGCTCGGCTTCCGGAGCGGGTCGCTTTTTCCGCGCGGTTGTGGGCAGCCCGCAGTTACGCAGGATGACTTCGGCGGGGTTGCCCATGGCAAGCGAATACGGCGGGATGTTACTAATCACCACGCTATTGGCTCCGATAATGGCTCCCTCGCCGATGGTCACTCCCTTCATGATATAGGAGCCGTTGCCGATCCAGGCATACCGGCCGATGCGAACCGGGCGGATGTCTTTGGCCTCCGGCGCCTTGCCTGCCGCCCGGAGGTCGGCTTCACGGGGATGCCCGTCGCTATCGGAAATCCGGCAATCCCACGATATGATGACGTGTTCCTCGATGATTACTTCCCGATTGACCACGATTATGGTATTCATTCCGACGCCGGCGTGATCTTTCAGAACGAGTTGGGGGCGACTATCGAGAATCCGTCCCGACAGAATAGACACGTCCTCGGCCAGACCCGAGCCATCACCCATGTGGATTTCGACAGGGCCGGTCACAAACGGCAGACCGCCAACATAGACACCTCGTCCAAAGCTTGCGCACTTGGATTGAAACAGAGGGTTACGATAACAGACCGCCAGAATCCAGCGGAATACTAGTATGACCGAAAAGTGGAAGCCGTACAAGAACCGCAATGCCGGCATCAGCAGGCGGGGCAAGGGTGGAAGCGTGGGGGAGTAGAAGCGATAGACAGCCCGTTTCAGAAACCGGGCAAAGGCCGAATCGGAGCGCTTGAGACGAAGAGCCAGGCGATTGAAAAGACTCATTTCACCGTCACGCGCCACGGGAGGCCGGGATCAGACGTTCACGCCTCCCACGCGGGCCAAGTCGCCAATGGTGTGGCAGGGCGCGATCGCGCGGGGAGACAAGGTTTTCCCCCGATACTCGTCGACAAAGGCGATGAAACTGACCAGAGCCATGGAGTTCCAGCCCTCCAGATCGGCGAGTTTCACGTCCGGTTTCAGGTCCGCCGCCGGCATGTCGAGAACATCGCTCAAGTGATTTAGAAACTCTTCAAAAGACATAGGAACAATCCGATACGAGAACGGGCGCGGCAGGCGCGCACCCCGACGATACTCCAGCAGTGCATCATGGGACTCCGCTCTCCGTGGCATGAGCATCAGCCAAGCCGTGCCGGCTCGCCGGCCTCACCCATGACCAGGCCGCGTTCAGCTCGCACGTTCAGCCACTAGCACACCATAGCCAAGCCGGTCCAGCCAAGACCTGGAAAAAATATCACAAGCCGCACGGAATTGCTCAAGCGCCTCCGATCCGAGCAGTTCCACAAAAACAGAGGCGCGCGTGTACGAATTGGCGCGCCAGCGGTCGAATGTCGGCAGCGTCTCACGGGTGATATCCAATTCAGATAGCACGCGAAAGCCTGCTTCCTTAGCGGAGCGAACATACTCAGGCAATTCCCACACGACTGCCTTGCCGAACACCTTATCCAAAACCAAGATTTCTTTCCGCACAGCGGGCACTTCTTGAAACCGCATCTGCCGCAGAAGCATAAAGTCGCAGAGCACCAGCCGCCCCCCTGGCCGCAAAACCCGCGAGCATTCCGTCAGGAGCAGGTCCTTTCGCGGCATGAGGTGAGAGGACTCCATCGCCCAAACACAATCAAACGACCCGGCGTCGAGACCCGTGTCCACACCATCGCGGACCTCGAAGCGGACCTGATGGCTCATGTTTGCTCTAGCCGCCAGGGCCGTTGCTCGTTCGACGCAGACCTCGCTCGTAGAGATCCCAAGCACCCGGCAGTTGTGTTCTTGAGCAAGATGCAGGGCCGGACTTCCCGTGCCGCATCCGACATCGAGCACGTTCATTCCCGGTTGCAGCGCGGCGTTCTCGGCGAGCAATCGCGTCATTCGTTTCGTGGCTATTTCCAGCGGCAGGTCCGGATGCGCAAAGTAGCCGACGTGAAAATCGTCCCCCAGCATATGCCGCCAAGCGTCAGTCCAGCGATCATAGTGGGAGGCGGAGTCGGGTCTCGCGTCTGTCATGAAGAACCGTTCCTTGTCGAACGCCATCCCTCGTCCCGGGGGCCACACCCGGAGAGCGGGCGGACCGAGCGCGAAGGATTCCGGGCAACTCTAGGGCGTGCCGGAGCCCATCACTATACCACCGATCCGGCCGCAACAGTAAGGTCGCTTCGTTGGGGTGTGCGACGCAGGAATGGCGAACCTCTCCGATCCTAATGAATTCGCATGAATCTGAGCGTAGGGGTACGCAAGGAAGTAAGCCAACGAGCGAATCGTGTCCAGGGGCGGAGAGCCGGCGGGGCGTATCATGCGGCGCGCGGCCGCCAGGACCAGGGCGTTTTCGATAGCCGGCAGCGGCACGCCGCGTTGCCGAAGTTGGGCGGCCAGCAGACGGTCCGAACGGCGGATGGTCCCCGTCGTCCCTGGCATTTTCCGGTAGGCGTCGAGGACCTGGCGAGTATACTCTTCCTGGTTGCCGCGGCTCTCTTCCACGTGATCCACCTCAGCTCTGCGGCTCGCGCAACGACGGACCGTCGATGGTCACGGTGTGGCAGTAGTGCCGCACGCGGCTCAGCAGCGCGTCCACCATCGGTTTGTTGCCGGGAAAGTTATGCCACTCGTCATAGACCAGATTCGTGGTGATGATGGTGGAGTGGCGATGATAGCGCTCTTCCATGAGCTTGAAGAAGGTGTTGGATTGTTCGGGTTTGAGATTCAAGTAGCCGAACTCGTCGATCAACAGGACGTCCAAACGCGACAGGCGATTCAGCAACCGGCGCGTGGACCGGTCGGCCAGCGATGCGTACATCTCGTCGAATAGATCCTGCGCCCGGATGAACTGGCAGCGGTGGCCGTTCTGCAAGGCCTTGAGCAAGAGCCCGCAAGCCAGTCCGGTTTTGCCCACGCCGGTCTTCCCTACCAACACCAGATTCTCGTGCTTGGCGACGAAGAACAGCTTCTTCACCGTAGATACCCGAGAAATGATAGAATGAAGCTCCTGGCGTTCAGACCTGGATCTCCGGTTCATCGAGCAAAGAAACGTGGCCGGGGTCTTTTTCCTTGTCGAGACGAGGCCGGCAAAAATGATCGCGAAACTGTTAAGGGCGGCACGACATCCAATTTTGTCGGTTCGATGGAAATGGAATGTCATGCGCCGATCCAAACGGTGTTATATCTGCGGAAAGACATTTGGGTCGTTCTTGCCGTTTCGTGATGGCTTGAAATCAGTTTCGCCGTTTCTTCTTTACCTGGATATCGTCGGCAGCGACGTCGTGAACTTCAGTTGTCCCTATTGCTCCAATCACGACAGGCTGCGGCACCTATTCATGTATTTCGACAAACTCGACTTCTGGAGGCGATTCGACGGAGCGGCCATTCTTCACATCGCTCCCGAATCGGCGCTCAGCGAGCGAATCGTAAGCCATGAGCCGCGGCTCTATGTCAAAGGCGACTACTCGCCCCGATCAGCCGATATTCAGAGGCTCGACGTGACGGCCCTTCCTTTCCCGGACGAGTCCTTCGACGTGATTATCTGCAATCACGTTCTGGAGCATGTGGGCGACGACCTCGCCGCGCTGAGCGAGATGTGCCGGACCCTCCGGCCAGGGGGTTGCGCCGTGCTTCAGACTCCGTATTCGAATTTCCTGGCGCGCACCTTCACAGATCCGGCCATCGATAGCGATGAATTGCGACAGCGGTATTACGGCCAGGAGGATCATGTACGGCTGTTCGGACGCGACTTATTCGACCGAATGCGCCGGGCGGGGCTTACGCCACACATCGAAACGCACGAGTCTCGCCTGCCCGAGTTCGACCCGGTCTACTACGGGGTGAACGCCGCGGAAGACCTGCTTCTCGCGATCAAAGAATAGACGGGGCAGGCCGCAGGACCGCTTCGGCCGCTTCGCTGCGCCATTCCAATTTCGGCCGTACGGCCCCCGGCACGCGCCCGTACCAGTTCCCCACGCGCTCGCCCTCTCCGACTTCGAACGCTACCACGTTCTTCTGCGTGAAGATCGCCTTCGACGCGTCGACGACGAGCATGAAGTTGAAGTAATACGCCCCTGTGTTCAGGAAATTCCCTGGTATTTGCACCGTATGCCGGATCATCCCCGCCGGCCAAGGCGCGAATTCCGAGGCGGTATTAAAAACGCATACCTCTTCCAGCGTGTAGAGAAGAACCGAGACGTTCAGCACCGCGTCCGGAACGAAATTCCAATATTGAAACTCGATCTCCAGTGGAGTCTCGACCGTAATTTGGTCCGTATCGGCGCCCTTCAGGTTGACCCGCGCCAGATGCAGCCGCGCGCGGTGGTCGCCCGGCGCCGTCGCCGGATCGTCCCAGCGCGATTCCAGGTTGGATGTCGCGTTCTTCTGGAGGTAATGGTCCACCACCGCTCCCGCCGGCCCGTCCTCCATCACCTTCCCCTCATTCAGCCACACGGCCCGCGTACACAGGGATCGCAGCGCCGTCATGTTATGACTCACAAAAACAACTGTCCGTCCCTGCTGGGAAACGTCCGCCATCTTCCCCAGGCACTTCTTCTGAAACGCCGCATCGCCCACCGCCAGAACCTCGTCCACCAGCAGGATCTCCGGATCCAGGTGCGCCGCCACGGCGAAGGCCAGCCGCAGGTACATGCCGCTGGAGTAATGCTTCACCGGCGTGTCGATGAACTTCTCCACTTCGGCGAAGGCCACAATGGCATCGAAGTGCCGGACGATCTCGGCGCGCCGCATCCCCAGGATCGCGCCATTGAGAAAGATGTTTTCCCGGCCCGTCAGCTCCGGGTGAAAACCGGTACCCACTTCGAGCAACGAACCGATGCGGCCGTGCAAAAGGATGCGTCCCTCGGTGGGGTCGGTCACCCGCGAAAGCACCTTCAGAAACGTGCTCTTGCCAGCGCCGTTCCGGCCAATCAGTCCCACCACCTCTCCCTCGGCGACGTCGAAGGAGATATCCTTCAGCGCCCAGAACGTCGGCGGCGCTTTCGCTTCATGGCGGCGGAAAAGCTTCCTGGGGACCTCCGCCAGAATATCGCGCAGAGATTTATAGCTGTACTGGCGGTCGCCGGCCGCGCCCAGATGGTACCGTTTGCCGATTCCCCGCACTTCGATTGCGTTATTGACCATGCGAATCGCCGCCGTCTAAACGATGTCGGCAAACCCCTTTTCCATGCGGCGGAAATAGAACGCGCCGCTCGCCAGGAGCGCTGCCGCCGCCAGGCAGGAGACAAAGAACATGGCATCGGGAGGCCGCCCGCTTCCCAGGATCGCCCATCGAAACCCCTCCACCACGCCCACCATGGGGTTGAGTCCGTACACCGTCCGCCACGGCCCGTGCATCAGGCTGCTGGGATAGGCTATGGGCGTCGAAAACAACCATACTTGGGCCAGAAACGGCACCGTGTAGCGCACGTCCCGGTACTCCACGTTCAAGGCGGAGAGCCATAATCCGACCCCCAGGCTGGTGACGACGGCGAGCAGAGCGAAGCCCGGCAGCCACAGGATCTTCCAGGTGGGCCAATAGCCCCGGTACAGCACATACATCATGAGTAAAGCGAAGGACAGCAGAAAATCGATGGCGCCGGAAAACACCGCGGCGATCGGAATCGCCAGGCGCGGGAAATACACCTTCGTGATCAGGTTGGCGTTCGAGACCAGGCTGTTCGAGGATGTGGTCAGGCCATTGGCGAAAAAGGTCCACGGCGTCAGGGCCGTGAGCGCGAACACGGAGTACGGAATGCCATCCGACGGCATCTTCGCCAGCTTTCCGAAGAAGATCGTGAAGATCAACATGGTGAACAGCGGCTGCAAGACTGCCCAGGCCACCCCGAGGGCCGTCTGTTTGTAACGGACCTTAATCTCCCGCCAGGTCAGGAAGTACAGCAGTTCCCGATGCGTCCAGAGTTCCCGGAGCTTGAGGGGGGCCCAGCCGCTGGCAGGGGTTATTTCCGTGACATTTGAGGGCGGTTGATCGTTTGGAATGGTTCTTACCTCAGCTTGGCCGGCACTTTTACATTATCTCAAAGCGATTGTCCGCGCCGCGGCCCATGTGCGCCGGGGGGTGCGTGCTATACTGAAATTCGTTTTCCGGTTGGCGCTTATGTCCTTACAAGATTTTCTTAGTCACCTAAGCGAAATTCTCGACATGCCGGCGGCGGATGTCCAGCCCGGCGCGAAGCTAGCCGACCTGGAGGGGTGGAACTCCATGGCCATGGTGAGCTTTATAGCTTTTACCGACGAGTTTTTCGGAAAGACCGTCCCTGTGCGGGCGATCGCATCGTGCCAGACGATCGCCGACCTCGCCGCTTTGAGCGGAATTGACGCGTAAGTGAGACGCGCCTGCCCGCTATAACGAACCGCCATTGCAGGGCGGAACGACAAACATGGGTCTTCTCAATCGCCTGCTCCTTCGTGGCAAGCGCTCCAACTCGCCGTTCGCCAGGTTTCTGAAACGGGCTCGCTTTCGCTTCTACTCCCCCGCGCTTCCGCCCTTGCCCCGCCTGCTGTTGCCGGGCTTGCGGCTCTTGTATAGCTTCCACTTTTTCACCATACTCGTATTCCGGTGGATTCTGGCGGTTTGTTACCGTAACCCTCTGTTTCAGTCGAAATGCGCCAGCTTTGGGCGTGGTGTGTATATTGGCGGTCTGCCGTTTGTAACTGGCCCTGTCGAAATCCATCTCGGCGATGGCGCGGGGTTAGGCGAGAAAGTGTCGATTATGTCCGGACGGATTCTCGAACACCCCCAGCTCGTTTTGAAGGACCACGCCGGGGTCGGAATGAATACCATGATCGTGGTCAATCGGGAAGTAATCATCGAAGAGTACGTCACAATATCGTGGGATTGCCGGATTTCCGATAGCGACGGGCATCCCCGTGAAGCCGACCTCCGCGCGGCCGGGAAGGCGCCGGCCGCCAAAGACATACGGCCGGTTCGCATTGGCCGTCATGCCTGGATAGGCAACGGCTCCTATATCATGAAGGGCGTTACCATCGGCGAGGGCGCTATCATTGGAGCGAACAGCGTGGTGATTAGTAACATCCCGCCGTATTCGCTCGCCATGGGCAACCCCGCGGAAGTCATCCTGCGTAACTTCGGGCTACCCACAACGGCCCGAAAAAAGCCGCCGGTTCCGGAAACCGCCGCGCCGCCGTCTCAGAGCGAATAGCCGCCATCCACAACCAGCGTCGTGCCCGTAATCCAGCGGCTCGTTTCCGCCAGGAGAAACGCCGCCGCGTACGCCACGTCGCGGGGATGGCCGAAGCCCATCGGGTGCTTGCTCTTTATGGTTTCATACTGGTCTTGCGTCTGCGTCAGGTCCACCATCGCGGTCTCCACAATCCCTGGCGCCACGCAGTTAATCCGTAGCCCGGAGGTCACCAGCTCCAAAGCCGCTGACTTGGCGAAACCGATGAGCGCCGCTTTGCTCGCCGCGTAGGCGGTGGCCCCTGGCGTCCCGACGATTCCCGCCGCCGAGGAGTAAAGCACAATTCCGCTGCCCCGCAGTGAGCAGCCGGACCGGCGGAAACCCCTGACCAGCATGATCGCGCTGGTCACGTTGGTGCGCATCAGGCTTTCAATGCGGGCCGTGCTCACCACTTGCAACGGGGTGATGTTGACCACTCCGGCGCTGTGTACTAACCCGCCCAAAGGGCCGGTCTCCGCTACGATCCGCTTGATCCAATCCGGAATGGCGTCCGTCTCGTTCAGATCGAAGGGTTCGATCCGATGGCCTTCGCCGGACATTTGGCTGAGCGTCTCTTCCAGCCGCTCCCGGCTCCTCCCGGATAGCACGACGCGCGCGTTCAGCTCACTCAACAGGATGGCTGTTTCCCTGCCGAGTCCGGAAGAAGCGCCGGTAACCAACACCGCCCGCCCCTGCATGTCGAGAGGATTCACCATTGTTTATGCCACGGTCGCGGCGATGCTCTCATCGCATTCGACCAGCTCCGGAAAAGCCCCGGGGCCGCACTGCAAAACCGTGGCCGCCCAGGAAAACCCCACCCCAAAACCCGCCAGCAACAGCCGCGCCGTGGAGTTTTGCAGCCGCTCGCGCAAAGCCGTTGTGGTGATCGCCATGGGGATGGATGCCGAGCTCGTGTTTCCGAAGTTCTCCAGCGCGAGCGCGAATTTCTCGGGAGGGATCTTGATGCGCTTGGCCAGGTATTCCAACATGAACCGGTTGGCTTGATGAAAGACCACGCTATCGATGCCGTCGATCCCGCATCCGGCGCTGCCCAGGATCGCTTTTACCAGCCCCGGCACGCGTTGTAGCGAGAAGGTAAACACTTCCGCTCCATCCATGAACAGGTCTTCGTCGCTGCGGAAGTTCTGGCCTTCCCGCAGGGTCCGCACGCCCGTGGATGCGTCGCTCGGACGCCGCCCCCCCCCGGCGGGAACAATCAGGCTCTTGACCCCGGATCCGTCCGCGCCCAGCTCGAAATACATCGGCGCGGCGTCCGCCGAGGGTTCCAGCGCGGTGGCCGACCCCGCATCGCCGAAAAGAGGCGCCACGGACTGGTCCCGCGGAGAGATGATGTGAGACGACGTGTCTCCCACCAGCAGCAGCGTCTTCCCCTTCACGTTTTGCATGAGGCTGGTGGCGATCCATAGCCCGTACACAAATCCGGAGCATCCCAGGTTGATGTCGAAGGCATAGCAGGAGACCGGCAGTCCCAGCCGCGCGTGCAGCGCGTGACTCGTGGCCGGCAGCACATAGTCCGGCGTTTGCGTGATGAAAATCAATCCGGTGATCTCGCCCGGCGCCCAGTCGAGCTCCCGCATCAGCCGCGCCGCCGCGGCGTAGCATAAATCTGACGCGCAAATCGAAGGGGGCGCAATCCGGCGCGTCCGCACACCCACGTTTTCGCTGATCTTGAGAGCCTGTTCCGGAGGGATGAATTCCAGGTTTTCCAGGCCGTTCACCTGCGCGGGAACCGCGCTCGCAATGCCCGCGATCCGAATTCCGGCAGTCTCGCCTTTGGCCATTCGCGCCTCGCAATGACGGCGGTTGTCCGCCATCGACTTATCAGTTTAGCAGGCGCTCCCGCAAGCAGTTCGCTATGATGAGGATGCCCGTCGAGGTTTATGCAGGCATCCATTTCCGCCATCGAGTATTACCTGCCGGGGAACACGGTCTCCACCGAAGATCTTTCGGTCGAGTTCCCCGAGTGGTCCGTCGCCAAGATCGACGATAAGACGGGCATCCGCAACCGCCACATCGCCGCCCCGGATGAGTGCTCCTCGGATCTTGCGGTTGCCGCCGCGCGGAAGCTCTTCGCCTCCGGCGCCTGCCGGCCCGAAGATATCGATTTCATCCTGCTTTGCACGCAGAGTCCGGACTATTTTCTGCCGACGACGGCTTGCCTGATCCAGGACCGCCTGGGCATTCCCACCACGGCGGGAGCCCTGGATTTCAATCTCGGCTGCTCCGGTTTCATCTATGGACTCGGGCTCGGGCAAGGCTTGATCGCCTCCGGACAAGCCTCTAAAGTCCTGCTGCTCACGGCCGAGACCTATAGCAAGTTCATGAATCCGGGAGACCGAAGCGTCCGCACGATCTTCGGAGACGCCGCCGCCGCCACGCTACTCGAAGGCAAGGATGAAACGCGCCCGTTCATCGGGCCGTTCGTTTATGGAACGGATGGGAGCGGGGCGCCCAACCTGATTGTGCCTACCGGTGGGATGAGACGGCCGCGCACGCCCGAGACCGCCATCCCCGTCGAAGACGAAAGTGGGAGCGCGCGGAGCCAGGACGACCTTTTCATGAACGGGGCGGAGATTTTCACGTTCACGATCGACGCGGTTCCCAAGAGCGTCGCCGCGCTGCTGCAAAAGGCATGTCTGACCGCCGCCGATATAGACCTGTTCGTCTTTCACCAGGCGAACAAGTACATGCTGGAGCATCTCAGAAAGCGCCTCAAGATTCCGCCGGAGAAATTCCAATTGAGCATGGCGCATTGCGGCAACACGGTTTCATCCAGCATTCCGATCGCGCTCAAGCACGCGGCGATGGAAGGCAAACTGTCGGAAGGAACGGTCATGATGCTGGTGGGATTCGGCGTGGGCTACTCGTGGGGCGCGACCATTCTGCGCTGGGCCGCGCCGGGCGGGTAGGCCAGGCGCTTCATCTCGCCGCTTCCTTCAAGATACGGCAATAGGTTTCCACCAGGCGCCGGGTCCGGGCCTCGGGAGCATGCCGTTCGAGAACGAGATGGCGCGCGCGATCCGCCAGTTTCCGCGCCAGGAACGCATCGGCGAGCAGGGACGCGATGGCGCCGGTCATGGCTTGGCAATTTCCAGGCTGGATCAACAGGGCGCTCTCGCCATGGGAAACCATCTCCGGGACGCCTCCCACCGCGGTCGCCACCACCGGCACGCCCGCGGCCATCGCTTCCAGCAAAGCGTTGGGGGACCCTTCGCTCAAGGAAGACAAAACGCAAATGTCCGCGATGCCGTAATAAGGCTCGGCCGACGGGACCTGCCCGGCCAGCGTGACCGATCCCACCAAGCCGAGCGTGCGGACGGTCTCTTCGATTTTCGGCCGCTCCGGCCCGTCCCCGACAATCACCAGGTGCGGCGGAGGAACGCTTCCTTGCAAGCGATGCGCCGCTTCGAGCAGCGTCCGGTGGTCTTTCTCGGAGGAGAGACGGCCCACGATGAGAACGACGCGCTTCTCCGGGCCGATGCCCAGCTTGGCGCGCAGCGCCGCCGACGCCTCGGGCCGCCTGTCCCGGAGACCCCATTGTGGATCAATCGCGTTATGCACCACGTCGATGCGTTCCGGCGCCACGCCCCGGCCAATCAGTTCCTGGCGAAACGGCTCGCTCACAGTCAGCACGCGGTTCGCGGCCCGCAAGGACCAGCGGTCCAACTGATTGTAAACACGCGCCCGTAGGTCCGGCCAGGTATAGCCATGATGGAAGGCAACCCAGGGCGCGACGCGATGCAACCCGGCGGTACGAACCAGAAAGTGCGATTTTACGGCGTGGCTTTGAATCACGTCTGGCTTCAGCTCGCTGGCCAGGGAGCGCAGCGCGGGGATCACCGTGCGGTCGAAACGGCCCGCTTCGGGCAGGGCATAAACGGGGATGGCCAACCGCCCGGCTGTCTCGATGAACAGATTCGACTGGTTTTCGCGCCGGAAAACGGCGACCGCCACTTCCACCGCCGGATCGGCCTCGTGTTCGCGGGCGCATTGGGCGAATTGCAGAAGGTTCTTGGCGGGCCCCGTGATGGTTGTGGCTTCGATGATTGCCAGCAGGCGGATGGTCTTCATTGCGACCGTCCCAACCAGCGGCAATACGTTTCATAAAGCGATTGGCCGAGGGTTTCCCAGTCGTAGCGGGCCGTCACCAGACGGCGACCGGCGCCAGCCATGCCGTCCCACAAATCGCCCTGCGTGGAGAGCGCGCTCAAATGGGGAAGCCAGTCCGCGTCCTTTTTCGCGATCAGGATGTCCGTGCCCGGAGAAACCGCGAGCCCCTCGGCGCCGAGCGGGGTGGAAACCACCGGCGCGCCGGCGGCCATGGCTTCCAGGATCTTTAACCGCGTGCCACCGCCGATATGCAATGGGACAATGGCGGCGATGGCCTGCCCGTAAAACGGCCGGAGGTCGTCCACCGTGCCCGTCACTTCCACATGGGCTTCGCCGCGCAGCGCCAGAACGGCGGGCGCGGGATCGGACCCCGCCAGAGTGAGCCGCCATCCGGGGAAGCGCTCCCGAATGCCCGGCCAGACGTCGCGTACGAAGGAAACGGCCGCTTCCACGTTCGCGTGATAACGCATGGATCCCACGAACAGGACGCGGTAACGCCCATCCCGGGGCGCCGCCGTCTCGTGGAAAAACCCCGTGTCGACGCCGTTTTCGATCACCGCGATGCGCGCTTCCGGCGCCGTGCGGAGCAGCGTCTCGCGCTCCCTTTCGCTGCAAACTACGTGTCCGGCCGCCGAGCGCAGTATCTCCTTCTCGAGCGCCAAGAGCCGCCGCGCGGTCAGGGAGGCGTAGAACTTGTGCGCGGGCGTGGGCGCGTTCGCGCTGTAACGCCACATGGCTTCCGATTCGATATTGTGCCAGTCGTAGACCATCGGCGCGCCGCCGCGCCGCAGGATCGGCTCGTACGCCGCCATGTGAATGCTGTCGAGGTGTACCAGGTCGAATGGTTCCGCGGCTACCACGGCGGACAGGGCCGCTTTCATCGCGCCCGAAGTGTAATTCACCAACGACAGGGGCTGGCGTCCCAGGAGCCCGCGGACGATTTTCCCCGGAGTATAACGCCGCGGCGCCGGCACGAGCACGATTTTGCGGCAGAAGGGCATGTCGGCCAAGCCGGGCGTCCGCGCCCCGTCCTGCGAGAAGAAGACGTGTGTCAACTCCGTGCGCCTGCCCAAAGCTTGCGCAAGATGGTATTCCCGTAATGCCGCTCCGCTCCTGGGCGGGCAGCACTGGCGCGGCGATACGAAGAGGATACGCATGTGGAGCGCGCCAGCAGCCGGCGCTTCAGACAATCCGATTGTATACTCTACGATAGATTATGGCTGAAGGGATCGACGCGAACCGCGCTCCCGCCCCCGTTTCCCTGATTTTGGTTTCGCATTCCTACCCGCCGGTTCTGGGGGGGTCGGAAATCGAGGCGCAGCGCGTTTGCGCCGCGTTGATCCGGCGCGGCCATC
>OCTA010003709.1_pt1 | contig 13540 bp, 14 predicted proteins | sample 1538991 | NCBI WGS metagenome assembly OCTA01 (sample SAMEA3539302, study PRJEB22396) | soil metagenome | biome: tundra; feature: field; material: soil | place: USA | collected 2010-05 | depth 0.15 m
GCGCGTGTTGCATTTGCACCCATGAAACTCCAGGATGTCCTGATCCTCAGCTAGGGTGCGGTCGCGTATGAACGCCATTGTCCCGAAACGACTTTGCTGTACCGGACGATACAGGCCGCCCATCGTCAGCTCGCCACCGCACCAAACACGCTCAGAGGCCCTTTGTTTCGGCTACGGCCCAGTTGGCAGTTGTCTCATCAAGAGAGGAGCTTGCTCTTTTGCTTCAAAAACTCCCCCTCAGTTAGAATACCCTGTGCTTTGAGTGCCGCGAGCTTTGAAAGCTCATCGGCGACGGACGGCGAGGTCTGCGCAGGGGGAATTTGCTGACCTGCCTTTGAGCCATTTTGCTGCCTCTCCTGCCATTGCAGTTCCGTGAGATATCCCCGTTGTAACAATGACTTGGCGTGCAGTCCGTTCGCAAAGAAGCCACCCGTGCCCCAAAGGATGATTGCTAGTAGAGGGTGAACCAACCAGACGAGACCTACGAGAATGGCGATCGCAACTGCAGCCGCTGCCCACATCTGTTTGTAGAGCAGCCATGCGAACCCAAAGAAGAAGCAGGGCCAAGAAAACCCTTCCCAGATATCTTCAGTCGAGCCATTTACGGGGTGGTAGGCCTTTCCTGCGAGAGTGGACATTTCAGATCCTCCTTGGAAGGATTGTACATTACTAGGCAATGTGGAGGTAATGTGGAGGCACGATGCGGCAATGATGCCCTGGGAGTGAGATGTCACTCGTAAGCTCGAGGCGTTAGGTGCGCGCGCTACTGCGTCATACTCACCACTGAAGCACTGGCGGTTCAAGTGCGAATGCGTCAGCCAGCGAGCGGGAGACGCGGTGGTGCAGTCGGGTCGGGGACCGGTGCGGTGGTGTGCAGGACGCCACTTGGCCGTGTCCGCCGTTTCCTGCTTCGTGCCGACGCTTGCTGCGGATTCGGCAGAGGTGGCGCACTCGGGTCCAATGCCCAGTTAGCTACCGAAACTGGGTCCCCTTTGGTCGAGGTGCCCACGGTCGTCCGCGCACCGGGGGTCACCTATGTCGGCGGTTGGAAATTTTTCTGGGGCCAAAATGGAAAAGGCGACCAAGCGGGGATGCCGAGTCGCCTTTCGCAAACAGGGCGGAGTAATGATGATGCCTGCGTGCGGGGAGGACTCTCGACAGATTGCTGCCCGGACTTGAGTACTTTCCCGCCGAATACGTGCCCAGTCCTTCGGCGGGAAAGAAACGAGCCTACGCTACCGCGTCCTTGGCAGCCTTCACCGGGCGTCCCTTGATGACCTTGCGAGCTGGCTTCGCCTTGAAGACCGTCGGCTCCTTGGTGAAGGGGTTGATGCCCTTGCGCTCTTTCGTGGCTGGCTTCTTGACCACGACCATGCGAATGAGGCCGGGAACGACGAAGACGCCATTCTTCTTCAGTTCGGCGTGACCGATGGCGGCCACGGCCTCGATGATGCCCTTCACGTCCTTGCGGGTGAGGTTGGTCGCGTGCTTCTCGACGAGGGTTTGGATCAGGTCGGATTTTGAAAGAGGTCCTTTGGGCATCGTATCTCCTTGGGTTTGGAACTAGCGGCAGACGGTAGCCGATCTGGTGAGCGTGGTGCTACGAAATTTTCGGCGCGGATGACCAGATCGCCGCTGCCCATGCTGGTGAACTGGCGGCGGAGGAAGTCGGCGGCTGCAGGCAGCACACGCAAGCGCCCATCAAACACGCGCTCGACCTCCACCACGAAGTCCGCAATGTTAAGGTGGATGATTTCGCGCGTGTTCATTTCCTGCCCGCCAGCAAGCCGGCCATCTGCAATAGATCGAGCAGACGTCGGGCATTCTTCGGTGCTTGCCCGCGCACGTGGTTGTTGAAGAACAACACGCCTGTCTTGGCCGCATCGACCAGGCGACGGAGTCTCTCATCGATCCATGTTCCCATCTCATCGTCGGAGTAGTCGTAGTCAAACTGGGTCGCCATCTTGTTCAACCGCCAGCCCAAGGAGTTGCGGCCATGGAACCGGACGTAAAACAGATCTGGGTTGGTCACAACATCAAGCGATGGAAAGAGTCCATCCAGCTCCGGTGCGTCTACCGTCACCAAGGAAACCCGTCGCCTCGCTAGCTCGGCGAACACCTTGTCGTTGGCCCACGCGGAGTTGCGGAATTCGACCGCGAGCGGCAGCCCGTCAAGCTCGGAGAGGAGGGCACCGAGATAGGACCGATTCTTGGATGAGCGGTCGAAACTGACCCCGAACTGAATCAGGATGGCGAGAAGCTGGCGCGACTGCAACAGCGGCGCGATGCCGCCACGGAATTTCGCCACCTCACCCTGCCATGCCTTTGTGTCCACCTCGTGTGTCAGACTGCGCGTGAGCTTGGGGCAGAAGAGAAAACTCGGGGGAACGAGGGAGCGTTGGCGCTCGATGGATTCGGCGCGTGGCATCTGATACCAGGTCGTGTTCAGCTCGGTGACCGAGAACTCGCGCGCGTAGATAGGCAGCATCTCACCGGCTTTGGTGCCGGGCGGATAGATCCCGGCCTCCACCCACTCGGGGTATGAGTAGCCGGAGGTGGCGACCCGAAGGACGGCACGGCCTGCTTGTTGTTTGACGAGAGCTGCGGACACTTTACACCTGAACGGATGCGCAGTATCACAAGAAACCAGCGACCGTCAAGCCGCGCTGCGGACGCCTCCAAGCGAAGCGCCAGGCACCACCCTATGCTGGCGTGCCTGCTGCCACCGGCGCTGCCGACCGCTGGACCAGTGCCTGAATCGTCCGGGGTGCGCACCCTTCGAGTCGGTTGTTGATGAAGACATACGTGTACCGTGATGGCGTCCGCGCGCCTTCGTCTATGATGGTGGCGGCGGCAGACCGAGCGTTCTCGTCGGTCTTCTTGATGCTGTCGAACGGTTCGAAGTCCTGGACGGTGCGTTCGTAGGTTTTGCCCGGCGTGAGCAGGAACCGGGCAGCGACAAGCCCTGGGTTGGTCCGGCTGCCAGGCAGCATGAGCTGTTCGGATACCGTCGGCATGTCCGTCCATGAGTTGTAGACGTGTGCGACTTGGTGGCGGGCAAGGCAAGCGAGGTACTCCGGCCCGAGCCAGACGTCGTTGCGCATTTCGATGCCGTAGGGCCACCCCTTGGGTAGCTTGGACAGGAAGGCATCCAAGTCGGCGATAAACTCGCGCAGGTCCTGGTAGTCGGCACGGTGGAAATGCGAGAACTCAAACATCAAGATGCCGATATGAGATCGTATCGCATCGCACGGCTCAAGAAAACGGCTGGCGAAGACATCCGCGTTCAAGAAGTTCTCGTTCACGGTCCCCTTGAGTGGGCCAAACCGAGGCAAATCGGGGAACCGTTTGATTGTGATCGCATCGGTCACCTTGAACCCGAACCGGAAATCCGGCGGCACCTGAGCTGCCAAGAGGCGTGTCGGCGGAGCCATGGCGCTGGCCATCGTTGCTACGTTGGTCCCGGCAGGCTGCTCGTACGACGCAGGTCAGCTTCTCGTGAACAAGGGAATTGACTCGGGTGCAATCGGTGGAGCTTCGTTGGACGGCAATGGAAGCGGCGATAGTCCTTCCATGGCGGCGGGCGGAATAGACGGCGCTTCTCTGAAAGGGACCGGCGGCACGACGACTGTGACTGGTTCTGATGGCGGTCGTTCCGACGCGCCAATATCGGGAACAGGTGGCAGCTCGTCCCGTGGTGGCGCTATCGGCACAGGCGGTGTCCTAGGATCGGGTGGCAGCATGTTGGGTGGTAGGTCAAGTGGCGGCACCATTGGCACAGGTGGAATCACGGGATTGGGAGGTAGCTCGTCCGTTGGTGGCGTCATCGGCTTAGGCGGCAGCACGATCGCCGGTGGCTTTGTTGCCACAGGCGGTGTCACGGGTTCGGGTGGCCAACCGAGCCTTGGCGGTGTGGTCGCCGCCGGTGGCGTTGTCGGAACGGGTGGCCAACCAAGCCTTGGCGGTGTGGTGGCCACGGGTGGCGTCGTCGGAACGGGTGGCTCGACCACAGCCGGCTGCGGTACGACAAAGTCCGTGGTTTCCCAAACCTTCAACTTTGCGGCCGGGGTCGGAACCCTGGTCCTTGGGCCAGGCAGCGTCAGCGGATCGCAGGTCAAGTACGCGACCTCCGGTCCAGCCGCGAAACCCGCTCTTTGCAGCTCCACCTCCGGTTGCGCCGCACTTTCGGTACCCTTCACTTCAGGTGCCGCTGCGTACACTCCATTCGTTTTGGCAGTCGAGAACTTCGCACCAGCTATCAACCTGGTTGGTTCGATGGTGACATTCAGTCTGGCTGTCGACAACCCAGGCACGACGCAAGTCCCGATTCAGATCCAGGCTTACTCGTACGGAGATGCGACATCGAGCTACGCTTGGACCAAACCTGTCACGGTTGGCGGAGCCAGCCTTGACGCCTACGCGGCCGCGACTGGGTTCAAGGATCTCACCTTGTCGGTCACCGACTACGTGTCCACCACGGGCAAGTATTGCTCCGCGGTCACGGCGGCTATTGGCATTCAGGTGATGAACACGGCCGCCATTACTAACAGCAACGCCGGAACCGTGACGGTCTACATCTCGAAGATCACCATCACGCCGCCGCCGTAGCGGCTAATACAAAACCAACATGCTGGCTAGGGGGGATAGATCAGGTGCCTAGGCCGCCATGCCGCTTCATGTTATGAATCTGGGAACGCAATTCGGTGAAGGAAAAATGGCATTTGAAACGACTAGACTCCTGGAAACGCCGGGCAGCATGATCCTTCACTTCTCACGCGGGTGCAATCAGGCGCAAGGGTTTGGCACCTAACTTCGGGAAACAAGCCCGCGAGCTACATCAGGCGGGAGACCGGCGATGGCACCATCCCTTTGGGCGGTGCATTGAGTCTAGAACCCGTTGGGACAAGCGGCTGTCGTCAGGGCCAAGACGCAGCCGGCGACTACGCTGTCTCCACCGACGGAGTGCCCACAGTCGAGGACGCTCACCTGAGTCTTTGGTGGGGCCAGGCAGTCGATCATACCGGTGCACTGGGTGGCCAGCGAGGTATTGTTTTCCTTGCATGCGCTGCACGGCTGGGCCGTTCCCGCGGCGTAGCCATCGTTGATCAGCGTGGTGATGCAATTGCCAGTTGTCGTGCTGGTCGAGGTCGAGGTCGAGGTCGCCGTTTCTGTCGCCGTACCGGTTTGGGTCCCGGTCGCGGTTCCGGTCGTTGCCGAACCGCCCGCGTCGCTAATGCCAACAGTCGCCAAAGCGCCGCCGGTTGCGCTTGTTCCGCCACCTACGCTCGATCCACCAGTTGAGATTGTCCCACCGTCCGCGATTGTCCCACCGGTCACGCTCACCCCGCCGCTTGGGATTGTTCCGCCTGTCGCCACCGTTCCGGCAGTTGTGCTCGCCCCACCAGTTAGAACTGTTCCGCCAGTTGAGATTATTCCGCCTGTTGCCATAGCTCCGCCAGTCGCGCCCGTTCCACCGGTTGCAGTGGCTCCGCCGGTCGCGCCCGTTCCACCGGTCGCAGTCGTGCCGCCGGTGGCGCTCGCTGTCGAATCGCTGGGACGGTCGGGGACGAAGTCAAAGGCCGTGTCCTTCGGACTCTCAACAGCTCCATCTGCCGGCAGTGGCAGTGGCGAATCGGATGGAGCATCCACCGCGGCGTCGGCGGGTGCGTTCCTGCTCGCGTCGAAGAAAGCGTCAACGCGCATACTCCAATCAAACGAGCCAACTTCACCGCTGCCATCGAGGATTCCGACCTGACCATCGAGCCCGAGAGAGAAGCCATCCACGGCAACCCCGGAATCGATCCCCGGATAGCCTTTCAGTTCGTTGGTGTCGAACGAGCAGCCCGCAAGGATCAGGACGGCAACGAGAAAGCCCCCTTCGGCATTTCGAGAACGACCGATGAACCGCAACTGCCTCGTCATGAACCCTACCTCGCGGCAAGAAGCGCCGCGATCTCGTTGGAGGCGAGCCCGCGGTTGTAGACACGGAACTCATCGATCATGCCGTCGAAGTAAGGGGTTACCGCGAACTCCGAGCGGCCAATCCAGTTGTTGGGCATGGCGCCCATGTCAGAGGGCCTAAGCGTCATCGTAGCGCTGCTCACGGTCGCGGAATTGTCCAGATACAAATGGCCGCCAGTCCCATCGATTACCACGGCCACGAAGTGCCACGCGTCGATGGCGATCGCTGTTCCAATGAGATCCTGTTTGATTTCCGCGCCGGCCTCAGGCAGGAACCGGGCCGAGAATTGAGGCAGTCCATTGGCGTTGTACGGGGTGAAGTACATGGACGAAGTCGCAGTGCTGGTGCCGAAATCGAAAACGCGCTGGAAGCTGAGTGTGGTGGTAACCCTGAACCAGGCAGTCACGGTCATTGCGGTTGCACCCGCGACAATACCCGGGGGCAGGCTCGCGTAGCCGCCTGAGGAGGCGGCGTCCACTCCGACGGGGTTGATAGCGGTCAGAACGAGCCCATTGCCAACCTGGCCCGCGGCGAAGCTGGTGGCACCGCTAAGGGTTGCGTCGTGGCCGAGCCCCGACGAGTCGAGCAACGTGGTTCCCGCAGTTTGATCGCACGTGTAGTAGGCGACGAGCCCCTGGGTGGGGACAATGACCGTTCCCCCTGCTCCGCCTGTGGCAGCGCCGCCCGAACTGATGACACCGCCCGAGCTGGTCACGCCGCCAGAGCTGGTCACGCCGCCAGAGCCAGTCACGCCGCCAGAACTTGTCACGCCGCCAGAGCTTGCCACGCCGCCAGAGCTAACGGCACCACCCGAAATGATAACACCACCCGAAGCGGCGACATCGCCCGAACCTGTAGCGCCGCCGGTGTTGGTGATACCGCCGGCGCCTGTGACACCGCCTGAGCTGGCGGTGCCGCCCGAATCAGCGATCGCTTCTGCGCTGACGTCGGAAACGGTGTCGAGAGGTGTGTCCTTCGAACTGTCCACGGCCGCATCTGCCGTTGGCAGCAGTGGCGAATCGGACGGGGTATCCACAGCTGCATCGGGAGATGAGTCCCTGCCCGCATCGAACCAGCTGTCAACGCTTGGGCCCGAGTCATTCGGGCCAACCTCCCAAGTGCCATTGAGAATTCCGCTAAGCCCGTCGACCCCATGGGGCGGACCGTCGACGGCCGCGCCGGAATCGATCTCTGAGAAGGCTTTCAGTTCGTTGGTGTCGAACGAGCAGCCCGCAAGGATCAGGGTGGCGACGAGAAAGCCTTTTTCGCCTTTTCGAGAACGACCGATGAACCGCAATAGCCTTCCCATGATCAGTACCTCACCGAAGAAAGTAGCCCCGTCACCTCGCCGGCCAGCGGCGTTACGGTCACGGGCTGGCCCTCGAAGTAGAATAGCGCGCCGGTAGTCACGGCAGCGGCTGCTGTCAGGCCCCAGAAGACGTTGGCGGTGTTCTTGCGCGAAGTGGCCGAATCGATGTCGCTCTGGCTGCAACCGATATGGGTTGTGCTGGCGCGACCGCATGAGCTTCTCAGACTGTCGAACTTGGATTGCATCATCAGGCCGGCGATGGTGGCCGTGGTCGCGAACACCACCGTCGATCCGGCCGCGACCCAGGTCCACTTGCGGCCAAGCCACCAGCCGTCTGGTTGTTCGTGGATCTTGGGCTGGGTGACGCTGAAGGTTTCGTATGGATTCTCCTTGAGTGGTGTGCGGACGACTGGCGCCAGGACGGGTGTTTCGACTGGAACCGCCACTGGCAACGAATTCGACATGAGGTCGACAAGGATTTCCGTGCCGGCGACGACGTTGACGGTTTCGACCGCGGGCGGCGCTCCGGCGGCGAGCGCAGTGATTTGGTGACGTCCAGGCATCGCCCAGATCGGGTCGAGCAAGGGAGCTTGGCCCACGACTTTGCCGTCGATGTTCACCTCGGCGCCTGGGGTCTGGCATTCGATGCGCACCTGGCCGAGCTTCGGCCTCAACTCGTCCGTTGCCTTTCGCGCGTCGGCGATGGCATCGGGTGAGGCGTCGCTGGCCCCGATGAGGAACTTCTCGAACGCCGCCATGGCATCATCGAACCGGCCAAGATCCCGGTTGGCTTGGCCGATGTTGAACCAGATCTTCGGGCTGGCGTAGGTGGCACGCGCTTCCTTGAACTTTTCCAGCGCGCCGGCGTAGTCGCCCGACTGGTACAAGGCCGAGCCTTCGTTGAGCATGGCCTTGGCTTTGGCCTTGGCCTCTGGACTGGCGTTCATGGGCGAGGTCTGGGCAAGCAAAACGGCGACAACAATGGCGGCTAAGTTCATGGCTATATGTCCGTGATGATTCTGCGTTCGGCCTTGGGGCGCGGCCGTGGCCTGGGAGAGACTTTGGGGTTCTCATTCTCGAATGGCCCAGCGGGCTCTGCGGAAGGATCGACAGGAGGCTTGTGGCGCTTGACCTTTGCGGTGCTTTCTCCGGCCTTGGGGCCACTTTGATCGGGTGGGTCGGGCGGAAGCACCTCCGCCGGCAGCGATGGCGTGGGCGTGATGACCGCGCGAGGCGCGGGCTCGGCGGCAGGCGCGCGCACGGGTTGGACGGTGGCGCTTTCCTTCGCGGGACCGCCAGACCGAAAGAGCAAGAGCACGCCGAACAGAAGGACAATCAGCGCGCCTCCCGCGATGGCGAGCATCCGCTTGGTCAGGGGGACCGGAAGCCCCAACCGATGCGCAAACTCGCCAGCAGTGTGGGAAAACGTGGTCAGCGACAGCTTTCGCTTTTCCGGCGCCGGAGCATTCCGCCCGGTTGGTGCGAGCGAGCCGACGATCTCTGTTGCGGCTGAGCCGTAGTTGACCGTGTCCTTTGCGAACGCCACTGTCTGTGGTGCAGGCGTTGGCTCGTAGCTTGGCGTCGAGCCGTAGATCGCGCTCTCCAGCGCCCGCGCGAACGCGCCGATGCTCGCGAAGCGGTCCTCGCGCTTCTTCGCAAGTGCCATGCGAAGAACCTCTTCCACGTCAGAGCGCAGGCCGGGAACCGCGGCGGCAAGCGCGGGCGGGTTCTCGTGTACGATCTGATAGAGCAGGCTGGCGACATCTTCACCGGTGAACGGACAGCGGCCTGAGAGCATTTCCCAGGTGATGCTCGCTAGCGCCCACTCGTCGGTGCGCAGATCGATTTCATCGACTCGGCCCAGGGCTTGTTCGGGCGACATGTATTGCGGCGACCCCATCACGACCGAGGCTTGGGTCAGCCTGGTGACGGCAGCGCGAACCTTGGAGATGCCGAAATCCACGACCTTTACGAAATCCACCTCGCCGGCGACATTGAGCAGGTAGATGTTCGCGGGCTTGAGGTCGCGGTGGACGATGCCTTGCTGGTGGGTGGCGGTCAGCGCGGACGCGACCTGCTTGACCACGTGGAGCGCGCTCGCCAGCGGCAGGCGTCCGACGCGGCGAAGGCGGCCTTCGAGATCTTCGCCGTCGAGGAATTCCATGACCATAAAGGGCTCGCCTGTGGGCGTGCTGCCGAAATCGGTGACGTGGACGATATGGGGATGGCCGATGCTGCTCGTGACCTCGGCCTCGCGGCGGAAACGGGCCAGGGCCTCCGGGTTGGCGGCAAGCTCGCGCGACATGACCTTGATGGCCACGCGTTTGTTCAGGCGAAGTTGCAGCCCTTCATGCACCGTGCCCATTCCGCCTTCGCCGATAACGCGGAAGACGCGATAGGCGCCTTCCAGGATCGCGCCGTCCACGGTGGTCTTGGATTGGTCGCCGTTGGGCGCGTCCGCGTCCCATCCTTGCGGCCGGTCAGCTCCACCTTTCATTGGTGGTCGATGATACGCGCGAATGTCGACCGGCGACAATCAACGTTAGCAAGCGGAGCAAGCGGTGACGCCGATGTAGGACAGAGGCGCAGGTCAGGTGCTCTTGGCAGAACCAACGTTCAGCGTGGCGCCGAACGCAGCCCTTTCATTCACTGAACCAGCGCCATCATCGGCGCCGGTACGATGCCTAGCCCCAGCACCAGCACGGCCAGCAGTACCAGCACGACTCCGGTCGCCAGTGACGAGTAGCCGTCGTGGCTGTCGGCGCGCTCGCGGAAGTACATGGCGACCACGATGCGCAGATAGTAGTAGACGCTGACCACGCTGTTGAGCACGGCCGCCACCACCAGCCAGATAAGCTCGGGCCGTTCGACGGCGGCGCGAAAGAGGTAGAACTTGGCGAAGAAGCCGCCAGTTGGCGGAAAGCCGGCGAGCGAGAGCTGGAACAAGGTCATGGCCAGGGCCAGGGCCGGACGTTTGCGCCCAAGTCCCGCCCAGTCGTCGACGTGCTGGCATTCGTCGCCCTTGCGGCCAACCCAGGACGCGACGGCAAAGGCGCCCAGGGTTGTCGCTGCGTAGGCCGCCAGATAGAAGATGAGCGCTGGCTTCGCGGCCGCCACGCCGAAGCCGACCGCCGCCATGCCTGGCTAGGGGGGATAGATCAGGTGCCTAGGCCGCCATGCCGCTTCATGTTATGCATCTGCGAACGCGATTCGGTGAAGGAAAATGGCGTTTGAAACGACTAGGCTCCTCCGCGCAACACTGCGGCGCCTCGCGCTGCAGTGGTCACCGGTCGGGTGGATCTCCCTGCCAAGGCTTTCCGGATACGGCTTCCAGGTCTCTGCTAGCCTTCCGCCCCATCAAGCCGATCTTGAGGCAAGGCAACCTTCCAGTTTCGGTCCGACTGCGACCATTGCCTTCGGCCGCCTCTACGCCCCGACCGTGGTCTCCGACACCTGAAAATGCACCTTGCGGGGCCCTGGCCGCGTGTGGGAACGTTGGCGTGCATGTACGTCCGTCACCTGAGCATCGAGCATCTCAAACGGTTCAGTAAGTTCGAGATCGACTTCACCCATCACGGCAAGCCGCGAATGTGGACCGTACTCATTGGCGAAAATGGTACGGCGAAGACTACGCTGCTTCAGGCAATCGCCTTGGCGGCCGCGGGTTCGAAGCACGTTAACGAACTTGCGGGTCCCTCGGTCAAACATCTTCGGGACCGTCGCGACGACGTCGCCGAAATGACGATAGATGCAACATTTGACTTCACGCCACGTTCATTGACAACAGAACTACCGATTCATCCCGCTGCGCCCAAGAAGGAGAAGCTCAGCGATTTGCAGCTTCTTTCACACGTCTCGCTGATGCCGAATTCGACAGCAATGGACGCGTGGTCGCAATACAAGAAACCTGGAGCTTCGCCCTTCTGGAGAATTGAAGACGCCCCTCCGGAACTCAACAAGCGTCGAGATCCTCTCGACATTGCACGCGATGGATATTTCCCGCTTTGGTTTGTCGCTGGCTACGGAATCTCGCGCGTCCTTCCCGACGCCTCGATCACCCCATCTCTCGCGCGACCCGCACTCGAGCGTTTGCAACCGCTCTTTGCCACAGCCGGCATTGTTGGAACGGCATTCGCAAATCACTTCTTCCAGAAAGACGCCGAGGAAAACAGAAAGCCGGGCCAGACCTCGCGAATCTTTGCCAAGCTTCTTAACGAAGCAGTCAAACTGGGTGGACCTGAGTTCTTTCCGGATCTGGCTAAGCTCGAATTGCGTGGACAGGGAGGAACAACTTCTAGCCGAACGCTCATTGAGTCTGATCGATTCTACCAGCACATCAATGGCTCAGCAAAATCCCCTGTCGCGATTGCTGGGGTTGCACTTTCCCATGGCTATCAGTCCACCTTTGCCTGGATCTCCGATCTCATCGGCCACATTCTTCTCGAAGCCAAGAGCCCAGTGAACACGGTGGAGATGGAGGGTCTCGTCCTCCTCGACGAGATCGACCTTTACATTCATCCGACGTGGCAAGCCCGATTTATCAATGCACTTCGGCGTGTCTTCCCAAAGATGCAATTCGTGGCAACTACACATTCGCCGGTGGTCTTGTCAGAACTGGCGCCACACGAGGTCGTACGGCTCGTCGTCGACCCGGATAGCGGAAACGTTGTACAAGGCGGATGGGATCCAGAGACCGGCGCACTTGTGCCGCACGCAACACCACTGGAAGCGCAACCAGATCCCCGCCTCATGACGGGCAGCGATCTCTACCGAACTTGGTTCGGGTTGGATCGTTTGACGCCCAATCCGGTCGGCGAGAAGCTCAGACGTCTGAAGGTGCTCGTTGCGGACCCGATTCGAACGCCAGCACAGAGCAAGGAGATGGCTGGGCTGCGTGTCGAACTTAGGAAAGTCCTGGGACCGGAAGCATTCGCGGATTTTCTAAACACGCCAGATAGGGAAGGCAAATGATTCTGATCCGCCGAGGAAAGGAACCCACCGGATTCGACAAGAAGAGGGACAACAGACTCAGAAGAGCCATTCGCGCGTTCAATAAGCATGGCGCTCCGTCGCCTGAGCTCACATCGTGCTTGAAAGGCTACGGCGACAAATCCACGAAGGAGGCTCTCTACAAGGCGCAGCACAAGAAGTGCGCATGGTGCGAACGCGCAACCGACCTTAGCAGCTCCCCTGTGGAACACATTCGACCGAAGAGCGGTGCGTGGAGGAATCTTCCTGGCCAAACTCGCATCGAGGCTCGAGGCCACTACTGGTGGTTGACGTGGACATGGTCCAACCTCGTCTTTTCGTGCGTTCGATGCAACGACCCAGGTCACAAGGCAAACTATTTTCCTCTTCTGCCCGGCACCAAATCAGTCGCCACCCCTCCCCGACAGCCGCCCTCCTCGATCTCCTTCCTTCAGGCTACGACCGACACGTCGGGCGAGCATCCCTTGTTGATTGATCCGACATCTGGCGTCGATCCTCTCGACCATATCGAATGGAGACCCATTAACGAAGAGCTTGCTCCGCGCCTCTGGAGTTGGGAGCCTGTAGAAAAGACGCGGGAAGGGGCAGCAACGATTGCTATCTTGAAACTCAAGGAACTGACGGACGCAGTCGCGGACCACGTACGGACGCGACTGCTTCCGAGCATCGAGGAGATTGACGGACATCTGAAGTTTGGGCGCTGGCAAGCGGCGAAAGCACGGTGGGCGCGACTTCTCGATGTTACGCTGGCGCCAACAAGCCCACTTTCCGGCCCAGCCTGGCAGGCACTGTCACGGCTTATGCCAGGTGCGAAGAGAGCAAAGTTTGGCCTCGCAGAGCCACCGAGGCCAGGACACTGATAGGCGATTTCACCATCCGGTCACATAGAAGTTGGCGCCGCCGGCTTGGCCAGATCATCGTTCCAGCAGGCAATATCGACCTATCCAGCGACCATGGACATTGCAAACTACCTAAGAGCTATCGGGCACCAGGATCGCTCACCGGACTACTGTCGGCGAGACGCCGCAACGCTTCCACCGCGGCCGGGTGCGAAAAAAGATCGAATAGATGCTGGTCGACCAGTTCGAGGATTGCATGCCGTTCAGGAAGCCTCAAAAAGCTGGTAACGAATCCCATCCGTATAATACGAAGAGCTTGCCATATCGTCAGTCCACCGCCTGGCTAAGAGGGTGTCCTGTAGGAAAACTAGGCAGAAATTTGCGTTTTCTTCAGGGCGGATGGAAATGGGTTCATGTCGACCCGATACCCTACCGACTTAA